>Ga0182030_10018318_pt1 | contig 13436 bp, 11 predicted proteins | sample 812S3MmetaG_FD_121299 | JGI IMG/M metagenome (GOLD analysis project Ga0182030, IMG submission 121299) | Permafrost microbial communities from Stordalen Mire, Sweden - 812S3M metaG (Illumina Assembly) | ecosystem: Environmental > Terrestrial > Soil > Wetlands > Permafrost | place: Sweden... | reverse complement strand
GGCTTTCTGACGGGCACAAGCCTCTTCGTGTCCGAGGACAACTCGCGTCTCTCCTCCAACAGCACAACCGCCATTTACGATCCGGAACAGGTATCGAGCCTTTCAGCGGGCGTGAGCCAGCACTTGTTGCGCGGCTTTGGGACACGCGCCAACAGCAGATTCATCCGTATCGGACGGAACGACTTGAAATACTCCATGAGCATCTTCCGGCAACGCGTGATTGTCGCAGTGGCGGAGGTGATGACTACATACTATGACCTGCTGTCCGATCGGGAGAGCATCCTGGTAGCACAAGAAGGGCTGGAGAATGCGCAAAAACTCACAGACCACAAGCAGGCCGAAGTTGGGTCTCCGGCCGAGTATGACGAACTGCGCAGCGAAGAAGAAGTTGCTGTGCGGGAGCAGGATTTGCAGAAAGCGCAAGACACCTTCGCTCAGGACGCCAAAGCCCTCAAGGTCAAACTATGCAGAGATTTCAACGAAGATCTAGCGACCGCGGAGGTCGTCCCATCTGACCATCTGCCCGACCCGCAACCCGGGGATGTGCCGCTTCTGGCCGTAGCCTTACAGGAGGCTACGATCCATCGGCCGGAGATCGAGCAAGCCGAGATGGACTTGAGCAATCAGAATGTCGTCATCGAGGCAATCCATAATTCTTTGCTGCCCTCGCTCGACGTTTACGCTTCGTACTCCCTCTCGGGGCTGAGCGGGGCGCTTGGGCCTACGTTCACGAACATCTTCGACGGCGACTACCCCAACTTCTCGTACGGGTTGACGCTCAACCTCCCCATTCGCAACCGCACCGCTCAGGCCGATGCGGAGCGCGCGCTCCTGGAGCAGCGCCAGTTGCAAACGAAACTACAGGACGCGAAGAGCCAAGCCGTTTGGAATGTCAGCGACGCACTGAGTGCCGTGGAGCAGGCACGGGGTCAACTCGCCTCCGCGCAGAAGTTGGTGAAGCTGGCGCGCCTGGTACTGGAGAAGCGCCATCAGAAGTCCGCCGTGCCTTCGGCCGACGTGGAAGACGCGATCACGTCACAACGCAACTTGACCGCAGCGGAAGCACGTGTTGTGGAGGCCCGTGCCAGCTATGCGAAGGCATTGATCCGGTATGAGGTGGCGACGGGGACTCTTCTGGATCGAAACAACATTGCATTGTCCGATGCTATAGAGGGCGGAGTCCATAATGGACCCGACGCTTCTGGCACACCTGACCAGCAAATTAGAAGAGGTACTGCAGAACCATGACTTCTTTAATTCAGTAATTCCTGTTTGACGACTGACCTACCGGTTTCGATCAATACTTGAAGTCACTATCCCCTTCTGACGGGTCAATCCAATGGCCTGCGACACCGGCATTAGATTCCATGAAAACGAGGAAGATAGGCTTTTGTAGGCCTTTTGTAGCAGGTGCCGACTAGCGCTCACGGATAAACAGCGCTGTCTGGACGCCATTCGCGGGTGTCGCAGTCACTCGTACCTGATCGCCCTTCTGGGCGTCACACTTTTCACCCTCGACAACACCAAGAGCGGTCTCCGCAACAGTCTTGTCATCAATATGGAAAGTCGTTGCGACACCTGCGGGATTCCTGATTGTCAGCAGATGCTCATGCCGGTCGAGTTTGACGACGGTTCCGCGGACCTTTACAAGTGGGCTCACGCCCAGATCCTCCAATGCCACAGCCGTCCGTAGATCATTCTCGCCGGTCCCAAAGTAGTAGACCAGAACCTGGGTTCCTGTCTTCCTGAATGCATCTGCGGCGATTGCGCCAGCCCTGATCCGATTCGCAAAATCGAGTGACGCATTAGCGTTCGTCAGAACTTTGAAGAGCCCGTCAGATCCATCGTCCGTCTTGACCACGATTATCTTAGAGGTCAGGCTGATTGCAGTAACCGTTCCGGTTAGGGCATGAACCACCTCTTGAGCGGTCAGTGTACAAGTGGTTCCCAAGAGGCATCCTGCTAGCAGCCAGCCTTGGCAAAATTCTCTCCGCATCGCTTTTCCCCCATATTCCCCGTGTGGCAGTTCCACGCTGCGAACTACAACGCACGTCCATTGTGGGCGTGGCAAGTATAGCGCAATATCGGCAATCAGCAACACTTATGGTTTGTGCAGTGCGACTTCTCGATTGGAGGCTAAGTTAATAGCGTCTCAGATTACATCTGCCCTGGTACCCGTCGTAATGAAGCACTACGGCTTCAAGGTCGCGCAACTGCAACGGCCTCACTGTATAAATCTGCTCAGACAGCAGGCACCGAAGAGTGGAAAGCTACATTTGAACGCGTGCCTGATTTGCTACCGATCGACCCAACGTTCAGCTGCCGCGCTTCCACGCAAACACTTCAGCTAACTAGCGGAAGCGAGGGTTGGGTGTGCCTACAACGAACGGACAAAGGAGAGTTAAAGTGTCAACACTTAATTCAGTCGTCGCGATTTATGACACCCATGTGCAAGCTGAGGAGGCTGTGAAGGAGCTTCAAGTGGCTGGCGTCGACATGAAGACGCTCTCTATCGCAGCCAAAGACACCCATACCGATGAGCACGTCGTCGGCTACTACAACGCCGGCGATCGGATGAAGCACTGGGGCAAGATAGGCGCGTTCTGGGGTGGATTCTGGGGACTGCTCTTTGGGTCCGCGATGTTTGCAATACCAGGATTGGGTCCGCTGCTCGTGGCTGGACCATTCGTGGCATGGATCGTGGCAGGTCTTGAGGGCGCGGTTGTTGTTGGCGGTGTGAGCGCCGCCGGAGCGGGCTTGCTCAGTATCGGTATTCCCAAAGACAGTGTCATCAAGTACGACGTTGCCCTGAAGGCCGACAAGTTCCTGTTGATCGTTCATGGAACGCCAGACGCCGTAGACAAGGCGAAGGACATCATCGCAGGAACCCGGCACAGCTCCTATGCCGTCCACGAATCCCCTGTGCTGGTCTAACTGGCCGGGTTCTGCGCTTTACCGCCCCGCGCACTCATCTCACCGAGTGCGCGGGGCGGACCATGCAACCGCTGTAATTCATGCGAGGTTCTCCCAGTGAAAAAGAGCAGTTCCTTTCCAGCGTTAATCTTCATCGTCATTCTGGCGGTTGGTGCTGTAGTTGCCTATGCCCTGCATGCTGCTTCGTTGGATTTGCTTGCCGGCTGCATCCTGGCTTGCGCCCTTCTCGCTGCATGGTTCATCTCGGCTGGCGTCCAAGTTGCCGATCAATGGAGCAGAGCGGTTGTACTGCGACTGGGAAAGTTTCGCTCTCTTCAGGGCCCTGGCCTCTTCCTTATCATCCCGCTCATCGACACGATTCCTTATTGGATCGACACTCGCGTTCTCACAAGCTCGTTCAAGGCGGAGAAAACGCTTACCAAAGACACAGTACCCGTGGATGTGGACGCGGTCCTGTTTTGGAAGATTATCGATCCGGAGAGGGCCGCACTTGCCGTGGCGGACTATCAGGCAGCGATCGGCTGGGCGTCTCAGACGGCCCTGCGCGATGTGATCGGCAAGACGATGCTTTCAGACATGCTGGAAGGCAGGGACAAGATCAGCGACGTTCTTCAGAAGATCATTGACGTTCGCACCGAGCCATGGGGCATTAACGTCATCTCGGTCGAAGTAAAGGACGTTCTGATTCCGGCTTCGCTCGAGGATGCGATGTCAATGCAGGCACAAGCCGAGAGGGAGAGACAGGCCCGTGTCATCCTCGGCGATTCAGAGCGTCAGGTCGCAGAGAAGTTCGGCGAGGCAGCGAAGACCTATGCCAATAACCCTGTAGCTCTTCACCTGAGGGCGATGAACATGCTCTACGAAGGCCTAAAGCAAAACTCAACCATCGTCATCGTTCCAAGTTCCGCAGTCGAAACGATGCAACTCGGCGGCCTTGCCGGATTGACAGCGCTGACCATGGGCCTGGGCAAAGAAGGAATCCCGCAGCAGACCATCAACGAAGCTGACAGTACACCAACAGACTTGAGCGTTCCCCGTCCGTGATGGCGGGTATTACTGTTGCAGAATCGCTTTCGCCAACTGCGCGCGAAGTCTGGTTGTCAGTACGTTCGAGTGCCATGGCCGCCTTCTATGTCCCGACATTGCTTTGACTCGCATCTGATGGAGGTCATACATCTGGGTTTCGGGGTGCCGGTCGAGAGCGCTAACCCCCAGAAAGACCTTGCATCGGGCGCGACTTGTCACATCTCGGGAGCGAACAATAGGCTTTTTGAGAGGCCTGACTGGAGGTTTTGCACCGTACTTGAGTGCAATGGCTTGTTGGTGACAACTGAGAATAATGCTTCCAGTCGAGATTAGCTTCACGTGAGACTTACTGTGGATCGTCCGTCATTGGCGGCTTGATACCTTGTGAGCGGAACACTTATGTCCGATCTTTTCGCATTCGCCGAGAACGTTTGGATCGTCGAAGGCCCGCGTGTCCGCGACATGGGTGTCATGTTCACTACCCGCATGACTGTTGTGAAGCTGTGCAATGGTTCACTGTGGGTGGATTCCCCTGTCTCTGTGTCTTACGAAACGCTTAAACATATCACTGAATTGGGGCCCGTACTATATCTGGTTGCGGCGACACCGAGGCATGTCTGGCGGCTGGCAGCGTGGCACACGCTGTTTCCCGAAGCGCAGGTATGGACGCCGCGCCCCACCCCATTTACGTTGATGAACGGAGACCTGCCATTCACCGGGATTCTGGGGGACCCGGCGCCTGAAGGACATCAGGCTGTCCTTCATCCGCCGAGACCTCGCGCGGCAGTCGCTCCAGAAGCTGCTTTCCTGGGATTTCGATAGGTTGATCATCGCCCACGGCCCCTGCATCGAAAAAGACGCAAAAGCATTCGTCAAACGGGCATTCCGATGGCTCGTGTGATGATCTACGCGACCGTTGTTCCGTAAAGTTGTTGCCTTCTCGCGCGAAGATGCGGACCAAGTGTCAGCCGTACCGAACTCAAGAGTCCGGAGCAATATGATGCAAAACAAGCTTCTTCTCTTCGCCCCTTGCGCATTCAATTTGGCAGAAACAAGCAGAATGGTAGAGATTGCAAAGGGCATCGCCCGTCATCCAACAGCAAGCCGGATGCTCGGGCAGACCGCATGAAGGTGAAAAAGGTGCCACACCGGTTCGGGCATGGCACCTCTCCCTGCGCTTGTGGTTTTCCTAACGGTCGAGCCTGAGATGATCCCGCCGGTTCTGCTGCCAGCACTGCTCATTGGACTCGGTGCAGAATGGCTTCTCCTTTCCAAGGCTGATGACCCTGATTCGGCTGGCGGGAACGCCATCGCTGACGAGCGCATGCTGAAGCGACTCAGCGCGCATCTGCCCAAGTGCGATGTTGTACTCCGCCGACCCACGTTCGTCGCAGTGCCCTTCGATCACAAACTTCATGTCCGTGTGTTTGACCAAGAATGCCGCATCCTGCTCGGTCACGGTCGAGTCCTGAGGACGGAGGTCGGCCTTGTCGTAGTCAAAGTAGACGTCATGCACACCTTGCTCGAAGAGCTGTTCGTCCGTCATCGACGGGGGCAGAGGCGCCGGCGTGGGCGGGGGAGGATTGACCGTAACGCGAGCGGTTGCCTCGACACTGCCTCCCGGCCCGTTGGCAGTGAGAGTGAAGGTGGAGGACCTGGTTGGCGAGACCGATTGCGAGCCGCTGGTGGCAACCGTGCCGATGCCGCCGATCGCCGCCGAGGTGGCGTTAGTTGTCGACCACGCCAGCGTTGCGGATTGCCCTTGGTCGATCGCCAGCGGAGTAGCTCGAATGCTGGCTGTTGGCACGGGTGCCGGCGCGGGCGCAGGCTTCGGCGGTGGGGGTGGTGGGGGCGCGACAGCTTTCTTGTGGCATCCGCCAAGAACAAGGACCGCAGCAAGGCACGCTGCCACTGGAAGCGCTTTCTGCTTGGAGTAGTTCACCGTAAATCTCCTTTATCGTTATGCAACGTTGAGGCCCCGATGATCTGGGGTCATCTCTGACGGCCATTCAACGTGGGTCGATTTTGGGAGAGTTAGGGTGCGCGTTGCCGATTTGAGTCCGAGGGCGGAGCGCTGCGGAGCGCGGGAGACGCGGGGCGTGAGGGCGCATACTGCTGTATCGGAGCTTGACGCCGTGCGGTCTTCAGCGCGTCGCTTGAGGGAGGGGGTGTATCTTCAACGAACTTCCGCCTCGTCGAGCGGGGCGCTGCAGAGTTGGATGGAGCAGTGAGCGCCGGGCGGAGGCGGGCCGGGGCGGAAGCGCCGAAGCGAGAAATCTGCGCTGTCAACTCCAGGTTGGCCGTGTCATAGGCCCGCGGCACAGGTCGCGCGGCGGGCATCGATACGGGTTGCGACGCGGTTCTTGCCGGGACAGCTGCGGAGGTCGAGAGTGATGCAACAACGCCCAGCAAACAGACGATTGCGGCGCGAAGTCTCCGGCGTACGCTGGCGGCCATACCTCAAAAATACTACAGCACCGACTGTACTGTTAGCCAGACTGGTGGAGTTATATAGACCACCGATAAGAACGAATCGATCTTGCGAATAGTCGGGTCAACTAAGGTCTATATGCACCGCTTGGCGAAGCACAAGGTGGAAGAGGCTGGCAGACGATAACCACAGGGCTTCGCCAGTCTGCGCACTGAGTTCACCGCCGCTGTCCGCAGACGGACCTCTGGTAGTGGGTCACGCTGAACTGTGATCAGGTTCTCTTGCGAAGACCCTCAAACACTATAAACCCCACTGCGGCAGATCCGAGGGCGATTTCGAAGTTTTTCAGGGTGAAGATGTCCGCGAAAGCATAGGCCCAAGTCTTTCCGCGTCCATTTCCAACAGTGAATTCTCCCATCAGCAGGTTCGAATAGAAGAGAAAAACAATGAACGCCACCTCTACGCACCCTCTAAGCACTTCTAACATGCGACGAACTGCCATTTAGCTACTTTAGCAGCCGACCACTTCTTCGATCGGCCGTTCCAGACAAGGTTGTGGTGCAGTTTGAAGTTTTCCATAGGTCGGACGACAGGATTAGAATCGGGTATGGACCATCCAGCGACGTACATCCCTAAGGTTAGCGATGAAGTCGCCGTTTCGGAGCATAGCGGCTCATCCTTTATCGTCCATTCTGTCGATACCGACAAATGCACCGTTGATGTAAGGCAGATTGGTCCGTCGAATGCGGTTAACATCGTGGGCATTCATTGGGATGCGCTAAAGTTGCTAAGAACCGGAAGGCGCGAGGACTTGAATCGAGCCGCTGCGCGTGTGCGGGTCGTTAGGGAAGCTACAGAGAGAACCTAATTGGGGTCTTTCAAGCTGCACCACTACGTCCCTGACAAGCCCAGAGATTGCGGATACTGGCTCCGTCTTTTCCTGTAAGTTGATGGGGCTGTTTCAGGCCGCATTGATCACTTGCGGCGTAGCCACGCAATGATCCTGTCTACGGCAAAGACAATGCCGGTCACGATGCCCATCACCAAAAGGAAGTGAAGCGCAGAGCGTAGCATTCATCTTTATAACATCCTTATGTTGTGTACCAGACCCCCTGTGGACTCAAAATGATCCTTTGCCGATCAGGCGCGGTTCACGCCGTATGCATCCAAAACATCGCGCAAGGTGACGAGGCCTTCCAGTTTGTGAACATTCGCCCGGTTTACCACTGGCAGGATGTCGAGTTGGTTTTTCCCCATTCGCTCGAGGGCGAGATCAAGCCCCTGGTCGGAATGAATATGCGGAAAGGCCAGCGCATCCACCAACTCACCGATTTTCTTATTCGCGCCTTCCGCTGGTTCATCCCTCAGTCGCGAGAGGTCGATAACGCCAATCACACCTCGCCGGTCGGTCACCAGCCACGATCGGAATTCACTGGCGGAGACCCGCTCCAACGCCTCTCGCACCGTGGTCTCAGCCGGCAGCAGTTGGCTCGCCGCCTCCATAATGCTTCCCACCTGACGCTGACCGAGCCGCTGGCGTGTCTTCGCATTGGGCAGATGGATGCCATCCTGCACGGCCAGTGCGTCGTAGATGGGCTCATGCTGCAATAGAGAAGCAACGAAGAGGCTCACCAGATTGGCAATCATCAGCGGTACGATCACGTTATAATCCTGTGTCATCTCGAAGATGATCAGCACGGAAGTCATCGGGGCGCGTACCACGCCAGCGAAGACAGCGCCCATCCCGACCAACGCGTAGGCGCCCGCCGTCGCAGTGTAAGCCGGGAACAAATGATGCGCGGCGGTCCCGACAGAACCTCCCAACATGGCGCCGATAAACAGGGCTGGCCCGAAGATGCCGCCTGCGTTTCCCGAAGCATAACTGGTGGTAACGGCGATCAGTTTCAGCACCAACAGAAGCAGCATCAGACGAAGCGCCATGTTGCCGTTCAATGCGTCGCCGACAAACCCGTATCCGACGCCTAGAACCTGCGGCACAAACCAGCCCATCACGCCCACCAGCAACCCGCCCACCACGGGTTGGAACCAGACCGTCTTTTGCGGGAACCGCAGGAAGCGTGCGTGCATGCCCAGCAAGAGCTTCGCGAAGATCGCCGAAACCAGGCCGCCAGCAATGCCGAGCACGGCATAGACGGCGAACTCCGCCGAACTCACCAGGTGATATTGCGGGACTTTGAAGAGCGGGTGATCGCCGAGAAGAAGGCGCAGAACCACCCAGGCGGTCGCTGATGCCAGAACCACGCCACCCATCATCGGCGCGTTGAGGTCGCCCATGATCTCTTCGAGCGCGAACACCACAGCCGCCAGAGGCGTATTGAACGCGGCTGCAATCGCCGCCGCCGCTCCCACCGGGATAAGGTTCTTTACTTGCTCGGTACTCAGTCCGAGCAGGCGTCCCAGTACCGAACCAATGCCCGCGCCCACCTGCACCGAAGGGCCTTCGCGTCCAAGCGGGATCCCGCTGGCGAGCGTCGCCGACGTACAGAAAAACTTGCCGAGCACGGTGCGCAGAGAGATGCGCCCTCCGCTCGCGAACAGCGCAGCTTTCGTCTGCGGTACGCCGCTGCCCCGAGCACCGGGAAAGAAGCGGTAGAGCAAATAGCCGATGCCGAGCGAACCCGCAACCGGGAACAGCAGACGCCGCCATGGCGCGCCACTGACCGGGTACAGCCGCATGCCCAATCGTTCTGTCAGCAAGATGAATGCAACAACGACCAGGCCGGTCAGCGCGCCGATCACCAGGGAAAGGACCAGAAAGACCTGGCTCTCACGTTGCCGGAGCGCGGCCATCCGTTCCGATAGCGAAACTTGCCACCAACTCCCGCTCTTCGTCTGGATGTTCTGATTCATTTCAGGATGATGTTCCACACATAGGATACCCCGGGGCGGATTTGGCTCAGGGCCGTGCAGCACACCCTCTGGTGCCGCGCGGCGGCGGCGAGCGTCTAACATACATAGAATGGTCAAATTTCGCTGTCTGAAGCCACACATCGCAACTTCTACTCCCGGGATAGTAGCCCGCCACCGTTGTGCGCGCCTGAGCTTCGCCATGGCGCTTGGCGCGGTTCTGATCGCCTTCGGGGGAGTTATGCCTGCCCACGGGGATGACAACGCCCGATTCGACCTCATCGGCCCCAGAATCGAAGTCCACGTCACCCGCGCCGGAGTCACGCTGCCAATCTCGTCCGTCCCTAACTTGCAACCCGGCGACCGGCTCTGGCTGCACCCCGACCTTCCCGCCACGCAATCGGTCCATTATCTGATGGTCCTGGCTTTCCTGCGCGGAACCACCAATCCGCCACCCGACAACTGGTTCGTCCGGATCGAAACCTGGGACAAAAAAGTCCGCGAGGAGGGCGTCGAAGTGACGGTGCCCGGCGAGGCTCAGCAAGCCGTGCTCTTCCTCGCACCGGTCACCGGCGGCGACTTCACCACGTTGCGCTCGGCCGTCCAGGGACGCCCGGGAATCTTCGTCCGTGCCTCGCAAGACCTTGCGGCTGCCGGCTTTGAGCAGGCTCGCATCGAGAAATACATCTCGTCCATGCGCGAGCTTTCCTCCGCCGAAGTCGCCGACCCCAAGCAACTACTGGAGCACTCCAAGCTCATCGCCGCCACGCTCGCGCTTAAGCCCAATGGTGATTGCGTCAACCTTCCGCCCGACCAGCAGTACACCTGCCTCACTCAGTCCGGCAATCAGACATTGCTCGACGACGGTCACGGTCAGTCGATCATCGACGCCCTAACCGGCGGCAACAGCGCAGGCCTCATCAGCACCGCCTCGGCCACGCAACTCGCGGGCGCCGGAATCTATTCGGCCTATGTCGGCACCGTCGTCGACCTGGTGCACATTATGGGCTCCCTGCACACGGCGCAGTACCAGTACATTCCGGCGATCGCCCTACCGCAGCAGCAGTCGCTCAACCTGCGCCTGAACACGGCACCGTCGTTCCATAATCCCAAGTCGGTGATCGTCATTGGCCTGCCATCCATCCAGCAGACTATTCCCCCGCCGCTGCGCTCTGCCGATCCCAAGTTGGCCACGTGCCTGCAGAGGCCCGGAGTTGTGCTGCCAGTTGAGGGCGCCCCTCTGGTCTTCTCCACCGGCTTCGCGCACGATCTTGTGCTGCACCTGAATTACCCAGCCGACGCCAAACGCGCCTCCGCGCAGCCGCAGGATATCCCGCTCACGGCCGACGCGTTCCACGGGGGCTTGGTACTCGCTCCGACTCCCAAGCGTCGCGTCCTCTCGCTGGCCAAAGTCTCACTGCCAACTTTACCCTCCAGCGCAGGTGCTCTGACTACGGTGGCCGAATTGCCGGCGCCGGCCAACACAGACAAGCCGCCCGCGGCCGATGCTATGGGCGGACCCGAGCTCACGGGCACTGTCCAGGGATTCTGGGGGTTCGATCCCTTTACCGGCCCGACCGTGCCTCTCGAAAACTCGCCCGGGCAAGGCTGGAAGCTCGTTGGCGGCGACCCGCTGATTGCGGGCAGAAACCACTCTGTCCTTCTGAGTGCAACCGGCACCGCATGCGTCCAGAGCATCACGCTCTACACCGCATCCGGCAAGCAAGAGCCGGAGACATGGAAGCCGGGCAACCAGCCGGATACGGTCGAGGTCGCGCTGGATCTTGCCGCCCACGATTCCGGTGCGTTGAACCTCGCTATCCGCCAGTTCGGCGACCCAAAACCCGCCACCGTTCGTCTCGTCTCCTACTCGGAACCGGCCAAGCTCGATGCCCTCCACTTGCACGCGGGAGACACTTCAGCAACCCTCATTGGTACTAGTCTCGACCAGGTTCGCCACATCGATTTCGACGGCCTGACCTTCAAACCCGCCTTGCAGACAACGGACCCTTCAGGCTCAACGGCCGGCAGCAACTCCGAGTTGAGCCTGACACTCCCTGTGGGAGCACCGAAACCCACATTACCCGTCGGCGACAGACTTACCGCCCAGGTCACCCTGAAAGACGACCGCACTCTCGCGATCCCTATCGTCGTCGAGGCAGCACGACCCTCGGTCGCCCTTATCGCAAAGGCGGACGTGCCATCAGAGGCGATGCCGAAGACTCAATTCAGCATCAAGCTCGCCGGCCAGAACGACCTGCCGGTTACCGACGCGCTCATGTTCTCGGTGAGATCCGCCCAACCATTTCCCCGCAAGGGTGAGATCGAGATCGCCAGTCCCGACGACTCACTCCACACCACACTCAGCGTTTCCGATTCCAATGCTTCGTTCATCCTCGAGGACCCGCAGACCATCCTGGCGGTTCTCCAACCGCTGAGGGCGTTTGGACCCTCCGCTTTCGGTCCCCTCCGCCTGCGCGCGGTCGCACCCGATGAAACTGCTGGCGACTGGCTCCCGCTCGCCACGCTCGTCCGTCTGCCTACGCTCACAGCCCTCACTTGCCCGGCCCCAGCACCCTCAGTCTCTGCTCCATCGACGAACCGGTCTGCGCCGACTGACGCTGAAGGCCCAGCTACACCTGCCGCAGGTTCGCCTTCGACTGATACGGCTTCAGACGCCCGCGCGGCTGATGCAGGCGAGACCACTTCGACCCCAGGCTCCGTCGCTGGGCTCTCTGGCCTGGCCGCCGCGCCTGGTTCAGCCCCAGGGTCCGCCGGCCCGGCAACCCCAGAGTCTGCCTCTAAGAGCACCGCATCTTCCGTACCACCAAATACGCCGGACAAGCCTGTCGGGCTCGTCTCATCGACCGGTTCCCAACCCACGCCCTGCACCCTCACGGGTACCGGACTCTATTTCATCGACGCCGTTTCTACCGACGCCTCCTTCACCAAACCTACCCTGGTCCCCGCAGGATTCGTCGGCTCTTCCCTCGCACTCCCGCTGCCGACTGGGGCGGTCTATTACCTGCGGCTCCGTGACGACCCCGCGGCGGTCGACACCGTCATCCTCCCAGCAAGTCCGGCTAGCCAAACGAAAGGCGCTTCGACGAGGCTTCAGAGTGAATTGCAGGGACTCCGTGGCGAATCTAAGTCTCAGGAGACCACCAATAAATCTGGGTCCCTGCCTCCTCCGAGCCCATAACTGGCAGCAGAGAGCTATGTCGAGTCAAAGCAATGTAGCTCTTCCCTTCCCCCGCGAAAGCTTCTAGTTGGCAAAATTAGGTGTCTTGCATAATTTGGCTAACTTCCCTATATTTCGTCGCCTGCCCCGGAATTCTGACGCGCCTCGGACTTGGATTGTCTCTGAAGCTCTCTTCCGCGGCCAAGGTTAGAACAGCGTTTGTGTTCTGTCGTGCGGCTGTACATACGCAATTCCATACTCTCTTCCCTCCATCCAGCTCTGTACCAACACCCACATCCTGACCAATCAACCCTGAAGCCATCAGCGACTGAATATCGCAAGTTGCGACAAAACTGCGATACAGTCACCCACCCTTGGAGATCACCTACGGCAACAACCCGAGTGGCTCCTGGCACGCCAATGGCCGGTCGGCCGAGAGGAATCGAACTGGGCAATCCAGCCTCCATCCACGGTTCCAACCCTTCTGTGAGTCGCAAGCAGCAAAAACCGACTTGTAGGAGCCTCTAGGAGCGACCGCTGGCAATTCCGGCAACCCCTAGCACCTCCCAAAAAGTCGATTTCTACCCTCACTCCGACGTGGCCGCATCAGGCTGAGGCTCAACCTCCTCAGCCTGGTCGACGTCGTCCGCGACACCGCTGTACATCGATGGGAAGGCCTGCTCAAGAGCCCCTTCCTTGTACAGATCGTCGAGGCTGCTCACACCGAAGGTTTCGAGGAACAGTGATGTGGTGCGCCAGTACTTCTCGCGGTGCGGTCCGAGCTGCGCCGTGCGCGCCACGAGCTTGCGATCACGCAAGGTTTGGAGAGTGGCCGTACTCTCGATGCCCCGAATCTCGTTGATCTCGGAAATACTCACCGGCTGTTTCATGGCGATGATAGCCACTACTTCGATGGCTTGCTCGGAGATAGGCCTGGGTGCCCACTCAGGGATCGCCGCTTTGGGGAGTGCCGCAAACTGCGGCTTCGACTCCAGG
>Ga0182030_10018317_pt1 | contig 13436 bp, 14 predicted proteins | sample 812S3MmetaG_FD_121299 | JGI IMG/M metagenome (GOLD analysis project Ga0182030, IMG submission 121299) | Permafrost microbial communities from Stordalen Mire, Sweden - 812S3M metaG (Illumina Assembly) | ecosystem: Environmental > Terrestrial > Soil > Wetlands > Permafrost | place: Sweden... | reverse complement strand
GAGGTGCAGACGTACCGATGAATGGCCGCGAATTGCGTCAGCCATTTTTTGGCGTGGGCGGGTGTCAGTTGTTCGCCACGAGCGCGGGCTTGGACAACCAGTTCGTCAATCCGTTCCGGTGTGGCAACGAGGGCTGCAGGGGGCAAATAAGCTTTCTGGAGCGGTTCCCGTTGGCCCATCCCCATGATGACCGAGGTAAGAAGCGTCTTTTCTTCCCCGAGGATTTGGCGGGTCGTGACAACTTCATCCCTATCCATGCGCCGGATCAGAAACCGGCGATCATCGCGCAGATCTTCGGCCAGCCTCTCATTGGCAATGGCCCCCGGCGCCAGCCGAACAATTTCCCCTAAGAGGTGATCGAGGCGCACCACGCTTTCCCTTTCAAAGGCGATTTGTGTCCCCTGCTCGATGGCCTGAGTGAGATTGACCGCAGCCTTCACCGGAAAGGCGGAGGGCATTTCGAGCACGAGGCCCGTGTTATGCAATCGCTTGGCCACATCCTCCCGTAACGTTTTGCTGGTAATGCGGACTTTCTTCGGACGGGTCAGCGTCACGGCCTGTTGATCCATGACATGATTGGCCACCAGACGCGGCCTGCCTTCCGGTCGGCTCAGCTTGGCTAGCAAGACATTCGGCTTGGCCATCAATCGCCGTCGATCAGCTTCGCTCACTCCCTTGAGAGCCAGGGTGATTTGCTGCGGGGTGTAGCCCCGCTTGAGCAGCGCCTTGACCGTTTGCACCTGACGTCCCCGTTCGCTGAAAAGGTCGAACGCCGCAATCGGAACCTCTTTCAAGCCGAACCCGGTGGGAGCGGTTTCGACCTGATAACCTAGGATTCCCATCCGCGCCGCCAGATTGTTGTGAATCCGCGCATCGAGGGTTTTACGGAGTTCGAGCATCCGGCCATAGTGGATGGCGAAATAGCCTTTTCTCTCCTTGTCCCAGGTCACGTTGCCGATGAGGGTATGGACGTGGAAATCGGGGTCGTTGGTACGGCTGGTTTCATGCTGGAAAAGAGCCGCGATCATTTCACCTGTAGGCTTGGTCACCTCCTCGTTGGCCAGGTTCCCGCGCCGATCCCGCACCGCGACCTGCGTTTCAAACCAGCGCAGTTCCTCTTTTACGGCGGCATAAAGCTCCACTTTCACCCGATCATCCAGGGCAGCGACGACACTCACTGCTTTAGGAGGACTGTAGATGAACTCGATGTATTTAATCTCCGAGACCCGTTGCCGTTTGGAATCGGCCCCCAAACCCTCCATATCGCATTTAACGAAGGCTACGAACTTCTCCCGAGCCACCGCCTTTTCGTCGAGTCCTAATCGTTTCGCAACTTTTCCGATGAACTGTCCCCGATCCACCCTTTCACCCTCGACAAAGTAATCGGCCACGTTGAGGTGATCCTCAAAATAATCAATCGCCGCTTGTGCTGAAGTACAAACCGCCTTGGAAACCATGACGGCTACTATAAATCAATCCTCAAATCTTTCTATAGAATCCTCTCCTTTTTAATGAAAAATCTTTATCATTACCTACTCTTACATCTCTATACGCATATAGACCTGTACCACTATAACTCTACCTCTCCACTCTACTCTTTACCTATAATGACCTCATCTACAAATCACCATTCACAGATAAGGATAGTCATCTCAAAAGGATCAGAGAAGTAACCGTCACACATGTCCCTAAGCTTCGCTTTAGGCGGATTCACCAGGCCATTTCGTCAACGGTTATCTCCACATTTCAACCACAGGGCGAGTTGACGCGCCATGATCTATTGACAACTGGAGATTTGCGGAGACTCGGTTGACAACGGCGTCAGGGGTATGCACGGCAAACCTTTTCAAAGCAAATTGGAGCCGCACTTCGATTTCATTCTCGAAGCCAGGCGCAAACGCCAGACATGGGAGGCCATCGCCCAGCAGTTGGCCGCCAAAGGAATCGCCACGACCAAGCAGGCCGTCCACGCCTTTTTGAGACGGCGATTGAAGCGCCGCTATCCGCTCGGGATGGCTCCGGCGGAAATAAGGCCGGCAGCCGTCACGCCGCCCCGCGCCGAAAAACCGACCGTGGAATCACCCGAGTTCACCGAATCTTTGCCGCCTGCGAGCGACTTCGATTCCGATCCGTTGACAAGCCCTCCTACAGGTAGGACCAAACCTAAATCCAAATGGGCGGTCCTTAAACCCAACCCTTAAAAATATGTCCGAACTTAAAAAAATATATCATCGTTTAGTCACCTGCCTTCAATCCAGTGGACGCATCGGGAAGTCCACCGTGTTTGAAGCCCTCCTCGCATGGGCGAGGTTTGCCGGAATCCCCGTTGCCGCCGTCGATTGCGACGTCGAGCATAAAACCCTCAGCAAGCGGTTTCCCGAAGCCGCCTTTGTCGATGCCACCCGCTCCAATGACGAGTTTTTGCAACTCTTCATGGAGTTGCCGGATACGCCGCTGGCCGTGGCCGACTTCCCGGCGCAGGCCACCGACTTCCTTCTCGGCGCCATGGACAGCTTGCGGGTGCTGGACGCGCTCGACGCCCGCGATACGCGAATGACCATCCTCATGTTCGCGGCGGACGACCCGACCGCCACGGCAAGCATGGCCAAGACCTACCGCGCTTTGGGCGACCGCGTGGATTACCTCCTGGTCAAAAACCCGGCCCGGTTCCGCAGCCAGGTATTTGACGAATCGGCCCTTGCCGAATTGTTCCGAAAGAACAAGGTGCCGGTGATCGAATTGCCCGCCATCACCACGACCACGCTTCAGAAGATCGCCGCCGCCAGCGCGGAAAGGAAAAAACACCTGACCTATTCCGAGGCGGCCAAATTACCGGGCCTGCATCAGTTGTGCCGGTTTGAGATCGAGCATTTTCTGAATCAGGTGTTCACCCAATGCGAGGATGCGGCGCGGGTGCTCGTGCCCACGCCGACCCTGATCCAAAACCGCGTGACCCGGCTTGCGGACAGACTGGCCCGCAAACCCATCGACGAATTCAACCCCCTGGACATCCATGAATGAGCATGACGGTCTTCTGAATTTCCTGACGGACGGCCTCGTTGGACGGGAGCGCGATGCCGTCACGCGCGCCTTCTACGGATATGCCGCAGGAGATCCCAACAGCGAGCCGGTGGGCATCTCCGTCCTGCTCACCGCCTGTATGCGGAAGCTGGCGCAACTCCCCGAGAAGTTGCAGGCCGGCACCGCCGCCTATCAAAAGGTGCTGGCCGAGGCCAGGGAATTTGAAAAAGGATTGAGCGAGAGAGTGAACAGAAGCAATGCGAGCGTGGTGGCCGGGTTCAGGGACGAGACCGCGCGAGCCAAGGCGACTTGGAGTGAAACCATTGAGCATCTTCTCCGCCTCTTGAACAATGCCAGCGACATCAATAAAGACCTGCGGCCAGTCATCGTCTCCGCGAAGCAGATCGCGCAGGATTTCCAAGCGCTCAAAGGCGACTTGAAACTCCACGAGGATTCCACCAAGAAGATTGTCGAAGGCGTGGAGGAAATCAAAGTGATCCATCAAGAGAATCAGATCATCCATCAGGAGAATCAGGCGCTCATCAAGCGCATGAGCAAGGAAGCCCGCGCCAACTGGATCACCATTGGACTCTTCGGTGGAATCGTTCTTGCCGCCATATTTCCGCAGTTGCCTTCATGGGGACCGTCGCTTTCCATTGCCGGGACCGTTGGCCTCATTCAAGGGTTTTCCCGCTTGAACTGGAAGTTTGTGCGTAAGCAAGCCAAGAAGATTTCCCCGCCCGTTGAAACGAAGCCTGCCGGATGAACGACGCTTTATCTTTGTTTGTTTTTGTTGGGAAACTTTTCGCTTTGCTTGTGAGCAAACGCCCCGCAAGCGATGGAGCTTGCTTTGCTCCAGTGGACACCGCTATCCCGGCCTTTGCGGTGGTTGCGGGATGAGCAACCGCCGCGCCGCCTGCGCGCGGGCGGCGTCGGCTGTCGAGTTTTATGGGCGTTTCCGTGGTTCGTGCGAGCCCAACATCGAGAGGTTGGGCGTAGCGTCGCCTTTAGTTTGCCTGCAAAAGCATGGTGCTCACCATGCTTACCTCGAAAGGCTTGTGGAACAAAACTTGAGGTCGCAATCTGCGACCTCAAAAACCAATCTTCTTGCGGGGCGGATCGGGCGGCGGCAAAAGAAGGGGTCTTATTCTCTGATACATATCGCGCAACGCGGCGTCGTGCGTCACCAAGGTCTTTTCGACTTCAGCCAGGCGCTTCCCCATGACCTGATTCGTGACCAGAACCTCACGCAACCGGACAAACGCTTTGACCAGAGCCACGCTGACGGCCACCGCGCGCGTGCTGTTGAGCACATTGGCCGCCATCAGCACGCCGTGCTCGGTGAAGGCATACGGCAGAAAGCGACGTCCTCCATGGGAACTTGAGGTCGCAATTTGCGACCTCAAGTTGGCGAACTCTTCCGTGGATAGTTGGAAAGCAAACTCGGGAGGAAACCGATCGGCGTTACGCTTTACCTGCTCGTTGAGCCGTTTAGTAGGGACCTCGTAAAGCACGGCAAGATCGGCATCGAGAATCACGCGCTGACCGCGCAGAGTGAGAATTAGTTGGCCCAGATCATGGACGGGTTTGGGTGTAGCCATAAAAATCAAGTATCCTTCCTGTTATCAGTTTCTTTCGCAATAGGTTGGAAAGCAGCAAAAATCTTTTGTTGTGGTCGAAGCCTACGTGAAGCCCTATGCGGGCTTCACGTCAAACCATTCTTGTGCCTGTTCCGGCGTGACCAGTTCCCGGTAGTGGCCGAAGATCACTTCCGGCGAATTGCCCGCTTCCAGAGCCACCCGCGCCGTGTCGTTGATCGTCGCAACCCGATAAGAAATGAAGGAATGGCGCAGTCCATTTTTTCCCATTTGATGCCGAGCTTTTCACCCCAGTACGCGGCCACCGCCTGCGGATTCTCATGCAGGCAGACCGGTCCTTGCTTTTGGGCGAGCGGTTGCAGCCAGAGCTTGAGATTTTCAGAGATCGGCACCAGCCGCCTCTGGCGCGTCTTCGCCTTATGCGCCGCCACGGTGATGAAACCCCGTTCCAGGTTGACTTCGTTCCAGTCCAATTGCTGGAGTTCATTCTTTCGCAATCCGGCAAACGCACCGATGGCCAGAAAAGGGCGCAGGGTGTTATCCGCCTGGTTGAGCATCTTGGCGATTTGCTCCGGCGTGAAGATCGTCACCGGGCTCTTGGTCTCCTTGTACCGGACCATCGCCGAGAAAGGGCTTGCTCCCTTGACCAGATAACCCCGGCCCTCCGCCCAATTCCCGCAGGTTACCAGCATAATGCGAAGCCCGTTCTTGGTTTTCGGGGCCAGTGGTAATGCTCCCATCCATTGATCCAGTTCCGCCGTTTTCAAATCGGGCAGCGCCTGCCCCGGAAAAGCCTTGGCCAAGGTGAGCAAGGTTGTGCGGCAGAGATGAACATAATGCGCCGAAAGACTCGACTGCTGGCGCGAGGCCGCGAACTGTTCCGCAATTTCGCTCAGCGTCAACCGGGGCACATCGGCCCGGTTATGCCGCAGGAAAAACTCCACCGCTTCCCGCAGGGAGGTTTTCCCAAGTTTCGTGATCGCCTGAGAGTGTTCCTCGACCGCCACATGCAGCACGTAGCCAGGCGCGAGAACTTTCCGCGCCGCCACGAGGCTTTCCAATTCAGGAGTCGCCAAAGCGTCAACTGCGACCGCATCTTCCACCAGTCCGCCGAGGACGGCGCGGGCTACCCGCTTCGCTTCCGATTTGTCCGAAAAGTTCTTCTGAACCCGCCGGCCTCCGGCATAATAGGCCAACTGGTACATCGCCTTGCCGCGATTGACCGAGCGATAAAGTTTGACTGTCTGCTTACCATTTGAGAATTCTGTCGCCATGTACTGTATGGCGGGATGTCAATCAAACTGCATTTGCTATGCGTCCCGTTATGCAAGAACCAGTCACTCACTTAAGTGACTGTCATTTCAGCATTCTTGCTTCGGTCACAGACCTTTGGGTATGCTCCTTCCTCGCGCCTCGGTGCGGCCCAAATTCGACTCGTAACGCGGCCAGGTTTTATTTTGCAAACACGCCCCAGCTGAAAACCACTTATGGAACCGTTGCCGAGTTGGAAAACTTTTCTCTTCGAGTTGCTGCTCTACGCGATCCTGCTCGTGGCCTACTTCGCGTTCGTGCTCCATTACCTCGGCGGCTGGTTCAAGGATCTTTTCGATCATGACCGCAAACTTTTTGCCGTCATGGCCCTGGTTGTCATGATTGGGCAAACGCTGGGTCTGGAAGCCGTCAGCAGCTTCTTGATCTGGCTCCTGCGCGGGAAAAAGAAATAGCACTCATATGTATTTCCCCATCTCCGGAGCGACCATCGATCCGTTCTATCTGATCGGGCTGGGCTTTATCATCGGAATCCTGGGCGGCTTTTTCGGCGTGGGCGGAAGTTTCCTGGCCGGCCCCGCCCTTTTTATCGTCGGCGTGCCGATGAATTTCGTCGTGGGGACCGATCTGCTTCACATCGTGGGAAAATCGATGGTGGCGGCCCGCAAGCATCGCATCCTCGGCAACATTGATCTGCGTCTCGCGGCGTTCATGGTGCTCGGCACGATCGGCGGCTCCGAAACGGGCGTTCAAGCGATCGAAGCCCTGAAAAGGGTGGTCAAGGTGGACCTCGTTGTCGGCGTGGCGATGATCATTGTTTTTGTCGCGATATCCTTCTTTGTCTTTTTGGAAAGCTGGCAGGCCTTGAAACTGAAAGGCAGCACGAAGCCCATCAACGAGCAGACATCCCAGGAGAAGGACAAGCGGGCGTTCCAATTCATCGCCCATTGGACTCACTCGCTCGAATGGGCGCCGAAAATGGGCCTTCCCCATTCCGGGATCAAATCGATCTCCATCTGGGCCATCCTCATCGTCTCGTTTGTCGGCGGCTTTTTCAGCGGTTTTCTCGGCGGCGGCGCCGGTTACATACGGATGCCTTGCATGGTCTATTTACTCGGCATTCCCACGCATATCGCCATCGGCACCGATTTGTTTGAAATCGTGGTCTCGGCCGGTTACGGCTCGTTCCGCCATGCCATCAATGGGAACGTCGATGTCTTGATCGCCTTGATCATGCAAACCGGCGCCGCGATAGGCGCGCAGATCGGAGCGGCGTTGACCCAATACTTCAAGGGCCCGGGCATTCGCATGGCCTTCGCACCTTTGCCCTTGATTGGCGCGGGCTTGATCATTTACGGCCTGGCCACCGGACATCACATTCACTAGCCTCTCCGCCTGAGCGGTCAAGCGGGGAGCCGATATCATCTTGCGCGTTGCCTGACGCCATCGATTTCGACGCCAATGCTTGCCTTCCGGGGCCACAAAGGCTAATCCTGTCTTGCGTGGTGCGGCGCAGCTCGGGAATCCCCCCGGCGCGGCAGGCACCCGCTAACTTGAAACCAGGCTACGTCCATGTGCAACTATAGGGAATCGATCACGCGTCTATGAGAGCCGTTCAATTTTGGATTCTGCTTTTGGGCAGTTCCTTCGTCAGCATTCTTCTTATCAAACAGATTTTTCTTGGCCGCGCCCTCGACCAGGAGCAGCGGCTGCTCGTCGATAGTCAGGAAACGGCTGCCACCGCGACCGGTTATGAAAACGCCTGGAAGCAACTCGCCATCCATATTTACCAGGCTGGCCGCCAGGACCCGGCTCTCGCCGGAGTGCTGAAAAACGCGAACGTCGAGATCCATCCGAGCCCGGCTGCGGGCGCTGGCGCCGCACCGGCGACAACGCCTTCCGCGCCGCCGGCTTCCTCCAAAAACCCAGTCGCTCCGATCCCCCCGGCCGCCCCCTAAATCCTTTCCCAGCGCGAACGCCCGCTCAACAACACAACACGCTTTCCTTTAATACCTCGAATCCCCATGTCCGCCGCCTCAACTCCCGCTCCTCGCTCAAAGTCCCCTTCCGAATCCAGGCCTTCCTCTTCCAGGCATACGTTATTTTGGCCGATGCTGGTTCTCCTCGTTGGATCAGGCTCATTCGCGGTTTATCAGGTTATGGTCATGGAAGATCAGTTGGATGAAGTCACTCTGGCCGTCGATCACATGGATGGGAAGGTCAAGCGGGCTCAGTACGAAAAAGCCAAGTTTTTTTCGATGGCGAAAGAAGTGCTGCGCTTGGCCCCCAAGGATCCGAACGCTGAACAAATCGTCGTTGATTTCAAGCTTCGGCAATTGCAAGCCGCGCAACCCGTGCTCATGGACCTAACCGTGCCATCGGCCCCGGCTACGACGAATGCGGCCCCGGCTACGACGAATGCGGCCCCGGCTACGACGAATGCGGCCCCGGCGCAACCGGCTGCCGCCACGAACGCCGCCCCGATACAGCCGTCCCAGGCTACGAACGCCGCGCCCGGGCATTTGCCCAGCCCCACGCCTTAATGGCGCGAGGGTCGCTGGGGCGTGGCTCCTCCCCCTCCATGGTTTGAGAGGCGTGGCTGGAGCCGGGATCGAACCGGCGACACGCGGATTTTCAGTCCGCTGCTCTACCAGCTGAGCTATCCAGCCATTAACCTGGTAACCAACAACTTACAAGTCGCCAACTTTGCGCCAAGTGCGATTCTGATACCGCAATCTGATACTACTTTGCTCAAAATCTCACTCTTTCACTTTCCCTGACTTTCTCTCAGTTGCCTTCCAAAGCACCCTAACGGAAGAGGTCTAAATCGTGGCCCAATAGAGCCATGACAGACTTCGATCCGTCACCGGACCAAGCTCAAGCTCTTGAGGAGAAGGACTCTCCGTGGGAAGCATCGAGCGTTGCCAACCTGGTGCGCTGGAAAGCGTCGAAGGTTTATTTTGCGAGACTGAAAGTGAATGGCAAGCTCATTCGCAAGTCGCTGCAAACAAAACTGTTTTCTGTGGCCAAAAACCGTCTTGCGGACCTCGTGAAAGATGAGCGTAACCGGGCCGAAGAAGGCAAGCGCATGGTGAAAGGCAAGATGGTGTTTTCTGATGCCTCAAGAATCTATCTCCAGAGGCTGGACGCCGATCCTGGTATCAAGCCACGGACCAAGGTCTACCGCCGGGAGTGCATCAAGGCCATCGTAAAGACGTGGCCGGGTATCGAAGAACTGGACGTTCGTAAGCTGAACAAGACGGCGTGCATTGATTGGGCAGCTCGGTTCCGAGAGAAGGGAACGCAGTTCAAGCCCATTGGAGCCCTGAAGCCCCACCAAGGAGTCTCCCCAAGCCGGTTCAACAATACGGTGGCCACCCTCCGCCAGATATTGGACATTCCCGTCGAGATGGGTGCTCTTTATCGAAATCCAGTGGCGGACGTGAAAAGAGCCAAGGAAAGAAAGACGGAATTGTCCCTGCCATCGCGAGTTCAGTTCGCGGAGTTCGTCAAACTCATCGAAACGTCGGGCGCGGCTCAAGCAAAAGATTGCGCGGATTTGGTGCGATTTCTGGCCTTTTCAGGTTGTCGTCTTGGAGAGGCTCAAAACGTGCGTTGGCATGATGTCGATTGGGAAAAGCATGAGTTGGTTGTGCGCGGCGATCCCGTGACCGGGACGAAGAATTGGGAAATCCGACGTGTGCCGATGATTCCCGAGCTAACCGCTTTGCTGACACGAATGCGTGGCCAGCGTCCGGCCGAACAGCTCGATACCTGCGTACTTCGCGTGAAAGAGTGCCAGCGCAGCATGAACCGAGCAGCACAGATCCTTCACACTCCTCGGATCACCCATCATGATTTGCGGCACCTCTACGCGACCACCGCCATTGAAAGCGGCATCGACATCCCCACCGTCGCTAAGCTGCTCGGGCATAAAGATGGCGGGGCGCTTGCGATGCGTGTCTACGGCCACTTACGGCAGGAGCATGCCAAAGCCGCCGTTCAAAAGATCAAGTTTGGACTTTGAGGAGCCGGCGAAAACTGCAAACCCTAAGTTACCGTCGCCGCAACGGGCTCACATGCCGTCAAGCGGAGCCACGCCGCGATTTTCTTGTCCTCATTCGCCCCCATGCTGGCGTCACAGAACAAAACAGCATTTTCGCCCGCATCCGTTAAGCTGGTTGGATAAATGATGCCGTCCACCGGGTCATCGGCACGAAAAAGGTGTCGGAAATATTCCGTGATGACCTGGGTCGGAACATATTCGATGTGAATCCGATTATCGCGAACAACGGGTTTTGACACCTCATCCCGAAAAGCTCTCAAAAACCGGATATCCTCCGGTCGGGCTACGGGTTCTTCGATAAAAATGGAATCGCTCCACGTCATTCGGGATAAATCAATCAGGAACAAATCCCGACAGCATTCGAACGAACCGATCGTCACCCCTTCGTCTTTTTCCAAAGTGCCCACTTCGAGAATCGCGGTCTCCCTATCGAAGGCACCGTAGAACATCGGAATACCAGCCGGACTCATTCGATTCTGGCTTGCCGATTGCGGCGGAGGCGGTCCCAGCTGTTCCGACGTACTGAGTATCTCAGCCGCAGGATGCTTCCTGGCACGAAAGAAAACGGTTCCCTTGGAAACGCACCGAAATGCGTCCGTGAAGCTGTCCTGCGGGAAGACGATGAGTTTTTTGGTGAGTGGTGGTTTGGTTTGATTCGTCATGATTCTCCGTGGTTACAGCGTGTCGCGTGCGGTGCGCGGTCCTCGTTTGCCCGGTTCACTGGTGAGTGGCGGACGATTCTCATTCGCTGGTACGGATGTCATCGTCGAAATGCTTTTTGGCTGTTGTTGGCACGGCGTGTTATTTTCGGTTCGAGGATTCTCGGCTCAGCAACCTACCTTAGTCTCAACGGTTCGACGATGGAAAGTCCCTGGAGACCTTTTCAGAGGTAAAATCTGATACCGCAATCTGATACCGTGTTAGTTTTTTAGCGCAAAACGGTGCTGATCCCTAACAAGCCTCGCAAATCCAAATAACGCCTAAACCATTGTTTTGCAAGGGATTGAAAAGCGGCAACAAGAAGCGCAAGACGCTGAAAATGAAAGCCTTAGACTTTTCAGTCCGCTGCTCTACCAGCTGAGCTATCCAGCCAGGCCGCCCGCCGCACATGCGGCGAAAGTTCAGAATGCCCACTGTGGCGACAGCGGCAAGCATAAATCAGCGGATCATGCCCTATTTTGAAGACACGCCCTAAAAGAAAACGCCGTCCCGCGCGAGGCAGGACGGCGCTTCCGGTTAATCCCGTGACCTTGGGGTTATTTGGTCGGCACCGTCGCGATCGTCTGAAGAATGCGGCTTGCGACCTTGTAGGGATCGGCTTGGGAATTCGGGCGGCGATCTTCCAGGTAGCCCTTGTAGCCGTTGTTGACGAAGCTATGAGGCATACGGACAGACGCGCCGCGATTGGCCAGGCCGTAGTTGAACTTATCGATCGACTGGGTTTCGTGCAGCCCCGTCAGGCGCATGTGATTATCCGGGCCGTAGACGGCGATGTGCTCGTTCTTGTGTTTGTCGAAGGCGGCCATGAGCTTCTCGAAATATTCCTTGCCGCCGACTTCGCGCATGTAGGTGGTCGAGAAGTTGGCGTGCATGCCCGAGCCGTTCCAGTCGACATCCATGCCAAGGGGCTTGCAATGCCAGTTGATGTCCACCTTGTACTTTTCGCAGAGGCGCATCATCAGGTAGCGGGCGACCCACATCTGGTCGGCGGCCGTCTTGGAGCCTTTGCCGAAGATCTGGAATTCCCACTGGCCCTTGGCCACCTCGGCGTTGATGCCTTCGTGGTTGACGCCGGCATCCAGACAGAGGTCGAGATGCGTATCGACGATTTCGCGGGCGATGTCCCCCACACTGTCGTAGCCCACCCCGGTGTAGTAGTTGCCCTGGGGCGCGGGATAACCGCTGGCTGGGAAGCCGAGCGGGCGGCCATCCTTGTAAAGGAAATATTCCTGTTCATAACCAAACCAGGCGCCCGGATCGTCCAGGATCGTCGCGCGGGCATTGGACGGATGGGGCTTGCCATCGGGCAACATGACCTCGCTCATGACAATCGCGCCGTTTTTCTTGGTGGTGTCGGGATAGACGGCCACGGGTTTGAGGATGCAATCGGAGCTGTGTCCCTCGGCCTGACGGGTTGAACTGCCGTCAAATCCCCAGTTCGGTAGGTCCTCAAGCTTCGGGAAGCCGCCGAATTCCTTGACCAGGGTTTTGCCGCGGAGGTTGGGGACGGGGGTATATCCGTCGAGCCAGATGTATTCCAATTTATACTTCGCCATGTGTGTGTAGGTGGTTGGTTTTTATGTGGGTGGAGTTGACCGTTCTTTTGGAGAGACGGGATCACGAGATGAAAGCAGAGATCATGCCAGCCTCGCAAGCAGTAAAAAACGCGCCACATGAAAATGAAAAAGAAGCGCCCTTTTCCTGGGAGCGAGCCATATTGCCCATGTCATGGAGAAAGCGAAAGACACTCTGCGGGCCCTCGTCCGGATCGGTTACGATGGCCGTGTGCACAAGATTTTTCGCGGCCCCAAGGCCCGGGAGCGGTTCGACAACGAGGTGCGGGTCCTTCGCCATCTCGAAGCCCGCGGGTGTCCATTCGTGCCCAGACTGCTCGAAACCGATCCCTCGCAGCTTCGGATCGTTACCACCAATTGCGGCGGCCGGGTGGACCATCTCGACGAAGAGCGCCGGCGCGAACTCTACGCCGAGCTCGGGCCCTACGGCGTGCGCCACGACGACGCCGAAATGCGCAACGTCACCTACCGCCAGTCCGACGGGCGCTTCTGCTTGATCGACTTTGAGTTTGCCACCATCCTCCCCGAGGGCGAAGAACCCGATCATGGACAATCCACGTAATGTGTCCGGCTCCAGCCGCCTCCAATGGTTTGGGCGGACGGACCTGGGCCATGTCCGGAAGAATAACGAGGACACCTTTCTTGCCCTTCAATTTGACGCCCGGGAGATTTATTACCTGGGCAAGATCGGCGAGGCCCTCACCGGGAGCGTCGACTTTGTCTTCGCCGTAAGCGACGGGATGGGCGGCGCGAAGGCGGGTGAGTTGGCCAGCCGAATCACGGTGGATAAAATTACGCACCTGCTCCCCCGGGCGTTCAAGCAATCGGCCCTGGGCCTGAAAACCGGATTCGAGGATGTCTTCACCGAGCTGTTCGATCAAATTCATCGGGCGCTGACCTATGTGGGCGAAAGCGACGAGGAAACTGCGGGAATGCAGGCGACCCTGAGCCTGTGCTGGTTCACGCCCGGCTGGATGTATTTCGGCCATATCGGAGACAGCCGGATTTATTACCTGCCCGCATCGGGGAAGGAGATCAAACAGATCAGCCACGACGACACCTATGTCGGCTGGCTCTTCCGCACCGGGCAGATCAACGAGCGGGAAGCGCACAACCATCCGCGGCGCACGGCGCTCCAGAAAGCCCTCGGCGGCGGCAACCAGTTTGTCGATCCCCAGGTCGGCGCCG
>Ga0182030_10018316_pt1 | contig 13436 bp, 8 predicted proteins | sample 812S3MmetaG_FD_121299 | JGI IMG/M metagenome (GOLD analysis project Ga0182030, IMG submission 121299) | Permafrost microbial communities from Stordalen Mire, Sweden - 812S3M metaG (Illumina Assembly) | ecosystem: Environmental > Terrestrial > Soil > Wetlands > Permafrost | place: Sweden... | reverse complement strand
TTTCTTTAACTATTTCCTTTTTAGAATACTATTTAGTAATAAGAAAAAAACTGTGATTAATTATACTACTAATTGTCACTTTGGGTATTTCTTTTTGCTTAATCACGACTTTTAGATTATCTCTAAAATTCAGAGTATTTAAAAAAGAGTTCCAAAAATAAAGAATTTGGTTCCAAGTGTTGAAAAACATTAAAAGACAAGATAATATAGTCCGGGAGTTACGTCGGCGTAAGGAGAAGGGGCATAAACACCATATGTTTTAGCTTCAAGACTTAGTGCTTGTTAGCGTGCATTATCCTAAATTTGTCCTAGCAGACTATACCGTATTTATTAAAACCTCAGGCGCTTTAAGCTGTGGCTGGAAAGTACTTTTTCCTTAGGCTGACAGGCACAATTTTGCGTGTGCCTACTGTGCTTGGCAGGCGGTGGTGATACTATAGATTGACATTGACCGTGAGAAGCAGTTGATGACTACGCTACATGATTTCCAAACCGCACCGGTCAACATGCACATACATGGGTGTTGCAGAGAACCCTTGGGAGTCTTAAGGTCAGGTCTGACGGCAAGGAATGAGGAACCAAAGGTTTTTGTACTTGCCATTGGTCAGGAATTCGAGCGCTTCAAGTGTTTCATCAGGATGGCCTCCCATTCGGCATGCTTTGATGGGTCGTACAAGACCATTGTAGAGAAGAATTCGATGTGACCAGGTTGAGCAATATCGCGGAGAAGCTCGTTGGCCATGATCTGGCAGTTATTTGTCAACGGATTATATTTTTCACCGTCTCGGTCTTTCATTCTTCGGACTACGTCTTCCCCTATTCAAACATAGTTAGAACTAGGTCTTTCCGGCATAGAATAAAAGCAGAAGTTTCAAGTTTACCATACCTGCAATTTGAATGGCTCTATCATTGAATCTTGTCTTTCCAACGAGATATGCCTCCCAAATGACCTCTCGATCAAGATTGACTGTTCTCGCCTTTTCATGATCTTGATCCTGCCATGCAATCATCCTGTGTTGGTAACAAATGGTCCCATTGATATAGTCATTGAGTTCGTGTTCGAGTCCACCAACCATTACGGCCCAATGGTATGCAGGATTCGGAAATGGTTTATCTTTGTATGGGCCTGGCCTGTGCTTGGCGTCTTCGGAAACGTCGTTGAGAAATCTAAAGACATCAAAGGAAGCTTCATTCAGATGGAAAGGAAGCTTGTGTGTCCCAATGTAGACTGGGCGTTCTTCGCAGTCCTTTTTCGATACCATATTCGAGGGACGAACCATGTCTGGTGCTTTACCCAAATCGTATGGATCCCAAAGAGAGTGGAAAAGGGAGTCGGTAGCAGCCCAAGGTGTTTGCAAAGATATTGGAACGATATCTGGCTTCTCGAGGTCTCCTAGCTGCTTCATAGAAGGATGGCATTTAGCGGTACTAGCTAGGAGAGAACAATCATCTGGCGATATACCCCACAACTCCATCTCTCTAACATCTCTTGAAATCAAAGCAATGCGACTGCCTTTATGAACAGAGTTTGCTGGTGCTAGCGGATTATGCACAATACCACCTGTATCAGGCTTGTTGCTCTCAACTGCCACTTGAAAACCAGTCACTGACCCGTCGGGCATCGTCCAATACACGTCGTAAAGTTTTTTGGTGCGACGCGCAGCACATATGCTAATGTTTTCGTAACTTGCTTGGCCACTGATCATGTAAGGGTGATCCGCTCCCGGGTATAGAGGATGTCTATGCCAGTCTATGCGAGAACATTCTTCTGATTCGATGGCTTGGCCGATGTACAAAGCCACGCTGCCTTCTGGTGTAATAACAGATACATGTGCTTTCAGCACAATTCGAGATTCTTCCTCAGCAGTATCAATGCATACTGCTGCAATAGTTTGCGGTCCAACCGCAGCTCTTGAGCCCTCGATGACCCCAGACAATCCTCTACCGAGAGTTCTGTATCGAAGATACCACGAGATGTTGCCATTGGCTCCAACATAAAACAACCATGTGACTAAATTCCCCGAATGCCAAGTCGTCGCAAGAGCAAGAGGGCTGTTCTTGTGGGCGTTGTTCAAGATGGGTGAGAGTAAATCATTGAAAAGTTCATCATCTGGATTCCAGTAGCAGCGTCGGATTGCATATTGGTCGGTGAAAAAGACCTCCAACCCGGCCATTTTTGTCTTAGTCGAGGGTATATCTCCTTCTTTGGTAGTCATATAGCAAATTAAACCATTGCCCTGCAGAAGGTCTTTGGGCCTAAATTGACCTGTTGGTGAAGATTCATGTGGAGACTGAAATTCAGTAACTACCGATGGTTTTTCCGCAATTTCGCACATTGCAAGCTTTCCAGTATCCTTTTGTGCCCACAAGAGATCATAGTACATGGCCAACGTCGTATCTCTGGGCGCCGCTGCAAGGGGAGTCGATGGAGATGCTGAGCCTGGACCTCTGACTTCCCAACCCTTCCAGCGTCCTCCGTCGGTCCATGTTCGAAGTTGGATAGAGCCGTCGTACGCAATGAAGAAAACGCCGAGGATTTTACCACAACTGCTGAAAGCGGTCAAGAAACTGTTGGCCGCGGGCTTTGGAAGAGCTTTGAGAGGTTTACTCCCATCGTCAATTTTGAACCTTTGCCAAACCATTGTGCATTGTTGGTGAAGCTTTTAGGTAGTTCAGTAACAGACATGTCCTAGGACGCGTGCCTTTTATGTTGCTCATTTTCTGCTCTCAACGGCTTGTTTTCAGCTTCCATGGTTCGGGTTTACAGCTCTTCAGCTGCGCTTTAGTTTGATAAGCTGCAGGGCTAAACAGAAAGTGGTGGACACAACCAAAAACCCAAAAAGGGAATTAAAATTGTGGGTACTGAACGAAGATGGAAGTTGTTTCCTGCCACCTCTCACTCCATTGGACGAATGCCAAGGCCCATGATCATTGCATTGGTTAAACTTGAAGAAAATGGCGATTCATGTTCAGCTCGCTCAGCTTTGCTTGTTTGGCGGTTGGAGAGGTAGCTGGCACTGCCTCTCTGGTAAGCACCTGCTGTACATACTCTTCTCATGGCCAGAATCGAGAAAAACGGCTTGTACTAGTCGGTTTGAATCCTATGACTGCCAACCCATCATACTCAAGATAACAGTGTAGCCAGTAAAGGAATGGATTAGCAAGTAGCGACGGCAACCTCGAAAGCGACTACAACTTGATCTCGGATTCTCCTTAGGGCCTAACAGTTTACGCGCGGCCCCGATCATAGTGGCAGATAGGATTGTGCTGAGAAGCGATCACGGGCGATAGTCGCATAGATAAAAGACGACTACAATAAAGCATTCTTACAAGCCGACAGCAACTGCTTAGGGTTTTTCTACCTCAACACAGCCTCAATTAGACCACCCAGGTCCCGGATGCAGTAACATCATACACAGTACAACACAACAAATTTGCAGCACACACAATTCCGTGGATCTAGGGCAGTGTTGTTACTTCCTGCAACTGCAGTCCTACCCGATAGTTTTTTGAATTCTTTTAAAACAACACCACAAATTTAGAGAGTATGCAGCAGGCATTTGGCCCACGCAAGGACATACACAGTCACACGATTTGGAGGGGTCAGAGTCTTGCGGTTTTTAGAGTTGAGGGAGTATAAAAAGGGCAATTAGAATAAAAGAGAACATTGTTGGAAAGGTTTTTCCCTATGAGGACCAGGAGGGTTATGAAATCACGATTGCTGTGGCCAGCGAAGTTGCAACATAGCTTCACTATGGCCGTAGCCCACCAGATATCTAGGGACCGTAGACACAGGAGGACAGTTGGTCGCCAAGTCCTAAGCCACAAACAAAGCACTTCTGTCAACGAATATGTATGTATACGTAGAGAGAAGCCAGACCGCTCAGTGGAGGAGGTTGCTGGCCACACGAGTGTCGCGTTTTGATTTACGACGGCTTTGGAATACATAAAGCCCTCAAAACCTTAGAATTCTGTTTCAAGAACAACATTCTTTTATGTCGTCTTCTCTTCTATACCTTCCACAAATTCTAGCCTTGTAATATAGCTGTGTTTGCTCTGCTTAAGGCATACTACCACGACCAGGTCGATCGCCTTAAGCAAGAAGGTGTAAATACGATACGCAAGGAGCACTTCACCTTTCTATATAGCCCTGCAAGAAAAGGAGCGTTCGCGCCAAGAAATATCAAGGCCGGCTTCGCTACGAGTGGTCTGTTCTCATTTAATCTAGACAGGGCGCTCAGAAGTATGTCTCCATCGCCTGCTAAACCAGCCATCCCAAGCGCCGATGAGGTGAGGGTAGGGTCTTGTCGACAAGACGTAGGCGTAGAGGTGCAAACGCCTGTGACGCCCGTGTCAGCAGAGGCTTTTTGTCGCTGCAAAACCTGATCATCTAACAGAATGCTCCCGCGCTTGATGAGACGAGCAAACAGAACCTAGCCAGGCACTTGCAGAAATGTGCCAAAGCTTTCCAAATATCCTCTACGAAGAGTGTCCTCCAGGAGGACCCGAATTCAATTCCTGACCACCATCAACAACGAAGCCAAAGTCCGACGATCGACAAAGTCCTTGGTCCTAGGAAAGGCGAAGGTTATGAGCTTTAAGGACCTCGAGGAGGCGCGAGCGAAGCGTATCGTAAAAGAGTCTACCCAAGCTGCTAAGGGCAAGGCCAAGCGCGGTCGGAAGCACATACGCCTGGCGCAGAGGAAGACGACGCTGCAGAGACAACAACGACGACGAGACAGGGTCGGAAGTGTAAGAGTGCCGCGCTTGAGGCGCCAGAGCCACCGAGCAAGATGGCGCGGATAAGCAACGGCCCTAAGCCAGCGAGTGCCTTGGTGATGCAGGCCAGCAAGACACAGATTGCGGAGATTGCGCCTGAACCACTAAGAGCGCCAGTAGCGCGGATGTGGTAGTAGAGGTCAAGATTGCCATTCATAGAGAATCCGATCGGCCCATGGCTGGCTCGCGCTGGCTTTGCGACCTGTTGCTATATAGTAACTAAGAATAAATGTTGAGTCTTTTGACAAGATGGTGTTTGGCCAGCCTGATGCCTGCTGTCGTCGTGCTCGCCGTTACCGTACGTACTTTCAATGTGCCATCTTCATTGTGCCATCTTCATTGTGCCATCGTCATATGTCGTAGGTAGTATCGCCTTTTGTTGTCGTAGGTATAGCTGTGCTCGCCATTGTTGTCCTGGTGCCACTATGTCACCCCCAAGCTGCTCTTAATGTCTTGACGCGGGCATCGCAGTCTGGCGTGCTATGATCATGCTCCTTTTGGTACTCCTGGAGCCCTAACGGACTCTGTCATCGGTAAGGTCATCTTCGAATTCGTCAGCAATCTTGTGTGAGGAGCGGATTCCCCTTGGAGGCTAGGGCTCAGAGCGCAGAAACAGTATGGGAGAAGAAGAAAAACTAGAAGTTGAGAGCCGAAAGTGAAAAGCCTGATGTCAAGAAAGCTGAAGGTTTGACGGACAAAAAGCATTTTCTTACTTAGCAGCGAAAGATTTATTATATAATGACGCAGCTAACTGGATCCTTGTTCGCTTGGAGTCAAGGCTCTTCATATAGTGCGAAAGAAGGCTCTCTATAAGTTTAAGTGGGCGGCGACAACGCCATGATAAGTTTTTGAATTTGATACGTCAGGTGTGTTCGGGAGAGGAATATAATACAATTATGATAAAAACAAATAGACATTTGAATGCGTTCATAAATTTAAAATCGCACGAACTCGATGTACCGACAATTTGTCTCGTTACAGGGTGCGTCTCGGGACGCAGGGATAGACGTTACCTACCTAACGGAATAGTAATGGCAAATAGTCTTATAGGAAAGAAATAGTATTATTGTACGATCAATTACTTGGAGTCTATTGTTTCTTTAGCAAGGTCTTTGGAAGGTAGATCATAAGGTAGTAATTGATAGGGAGGGAAGCAGGTATCACCAAGATTGAGTGGAGGCTCAGCTGCGTAGGAGCAGGTCCAACAATCTTGCATTACAGTATTAGGAGGGGATATTTATAGAGAAGGAATTGCGATGTGCAACAATTCGTTTTGATTTTCTTTGATAATAAAACACTTTCCGTACGGGACTTTCCGTACGGGCTGATGGGAGGGGAGTACTTACTTTCGAAAGTGGAGGCTGAGGATGACTCCAGCGGGGCGGAGGCGGATATTTTAAGGAAAGGCGAGAGCGAGTTTCCTTATTTAAAATGCGAAGTATTTATAGAGAAGGAATTGCGATTTGTAACAAAATCTCTTCCGATTATCTTTCAATCTTTTGATTATATTTTAAACCAGGCCCTGATCAACAATTGACTACAGATGGAATATTAGGTGGTGCCGGAATGGGGCTGAGTTGAGGAGCGAATCCTAACTTCTAATCTTATATTACTGTCTTAGTATGAGGATGAAGATATTTATAGAGAAGGAATTGCGATTTGCAACAAACAAACAAACATTCGGATTTAATTTTCCTCTTTATGGATCAAGTCTTTGTTAATTGACTTTGGGAGGAATTTTAGGTGGCACCTGGATGAGGCTGAGTCGCTGAGAAGTCTTACATTAGTAACACCACAAGTACTGCATTAGGATGAAGATATTTATATCGAAGGATTTGCGATGTGCAACAGGAATCTAATTTCTTATTCTTTGATTGTTCCTCTGTATCGAAACAATTGACTTCGTAGAGAATTAGAAGATTAATTTATATCATGATGCGTTTAATGACCCGACAAGACCTTAGCGGTTTTCAGTTGCTACAGTTTTAGCGACTTCAGCGTATGCGACTGCTATAATTTAGGCGTGATATCACTAAACTCGAACGTATCTCCGCTAAAATGCAGTGGCCAAAATCTCGGCGGATCATCGGACTCGGGCAGATATTCTTGCTCTGAGGTTGAGGCTGAGGATCAGACATTGGGGATTCAACATGCACGCATGCTCACTGCGGTAGGATGAAGATATTTATGTTGAAGGATTTGGGAGTTGCAACAGAAAGGTTGTTTACAATGTTTTTAGGACTGATGATGGGGTTGCATTGGAAATGACGCTTTCAAATCTCCTTCCAAACCGATTTAAGCCAAATCATTACAATATTATCGACATATATGATTGAGTTCTGCGTAGATTACCCATACACGAGGCAATTTTCATCCTCCCCGGCTTGCGCCTACCCACCTCTCCGAAGACTACTCGGATCCTTCTTGAACGCGCGCTTCATGACTCCTATAGAGTGTATGCAGAGGGAGGAGCTTGCGAGATGGAGGAGGCTGAGTTTCTTAGGAGCGGAATTACGACATTGAATTGCTCTATTAGGTGGAGATATTTATATCGAAGGATCTGCGACATGCAACAAATTTACTTTATAAATCTTTCTTACGTGCCTCGAAAACATGCTATGAAGCAATAACTGGGGGGGTTTTGTTTTTAGGGAACTGTTCCTTGCGAGGTCGTGGCTGAGCCAGGCCCCTTCACAAGGAAAAAAACCTGACATAAGGATAAAAATATTTATATCTTTAGAATTGCGATATGCAACAGATAACTTTTCGATTCTTTTTAACCTGTTAGAAAAACGAGTTTTAAACCAACAATTCGCTTTGTACAAAAGTAATCCTAGAGCCTTCCGAGGTTGTGGCTAAGGATCAGACCGAGGGGATCCAACAACATTTAATAGCATTGATGTAATAAAATTAGTATATTTCTATCCTCAGGATTGCAATATGCGACAATCCTCTCTGATCTACATGAATCTTCCTAAGGTATTAAGGAATAAACTTTGAACCTACAATCTCGGAAACCTCAATCGTGGCTGAGGATGAGGCGGAGACCGCGAATCCAATATTAGGATTGAAGATATTTATATCTTAGAGATTGCGATATGCAACAGTTCCTTTCAAATAAGTAAGTCTCTGTCAAGAACTTGGAAACCTATTTGTTAATCAAAAATTGAATTTGAAAGAAATCACTCCATGGCACTGACTTTCCGGCATTGTGGCTGAGGAACCCGCCAAACCAACATTTATTAGGATCAAAATATTTATATTTCAAAAAATACGACGTGCAACAATACTATTAAATAAAATGCTATCCTAATCAGGATATAAATATCGAAGGATTGCAGACGTGCAACAAATAATATATCTGACGCGACGCTTTCTAGGACATGGATGTTTCCGAGATTGAGGCGGAGGATGAGGCAGGGTTAAGTATTAGAATCTTAGGATGAGGATATTTATAGAGAAGGAATCGCGATGTGCAACAGATGAGACTTGACTCTTATAATTAATCATCCGTGTTGAGTACAGCAAGTGCATTATGTATTCAATTCTACTTGATAGATACAGATACATAGATACAATATTTCAATCAATTTACGCTCCGTAATCACTTTACTAATATACAACAAATAAAACCATAGACCTGCTAAGTTAGACCCTAATAAGTCGCAAGACGCAGTAATTACAGAACATTTTGCGAATACAATTATTCACCTGAGAGACATTTTCCTCACCCGATTTTCAATCGCAACGCCCTCAAATTCGACCGCCTTCTCTTTCCCTTTGCATGCGGCGCTGCTTCTTCTCCTATCCTTTAACCTCCTCAACCCCTTCGTCGCCTCTCCATCCACATTAGTCGCATTCTTGACTTTTCCCTGACTGTTCCCAGTTTTCGAATCATCCAGTACCGTACCCACAGAACTCGCATTCGCTGGGTTTGGCTGCGGCAATCCAGGTAGCATGCCACCAGACCCATACCCCGAATCCCTAAAAAGCAAATCACCTTCCCCTCTCTCAGCGCCAAATTCAGCGTCCGCGAAATCATCTTCTTCATCACTGTAATACTGCTCTCCTTCGAAAGCAGCAGGGATAAGCGCTGGCGAAATTTTACCAGTTGCGGTTTCGAAGACTGGAGGATGGCGCCAGACGTATTCGGTTTTTGGATGACCGTCTTTCGTTATGCTTTCTTTCTTCGAGGAGAGGATGGGCTCGAAGATGCTTTTGCCGGATCTGTGAGATTTCATGGATGTGGTGGTGTTTCCTCGCGGGCGCGTGGATTTTGGGTCACCTCGTGCAAGACGGATTACAGGTCCATCGGGAGCGGAGTCGCTTGAATATCGGAGGGTCATATCGGCTCCATTTGGTGCTGTGTTTGGGCGGGGAGTTGGGGTAGGACCAGGCGCGATGTGCCAATTTTGATTTAATTTGCCATTGATGCTATGTTTCGGAACTTGTGATTCAGGGATTTCTACCAGTTTGCCGTCTTTTGAGTGTACGTAGTGTTTAGTTGGTAGAATCTCGGTCTCGTAAACAGGAAGAATGCGGTGGTAGACATCATGAGTGTGGATTTCGCGAGTAATGACTTCTTTTCGAATTTCATGTCGAGTAGGCGTGATATGTTCATGAACAACGGCTACCAACACTCATTAGCCCATTGCCATTCTCCTAGTGGTTTATTGCAGAATGAGCAGATTTGAAAGACACTTGCGAGAGAGGCGTGAGGGGCCAATTCGCGGGTGGAAACGAAGGAGGCTCGATTATTGAGTGAGGCGAGAAATGCTCCGGTGATAGCAATGGTTTTGAATAATTTGACGAGGGATAAAAAATGACCGAATTGCGAAACATAGTGGAATGTGGATAAGTACCAGGTAACATTTTGGCCGTCACATCTGTATCTACTGAATCTTTCAGATCAACGACTCCTTCGAGGCTCGAAGGCTCTGAAACTCCTTCCACAACCATAGCTTCTCGTTTTTTGGACTTATTGGATTGGACTGGAGACGTATTAGAGCGCCGTTGCTCAGGAGAAGCTCTATGATCTGATCTGCTAGAAGGGAAGGCAGAATAACTTGCAGAGCGTTTCCTAGACGACGTACCTCCATTAGATTTTGTCGGAGATGCGCTTTTAACTCGGCTGTTTGTTGAGACTATTGCCTGCTTTGATGCCGTACCAACCGACTGTTTGTTATGAGAAGTCGAAATCATATTGGATGATGGTAATAAGACAGGAGGGGGGTTCTGTGTCTTCCGGGACTCAGTGGATATAGCTGTTGCAGCGCGTGCACGTCCACGCTCTGGTATGGGAGGGGTTGGTATCGCTTGAGTAGAAGTCACTGAAGATTTACGACGATCCCGAACATGGGATTCTTCTATTATTGAAACAGGGGCTGAAGAAAGAGGTGACAGGGCGCGGCCTCGATGGTCCTGTTGAAGGCTATTGGATCGAATAGAATGATCATCACCGACCCTTCCATTTATGCTAGTGGGATGTGACCTCACAGAATCTATTCGTGGAGGGTATATAGAGCCAGGCCTAGGCCCAGAGAACGATCGAATCGATGTTACCCTTGAGTGAGTGTCGTCACTGGTGGCTTCACTTCCTAGTACATGCCCCAGTGCAGAGCCAACTCGGGAGTGGGTCTCACGAGCGGACCGCTTCTTCGGTGAATAGACTTGCTTCAAATAGCTGAACTCGGGAGAGTTCAAATCCAGGCGATGGTCTTTATCTCGATCGGCACGGTCTCCAAAAGCAGCTATGTTGCGGTCGGCAACATCTTCACCATAATTTCGAACTCCAGATGCTTTCGCGCGATGTTTCGAGGCCTCGCGAGTTCGGTTGACGTTGGAATGGGCATCAAGTAAATCGACGTATGATTTATGGGAAGCGTGAGATGCGGTTCGACTGTGTTGTTGTATGAAAGGTTCTGGAGGTGGGGGAGAGACGAATCCATTTCTGATTGATGGCGTACCCGCAAACCCATTCCTTATCGAAGCAGCAGCACTCCCAGTTGGTTGATATGTCCGGATCTCAGTTGGCGATGAAATTATAGAGGCAGGAAGAGGTGGAGGAGCTTCTGATGTTGTGCGTCCCGATTGTCGCCCACGGACACTACTGACTGAGCTTCGTCTGTTGAAGATGCTTGGAGGGGATTTCATTGAGAATCCAGACATCGTCCTCCCACGCTTATGACTGCCCCCATTCTTAATTCCTCCACCTGGTTCTCCATTATGAGGTGCGGTTCTTGGTCGAGGTTCGGTATCGTCGCGTCGCCGAGATACGCTGGGAGCTGGGGCCACACTGGCCGCTGTTGACAATCGTTTCGCTCTCGTCCGCTGGATCTCCTCCAATACATTTGGACCATTGCCTGCGACAGGATAGGAACCCTTCAATGGCGGATCTAATGCGATGGCCGAATCGTAGCTTTGACCTCTGAGATTGGCGTTCCCGTTACTTGATGATTTTCCAAAGAAAAAGCTCTTGATTCTTGACCCCATCGCCGGATCCTCCGGCCAGGGGTATCTCAACCCCAGCAGTGGAACCTCACACGCGAAAGCGGGGGATCTACGACAAGCCTGAAAGCGTGGGACCACCCAAATGCAACTCAGGTTCTGAATGAAATTTCGGGGAACTTGATGACTTCAGTTGCGGAAGAATCGAGACTTCTATCGCGACTACCAGACAAAGTCTCATGTTCCTAATTTCCCCTTGGCGTCGCGGTAGAGCATTTTCCGCCCATGGCTGAGGTCTTTTCCCCTTTTGGCTGTTTATGTATCTAGTGCTTGCTAGCCGTGCGCATCCCTCTCTTCTTTAAGCCACAACTGGCCCGCTCTTCTATCAACATCTACACTGTGCTGAATCTGGCCTGGTTGCGGGATGTAGCGTCGAGTTCAGGTCACAGAATGGCGCGGCACGCCATCGACTTCACGGTGGAGCCTTTAGTTTCTGACGTATATCGAGTTCCAAGGAACAAGCATTAGTTCCTCGAGAACGGCGCCCTTGAGCATTGACATGCTCGGGGTGGCAGGATCTGAAGAGTCGACTGAAATTAATTCTAAGATCCCTCTTAAGCAATGGATGTAGCGTTAGTTAGGATACTCAAAACTTCATTCCCAACACACAGGCTGCGAGTGCTCGCCCGTTTGAAGACTTTGAACTATTTGAGGTATTTTCAGTCACATCGGACATGCTTTTAGCGGGAGTTTGACACCAGGCCCTAGAAGTAATAATGATGCAAGCACTTTTCCTTGTCCGTTCCTTTTCATGGAGGCAAATATGGAAAGCTCCAGTCGAGTGATCTGGCCAATACTTGACTAGTAGTCGAGATCTGGGTTTGAAATAATACCCTAAGGTCTCTTCTTGCCATTGACAGCTGAAACCTGATAAAACCAGTATCCACGTCAGAACCTCGTGCAGATCTTGTCAGATCAATGAAGCTTGAATGTAAACGGGACAATGTGGCCAATGGCGAAGGGCCGTCTCGTCGTTCGTGGTATATTCTTCCTGCAAGTCATCGTCCAAAAGAGGTCTTTGACAGTCTGGGCCGAGGAAGCCCTGTTGTTTAATCGGGCCTCCCGAGCGCTCTTCAATCCTTTCCCTATGGGATATTCCTCGCTACAAGTCTGCCAGTTAAGTTGACATTTTAGTGAAATTAGCCACAGTTTAAACACCAGCCGTCTCGCACTTGTCTGTCGATATATCTGACCTCATTTGCTCATCAGCCGTGATTTTACGGAGTATGTCCTCCTATTTTGGCTAGGCATTACACAGCCACGTTCTATCATGTCCTCATTCTGCCGCCTCTCACTTCATGCATTTCCTATGCAGCTGCGCGGGAACTAGCAAATCTGTATGGGACGAAGGCTCACCGGACGGAAGTCCATCGGAGTAGGTATTGTTTCCTTCGTCATTGATGATGTATTACCCCTCCTCCTTGGACCCCACAGCGACGTAGCCGTTTCAATGTCCCCAGGAGTTTACATATATCTACCCACGAGCCACATCCTAATAATACTTCTTGTCGTCTTTACATATCGAAATCAATATACCCCAGTTGCATCTTCCACGTTTATTTTTGAAAACAACATCATCAGCCGAAATGGATAAGGCGAAGGCAGCAGTTCAAGGTTTTCTCTCCAAGGATGGAAAGCATGACACCACCGTTCACGAGGTAAAACCACGTCTACCCCCCTTCCTAGCCTGACACTGACCTCCCTATAGACCGTGAACCCAGCCGTGCAAAATGAGCGCGTCACCCGCACCGAACACGAGAACGCTCAAACAGTCGTCGACCGCGAAGTGCACCAAGACCACCACCACACCTCCGTGCAACCCATATCCGACCGTGAAGTGCTCCCAGAACAACACTCCCACCAAATGGCCGGCGTCGAGCACCGCAACATCAAGCACGGCAACGATGCTCACGTCAAAGACAAGCTCGCTGCCGAACAAACACAATTCAAGAATACCCGCACTGTCGGTGATGTGCAACATACTGCGTCCGCTAATCCTACTATTGCTGGTGAGCACGTCCACCACCACGTCCACGAGAACATCCAGCCGGTGATCCAGAAGGAGACCGTCCAGCCATCAGTCGTTCACACTACCATCCCTGTTCATGAGGTTCACCAAAACGAGGCTAAGCATCATACTGCTACCCAAC
>Ga0182030_10018314_pt1 | contig 13437 bp, 11 predicted proteins | sample 812S3MmetaG_FD_121299 | JGI IMG/M metagenome (GOLD analysis project Ga0182030, IMG submission 121299) | Permafrost microbial communities from Stordalen Mire, Sweden - 812S3M metaG (Illumina Assembly) | ecosystem: Environmental > Terrestrial > Soil > Wetlands > Permafrost | place: Sweden... | reverse complement strand
ATCGCCAGCACGGCGGAACAGCAGGCCGCCATCGAGTTTGCCAAGGCCGCCGCCATGCGCCCGCAGATTGTGGGGCTGGCGTTGAAAAAGATCTCGCAGGACGAAGACATTTTGCACGCCCTGTTCAACGTGCTGGAAACGCAGAACATCATTGCCGGCGAGGCCAACATCACGCTCATCCCGCGCAACTCTGAACTGCTGGGGCAACTGGTTGCGGCCACGCAGACGCCGAAGGCGGTAGCGTCAAAGATTTAATTACAATGAAAATCCAAAAGAAACTAAACCTTTTTGATGAACCTGCTGCCGATAATGTAATCGACGAAGCGGCAAATGATTCAACCGTCCCGGTTATTCGTTATGACATTACATCGTTCGGTGCCGATTACGATGTAGATGGCCTAGTCCGACGAATGAACAGTAAAGTGATCTTCGCACCGCCATTTCAGCGGGGATATGTTTGGAACATCAAAGAAGCTTCGCGTTTCATTGAGTCACTATTGCTTGGCCTACCAGTGCCTGGAATTTTTCTTGCGCGCGAAAGTGAGTCAAACAAGTTCCTCATAATTGATGGTCAGCAACGGCTGAAAACACTCCAGTTTTTCTTTGATGGCAAATTCAATCCCCGCGAAGGTGAAGACAAGTCGAAAGTTTTCAAATTGGAGGAAGTGCAAAAGCCATTCGATGGTCTTACTTATGAAAACCTTGATGAAAAAGATCGGCTGCGTCTCGAAAACTCAATCATTCATGCAACAATTATCAAACAAGATGCGCCGGCAGATGGCAGCACCAGCATTTATCATATTTTTGAACGCCTAAACACGGGCGGGTTGAAACTAACAGCGCAAGAAGTAAGGACGGCTGCATCTTATGGAGAACTCATTTTGCTACTGAAGAAATTAAACGGTGACAAAAAGTGGCGGCAGATTTTTGGCAAGCCGAGTTTGCGACTAAAAGATCAAGAGTTAATTTTACGGTTCCTAGCTTTTTACCTAGAAAGCGACAAATACGCTAAGCCAGTGAATGAATTCTTGAATAGCTTTGTATCTCGCCATCGCAATCCGCCACAAAAATTTATAGATCATGCAACGGCAGAGTTTACATCTGTTATCGCCATGTCGCTGACGGCTTTTGGTGAAAAAGCATTTCGTCCAGTTGGAAGTCTAAACGCGGCGGTGTTCGATTCGGTAACTGTTGGCATTGCAAAGCGGCTGGATAAAGGAAAAATAAGGAAGCCAGAAAAACTCGCGGCGGCCTACGAACAGCTTCTAGCCAATGATGCATATAAAAATGCTACAACGAGTGCAACTTCTGATGAAGCAAATGTCACCACGCGGTTAGATGCAGCAATCAAAGCATTTGCTAATATCGAATGAAGAATGCGGAGATTTCGCGCCAAATACAAAGCCTTGAGGCTTTGATTAAGAAGGCAGCCGCTTCAACCCAGGAAGCAGAGTTGCTTTCTCATTGAGCGCGCTATCTTTGTGTGCGGACGGCTGGACTCTTGGAAAATGGCATAACAGAAATATATTCAGAATATGTTGCGCGAACGTCGGCTCGTCCAGTTGCTAACTATGCAACTTCAAGGCTTGAGACAATCCAGAATCCAAAATCTGAAAAGTTCGTTCAGATTGCGAGAAGCTTTGATTTCCATTGGGCAGTTGCTTTAGAAAAATATCTCGATGAGGATGGGCGCAAGGACGCGATTGATTCAGTAATGGCCACTAGGAATCAAATTGCTCATGGTAAGGATGTCGGAATTACTATTGTTCGAATTCGAGACTATCTTGAGAAGTCAAAAGAAGTCTTGGAGTTTTTAGAATTACAGGTTCGGCCAAATTAGGTAGCGCCGGGATTCGTTGCCCCGCCATTCCCCAGCCCCTTGCGGCGTGCTGGTCTTTGCCGCCGGCCACCAGCGGCCGGGCCACCGTTTGCCGGCAGTCAGCAAAGTTAGTTTAACAACCGTCCTCACCCAACCCTCTCCTCCGAGGAGAGGGCTTTGACGTTCCCCGCGTCTTTGAAAAACCTGGCGCTGGATTGGTCGGACAATCATTGGATCTGCCGAAAGCATGGCTGGTGAAATCCTCTCCCCGGGGGAGAGGACACAGGTGAGGGCGAGCGTTCAACACAAATCAGTTTCGTTGCCCCGCTATTCTCCAACCCCTTGCATGTGCTGGTCTTTGCCGCCCGTCCAGACCTTCCGGTCGGGCATTGGTGGCACTCCGCAAGGAGCGGCCATTTGCCCCCGGCCAGCAAAAGTTAGTTTCAACAACCTCCCTCATCCCGGCCTTCTCCCCAAGGAGAAGGAGAAACGTTCCCCGCGTCCTTGGAAAAACCCAGCGCTGGATAGTTCGGACAATCATTCGAGCAAACGGAAAGCGTGATCGGTCAAATCCTCTCCCCGGGGGAGAGGAAACAGGTGAGGGCGAGCGTCAAAACAAACTTTCCACGCTTCATGCCATTTCCTAAATTCACGACATGGCCGACATCGCACGCGCCCGCCAACTTCGCAAGGATGACACCTGGGCGGAAAAGCTGATGTGGCGCTGGCTGCGTGACCGGCGGTTCAGCGGCTACAAATTCCGTCGGCAACATCCGGTCGGCAAATACTATCTGGATTTCTTTTGCGAGGAGGCGGAACTGAACATTGAACTCGATGGCAGCCAGCACGGCTTTCCTGATCAGCGGAAGCATGACTTGGAACGCGAAAAGTTTCTGCAATCGCTCGGCATCAAGACGCTCCGGTTCTGGAATTCACGCCTTCGCCGTGACGCGCAAGTTGTCCGAGATGCCATTTTTAATGAGCTGCAAACCCGCGTGCCCCATCCATTGCCAGAATATACGAAGTCCGTGAAACCACAGGGAAAAATTTAGTTTAACGACCGTCCTCACCCAACCCTCTCCTCCAAGGAGAGGGCTATCACGTTCCCCGCGTCTTTGGCAAAACCTAGCGCTGGATAGTTCGGACAATCATTCGAGCAAACGGAAAGCGTGATCGGTCAAATCCTCTCCCCGGGGGAGAGGAAACAGGTGAGGGCGAGCGTTCACACAATTGTAGGAGACGAGGTGACGAGTCTCATTTTAAATCCGGTTTCCACCCCCTGCCCAGCCCGGCTCGCCTCAGGCCGGTTTTGATAAAAGCCGGGATATCCACAACCATGGATGCTTCATCTATGACCATGGATGCACCGCCAAGGATGATGGATGGTCCGCCGATAGGTATTTATGCACCGCCAAGGGTTATTGATGGTCCACCAATGGGTATTTTTGCACCGCCAAGGGTTATTGATGCACCATCCATAGTCATGGATATGACCGGTTTTGGCATGACCATGACAGTTTTAACGATATTTTGATATTTTTTGCTGATTCCAGTCCTGAAGCGGCTGGATTTATACACCGCCTGCGACAGGAACACCCTTTGCCGCCGGCCAGCCGGAGCGCGGATTGTCCCCAATCCGCAGCGCGTGGCTAGACAAACTAATTTGAAATTATCCGCCGCGTCCGGTCTGGCGTAGCGCTGCGAGTTGAGACAACTCGCGCCCCGTCATCCCGCAGGGACACCTGACAATAGCCCGGCGTTTCAACGCCGGGATGCTGGCACCCGGATATCAGTCCCATCGGGACGGCTGAACCGACACGCGGGATTTGCCCTTTGCGCGTCATTTCATTTTATCTATTCGGTCGTCCCGGCGGGACTTGAATTCTTTTGGGGAATATCATCCGGCATTGAAACGCCGGGCTATTGTCATGCCGTCGCGTTGCGACGTTCCGCCATTCGCCAGACCCATCCGGGTTCCTTGCGGCGGGCCCGTCTTTGCCGCCGGCCAGATGTCAATTCAGGATAACATTTTGCCAACCGATGTGCAGCCTTGTGCGTGACTAGTGCCATGATGGTTGCACCATGATTTTCGCAAGGACCACCGGCTGCGACCATGAAGCATATTCCGTTTGAATCCATCTACCGCGAGGAATTCGAGGTGGTTGAGGAAAGGCACGGGCACGTTTCGCTTTATCCGCACACCGACCAGTTGCCGCTGCTACTGCGGGCGTTGAACCTGGAATTTCTCGGCGGCCTGCCGGACCGCTATGCGCGCGTGGACAAACGCGCGGGCGGATTCGACAAGCTCGTGCGCGGGCAGGCCGCCCTGTTGTTCTGCACCCTGATCAACGGGGCGCGCAAAGACCAGTTGCGCCTGTTTGACCTGCCTGACCCTGACCTCGTGGCGCGGGTGACCATCGTCCAGCAGATTTCCACGGATGAACCCATGGGCCGCACCCATCGTTTCCGTTTCTATGGCGGTGATGACTTCTTCCCGGAAATCCGCCTGTCCGGCAAGCGGGTGGTCTTTGCGGATCACGTCCTGCAACGCTATTCGCTCCGAGCAGTGAACCATATCGGCGATGACCTCGTGAATCTGCTCTTGGATTTTTTCGGCACCCCGATCATCAGCATGCCGGTTGGCAAGAGCCGCGCCTTCATTGTCGGATACAAGGGGTCCATCCTCGCCTTCACCTACAAGGAACGCGCGGATGAATATTTCATCACCACCTGCCTCAGCGTCAACGAAATCAATCACCTTACCCTGGAGCCGGTGCCGCAGGTCCACAACCTCCACTATGGCGACACGTTCACGAAACCCCGCCGCCGCACCTGGATGCCCGCACAGTGGGCGCAGGAACACTTTGCCTGCTGGCAAAAGAGGACCCCGTTCAAATCGCGGTTCCAACATTCCAGCCCCGACACCGAGCGGAAGGTGAACAACTGGCACTGGGTCGGCCAGCATATTAAGGACGTCATCATCAAAAACGGACGCGGCCCCGGCTCGCAAATCTGTTTTGTGGACCATGTTCCCGGCCCGTGCCTGACCACGGTGGGGGCCGGCCGGACATTCCAGTATTATGACGAGTTGGAAACCAGCCACGAGATGGATTCTCAAATTGATCTCGACGCCGTTTTCAACAAACTCGAGGCCGAGGATGCAAAAAGCGGAACATTTAACCGATTGCCTGACACATGAGAGCTGGGTTCGAGCCATTCCCCAGACCCGCACCTTGCGGTGGGCCATTTCAAATTCGGCATTCGGAATTTTGCATTCGGAATGGAATGAATGCTCCTTGCACGGGCCAGACCCCGGGCATCCGCCTGCGCTGCGCTCCGGCGCGCCGAGCCATTTGCCGCCGGCACCGAATTTAACGCAAAGTCGCCAAGACCCAAAGGCGCAGAGATTTTTTAACCATTGCGTCCTGGCACCTTTGCGCCTGGGCGTTGAATTCCCCGTCTTTGCCGCCGGCCAGCCATATTAAATTGGGCGCGTTGCTCCGTGCGCACCGTTCGGTTGCAATCCACGCCCGGCGTGCAGAGGACTGCCCGCCCTACCAGCCGTCGTCAAGATTGTAGGAGACGAGGTGACGAGTCTCATTTCAAAATCGGTTTGCGGTTTATTTAGAGCCTCCTCACGTCGTCACCTACGATTCATTGCCCCGCCATTCCCCAACTCCTTGCGGCGTGCCGGCCTTTTGCCGCATCTCCCTGCCGTTTAATTCCAATAACCCTCGGTAAATCTATAGGCGTTGCCTTGCTGCTCCCAGCGCGGTGCGACCCACACGGCACCCGGGTTCGGCGGCATTGCCCAGCGGCCCGATGTCCATTGATATTGTTGCTGGCTGCTCCATGTCCAGTAGCCTGGAACCCATACATAATTGGGGGAGGGTTGTGCCAGCACAACCTCCGACTGGAGCGCGGGCGGGGCCTCGGTCACAATGGTGGCGCCAGCGGGTGTGGCGGTCGTAACAATCACATTGGCGGGGCTACCAACGGCCACGCCCGGCATCGTGTCCGGGGTGGTGGTGGTGGTGGTCGTCACCGAGCGGGTCGGTGCGGGTGGCGGGGGCGAAGACACCATGTTTGACTGGGGCCCGGTGTCGCAGCCCGCCAGGATGGCAAGGGTGCCGAAACAGGCGATGACCGAGGTGAGCCGCCGCGCCACGCGGATGGAGGTTGGACGGGATGGGAGAAAATTAATATTTATTTTCATTTTTTTAGGATATGCCTGGATCGGTTCCAGCACCATGGGGTGTTCTACGGATGATCCAACCCGTTCCGGGTAGATGAATTTGTGGGATGCGTTCCCAGCGTAGCCGCAGCGCGTCAACGCCGGGCTGTTGGATTTAATCCCTTCGGGATAACGCGCCGGGCTTCGCGCCATGATTTCTCAAACTTGAAATGCTCCGGTTTAAGGTTGAACCATGGTTATTCAACCTTGCGCCGTCATTTTTCAACCTTGAGCCGGGACGGATCAACCTTGAGTTGACCTTTTTCAACCTTGCGCCGCGATGGATCAACCTTGAGTTGTCATTTTTCGACCTTGAGAAATGATTGTGCAAGGATGTGGAGCCATTGTTTAACCTTGAGGCAGGACAGTTCAACCTTGAGTCGTTCCTTTTCAAGTTTGAAAAACGGGGATTTGGGTGGGAGAAATTGCGATTCCAACGCCCGTTTTCCGCCCGCAAGTGTCCGCCGCCGAACCGTTAACATGCGGAATTATAGAATAAGTTATTTTTGTTATAAACTTTTTTTATGCGTTGTTCTAATCGTTGGCGTGGCGGTTGCTGCATGAGGTTTCAGGAGGTTTGCTGCGTGGGAACCTACAACTGACATAAACATTAAGAGAAAGCGAAAAAAATGAAACAAATAGTAAAACCGGCGACGAGCTGGTTGAACACGGATAGTGACGCGCTGCTCGCCAACGATGTAAATGTAATTCTCGTGGCCATGGCAGCGAATGTAAGCATCTATCCCACGCCCTCACCGACGTTGACGGTGATCCAGGGTGTGTTGACCTCATTCAACGCGGCCGTGGCCAAGGCTGCCGTGGGCAGCAAGGCGGACACGACCTACAAGAACAACCAGCGTCTGGTGCTGGCGGGTATGGTGCGGCAACTGGCCAGTTATGTTACAGTGGCTTGCAAGGGTGACATGATGAACCTGCTGCTGAGCGGTTTTCCGACGCAGAAGCCGGAACGCCAGCCCATCGGGCCGTTGCCCGCACCGGGCAGCCTCATGCTGGCGCACGGCTCATTGAGCGGCGAACTGGACGCCTGGACGAACCCGGTGTTTGGCGCGGGCACCTACAACTGGAAGTTGCAGCCAGCCACGCCGGGTGCGGCGGCCATCACGGCCCAGACGACCGCCGCCAGCAACACGTTCACCGGGCTGACGCCGGGTGTGAAATACACCTGCACGGTGAATGCCGTGGGCGCAGCGGGTCCGAGTGACTGGAGCAATGCCGCCGATTCCTTCTGCGATTGATCAAAGCCACCAACGGAAAACTCGAACGGCGCGTCAAAGTGATTTGGCGCGCCGAATTTTTTTTGGCCGGGCAAAGCGGTGCTTGGCCGGCGAACGGGCCGTTGCAAATTCGGAATGTTGAATTTGGAATGGAATGAAAGCTCCTTGCGGCAGGGTCACACCTTCCGGTCGGGCACCCATGCCGCCGGCCAGCCAGCCTAAATTGGTAGAGCAGAGGTGCTCCTCTGCCCCAATCCATCCGGCGGCGCAGCAAGGTCGCCCTACCCCGATCTGGCAGGAGACGTGGTGACGATACGGTCCGGCGGCAGTAACAAATCGGCATTAATGTCTTGTAATACTCCACATAAGTATTATATTAAGTTCAACCCTGATTTTGCCTCGGTATGAGGTTTTTAAAAAAGCGCCCTTTTCAAAAAGGGTTCATGGTAAATTCTGAACTTAACCCTATGATGCCATACTACAGGAAAGCCATCATCCGCTTGTTGTTGCGCTGCCCTTTTCGGCTGGCTGGCGTTGCGATAGATCATCAACCGGTGATTTTGAACCGGATTTCAATCTGGCTGGCCGTTGCCGTTGCCTCGGCATTGAACTGGTTTCCCCTGGAGGCCGTTGCCGCCCCCCAGACATTGCACGGGCATGTTCCCGCAGCGGCGCAGCACCGGCGAGCCATCGGAGGAATGGCACCCCAGAACCGCCTGAACCTGGCCATCAGCCTGCCGTTGCGCAACACCAATGAGCTGGCGCAATTGATCCGTGACCTCTATGACCCGGCCAGTCCCCGCTTCCATCACTATCTGACCGCCAGCGAGTTCGCGGAGCAGTTCGGGCCGACGCCGGCGGATTATCAGGCCGTGCTGGCCTTTGCCAAGGCGAACGGATTTGAGATCATCGGCACCCATCCGAACCGCACGTTGGTTGATGTGCGGGCTCCGGTGGATAACATTGAAAAGACCTTTCACCTGCACCTGAACCGTTATGCCCACCCGACGTAGAAGCGGACGTTTTTTTCGCCGGATGCCGAACCGTCGCTCGACCTGACGGTGCCGGTGTTATACATCGCCGGCCTAAGTGATTTCTCCATACCACGTCCGATGCTGGCGAGTTTCAAACCCGCCTATTCAGGTTCGCTGGATACGCCCCTGTTGACGGGTTCCGCCACCAACGGAGGATTCATCGGTAATGATTTTCGCGCGGCGTATGCGCCCAACGTGACCCTGACGGGAGCCGGCCAGTCGGTCGGTCTGTATGAATATAACTCCGGATTTTATCCGAGCGACATTGCGGAATACGAAGCACAAGCCGGCATGTCGCCGGTCCCGATCACGCCGGTGTTGCTGGACGGCTTTGACGGCGCGCCCGGCGATTGGCAGGCCAATGTGGAGGTATCCATGGACATCGAGACGGCCATTGCCATGGCCCCGGGTTTGGATCAGGTGATCGTTTATGAAGGGTTGCTGCCCGATTCCGTCCTGAACCGGATGGCCACGGACAACATCGCCAAGCAATTAAGCGCCTCGTGGATTTATCTCACCGATGCCGCGTCCGAACAGGCTTATCAACAATTCGCCGCCCAAGGGCAGAGTTTTTTTAATTCGTCCGGCGATGGCGGAACCTGGTCGGGTGGCAGCATGCCCTCGCCGCTCGACAATCCCTATATCACCATCGTCGGCGGAACGGTTCTGACCACCAGCGGCCCGGGTGGCACCTGGGCCGGTGAAACAACCTGGACCGGCAGCGGCGGCGGCATCAGCACAAACTATACAATTCCGACCTGGCAGCAGGGCATTAACATGTCGGTCAACGGCGGCTCGACCACCAGTCGAAACACTCCCGATGTCGCCCTCACTGCGGATAATATTTATATTGTCGCCATCAACGGGGTGACCGGGCTTGGCGGCGGGACAGCGCTTCAACGCCGTTGTGGGCGGGTTATACGGCTTTGATCAATCAATTGGCCGTGGAGGGCGGACAGCCAACCGTGGGCTTCCTCAACCCCGCCATTTACACCCTCGGGAAAGGATCCATCGACTCCTATCAGTCCAAATTTCACGATATTACCACCGGCAACAATACGAATTCCACAAGCCCCAATGCATTCTTTGCGTTGCCAGGCTATGATCTTTGCACCGGCTGGGGAACCCCGCGCAGCTACAGTTTGATAAATAGTCTGGCTCATCCCGATGCCCTCCTGGTTATTCCGCCAACCGGTTTCAACAGCGCCGGCGGAGTCGGCGGCCCCTACACGGTCAGTGCGCTGGCGCTGACCCTGACCAACACCTCGGCAGGCACCATCAACTGGTCCGCAAGCAGCCCGGCGTCATGGCTGAACCTCTCGGCCGCAAGCGGCTCGGTCAACCCCGGCCAAAGCGTCAGTGTAACGGCCAGCTTGAACGCGGCGGCTTACAGCCTGCCGCTGGGGGCTTATACCAACACCGTTTACTTCACGAACCAGAATGATTCGGTGGTCTTTCCCCGCAAGTTCACACTGGCCGTGCTGTCACCCGCGGGCATTGCCACCCAGCCCACCAACCTGACCGTGCTCTCACAGCAGACAGCCACCTTCAACGTCTCGGCCACCGGCGGCCAGCCGTTGACCTACCAGTGGTTCTTCAATGGGACGCCCTTGACGGACGGCGGAAAAATTTTCGGCTCGGCAACCAGCAGCCTGACGGTCACCAACACCACGGTAGCCAACGCCGGCTCCTATGCGGTTGTGGTCACCAACGCGGCCCGGCAGGTCACCAGCAGCAATGTGAGCCTGACAGTGATTCCCCAGGTGGCCATCTACCAGCAGCCTGCGGGGGAGGCGGTGCAGCCTGGCTCGTCCGCCGTCTTCACGGTCGCGGCTTACGGCGAGCTGCCGTTGGCATACCAGTGGGAGTTTAATGGAACGAACCTCTCCGGTGCCACCGGCTCGTCGCTGGTCATCACCAATGTCCAATCGCCGCAGACCGGAACCTACACGGTCGCGGTCAGCAATGCGTATGACGGCGTCGTCAGCGCGCCCGCCCTGCTGGCACTGGCGAGCACGACTCTATTGACGGCAACGTTTGATACTCTTCCTACTTCTTATGCACCCGTGCCGAACGGCTATCTGGGCATGAACTGGACCAACTTCTACGTCAACTCGTGGACCACCCTCGGCATGATTTCGTCGCCCAATGTCGCCGGCGACGGCAACTCGCTCGTGCCGGCGACGATCACCCGGTCCTCCCCGTTCAACCTGGTTTCAGCCTATTTCACGGCTACTTACTATAGCAATCAAATGGTCGAGGCCATCGGTTATAACAACGGCACGCTCTTCTACGACACGACCAACACCTTGAGCAATGTCACCCCCATCAATTTTCAGTTCGGTTATGTCGGTGTGACTGAAGTTGATTTCATCTCGTATATCAACGGCAGCCCCGGGGCATTTTATGTCATGGACAATGTGGTTTTTGCGGTGGCAATCGGCGGTGGATCCACCCCGACCGGTTCCTTGCAGGTGTTTCTCAAACCAGCCACGGCGACCAGCAGCGGATCTCTCTGGCAGGTCGATGGCGGGCTGCCTCAAACCAGCGGGGCGACCATCACGGGTTTGGCAGCCACCAATCATACCGTGAGTTTCCTTCCCGCCAGCGGCTGGATCACGCCCGCCAGTCAAACCGTGGCGGTCAGCTCGAACCAGACGGCGACCGCGACGGGAACGTATGCGCTGTCCAACCCGCCATTTTTCCAAGCGGGTTCACTGGGTTGGGATGCCAATGGTTTCCATGGATCGGTTTCAAATGCCTCCGGTTTTGCGGCAATCGTTCAATCGTCAACCAATTTGCTGAACTGGCATAATATCTACACCAACCCGGGTTCGTTCGCCTTTACATTTACAAACTCCAGCACACCGTATTTCAACCAGCAGTTTTATCGGGTCTTGATCCCGTAGCGTTCCCGCCCCAAACCTGTTTCGACCTTAAAAAATCCGCAGTTCTGTCGCCGGGGATTCAAGCCATTCCCCCCAGCGCCTTACCGGCAGCCACCGTCCAATTTAACGCAAAGTCGCAAAGACCCGAAGGCGCAGAGATTTTTACCATGGCGTCCTGGCTCCTTTGCACCTTGGCGTTGAATTTCCCCTTGGTCTGCCCTGATTTTAGATTGCAATCAATTGAATTTGACATGGGACAACGATTGGCCTAAAAAATCCTCAAGCAGGCATGAATAAATTACTCCTGATTTTTACCACCTTTTGGTTGGCCGCAAACTTCCGGTTACCGGCCCAGACCCTTTACTCCAACCAGTCCATTTCCGCCAAGGCGGAAATTTTCGGGGCCGGCAACGCGGGTTTGCCGGATGGCAGCGGGTTGGCCCCCGTGGAATTTGATCTGCCCACCAACGCTTCCATCCTGACCATGACCAGTGTCACGGGTTCCATCACGCTCAACAGCGGCAGCGGTCATAATGATCCGGACGGGGTGATCACGAGCGGCGGGTATTCCGGCCCGACCATCAGCGGAGCCAGCGGTTACACGGTGGCGAACGCCTACGGCGGCATTTCGGGCATCACGATACCGGGCGGCGGCGCGCTGGTGGGGGTCTTTGAACCAGCCACCGGCCCGACGGGTGCGGCCCCGGCCAGCCTGAACTTTACCAGCATCGGTGCCAGCTTCACCAGTTTCGCGCCCGCGCTGTATCAAACCTTTTACATCGGGGACGGATTGACCGGAGACGGCTCGGGGAGGGTGCAGCAATTCGTCGTTCCCGCCGGAGCCACCCGGCTGTTTCTCGGCATCTCCGACGCTCCGGGTTTTGACGGCAGCCCCGGGGCTTACAACGACAATTCGGGAAACTTCACCGCCTCCTTTCAAGTGACCTCGGTGGGTGAGCCGGTCGCCGATGATTTCACGAACAGCTCCTATTACGCGGGCTGGACCTTGAGCGAGTTGAACCCCAGTTCCACCGCCACGCTCAACGGTGGCGCGCTGGACATTGAGGCCTCGCCGCTGAACGGCGGCAGCGATCTTTACAGCGGCTCCAACTACAAGGCCAGCCGCCTGCTACAGCCGGTGGATCCGTCCAAGGACTGGATTATCGAAACCGAATTTTATTTCAATCCCGCCGACAATTATTCCGGCGCGGGGCTGCTGCTGGCCACCACCAATGGAGCTTTCAGCGGCGACGCAAATTTTGACCGGGTTGCCGAACGCGCCTATTATCCGAACGCCGGCGGGTCGGTGATCGGCGCGGGCGGCGGCTATGTGGCGTTCACCAGCGCCACCAACTACCTGCGCGTGCAAAAGAGCGGCACCAATTACTACGGCTGGTATAGCGCCGATGGCACCAACTGGACCTATGATGGTTTCCGCAGCGACGCGAACACCTATCCTTATGTCGGGATCTTCGTCATCCGGTATCCGTGGGACGGGGTGATGGTCAATTCCTCCGCCGACTTTTATTATTTCCATGTCACCCCGCTTCCGCTCACGCTGGGGGTGCAATCCCAGACCGGCAACGTGGTGTTGTCCTGGCCGGAGATGGCCGCGCATTTTGCGCTGGAATCCGCCACCAATCTGACCGGGGCTTCCTGGACTTCCCTCGCGGGCGGTCGCGCCATCATTGGCAGCCAGCTTTACACCACCAACGCCATCACCGCCACCAACTCATTTTATCGCCTGCGTTATCCCTAGGCTGACCGTTTAATCGCTTTCGGGATAGGCCACAGAACAAGGTTCAAGCCATTCCCCAGACCCGGCCGGGCTTCTTGCGGCGGGCCAGCCTTTGCCGGCAGCCAGTCCTCTGCCCGCCGCTTGTCTGCCAACCAACGCGTTCTGGTTCACCACGACGGCGCGCACGGAGTGACGCGCCCTACCGCCGCGCGCCGGGTGCGCCGGGCCGGGCCGCGGCCGAGGTGGTTTTTTCTTGATAAAATTTTTGGCGGGCGCAAAAGCAAATTTGTGAAACGAAAACCCTCGTGACACCGCCGCACATGGCCGGAGCTGGTTCGAAAGTTGCGGAGCAACGGCAGAAAATAGCCCACGGTGTAACCCTTGTCATTACCCACAAGTTTTTGGTGCTTGAGTTAGCATTCTGAATGGGAGTTTATTGGAGGTGCAGGCGTTGCTGCGGCACGCCGAATCGGTTCCTCACCGTTCGGT
>Ga0182030_10018313_pt1 | contig 13439 bp, 16 predicted proteins | sample 812S3MmetaG_FD_121299 | JGI IMG/M metagenome (GOLD analysis project Ga0182030, IMG submission 121299) | Permafrost microbial communities from Stordalen Mire, Sweden - 812S3M metaG (Illumina Assembly) | ecosystem: Environmental > Terrestrial > Soil > Wetlands > Permafrost | place: Sweden... | reverse complement strand
TCAACAGAAGCTCCTGACACCGAGCGTTTGCCCGAAGCTTATGTAGCGAAATTAGTAAAGCCTGCTCGTCGCTACAAAATAGGGGTTCTGTTTCCTATGGCAGGTGTGCCGTTTTGGACTAACGAAGCGTACGGCATAATGGACCAGGCCCAAAAGTCAGGAGTGGATATCATCTGGCTTTCTGCTGATGGTTACCAAAATGTGGACAAGCAGATTCGTCAGATTGAAGATTTGGTCGCACAGAAGGTGGACGCTATTATTTTAGGCGCCACCAGTTACAGTGGCACAGTTCGAGCCGTTGATAATGCCGTAGCACATGGTGTAAAAGTTATAAATCACGTCACCTCGACTAATTCAGAAAAAGTTTCGTCGCGGGTAATGACTGACTATGATTCGATTGGACGTAAGCAAGCGGTAGCGATGGGCAAGCTCCTTCGCGGAGAAGGTAAGATTGTCATGCTAAGTGGTCCAGCTGGCGCTGAGTGGGCTCTCCATAGCGTCGCCGGCTTTAAAGCGGTGTTAGCTCAGAAATATCCGAAAATTCAGATCGTCGCTGAGCGCAATTGCAATCCAGATCGCACAGCTGCACTGCGAATGATGGAAGATTTACTTGTTACTTTCCCTGACCTAAAAGGCGTCTTTACAGTGACTGACATTCTGGCGCTGGGTGCCTCTGATGCTATTGTACGAGCCCACAGAATCGAGCAGATTGAGATCACGACCGCCGGATTCTCGCAAGATTCAATTGATGCCATGAAAAGAGGCTGGATAGATTTGAACGTTGATGAAAGCCCCTTGCTTACCGGACGTGTCGCCTTGAATACGGCAATTGATGTGCTAAACGGTGATACCGTGCACCATACGATTCTGGTGCCAAATCCAGTAATGTCGGCCGATCAAGCGTCAGAAGTGGAGGCTAAGCAACATTGGGCGCCGTCCAATTGGAAATTACACTGAACGGGCATGGGCGACGCTGGCACATTTATTATGGATTGTCATATGCCCGGTGTAACGGCAAAGCTTCAGACTCGCTAAAGATGGTCACAAAAAAGCAGCCGACGTGCTATAAAAATTGCATCGGCAACGCATTCGACTTTTGCAACAAAGCAATCAGTCCCAGTGATGCTTTGGCCCATTAGCCATGACCACCGAAAACAATTGGAAAAAAAGCTAGAAAGGCGATACGGGCGAGAGAGGTCAAGGAATGTTCCCACCAATCTCGCCCGAACCCTAATTTCCAACGAGACAAAAAACTTTGATGCACCCCTGAATCAAAACCCTTCGCTAGATTGGCTTTTCGTTTAACTTCTGGATATATACTGATGAAGGTATTTCTAGACAATTTCTCGAAAAAATTTTTCGAAAAGAACAGCCTTGCAGTGACTGACCCAAAATCGCTTAACCCGGACGAAAATTGGATGAAAGCGGCTCTTGCAGAAGCCGAAAAATGCGCAGCCGACGTGCCCGTAGGTTGTGTCATCGTTAGAAACAACGTCATTATCGCTGCCGGTCACAATCAACGCGAATTGAATCAAGATCCAACTGCACACGCAGAAATTATCGCCATTCGGTTAGCTGCTGCGCATCTGAATCGCTGGCGATTGGACGATGTTTGTCTTTATACAACACTGGAGCCCTGCCCCATGTGCGCGGAAGCACTCTTACAAGCACGTGTGCCGCGTTTGGTTTTTGGTGCGTATGATATCAAATCTGGTGCGGTCGGCTCCGCTTTCAATCTTTATTGCGAGGGGCGCATTTATCCACTACCAGAAGTAAAAGGCGGAATACTCGAACAAAATTGCCAGAAGTTACTGATTGATTTCTTTAAAAACAAAGCACGCAGCATCAAATAATGTCACAACCAATGCAAGAAAAATCAGCAAGATATCTGACTTTTGGCCTTTTGATGGCGGGATTGTTAACACTTAACAGCAGCGCACAGGCCAACAACGTCATCGCTACAAACTCACAATCGTCTTCGCTTAATACTCAACCTAATACTCAAAAAGTAGCGTACACAGAACTGCAACAAATGAATTGTCGCAAGGCAATCCTGGATATTCTTCCCCTCTATGCTCATGATGTACGTCTGCCTTTAAAGCAAGCGAATAGCGCAGAAAAAGCGGCACGAGATCTGGCCTGGATTGGCCGTGCCCTGCTCTTAGATGAAAACGAAATTGCCGCTGTTTCAGTGCTGTCTATGGCTCATCGTTTGGCTCCTGACGATCTAGCGATCACCGCTTCCTTAATCGATAATTGTTCACGAGCTGGGTATCCGCAGCGAGCTGCCGCACTGATTGCGGAATGCAAAGACAAACAAGATCTTGAGCTGGTCAAAGCGCAAGCGATGATCGCTTTGCGAGAAACAGCGCCCCTAAAAGCGCGCAAACTGCTGGAACGATATGCCCAAGCCCCAGAGTCGTCCAAAAATGCGGCTGAAGATTCTGGTTTTGCTATCACACGAGCGCGGTGCACTTTAAGAAATGGTCTGCAAGAAAGAGCGGCTAAGCAATTTAGAGAAGCAGCTCGCATCAACAACAACCGTTACGTCAGCCTGTTATGGCAGGGGTCGGCACTAGCTCTGGAAGAAAAGTCCGGCGATCAAGAGCAAACAGAACAAAAGCGCCTCGAACGAATCAAAACTATTAAAGAGGCTGGTGCCATCCTCGAAGACGATCCAGCCTGGCACAACGACCTAGCGACGGCTTATGGCCAGCACGATCAAAGCGCCGCTAAAAAGCAGACCAAGCTAGCCTTGCGCAGCAAGCGCTTGGCCAGTCGCAGCTATTACACAATGAGTTTTAATTTGCAAAACGAACAAAATTATGAACTCTCAGAACAGTATGTAGAGCACGTCATCAAGTTACGGCCGCGTAGCGCTGAAGCGCAATTTGCTCTGGCACGAACGCTAAAAAAACAGAAAAAACTCGATGCGGCAATTACCGCGATAAGGAATGGGCTTACGTTCAATCCAAAGGCCGGCAGCGCTCGCGTTGAAATGATCAGTATGTTAATTGAGCAGAAAAAAGACAATGAAGCCTTCAAAGAAATCCAAACGATGAACCAGCTCTGCCCTGAATATGTTGGCGGATGGCGCAAGTTGGGCGACTTCTACCGCAAGCAACAGAAAATGGCAGAGAGCCTTGCCGCTTATCAAAAAGCGCTCACATTGATCACAGATAAGTACGATGATTTAAGCGTGCTGGCCAAAAACGAAATCGGGCAAATTCACGCTGGCGTTGGGTTTATTTATTATTCGCAGGGCGATAAAGCGAAAGCTCTGGAAGAAGCGAAGACATTCAATTCGTTGAAATTTATTGTGCACCTCTCTAACGGTATGCAATTACTTAATTTACGCCCGGACCGGATAGTGCTTAGTCAATTGAAGAAAGAAAGAGAAATGCAGGAACACATCTTGCTTGGTGACATGTTGTTTGACACAAAAAGTTTTTCCGAATCATTGAGCGAATATAAAGAAGCCGCAAAAATCAATGATGACGATGCTGATTTGCATACGTACATTCTCAACGTAAGCGTTGAAAGTGGACAATGGCAGGAAGCAATCCACGAAGATCTGTCTCTATCGCAAGTACTGGTGAAGTCAGCACCGGCAAAATTAGGCGAATTTTTAAAGAAACAATTCGTTCACTAGCATTGCCAAGTGGATTGCTAGCCGCGCTATGCCAATCCTGAGCGGATTGATTTACTTTCATGGCTAACAACACTCATTACTTGTAATGAGGAACGCATTTTTGTCAGACTAAGCTTGATTACACAAAATCTCTTTAACACGTCGTAAACCTCCAGCCTCTCATCATCATCGAACATTTATCCACCGCTTGCTTTCACTTTTCGCGAAATGCACCAATGCGGTCTATTTGTCTGTGCCATCTTCACTCCAAAGGACCTCCGATGTCAGTCCTCAGCACACAGCCCACCGAAAGCCCTCAGCGTTTTCGAACAATCCTTCGCACTCTTTTCTGGACTTTTTGCAAGCCGAAATTTGTCGTTTTCGTAGGTCCTCCTGGAGCCGGAAAAGGCACAGTCGCAAATGAATTAGCCGCTTACCTCAAAATCCCAAACGTCAGCATGGGCGATTTGTTCAGGCGCGAGCAAGCAAATGGCACCGCCCTTGGTGTGATGCTCTCCGACTTGATAAACGCCGGCAAATTCGCGCCAGACGAAGTGACAATCGCGGTCAGACTTTGTTGAACTAAACGAAATCACCTCCAACAAGCCGAAGAGTGAATCATCCATGACTTCAATCGGACATCAGGACAAATTTCTGGGCCTTCATCCAGGCGGTCACGTCGTTGCCTGCCCTTGCTGTCACCACCACGACGTCAATATTCTCGAGGATGGGTCTCGCCGGTGCGTTCTTACTGGCGAAGCATTCGAGGCCACAGAAGCAGACGGAGACTTGTTTTCCATGCGAATAGACTACGAGAAGAAAATCCACGAACTGGCTTGCCGCTCCGGTTACTCCTGGCAAACAATCGTGTCCATGCCTCAACCGGAGCGGCAGGCACTTTCCGCATCCTTTGCGTTCGTCGACTTGTTTCACAAAAATCGTGGTCGCAATCCGGCTGTGACGACCGTCGCCATACTGCCTGCTGAAACTCTGGACCCTACCATCGTCGAAGGTGCAGTCGCTTTGCTTGTCGAAAGAGGCTGGGAAGTTTTTCCGGCTCGCTCCGAATCAGCTTGCGATCAACGCACTTTGTGGTTGAAAGCGCCCGCCCCAAAGGATCATAAAGGGACCCCTGCAGCCATCTAATCTCGCCTTCGACGTTTGAAGAAACGACCTGCTCGAAATCCCTTCAGCAGGAAACTCCGCAACATAACGGACTATCAAAATGCGCATGAATTACGAAGAACCCATCTCGAAGCCCGTGACCATCAGGGTCACATTCAATGGCACCGAGGTGATGACGCAGGATTTCGCAGTCGGTGACACGCCAGCCGTCGAATGGAATCCGCCCCCGAATACCAGCGGCGTGGTGCAGTTGTACCTGATCGTCGACGGCAAGGAAATTCCATCCGGCAGCGCGACCTACTGGGCCCCAGACTTTCTCGGAGCGCAGATGCTGGTCGAAAAAGCGAAAAAGCTGGAGGAAGCTAAGAAGCCCTGGCAGGCGCGAACCATGCTACTCGCGGCGGCCAAGATCTTCGAAAAGCTGGCTCCCGATAGCAAGGATCTGGCAGAAGTCTACTGTGCCCTCTGGGGAATTTGTTTCTTCGCCAAGGCGCGTCCGGCCAATATCGCACGTCGTCAAAAGGAAGCGCTCGACTGGTACGAAAAGGAAATCGCCATCTACGATCGCACCGCAAATGTGGGCGAACTGCGCGGCAATCTGACCAACATCAGCGTCATGTATGCCCGAGCTGGCGACCGCGAAACAGCCCTGATACGGGCGCAACGAGGTCTCGCCATCGCCCGTATTTGCAACGACCTGAGCGACCCGGAGGCGATCAATTCCTGGACTCAAACCACATGGCATTTGCTGGCACTGGGCCGACTCGATGAGGCGGAAAAGCTCATCGCCGAAGGTCTGGGACGATTCCCACAGAATCCACGCAGAGCCTACCTCTGGAACCAGCAAGCTCAGGTCCACACTGAGCGCGCAAAACTCTGTAAGCAGACCGCCGAGCAACTTCTGCCGCCGGATTCCTGCCCGCTCTAAACAGCAGCAACAGCTTGAGACAGTCAATATTTCTGTCTCAAGTTTTTATGCGTTTCTTTGCCTAAAACAATAAATCAACAACTGTAGTGGTCGATGTTCAGCTAGAATTGACAGAGATAGCAACAGCGGGATCTCATGCGCGAACATCAAATCACAATCACTTTGCAAGCTGAGCAATTTCAGGAAATCCAACGCCTGGCCCGCACAGCCGGCGCAAGATCGGTGGGCACATACGCCCGCGAAAAATTGCTTGCAGCAGTTGGACTTAACCTGGGCAGCAAGAATTTAAAGGCGAACAGAGCGCAAGATTTAACCAGTGTTACCGGCGAATTGAAACGCCTGCACAGAGAGCTGCAAATCTTTATCGCCGAATCATTGAGTGCTAAAGATTACGGTTACGTAGTCAATGGACCACCACAAGCAGATCCGTCAGATGGCACCGCATCCAGTACCAATCAGAGTGGCTCAGATCAAGCGATAACTTCTTCAGAAAATGCATCGGTTGGTCCACTTCAAGACTACGGGCAGAGCGCAAAAGCAGCAGAAGAACTAGCTGAAAGAGCATTCATCATCTCACCAAGACTTGGAGCAATCGAAGAAGTGTCCAATGAGCCGATGGACTTTTCCGATCCGCTCGATGAGTTACTCGGAGAATCTGATGAAGCCACAGCCACTCTGGCTGCCAGCTCTTTGTTGAGCGCAATGGGAAATGAGCAAAAGCAAGAAGAAAAAGAAATTGCGACTGCAATACCAGATGACATACAAAAGAATGAAGAACTGTCGACAACAGCTTCAGGAGGGGAAATCCCCCACTCAGTATTCGACGCTGAGTTAGCGGATTTTCAGAATCAGCAAAAGCAATTATCTGAAACTACCCCCGAAATATCTCAAGAAGAAACTCGAGAAGAGACAACTGCACCGGTTTCTACGAGCACCACGCCTACGGAAGAAGAAAGCGGTGCACAACCAGCTGTCGAGCAAACAAAGGAAGATGAGGACGTTAATTCAGGAGCGCAAAAGGGTATACAAGAGGAAGGTTCTGAGATCGACTTTCAAAATAGACCTCCTCTCAGTGGTGGTCCTCCCCCTAGAAAACGTCGAACATGAGAGCCAGTGAATTGACTGCCCTTTCTGGAGAGCTTAGGATTCAATTGTCAAAGCAAGACAATCCAAAACATTGAGCGAGCGGCAAAGCAAGAGCGGTTATGGCTGGGGGAGAATGATGATGGAAGCGGGCAAAAGTGAATCGATTATGGCATCCAATATGCGAAGCGATCTAGGTGACACCGTATACGGTGCAAAACACGAATCAACCAGCGGCAGATTCAAAATGTCAGACTCTCAAGAATGGTCGCAGAACAGACAGCTCTCACCCACAGAACAGCGCCTGGCGGCAATGGTTCAAGCCCTGCTAGAACTGGAAGAACGCAATAACGAGCTCGCAACCGCAATCAAACAAAAAGATATTGCGATCATGGATAAGCACATCGAGTATCACCGTCAGTACGGAAGTTTTACTGATTCTATGGCGCGTCAAACCGTCTTTGAAGTGAACAAACAATTGAATTCCGGCGGCCACTCTATGGAATGGCAAATCAGCTAAGAACACTTTTTCTCAAAAACGCTCTCAAAAATGTTTGAGGAAGGAGACTCCACTCCTTCTTTTTTTGACCAATTCTAAACTTGCGCAAAGATGCTGCCGAGATCTTTGACACTCGCGAAATAAAGAGTCTATCCTGAGTTCACGAGACACACCCAGGCTTTAAATGAGGATAAACATGAGCGTACTTAAACCACGTGAATTCTTGATGATTCCTGGACCAACACCTGTGCCGGACGCGGTTCTCGAAGCTATTGCTCGTCATCCAATCGGTCATCGCACACCGGATTTTTCAAAAGCGCTCAAAAGCGCAGTGTAGAACTTGCAGTGGCTCGGTCAGACCAAACACGATGTTTTCGTTTTGACCGCCTCTGGAACAGCGGCACTGGAACTTGCCATATTCAATACACTCAGCCCGGGAGATAACGTACTTTGCGTTGTGAATGGCGTCTTCGGCGAGCGCTGGGCTCGCATGAGCGAGGCTCTTGGAGCCAAAGTCGAACGTCTAAGCGCTCCCGCCGGGCAAGCGGTGCCAGTTAAAGCTTTAGAACAAAAACTGGAAGCGGATAAAGAAAAGAAATTCAAAGCGGTGATCATCACTCACAATGAAACTTCAACAGGAGTAGTGCATGACATTCAGCCGATGCTCGCTGCCATCTCCAAGCATGGCGCCTTATCGATTGTAGATACAGTAACCAGCTTTGGCGCGGTGCCTTTCCCTATAGATGAATGGCAAGCCGATATCGTCGCTACAGGCAGCCAGAAAGCTTTGATGCTTCCTCCAGGCTTATCCTTTGTCTTTTTTGGACCACGCGCCTGGGAAGCTCACAAATTGTGCAAAACGCCGCGCTTTTATCTCGATGCAGCCAAGTATAAAAAATCCATGTCTGCCGACACCACACCGTTTACACCGAACATTTCGCTGGTAATGGGCTTGCAAGTCGCCCTGCAAATGATGAAAGAGGAAGGTACCGAATCAATTTTCGCCAGACACAAACGTCTGCAAAAGCTGACGCGTGAAGGTCTTAAAGCTCTCAATTTGGAGTTGTTCGTCGCCGAAGATTGCGCCTCATCAACAATTACTGCTGTTTATCCACCAGCTAACATTGGTGTCGATGTGATCCGCAAAGGTCTCAAAGAGAAATTTCGTATTCTCGTCGCTGACGGTCAAGAAGAGCTGAAGGGCAAAATATTCCGCATTGGCCACATGGGCTATGTCTTTGAACGGGATGTTTTAATGACACTCGCCGCTCTGGAAAATGTGTTGATCGACAATGGTCATCGCTGCGAAAAAGGTGCAGCAGTGAGCGCCGCTTTGCGCGCCTGAGCCAGATCGAATAGCGAATTTTGGTAGTTTGCGACACCGCCTGCGGTGCCTCAACAGCTTTCATCCTGGCCTGATGGTCAAGCTCAAGCTGGTGCGCAAAAGAGATTTTTGCATAAACGATCTTAAAGAAATGCGCCAGTTACGGGTTTTAATGGTATCAAAGAGGTCTGCACTCGAGTATCTAAAGATGCAAAATCAGAAAATCAATTTGCTGGTCGGTGTCCTTCTACTATTTGGTTCAAGCACTACACCATCGTTCGCCCAGGCGGCTAACCCTCTAGCCATTGGCAGTTCGCTCTTGCAGCCACTGCGATATTTTAGTTATTCGCCCTGGGGTGGAAACGGCCAGAGTAATCCTATCTGGTGGGGCGGTAAGATTCTACAGCAAACCAGCAGAGGCACAGGCGGGGTTGGCTACGGCGGCTACAGTCCTTACGGCAATCCAAATTTTTATCAAATCAACGCCGATGAACACAACCCCAATCAAAATCCTAATCCAAACCCGCAACAAGTGATTCGTTACGGTTATGCCAATCCAAACCAATTTAACAACCAGAATCAGCAGAACAACGGCATCAGTGCTTTTCAGTCATCCAGAAACGGGGGGCAGAATTTTCCGCCACCGAACCAGGCTAATTCGCAAGGTCCTGATCCATTTTTAACGCCAATTGGCGGCAATTCCAACGGAAACAATTTTGCCCGTCCAGGTTCTCCGCGCAACCCGACCCAAATCGGGGGCAACAATATTCATGGCAAAGGAGCGAAATCGAGCAAAAACGCGCCGTTTGCAAATTCTTTTATCGATACAGTTAATACCAAATACAATGGCGATATTTCGCGCGCCATGAGCGATCAAAACACACGAGACATGGCTCGCAGCCTGGGGCTTATAAATAAGTCGCAAGGAGAACTAAATTTCTCTGAAGAACGCAGAGGAGCGATTGGGCACATTTTGCATGACGATACTCTGGACACGGACAGCAAAATGGCTGCGCTTAAGGCGTTACTGCATTAGGTTAGCTCTTTTCGCGACATTGCGCGTTTAGTTTCGCCACATCTGCTTTAGTGGAAGCGCTGCCTGCAACATTGCCATCTGGACAAATAACTAGCAACGGCAAGACGTTAGCACTGGAATCGACGACCTTAAAGGCACTGTCATTTGGGGTGTAGCCCCCCAGATAGAGCTGATGTAAACGACTTAAGGCAGGCGTAATAGCGGCTTTTTCTAGAGTATTGTCAGCCATATGTTAGACCTCGATGAAGTAATTCTGTGAAACATCTTAGGTTTTCAAGATGCGGTGATCAATGGGGCAATTACGAAAGAGTTTCATCAAGGGCGCATTATTATTTTCGGCAAAGCAAGGACAAAGAGTAAGGGCATTGATCGCGCTGTTCAACCCCCTTACTTTGTATTAGGAGAAATTTTTGTCAAAACAGGTGACCGTTCCAGCAATCGCCACAGTTAATTGCTAAGCGACAAAACCAGCTGCGGTGTCGGTATGTGATGATCCGCGCGAACAGGCACAATCGCCGTTCCCACGACGAAAAATTCAATGACGCTAGGAGACCAACCATAACTGCCTTCTCTTATATCGACGCCAACTATCCCCTCAGCTTTGACTTCTTCGGCCTCTGCTTGCATTCGTTCCATCGCCAGTTCGCGAGCCTCGTAAAGACCCTGGGTGAAGTTGACCATCTCAACATTCTTGCCGATGTTGCTGAACATTTGACCAATGCCTTGCATGGCGATGTGATAAACGCAGTTTCCCATGACCATAGCCAGGGGACGATAACCGCTCTTAAGCAATGTCCAGAAATCCTGTCCAGAAAGATCGCTTGTAAATGGCTTCCCGCCAACCTTCCATTGCTCTCCAGTGCCATCTCCACGGTAAACGGCCGTTCCGATTGCCACAAATTCGGCCAGATCAGAGGCCCAGGGCATACGCTTTGCAGTCAAACGCACTCCTACGACGCCATCGGCACCAAGCTCTTTAGCTTCTTCTTCCATACGATACATCGCCAGTTCGCGAGCGTGATAAAGAGCTTGTGTCAGCACATCCATTTCCTGGTTTTTAGTCCAACCAGCGAATTGAAAGCCCACATGATAAATGGAAGTGCCCATGACCAAACCCGCAGGTTCAAAACCGGACTCTTTAACCAGCAGAAATTCGTTCACAGAAAGGTCGCTCGTGAACAACTTCCGTTTGCCACCAGTGCCTCGCATTTCACGCAAGCGATTGCGGGCGTCTTCTGGTAAATCTGTAGACATCAACTCTCCTCGTTATCTGTCGGGGTGTATTCTTCTAACGCGACCTGGGCTCCTGAATTTTTTCCTTTGCTCAAGTCGATATACATCAATGGAGCACGGGCAAGGACTGCTTCACTCTTCTGAATAGCTGTGCCCAGTGCGGTGAAATGCAGCAGGAGGTCTATTTGAGTTTGACGATTTAACTCATATTCGATCTCTTCAATTTCGAAGTCGACATCAACACCTATGGCGCCATCAGCTGAAAGCTCCTTCAATTCGGAGTCAAGCCGCGACATCGAAAGTTCTCTGGCATCATAGAAGCTTTGCGTATAGTTCACTATTTCCTGATTCGGTGCAGTGAAGAAAAAACCCGTTTGCTGCCTGCGCGTTTGATAATCTGTGTAAACGTAGTAAGAACAACAGCCCATTACCACTCCAACAGGACGATATCCAGCAGTGTGCAGCTGCCAGAACTCTTGCCCGCTCAAGTTAGAAATGAAGGGTTCTGCTCCAACTGGATAGCCAGCAATTCTTACAGCGGTACCAAATGCGGTGAATTCAGTATTACGACTTCCGACATCTGGTCGTTTAACTTTGAGCCTTACCCCGACTACTCCAGAGGCACCTAGAAGCTTTGCCTCTTGTTGCATCCTTTGCATCGCCAGGAAACGACTATGAGACTGCGCTTCAGTAAGTTTGTACATTTCACCTGTGGATCGTCCCGCTCCAAATGACGCAAATAAACTAAGGTTGTAATAGCAGGTGCCCATCACCTGAGATACCACTTCGACGCCAGACTCCTTCATCAGCAAAAATTCGTTGACTGAAAGGTCGCTGCTAAAGAACTTGTCGGAGCGGCCGCTATGCTTAAGAATACGTTCTTTTGCAATTGCAGGAATATCACCGTTAGAGAGCGCTTCGATATCCTGCCTTTGCCGTTCTACGCGAGCTTCAGCTTGCGCCGCAACCTGCTGCTCGTCCTCAGTGTCGGGTCTCCAGAAGCGCCACCAGGGCATGATTCTCTCCTAATTAACAAAATCGGACAGAGCTTTTTTCATTCCAGCATTAGTAACCGACGCTTTGTTTAACTCGGTGGCAAGAGTCTTGATCCAATCATCGAGCGAAACCTCAGATGTTTTCAAAACGACACCACGCACTATTTTCATTATGGTGGCAGTTACCCGAGACTTATCCTTCGCCAAACCCAGATGCACATCATCAAAGCGCACGATCAATTTCTTAACCGGGCGATCGCTCGAAAGAATCCAACCACCACGTTCTACCGTGGTTGAGTCGGGAAGAATTGCTTGCAACCTGGTCGCAAGACTCTCAACCAGCTCCCTGGACTCTGTTTTGTCCATAAGCAAGGCGCTAGCAATGATATCAATTCTTAGCGAGTCGTCTTCCCAATCATCATTCATGGCGGAAGTTTAGCATACGGACTTATTTAATTTGACCGTGATGAAAGTATGTTTTCATTCGAAATTAGCGCCAGGACACCTATGGCAGCTCATTTAATGGAACGCCAACTCTCATGCCCTATCTGGAATTCACTGACAGTCCTCGAAACTGCTGAGCTTCCGTCAAAAATTTATTCAATCTTTTGACCAAATGGTGGTGCAAAAAGTCTCTCACTCTCGTCTTAGCAGCCTGAGCGATTGAGGACAAACCAGTGACAGCAGTAGACGACTTGCCGCCTTTTGATCATCAGGGCTTAACGCATGTGATCATTGAAACACCTAAAGGCAGCCGCAATAAATACAAGTATTCGCCGGAAACAAAAATGTTTGAATGCGCAAAAGCGCTCACTGCTGGTCTAACATTTCCTTTTGATTTTGGCTTTGTGCCTTCAACGCGTGCCGAAGATGACGATCCCCTGGACATAATTGTTTTAATGGACCAGCCGGCATTTGCAGGCTGCCTGGTGCATGCGAGACTGCTAGGTGTGATGGAAGCAGAACAAACAAAAAACGGAAAAGTCTACCGCAACGATAGGCTTCTGGCTGTGCATAACTACTCAATCGAGTACGGGGAATTAAAAAGCTGGCAAGAAGTGGCACCAAACTTCCTCAAAGAATTAGAGATGTTTTTTGTCTTACAAAATCAGAGTAAAGGTGAGCAGTTCAAAGTACTGAGTTGGAAAGATGGGGATGCAGCCAGGCTCGCAATAAACGAATCAAAGAAAATGCCTTACTGGAGTGTTAACTCGGCTCGCGCAACTCCTTAAATGCTGGGCTCCACAAGGTGAGCTTGCATTGTCCATGTCATTAGTGAAAACACCTCGCCGCATACCAGTTTTTGCGACACATCGCAGACCAGCGTCTCGTGAGCTAACGACATTGTGGTGCACATAGAGACTTCTGTTGTAACGTAGTTTTAGCAGCCTTCAAATGTCGTCAAGCAAATCGTATTTGCATTAGTAGAAATCGATACGACATGTCCGATGGTTTCTATTTTGTCAACCCGCTTGAACTTCAGGCGGGCGCCATGTTTTAGCGCTTACTATCAATACCAGAGAAGTGCTATCATTGATTGTATTGCCATCAAACTTTTGAAGGTGCAAGCATGGCATCAATTACC
>Ga0182030_10018311_pt1 | contig 13440 bp, 12 predicted proteins | sample 812S3MmetaG_FD_121299 | JGI IMG/M metagenome (GOLD analysis project Ga0182030, IMG submission 121299) | Permafrost microbial communities from Stordalen Mire, Sweden - 812S3M metaG (Illumina Assembly) | ecosystem: Environmental > Terrestrial > Soil > Wetlands > Permafrost | place: Sweden... | reverse complement strand
GGTGGAAACCCGCATTGAATGCCTTTACAATCGCATTCCCAGGACGTATAATTCCTTCAACGAAGTAACCGAGATTCACTCACAAAGAGCAGAACCAGTTACACCGTTTATGAGACAGTCCCGCCGGCTACGGGCGGAACTCACCGCGGTACTGCCCAGAGGCGGTGGCTACGCCGTGTCGGTGTTGCCCAGCGGGGTCCGATCGTGTCCATACGTCCAGGTCACGACGTGGGGGACTTTGGCGGACGATCCGGGACACAGCCTGGGATGCGGGCTGAATGCCGGATGATAGATGCTGTCGACAATGATAGGGATTGATGCTGGGCCGCGTGGGTGTGACGGGTTGGAGCTCAAACTTCAGGGGCGCCTACCGGTAGATCAGGGGAGCTTGAGTCTGTGGGCGTACGGGATCGGCGCGGACGAGGCGACCAACGAGCAATATGCGCAGGTCGAATGAATTCAGCCCGAGAAGTGCGGGAAAGTCACGCAGGACTGCCGGCCCGGCTTGTGGTGCACGGCCTGGTCGGCGACTCGCAGGGTGGTGGCGGTGGCCGGCGGCTCTCCGGTGCCAAGATTGCGGGCGTAGACAGGGTGAGCGCCGCTGGAAACCTGTAGGCGCAGGCGATGACCGGGGGCGAAGGTGTGCCCTACCGGCCACAAAGCCACCGCCGCGATAAACGTCCCATCCGGGTTCCGGCGCACCGACGCCGGGTCGAAGCGCTGCAGACCGTCGCACACGTTCACAGACCGGCCGTCGGCAAACACGTCGCACACTCGGACGAAGAAGTCGGTGTGCTCCAAGCTTGAGCTCACGCACAGCTCCACGTCAACTGGACCGATGAGTTGGAGGGGCTCGTCCAGCTCGTCGGAGGTGTAGACCAAGACGTCGGAGCGGGCCTCTAGGGGGCGGTTATCGACGGCACCCCCGGTAAGCATGCCGATGCCGCCCATCGACGGCGTCGGGTCGGCAGGGTCGTAGCGGTAACGGTCGGGCTCCGACGGTGCCGTCGGCGCGACGGGCGCCAGCCGGCCCCCGGCATGGAGATACCAGCGGGTTGGCTCCGAGGGAGGGGGCCAGTCCGGCAGGTCACGCCAGCGTCCGCATTCGCCCTGGACGTGAACCTTCACCGGGGTGTCACCAAGCAGCCCCTCTCGGCCGAGCAGCCAGGTGTCGAACCAGTCCAGGGGGGCGTCGGTCATGCCGCCCTCCCCGCCCCCGCCCAGGTGTCCGCCCGCGCCGATACGCAGGTGCACGGGGGCCGGCGAGGCGCGCAGAACGGCGTAGTCCTCCACCACGCCGGGCAGCGGATAGTCGTGCCAGCCGTCCACAAGCAAAGTCGGCACCGTCCAGTCCGCTAGAAGAGGCCGGAAGTTCACAGGGTCCCAAAAGGCATCCCCGGCGCCGTGAGCGAGCTGGTCCCGATAGAGCTGCAAGTCGACGCCGGTGAGCCGGTGGATCACCTCACCGAGCGGAAGGTGGTCGAACCCCGCCTTCAGTTCGGTCATGCGCCGCTCGATGCCCTCCGCCGAGATGTCGGTGGTGGGAGCGGCGTTGGTCTGCTTGTTGAACTGGGTGGCACCCACATCCCAGGGAATGATCACCTCGAGAGCCAGCGAGCTTCCCGGGTACCACGAGTAGGCCCGCACCGAGGTCGACAGAGCGACGGCCATGGCCTTGAGGTACGGCGGCTTCGTGGAGGCCAGCGCCCACTGGGTAAATCCCATGTAGCTCGCGCCGAACGTGCCCAACCTGCCGTTGAACCACGGCTGGGAGGCGATCCAGTCGGCGGTGGCCCGCCCGTCGCCCGCTTCGGCGAAATAGCTGTGCGTGCCACCCGACCCGTCCGTGCCCCGGCACGCCTGCATGACGTAGCGGTAGCCGCGAGCAGCGAACTCCAGGCCCATTGCCGAAGCGAAGTTCGCCCTGCCGTACGGCGTGCGCTCCAAGATGGTGGGAGCGTCGCCGACGCCCACGGGGTGGTACACGTCGGCCAGCAGCACCGTCCCATCCGACACGGTGACCTTGACGTCCCGCTCAACCTCAACTTCGTTGGTCCGCTCCCGCATACTGACACCCCCGCCACGGAGCCTTCCCCCAGCCGGCGACGGACACGACCCTATATCAAGATTCCTAGACTTCAAGACCACCTACCATTCGCCAACCGTGAAGCAATCCAGCTTCCCCGACACGAAAGCGCCTCCGCCGCCTGTCTCCCCTCTCGGGGATACAGGTCATCGCATGTCGACCGCGTTATCGGTGACGTATGCGACAAGAGCAGTCTTAGCCCGGATCCACCGAAGAGTTAGCGGGCGGCGGTTGGGACCGTGCACGGAAAAGGTGCCTCGGCCCGGGGGGATAAGTGCTTGCGAGGCCGCTGCCTGTCCAGAAGCCGAAGGCACCTTTCCGACGCGCGCATTCTCGCACAATCTGGACCGGGTCAAGGTCCGAACGAGCGCTTGCTCGCTCAGCGACGGCTCTGGCTACAATGGGCGCCAGGGAGGTGGCTCGTACGCTGTGAGCGAGATTGGGGTGGGCGGAGATCCAGCTGCAGTGGTGGCGAACCTCTGTGGACGCTTGATTGAACTCGTCGAAGGCTCCTCAATGCGGGATCGGGAGATATGGGCGACACAGTTCGACCTCGGCTTGGCCTGGGTCCATTTCCCTCTAGGGCTAGGCGGGCTAGGCGTCGACCGAAGCCTTCAGGGAATCGTTGAGGACCGTTTGGCGGAGACCAAGATCGCGCGCAACACCCTGCGCAACTTCGTGGGACTGGGCACCGCAGCGACCACCATCGTGAGCTATGGCACCAACGAACAACAGGCGCGGCTGCTTCGCCCCCTGTTCACCTGCGACGAGATCTGGTGCCAGCTCTTCAGCGAGCCGGACGCAGGGTCCGATCTCGCATCTCTGTCCACCGGCGCGGTCCGCGACGGCGACGAGTGGGTGATCGACGGCCACAAGGTGTGGACAAGCATGGCCCACGTCGCGCGCTGGGGAATCCTCATCGCCCGGACCGACGCCCAGGTCCCCAAGCATCAGGGACTGACATTCTTCATCCTGGATATGACGGCACCAGGGGTAGAGGTGCGTCCGCTCCGCCAGATCAGCGGAGAGGCTGAGTTCAACGAAGTCCTGCTCCATCAGGTCCGGGTGCCTGACGCTATGCGCGTTGGGCTGCCGGGCGAAGGCTGGCGGATCACCATCAGTACCTTGATGACGGAACGAGCGCACAACGGCGACGTCGCCAACAAACCGCGCGGGCAAGGGCCAATCGCCCACGCGATGCGTCTATGGCGTGAGCGGGGCGGTTCCCCCGTGGCCCGGGACCGACTGGTTCAGCTGTGGATCGAAGCCGAGGTGATCCGCCTCACCGCACTGCGCGCCAGCCAGATTCGGGTGGTCGGTATCCCTGGACCGGAAGGATCGATTCTAAAGCTGGCTGTCGGCGACTTTCCCCAGAAAGTCATGGGATTATGCATGCAGTTACTGGGACCTGAGGCGATGGAGATCGACAACTACGAAATGTGTCAACCCGACGTGCTCGGCGAGGATCGAATGGGCGACGGCCTGACCCCGGTGAATATTCCGAAAGCATTCCTCAATGCCATAGCGTCGACCATCGGCGGCGGCACGACCGAGATCCAGCGCAACACGATCGGGCAGCGGGTGCTGGGGTTACCGCCGGAGCCTCGGGCTCCCACACACTCGTCGTGATCCCCAACCGATTACCACGACACGCCCGAATCGGCGGCGGCCACCCTCGCAACCAGCTCATCGAGCTCGTTTGCGGAAAGGCAAGCGAGGCAGGTCGCCATGTACTCGTCGGTGGCCTCCTCGGCCCGCAGCCACCTCGACTGTGCCGCCTGCGGATCGCGAGGATCCGACCAACCGAACATTCCGGCCAGGTTCGGAGTTTTGATGGCGACCGCATCGGCTGGAGCAATTCCCTCACCAACCACCGCCACTGCATGGCAGGCACCTCGGAGCTCACGCATAGCGTAGAGATAGTGGGCAGCCGCTCCCACCGGGTCGGAGGGTACCGGCAACTCCATCCAGCCTCGGAACAATGCACCGACCCGACGATCGGCATGGGTGACAACCCGCCCGGCCAACATCACCAATCCCTCCGCCGCTTTCGGTTCGGGCAGATTGAGGCGGCCCCAGACATACGCCTGCTCCGCCCAGTGCTGCGCCAGTACCCGGGGAGAGCTGGTGGCCAACGCCGCTTGCCAGTGCCGGCGGATCATCCCCGGCTCGAACCACACGAAGGCGTCAATCACCGCGTCGGCGGACACCGGCCCCAGCACTCCGCCTCTGCCTCCGACGTAGTAATCCAGGCGAGGCAAACCGACGCGCCGACCTTGTTCGAAGGTAGCCGGGGACGACATGAATCCGCCACCCAGTCGGGCCACCGGCTCGGCCAACTTTCGGGCGGCATCCACCCGTTCTTGCTTAGTGCTCATAGTCTCGACCTCATCATTCCCCCTCGATGTCATCAGTATGGCACCGCTATTATCGAGTCGAAACAAGCTGCAGAGGGCGTTGGCCAACGAGCGTCTGATCGCGGAACTTCGGGAGTTCTTCCGCCAAAACTGGGCTTATTCAAAACCCCCCGCAGCCGGGAACTGATCGGGAAGCTACCCCGCGAGCCCAGCGGCAAGCTCTTCAAGAGAACACTGCGGGAGAAGTATTGGCACGATCAGTCGCGAGCCATCTGAGATGACTGCGCTGCAGGGCCAGGTGGCAGTGATCACCGGAGCGGGCTCCGGGGTGGGTGCGGCCACCGCCTCGTTGATGGCCAGTCGGGGGGCGGCTATCCTCGTCGCCGATATCGATCAAGACAGCGCTCAGAACGTGGTCGCGGAGATCAACGCCAGCGGGGGCGACGCGGTAGCGATAACGGTGGATGTCGCCCGGGAGTCCGACGTTCATCACATGATCGGCGTGGCGTTGGCCAAGTGGGGCCGAGTCGACATACTTCACAACAACGCAGCGGCCCTGAGCGCGGACGTCCTGTCTCAGGACGGTGATCTGCGAACGATGACCGTCGAGTTCTGGGATTTCACCCTGGGGGTGACACTGCGCGGAGTGATGCTCGGGTGCAAGCACGTCATCGGCCACATGGTAGAGCGCGGCTCCGGGGTCATTCTCAACACGGCTTCCACCGCCGGGCAGACAGGCGATCTCGTCCGGCCAGCCTATGGCGCCGCGAAAGCGGGCGTAATCAACTTCACCCGCTACGTAGCCACCATGTACGGCCGCCACGGCATCCGCTGCAACGCGATCGCTCCTGGCCTCGTGCTGAGCCCGCCCGCTCTGGCCAACATGTCCGCCGACCAACTCGAAATCTCGCGCCGCAACCGCCTGCTTGAGCGAGCCGGACGACCCCAGGACATCGCGGCGATGGCCGCTTTCCTGGCATCGGAGGAAGCGGCGTTCGTGACCGGTCAAGTGATCAACGTCGACGGGGGTGTTTTGGCCCATTTCCCCAACTACGCGGACCAGATACTGGCGCAGGAATCCAGGCTCGCTGTCCGCGACGAGTAGCAACGCTTGCGCGTCCACCGCCATGCCTACAGCCTCATTTAGCTCCGCAGTGGGTACCAGGCTCGACGGGTTGCTTTTCGAGTTCCACCTCATCCACCCCCGATCGAGCGCGTGCGGAGTCCTGGCGTCCACTCAGAACCGGCATGGCGGCTCGCTGAGCCGGCTTGGCCTGACCTGGACGTTTTGCCGAAGAACGTCTCGGGCTGCCTGCTGATTTGGTCGCCGGACCCGGAATGTCGGAGGACGGGCTCCGACTTGACATCTGATTGTCTTCAGGCTTCTATTCAACTAGCGTGCTAGTGAAATAGGAGGTGAAGCATGATCGAGTTCCGTCTGGACTCCACTTCGGGGGTGTCGCCATATCTTCAGCTCGTCCATCAGGTCCGTCAGGCCCTGAGGCTGGGGATGCTGCAGGAGAGCGATCAGCTACCGACGGTGAAGGAGGTGGTCGCTCGGCTGGCGATCAACCCGAACACCGTGTTGAAGGCCTACCGCGAGCTAGAGCATCAGGGCCTGGCCAGCGCCCGTCCAGGGATCGGGACGTTCATCACCCGCACCTTGAGCGACGCGACCCTGGCCGCTCACGGTCCGCTCCGTCGAGAATTGAGCCGCTGGTTGGTCAAGGCCCGCCAGGCCGGCCTTGACGACGAGAGCATCGAGGCCCTTTTCCGGGACACCTTTCGGTCCGTCAGTGCGGAGGACGTAGCGTGAGCTCCGCTCTTACTGCCGAGGGGCTGGGAAAGCGCTACGGCCGTCGACGCTGGGCCCTGACCGACTGCACCCTAGAGGTCCCGTCGGGACATGTGGTCGGGCTGGTCGGTCCGAACGGATCCGGGAAGACGACACTTCTGAACCTGGCTGTTGGGCTGCTGTCCCCAACGACGGGGACGATCAGCGTTCTGGGGAGAAACCCGGGGGACGGTCCGGCACAACTGGCCCGGGTGGGTTTCGTCGCCCAGGACACCCCAACCTATGTCCACCTCTCGGTAGCCGACCACCTCGGCCTCGGCACTCATCTGAATCCCGGCTGGGACGCTCAGTGGGCTAAGAACAGGATCGACGAGACGGGAATTGATACGACGCAGAAGGCCGGCCAGCTCTCCGGGGGTCAGCGCGCGCAGCTCGCGCTGACCCTGGCGCTGGCGAAACGTCCGGAGCTACTCCTTCTCGACGAGCCAGCGGCCGGACTGGATCCGCTGGCCCGGAGGGAGTTCCTCCAGACATTGATGGTGGCCGTCGTCGACAACGGGGTGAGCGTGGTGCTGTCCTCGCACCTAGTCGCCGACCTAGAACGGGTGTGCGACTACCTGATCGTCCTGGCGGCCGCTCACGTCGAGCTGGCCGGCGAGGTCGAGCACCTGCTCGCCACCCACCGACGCCTTGTGGGTCCCCGTCGTGACCCCAAGAACCTGCCCAGCGACTGGCGAGTCATCGACGCCCGCCACACCGACCGGCAGACAACGCTCCTGGTCCGCACCGACACGCCGATCCACGACCCGGCCTGGGCGGTCGAGGATGTCGACCTTGAGGACCTTGTCCTCGCGTACATGAGCCAGACCAGCCACGCCGAACGCAACCGGCGGGCGAGCCTGCGGATGCAGCCATGACATGGCTGGCGTGGCGGCAACTACGGACCTCGGCCATCGCCACCTTCGGAGCCTTGCTGGCCCTCGCCGTCGTGCTGGCGCTCACCGGCCCCGACCTCGTCCACCTCTACGACACCACCGTAAAACCCTGCCCGTCCATCGGCGACTGCAGCGGCGCCGTCGCAGCCTTCGGCAAAAAGTACAACTTCCTCCAACAGCTGCTCACCATCGTCATGCAGGTCACGCCGGCCCTTCTGGGGGTGTTCTGGGGGGCGCCTCTGATCGCTCGAGAACTCGAGACCGGGACCTACAGGCTGGCCTGGACCCAAAGCGTTACCCGAACCCGGTGGCTGGCCACCAAGCTGGCCCTAACGGGACTGGCCACCGCGGCACTGGCCGGGCTGTTGAGCCTGGCGGTGACATGGTGGTACGCCCCGCTCGACAAGGCGGGCACGAACCGCTTCGACGGCTCAGTATTCGGTGAACGCGGGATCACCCCTATCGGTTACGCCCTCTTCGCCTTCGCCGTCGGCGCCCTTCTCGGGCTGATAATCCGCCGGACCCTGCCGGCGATGGCCACCACCCTCGTCGCGTTCATCGCCGTCCGGCTGGTCTTTAGCCAACTGATCCGGCCGCACCTGCTGGCCCCAGTCCGAGCCACCTTCACCCTCGGAGCGACCGTGAACGGCTACGCGAGCAGTAACGGCGGTCCAACCAACCTGACCGCAGGCAACCCGAGCGACGCCAGCCTGCAGAACGCTTGGATCTACTCGGCCCGAATCGTCGACGCCTCCGGCCACGCGCTGACCCCGCAGGCAACGGCGAGCGCCTGCCCGCAGCTGGCGAACGTCGGACTACAGACCCCACTACCACCGGCTGGATCAGCCGGGAACGTTCACGCTGTCCCGGCCCCTGGTGGTGGACAAGCACTCCAGCAGTGCGCCGCGAAGCTCTCCACCAGCTACCACACCGTTCTCACCTACCAGCCCGCCAACCGTTACTGGACCTTCCAGACCCTCGAAACAGCGATCTTCGCCGCACTCGCCATCACCCTGGGCGGCGCCGCGTTCTGGTATCTGCACAAACGCCTCAGCTAACGCGCCGCAAAGCCGTCGGTCGGGAACCCGCAATCCAAAACTGGCCGCTGCTCCCCGCAGCTGTCCTGCGACCAGCTCAGTACCCGTCGTTGAACGTATAGGTCGCGCCGTTAGGGATCTGGGCAAAGCTCGTGATGCTGCTGTTTTGTTCTTGCAAATCCAAGCCTATGGTCACCGTAGCCCCACCTTGAATCTCGACATTGGTTGGTGGAGAGAGTTGAGCGAGGAAGGTGGCTCCAGACATTAGGTTAATATAGAAGACACCTTCGTTCGTGCCTACTGTCTCCCCGTATAAGCTATGGACTTCGACGGTGGCAAAATAGTTGTTCGGATTTGGCGATGGAGGAGCGTGAAAACTCTTACCAATGATCTCGAATCCCCCATCGGTGAGATCCTTTGTTAAGCCGGCACTCTGCACCGTAGCGCCATTGTTATCCGCTTCGAATCGCTGGTTCTCCAGATTCGCTCGCGAACGGCTCATGTTCCAGCCGATAAGAGCACCGGCTATGACGATGACGATGGTTAGCAGGGTGAGCTTCCGTCGCCTACTTGTCAACATTTGTGTCGCCCCTTCATGTCTGATGTGAGACTAGCCCATGGCGGCTGAGCGGCCCCCGTTCGTGTCGGTTTTGAGGTCGAAGCGAAGAAGTCGAAGAAGGAATCGTCTCTCTATGTGATCAGAAGGACGACTCGCTACATTCAGCAGTCATTCAGCAACTGACCGCGCGAGGGCGGAACCTGGGCAACCGCTCACCTGGAGAGGGACGGCGGCGGAATGTGCAAGTCATCGGCCAGCCGTATTGCTCGTCCCCAGGAGTTGCAGATGCGGTTGCGCGGGCACCCCTCGGCGCCGTTCCGTCAACCAGATGTGCCCGTCCTTCCGGGTGCGTACTCAGTCGGTACCAGCTCCTCTTCGAACCCATGATCTGAGACCAGCTCCTGCGCCAGCTCTGCGTATTGGTCGGAATCGATGGCGAAAAGCATCCAGCGGCGGCCACCGTTCATACCGCCTTCGCCAGCGTCCGCCACCACCGACCCGAGCAGACTGAGTGCTCCCCGACAGCCGAGATCGCCCAGCGCCGCTCCCCGAGTGCATGAACTTCCACGTCTTCTCCTTGTGTGAGCATGACGGGCGGATACTGCGCTCCAACCCGGCCCACAGGGTGGGGAGTTTCAGTGATCAGCCCTGGGGAGAATCAAGAATCGCAGGCACAGGGACCAACCGGTCAGGACGAGGGAGTCGATGGGCTCTCGATGGCGAGCTTGCTGATAAGGATCAATGTCTGGGCGTTCGCCGTGGACCATTGCGAGGTCGGGGTGTAGAGGTCGCGCACTTGGCCGTAGTAGATGCCCTGTTGCGTGGAGTTGAGGAGCGTGAAGATGACGATGCCGTGGACCGGGACGCCGTTGTTGTCGCCCGTGAACTCGTAGGCCTGGGCGGGGCCAAGCACGCTCTGTTGGACCTGGGTGCTGCACACGACATCGAAGTTGGTGAAGTCGTTGAAGAAGTCGGCTTGCGCCAACGAGGAGATCGTCCACGGAGTTTGCGACGGGAACGCGGAGAGATCGGCGCCCGATCCGCCGTCAGGTGACACGGCATCGAACCCACCGGCGCTGGCGCTGAGATGCCAATCACCGCTTGGTGTGGGGACCGTCCATCCGTTGGCCTGCAGGAATGTCCACGAACCGGTCGCCTGCTGATCCTGGGCGCTGGACTGGTCGATGACCGAGGCCACTGCGGAGATGGAGCAGTTACCCGAACCGGTGCCGGGGTCGAGTGTCGTCGAGGTACGAGCCGGGCTCGTCGGTGTGGGGGTCTGGGATGAACCGCCAGCAGTCGGCACCGCGAGGCCGGTCCCTCCCTGAACCACGCTAGCCGGCAATGTCTCGCGGGTCGAAGGTACCGAGAGCGCCGAAGCCGACGAGCAGGCGCTCAACGCCACCGGCACGGCGGCCAAGGCTGCGAACAAGGCCAGCCGTCCGGCGCGCCGAGGAGCCCGATTTGAGATAGCTCGGTCAGCTTCGCCGGTTTTTTTGCCGCTAATGGTTGTACTCATGGCTCCCACTTGATCATCCGACCCCGATTCCGGCTACGGGCAGGGCGCCCCACGCTCGGGTGGCGGGGAGCGCTCCCCCGATAGCGAACACTCTGCGGACTGGATCAAAGATCCGGTGTGCCCAACCAGCGAGGGGCCGTCCCAACCGCAGATCGCCGGCCAGATCCGCCGGAAGGGAACGCTTCTTGCGATCGATCAGTGACCGGCCCCACCCGGCCGGCGGGGGAGGAAGCGACTCCCGCCGGTTCATGCCAACCCGGTCGCCCTGCGCGGTGCCCGGGCGGCTTACCCTGGCGTGAGTCCACCCGTGCGGCCGGCGTCCGAGGCGCGCTCCCCCGCCCAGAGGGCCTTGGAACGAACGGAGCAAGCACAGGCGGCGAGAGCTCCTCAGAAGTCGTACCGGAGGGCGACGAAGACGGAGGTGCTGACCAGGGGCCTACGCCGAGCGTGGCCAGTTGGGTCGGAAGAGGTACTCGCGTCGGCGGCGACCACGAGTTCGTGGTTCTCGGGGTGCTGCTGGGCATTGCTCACCCCCCCTGTACTGATCGACAGCGTCGCCTGCGCCCAATGACCGACTCCGTACACCTCGGCCCGGCGACGATCTGAACGAGCCTGACCAGTCGGCCTCCAGGCTTGAACGCTCATGAGGCGCCCATGTCGCGATCCTCGCCGTTCCGCTTCACGAACCGGTCGGCTAAGACGCCAGGGGAGACACCCGTCGAGGGGGTGGATGGGGCGGCGGGGTTGCGCCCGAGCAGGCCGACGAGCGCGAACGCGAATGACACGCCGCCAAGAAAGACCCAGCCGGTGTCGAAACTTGTGCGGGGGGCCAGGTGTCCGAAGATGATTGGGATGAAGAAGCCGCCTACCGCAGCCAGTGTGAGCATCAGTCCGGTGGCGGTGCCGATGTGTTCGTGGTCGATGTCGCAGACTCGGGCCGGAACCGCCAACCAGGAGGCGAAACCGAAGATGAGAAAGAACCCGATTCCGATTCCTAACACCCACAGCGCCCCGGTCGGTACGACGGGGATGAGGATTAGAAGGGCGGCGACAGCGAGAAGCGGTCCGACGACGAACATTCGCAGGTTCTTGCTGCGGTCGGCCCAATAGCCGCCGACCAGGCTTCCCGGGACTCCGGCCAGTCCGATGAGCGCCGAGAGCAGTCCCCCGGTTGAGGGGTTGAGATGCCGGTCGAGTGTCGCGTATTCGCTGAAGAGTTGCGATGTGGTGAAGTAGGCGCCATAGCCCCCGAGGAGGGCGAGACCATACACCCAGAGGTCTCTGGTGGCCAGTGCTGTCTGTAGGGCCGCGCGGTTGAAGCTGAGGCCTCCGAGCGACGATTGGCCCTCGGGGACTCGGAAGGCGGCGAGAGTTACGAGCGCGATGACCAGCTCGAAGACGCCCGCCAGGACCAGAGATATGTGCCAGTTTGTGGCGCGTTGCACGTACACCCAGATGTACAGCGTGAAGGCGAGCCCCGCGCTGAACACGGCGCCGCCGGTGATACCGAGCGCGAGGGTCACGTCGTTCCCTTGGAACCAGACGATCACCGCCGCGCTCCCGACCGCGATGAACACGGATCCCCCGACACCGCTGAGCACTCGGAACAGGGCGAGCTCGGTATAGCTGTGTGAGAGCCCCGACAGGATTCCGGCTGTTCCCTGTGCCGCTAGGCCGACAACGAGGGTCTTCTTCATGCCGATCGCCGTGGCGAGCATCCCACCCGGGATGTGCGCAAGCCCGTAGCCGACGATGTAGAGCGAGATGAGGTAGCTGAGCGAGCCGAGGCCGACGTGGAACTCGGCTCCGATGAGCGGGAATGCGGCGGCGACGTCGAACCAGTTGAGCGTGAGCGCAGTGATGCCCAGGCTGATCACGACCAGCATGCCCCACCGGTCGGGGCCTTCGGGGGCGGGGATGGCGGAGGTCACATAGTTCTTTGGGGAGTCCCGGATGACTTAGTCGTCACCGGGGCGACGGTTGCCACGGCGGGCGCGGTAAGAGCTGAAGCTGGCGGCTGAGGCGGTAGCATAGGCCTCGTGGTTCACAGCCCGGACGGGCCGCTCACACGCCAAGCGTCCGATATCTCTGAGCCCCACCAGATCGTCATGTGTAGACAGCCTCGTCGTATTGGCCTCTTCGGCCTACGGTTTCCTGCGAGTTCCTCTAGCGAGGACCGACTTGCTGACGGTTCACCGTCGAGCCGCAACACAGAAACCAAGGGAAGGTGTCGTAGCAAAAACGCCGGCTCGCGCGCCCGGTGACTGGAGCAGTCGACTTCGTCGGACGGCAGCACGAGCTCGACATTCTCGGCGACCGACTTGCATCGGCGCGGATGGGACGCCCTCAGGTCGTCTGTTTGGAAGGCGAGGCTGGGTCGGGGAAATCGACGCTGCTGTCACGGTTCCTTGCCTCGCTGGTGGACGCTGCCGTTCTCGAGGTGAGTGGCGATGAGGGTGAGGCATTACTGTCGTACGGGGTCATCGGTCAGTTACAACCCGCCGTGCTCACCGAGCCGGGCGCCGACCCGATGGCTGTCGGAGCACGGCTGGTGGATCTGTTCGATCAGCTGCAGAGTACCGACCAGGTCGTCGTTTTCGCCGTCGATGATCTGCAATGGGCGGACCGGCCGTCGCTTCGTGCGGTGCTGTTCGCTCTGCGACGGCTGCGCGCCGACGAGGTCATGACCGTCGTGTCGACACGAACAGGGGGGCTTGCCGAACCCGGTTGGGCGCGTTTCATTGCCGGCGATTCGCCGTCACCCGCATCAGGGTCGGTGGGCTCACACCGGGCGAGCTCACCCAGCTGGCGTCCGCCCTGGGGCTGGGAGTCCTTTCCGCGCCGGATGCCGATCGTCTGGCCGCCCATACCGAGGGGAACGCCCTGTATTGCCGGGCTCTGCTCGACGAGATCGGTGTCGTCGATCTGAACGCCCCCGGTGGTGGCGGGCTTTCCGCTCCGGGAGGTGGCGGACTGGCAGCACCTCGGGAGCCGTCCGCCGTGATCCTCGCCCGGGTGTCTGCACTCGGGCCCACAACACAAACGTTCCTGGCCGCCGCGTCGGTGTTGGGTCAACACGCCCCGCTGCCGACGATCATGTCAGTCGCCCGGCTCGCCGATGCCCGCAACGAGGCTGACGCAGCCGTCGCAGC
>Ga0182030_10018310_pt1 | contig 13440 bp, 7 predicted proteins | sample 812S3MmetaG_FD_121299 | JGI IMG/M metagenome (GOLD analysis project Ga0182030, IMG submission 121299) | Permafrost microbial communities from Stordalen Mire, Sweden - 812S3M metaG (Illumina Assembly) | ecosystem: Environmental > Terrestrial > Soil > Wetlands > Permafrost | place: Sweden... | reverse complement strand
TTTCCCGATCTCGACTTTGGTGGTCCCAGTTTGACCTCTCAACAGGCTCAGCAAGCCGCAACTCGTGGACCAAGCGGTCTCTCGAAAATTATCAACGGTCTGGGCGGTGCGCTGGGCGGTGGCTACACCGGCAGTTATGCAGCATCCCCAGGACATCTTGTCACCGACCCTTCTACTGGCTTGCTTTACGACCAATATACCGGCACTTTAATTGATCCCATGACCGGAGCGGTGGTTGGTCGCCGTCAGGTGCAAATGGGGGGCTATCCAGCTTACGGCGGCTTCAATAGCGGCATGAGTCCTTATGGTGGCATGGGCGGTATGGGCGGTGGCATGGGCGGCGGCAGCGGCATGGGCTTCGGCTTCGGTGGTGGCGGCATGCGTATGGGTGGTTGGCCATAAATCGGGTCTTCGCATCCTGGTTGCTGAGGGGATATGATGTCTTTCGAGGCAACCTTTTCCAATCATTCTTAAATTCATGATTCTTGTGGTGGGCGCAACCGGAACTGTCGGACGCAAGGTTATCGAGGCCTTGCTCGCTAATCCACAGGTACCCATTCGGGCGCTGGCCCGCGGCAAGAATGACTGGGAGGCTAGCCTGCTTCCAGGCTATCGCCGCAGAGGTGTTGAAGTTGTTGTCGGTGATGTGCGCAGTGAAGCGCTCGCGGCCCGTGCAGTCAAAGACTGCACTGCCATAATCAATTGTTCGGGCTTGATGCGCGCTTTGCCTGATGCCGACATCGAATCAGTAAACGTCGATGCCGTTCGGAATTTGATCAATGTGGGTGAAGAAGCTGGCGTGCAGCGCTTTATTCAACTCAGTTGCATGGGCGCAACTGAGCATGCCACATGCCTTTATTTCGGTTGCAAGTGGGATGCCGAAGATCTGGTCAGGAAGTCGAAATTCTACTGGACCATTTTTCGCCCATCGCTAATTTTTGACTACGAAAGCCCAGTATTGCGTATTCTTGATTTCTGGATTCAACGAATGCCCATGCAGGTTGTAGTTGGCAGTGGTTTAAACCGGTTTCAACCCATCTCGGCTACAGACGTCGCCACTTGCATTGCCAGCAGCGTTTACGATCGCGATACTGTCGGTAAGATATTCGAACTGCCTGGGCCGGAGAAAATCGACCTGCAAACTTTGCTGATGCTCGTGGCAGAAAAACGCGGAAAGGAAATTCGTTCGCTAAGAATTCCCAGCTTTCTGGGTGTGCCCCTGGCAGGCTTATTAGGCAAGTTGAATCCCAATTGCCCGATTGACGCCAACGTGATGAAGATCTTGACTTCGGAAATGATGGCCGACCCTAAGCCGATGTTGCAGAAATTTCAACTCGGCGAAAGATTGACGCTGGAAGCCTGTTTGGACGAGACTAATAGAATCGGCACGAGAGCCGGTGGGCATGGCGGCGCCGACGATGGCGCCCACGACGACGATGAAGAAGATGAAGAAGATGAAAACGAAGAAGATGACGATGCGCTCGACAACGATGAGGAAGACGATGAAGAGCATCTAAGCTCTGCCGCTAAAACAAAAAGCAAAGCGAGCAATTCGGCTAAAAGTACCAATCCGACTAAAATTGCCAGGAATTCTGCGGGAACCGGAAAGGGCTCAACTTCCGCTGAGAAAAAACTAAGTGACGCTAAAGCAGCCGCTGACAATGCTGGAAAAAGAAACCGCTCTGTGGCCCCGCCCAGCCGCTCGGTGGGAAGTAAAAATCCGCGCCCTAGCAAAAACGACAATTCTGGTGCGCCACCGCGTTCAGATTAGTCTGCCAGCAATCGACTTCAGTCTTTCCTTGATGTCTCTGCTTGTTAAATGCCGAAACTGTTAATAACATTAGTCTTTAGTCGTGTGAAGAAAACGCGGCTATATGATATTTTGAACCTGCTCATTACACGAGCGTTTTCAAGGGAGCTGCAAGCAGAATGATCAGATTTAACAAGGCAGTCAAGATCATGGAATGGGGTCAAGGCACCAATACCACCAATCAACGGTGGGATGAAATTGGTGAGGGCAGTTTCAGCTCGCGCAGCTATCAAAACGGTGTCACGACTTTGACGATTCAGACCAAGTCTGGCGTTACGCGCAAAAACGACAACGATAGTTCGGTGAAACTCGTGCAGTTGGGCGAAGGCATGGCAGCTTGTTCTTCTGATCGCTGGGGCGAGGTCGCCGTCGGACACATCAAAACCGTTTCTGGCAATACTGTTGTGGTCGATGTTACACAAGCCGTGAAAATCAGCGGCGCCGCGAACGCTCTGCAAAAATTCCTTGGTTTACCGTAACTCAGCGTGGCGCCTCACGCTTTAGTTCAATAAATGCGAGTGGTTGATACCATTGCGCCATGCCACCACTGTCGGCAACAATGCTAATGAGGCACTCGTTGTTGTTCGATGTATTGCCGAATAATTGAAATAGGCGCGGAACTGCTACATATGACCTACGTAAAATGTCGGGGTATAGTCATGGTCGCCGTTCTTATTAGCGGGATGGGCTAATTTGATGCGAGCCATGATGTCCTCTACTTCAGATTTTTCGCAGTTTGCCGAATTTCTTTCAAATCGGTTTGCCTGGAGAAGCGTGATCAGAGCAGCACCTAAATTGAAAGTTCTCAGCTGTGTTGTGGCCAATCGCAGCAAGCAGTGACGAAACGCAGTTTCGTCATTTATTGGAAGACGGTTGAGTGTTTGGGCGGCAAGACTGTAATTTTTTCTGGCGGCTGCCCAGTTCTTGCTTTGAAAATCTGAATCGGCTTCTTTCAGTTTTTCCAGAGCGAAAGAATATGGATGCAAATTCTTCTTTCTCTCTTGCTGAGTTCTTTCATCGCGAAGCGGCTGCTGAGCAGCATTGTTGCTCACTCTGTGTTGGCTAAGATAATTCATCTAAATATCAATCCCCATGTTCGCCCGCCAAAACGAATGCGGCTTGCGTTCAACTTAGATGCGCAATCTCTGGCATCTGAACGCAAAACTATTTGGCTGTATAGTTTCACTTTAGCCAACATCACGATTTGACGTCATGTATTTGACTACAGAACCTGGTGTGGATTAGCGCAGCTTAAGAAGTGGCTTCGCGCTGAGGCGGAATTTAAACACCTCGCTTCGACAGAAACGAGGTGTCCGTAATCTTTGAATTTTGCGCAAAGTCTATTTTGAATGGTCTTTCCAGATTTCATAAGCACTAACTGCGATCAGGGCGCCGCCTGCAGCTCCAAGTAAGAGCGGGCGTGGCGTGATGCAGGCATACCATGGCAGCGGAGCTGCTCTCAAAATTTGAGCAGCCGCTTGTGTCGCACCAAGCATAGAAAACATTGCCGCTCCTGCAACTTTTGCCACAGGCTCTGCTAACTTAGCAACTCCGTATTCGGTCATACCGGTTAGTGTTACGCCGCTGACCGCGCCAATTCCGGCCGCGATTGCAGGCTCTTTTAGTTCCGTTCCGAGAAACGGCTGTTGAAATCCGCGTTGTAAGAATGCTGCTTGTGTCCAGGCGTCGGCGTTTGGAGTAAACATGTCGCCCAAAGCTGGATTTGTGTTGACGTGCTCAATATGAAAATCACCTGCTAGAACTGCCTGCGCGCCGGCTGATACTGGTAAGTCGGGCAATTTGCTGCCATGTTCGCTAAGCTGCGCCAGCAATGACAGACTTTCTTTAGGCTCGAACTTTGGTGCGTCTTTTTCATTTAGTAGTACATCAGCCATTTTGATTCTCCGAATAACGGATGCTTTTGAGCATCTCAACCCTTCATTAATTGTGCGTTGAGGCAGGGCTAGCATCAATGATGAGATTACGAATTTCTCATCATTTGCGGAAGTCCGCAGGGTCCCGTGTTTTTTCGGCTGGCCGCTTCTGCCTGCTCAGCCGGGTTGAATTATTGATACCACTGGGCAAAAGGAGTTAGCTCGTCTAGCAACTCTACCTTTGCGCTTAACAGCTTTTCTTCACCGCATTTTGAACGTAAATCGACAGCACCAAGCGGGCTGATAACCAGGCTTGGTCCGGTGTTGGCTGCGTATACGAAATATCTGCCGCTTTCGACAGCGCGAAACACTGCGCAGGCCTCGGTTTGTGCTCCCACCATATCGTCGTGGAACCAGGCCAGGTCGCTAATATTGACGAGCAACTCACCACCGTTGCGTACGCTGCTCGAAACTATTTCAGGCGCAATAGTTTCGAAGCAAATTAACGGTGCAATCTTCTTACCTTCAAAGTTCAGGACAACCGGCTTCTTGCCTGATTCGAAGCCGGTTCCTGCAGGTGTGTCTGTGAGTCTTTGCAAAAACTCCGGCAGGAGTTTGACAAAAGCCGGCGTGTATTCGCCTACCGGCACAAGATAACGCTTATGGTATGCTTCCGGCAAAAGTGTACCATCGCTGGTGATACCAAAGGCGCCGTTGTATGGGCGAGAGCCCGCGTCGGAATCAATCGAGCCGAGCACCATATCAATATGATGTGCCCGAGCATTGTTCTTCAAAAATGCCAGCACGCCTGGTGAATCGCGCAGATAAGCGGGAATTGCGCTTTCTGTCCAGACGCAATACCCGGGCACACAATTTTTGAGCAGGCGTCCGTAGTGCGTCATCAGTTCTTCAAGAGTGTAGCGATGACCCTCTTTCTTTTGCATCTCAATGTTTATGTTGCCCTGCAAAATCTGCACATTGTGATTGGGATGTAGTCTGCTTGTCTGCATGCGCTGAAAGCCGTAGATTGTCGTGCTCGACACTACGAGGAGCATAACCAGAACTCCGCAAACAGCGCCGAGTTTACTTTCAGAAGCAAGTGTCTTCACAGCGAATTTTTTAGTCACCGTAGCAAGCAATGTCGCCAGTGAAACATTCATCATAACAACGATGACACCAATGCCGATGCCGCCGATGATGCTGGCAATTTGAATGAGTGCAGTCAATTTGTACTGCGAATATTCAATCATTGACCAGGGCACACCGAGCCAATCGTGTGCGTTGAGCACGCGTTCAAAGCCCAATTGCCACAAAAGTGGAATCGCAATTAGTGCAGGTAGCTTCCATTTATCTTCGACTTTTCGCGGAAGCGCTCCGCCGCACAATGGCAGCAAGCGCATTAGCAGCGCAAATAGCGCAAACATGACACCTTGATGGACACTGACAATTAACCAGCAGAGTGCTGCAAGTCCGATGCTTTGAAAGTCGTTGAGACCCATCCAGTTAAGTGAGTGCAGGCCCAAATACCAGTTGAGGTAGACGAGGTTATAGGCGGTTCCGAAAATTAGTCCTCTAAGTGTTGCCTGTTTCCATGAGTCGCTACCTGCCACAAGCAGGAAAAATGGCGCAAGACCGATCCAGGCTAAATACCATTGATTGAACCCTGGGGCTGATAGTCCGAAGAGCGCGCCGCAAATCAAAGCAACCATAAGTCCAACCGGCAGGCGCATGGGGCTTGCGGTTGCGACAGCTTTTTCTGGATCTTTAGCTTTTGCAGACACTCGTTTAGTTTTGCTGGCTGTTTTTGGCATTATCGCAGTTCTTCTCTATATAAGGAACTCCGGGCCCGTGGCGCGACACACTGAATGTGAAGGCTGCGGGCCCGGAACTTGAGTGTATTCGCTTATTCGGCGGCTGGCGCTGGAGCTGGAGCTGGAGCGGCAGCGCTGGGCAGGCGACCTTGTGTTATTTCGGCTTTCACCCTGTTTTCGATTTCGAGCAGGAGTTTTGGGGTTTGCTCGAGGAACGTTTTGGTTGCCTCGCGACCCTGACCTAGACGCTCGTCGTTGTAGCTGAACCAGGAGCCGGCTTTCTTGACGATTTCCATTTCAACTGCCATGTCAAGGATGCATCCGGAGGCGCTGATACCTTTGCCGTATATAATGTCGAATTCGGCAATTCTGAACGGAGGAGCCATTTTGTTTTTGACTACTTTGACTTTGACACGATTACCATATTCGATGCCGTCTTTCTTCAGCGTTTCGATTTTGCGAATGTCGAGACGTACCGAAGCGTAGAACTTCAGCGCGTTTCCACCGGTGCTTGTTTCTGCATTACCGTACATCACGCCGATTTTTTGACGCAACTGGTTGATGAAAATGACCGTGGTATGTGTTTTGCTGACGATACCTGTTAGTTTTCGTAGCGCCTGGCTCATCAGTCTTGCTTGCAAGCCTGGAAGCGAATCGCCCATTTCACCTTCGATTTCTGCTTTCGGAACGAGCGCAGCGACTGAGTCTACAATGACCAGGTCGACTGCTCCGGAGCGAACCAGTTGCTCGGTGATTTCCAGAGCTTGCTCGCCGGTGTCTGGCTGCGAGATCAAAAGTTCGTCGACGTTGACGCCGAGCTTGCGAGCGTAATCGGGATCCATAGCATGTTCGGCGTCGACTATAGCTGCTATGCCACCTTTTTTCTGAACTTCTGCGGCAATGTGTTGTGCCAAAGTGGTTTTACCGGAAGATTCAGGTCCGTAGATTTCGATGATGCGACCGCGCGGGATGCCGCCGATACCCAGAGCCACGTCGAGTGAGAGCGCGCCGGATGGTACCACTTCAATTTGAGCGTGACGTGAATCGCCGAGTTTCATGATGGAGCCTTCGCCAAACTGCTTCTTGATTGAATCCATCGCGAGCCCTAAAGCTTTGGCTCTTTCGGTTGAAACTATTTTTTGTGTTTCGGCATTGGACTTCTTGTCTGATGCTTTTTCATGCTTGTCCAAGTTTTTCTCCAAGTGCTTGTCCACTTTGTCCGCATTCTTATCAATGCTCACTTTGTCAGTGGCTGCTTTTTCTTTGCTAACAAAAGCCATTCCCATTCTCCTTTAAGTTGGTGAAAAATGCTGCTGTCTTCGATGAGTCAGTCGCCAGCAAGTCTCGCGAAGTTCGTATATCTTGCGGATAGCCAGTGAGCGTATCTCGCGGATCTTCGCAAATTATAGCTGGACTGCGGTTTCAGCGAATTAAAAAGGATACCGAGATCGTGTTTCTTCGATCAATTTCATGATCCACTCTCTTTGAAATTCGCGCTGGCATCGTATTTCCCAGGGATTATTCAATATAGTGATGACTTGCGCTAATTTATATATGTGCTGGATGCGTGCGCTTGATCTATGTCTGTTCTGCCTCCTTTGTGCCTGTTTTGTATCAGTGATTTTTTTTCTCTGAATTGGATTTGTCGCTCAAGCAAATCGGAGCGAGCGAATCATCTATAAGATGATAGGGTCGACCGATATCTTTGTAGTTGTTACCGCGCGCATGGGCATGTTCGCTGTCTAGGCGGCTGCGCCAGGCTGATGCGTTGCATTTGAACCAGGGCGATGCTCTGAATTTGAACCAAGCTGATGCTCTGCATTTGCGTTAGACAGGTGCTGTAAGGTTTCGGCTAGCACATATTGAATGAGCGTATTCATGTTAGCGGACTGGCTTCGCTACCAACACGACGTGAACTATCTTCGAAATTAACGGCAGCCTGCAAAGCTTTTGGCAGAATTTTTATTCACTCATGTTTAGTTCTCCTTTGATATTTTTCTGTGTTCTTATTTGGCGAGACTGGATCTGCACAAACGTTTTGACGCCATCGAAGAGCAATGCCTGAGCATTATTTGAATGAAGCCAGAACCTTATGCCAACAATGACTGAGCCTTGTCCGCGCAAGCGCAGAGCGCTGTCCGAACAATGAGAGAGCCTTATCCGAGCACTGAGAGAGCCTTATCCGAGCACTGCCAGATCATTTATCTTTCAAGCCAACCGGCCTCCTGCCTCTCTCCACCTATGGTCTGGCAAACGAGACATTTAGCTGCTGTTTCAAAGATGCTGGCGCGGGTATATGAACTTTGATACCTAGAGAAGCTAATTAGCTCCCTCTACCTGTATGACGACCAAATGCTGCCAAGAGTTCAAAGACTTAGATAAAAAAGTTTGCGTCCTAGAACTGTCCGGTTGCCAGTAAGGTCCTCTATATCTCTGAGGTTGTTATGGTCGCTCAGCGTAAGGTATCGGCACTGCAGAGGAGCGAGGTCTTTGAATCTCTCAGTCCTGGCGAAATGTCGCGGCTACTCGGTGTCGTAGAGCAATTGGATCTGCCCCGTCATCATCAGATTTTTGGACCAGGCAGTCCCAACCAATCAATCTTCTTTATTGAGCGTGGAAGTGTCAGGGTGACGCGTCCTTCGCCAGACGGCAAATCATTTGTAATTCTTTCCCTGCTTGGTCCTGGAGATTTGCTCGGCGATATCGCCTGGACTGAAGACACGCACGACTGCTCTGCCGAAACGATCGAAGAATGTCGCATGTATCAGGTCTCTCGGCGAGATTTTGAGGTGCTAGTGCGTGACAATCCTGGTTTTGCTCTTTGCTTGATTCACGTTTTGGCTAACCGTCTAAAGCATGCTCAAAGTCGCATTGAAGATCTCGTTTTTCGTCAGGTGCCCAGCCGCGTCGCCAAGTTATTTATAAATCTGGCTGAGAATCACGGCAAGGTCACCCCTGTTGGCATTATTTTGGACCTGCCTCTAACTCATCAGGAAATTGCCGATATCGTCGGCTCATCGCGCGTAACTGTCACTCAAGTGCTAAATCGATTTCGCTCTTTGAATTGGGTCGCGGTAAAAAGCAAACGCGTCACCATAAACAATATTGAGGCTCTTGAAGAACTAATTGCCAGCGACGCGAATCCAAGAAAACGTTCGCGCGATGGATTCGGCGACAGTCAGACGGTTGATACCTGTCTCGACGACGTTTGTCATGAAGAAAGAGATGACTGAGCAAAAGCTCTGATTTGCGTCAGTGTATTTCCCTGGGACAAAAGCTTTATAATATTCGGAATTGTGTGCTTGTAGCTCAGCTGGATAGAGCGTCGGTCTCCGAAGCCGAAGGTCCCGAGTTCGAATCTCGGCAGGCACGATATTCTTTTTGAATTGCAATCTTGATTTGAATTCGATGTTCCATTGGATTTTGTTTTCGTTCATCTTGCAGGCGATGCTTGCTCGCTCAGAGCAAGCATCTCTTTTTGATTTTACTAACTAAACTGAAAGTTAAAGCACCACCAATAGTGTCTTGACAAAAAGAGCATCGTGAAAAGACTTCTACTTCTCTAGAATGCAAAGCCCTTCAGATCGCTTGTTTTGACGCTGATCTTTCGTAGCGACTTTGCTTTTTCTTTCGTTCCGTCATGTGGCGGATGTCTCGACATATCGTCATCACTGATTGCGATGCTGTAGATGCTTTATTCATGAGGAATTATTCGATACATCCGCCAACTAGTCTCGCCATTTTTTCGGAAAAGAGGCGGACTTCGGATTTGAGTGTTCCGTCAAATGGCGGATGCGGCAGCCTTGTGGCTGATTCGGGAAGGGCAGCTTTTAGCTTAAGCTGAGATTAGATTTTAGTGATTAGCGAAATGTAAAGTGGTCGAAACGCTTGCCCCCGTTGAAAAAATGGGATTAAGTTTTTCTACGAAAGATTGCTTGACATCTATCGGTGATTTGCACTAGCCGCTATACTTTAAAAGGCTATACCCGCTCTTCTAAATTCGTTCGCGCTCGGGGCTTGACATCCCTTGGGCTTGTTTTCGTTTGTCCTTCCCCCGAGGATTCCAGATTATGCAGCTCCTTTCACGCGTCTCCGCACTCATTTTTTCGTCAAAGAAGAAACTTCAGAAGAATAGAAAGTCTTTTTTCAAGAAGAGCAAGCGATCACTTGCTCTTGCTGTTTTTCTGCCTCTGGCAATGCAGACGCCGGCTGCCGTTCTGGCTGCGACTGCTCCAGTTGCTTCGCCTGCACCTAGGGGTACGGCTTCGGCAAATCTGAATCTCTCTTCGACAAGTTCTGCTGTAAATGCAAGTGTCGGGAGCAACGTAACTCGGGCGGCGAGTATCAATGTTGGCGGCAATCACATCAACGTCAGCAATGGCATGTTGTTGACGCCGGCTGAGAATGTGGCTTTGCATCAGGTATTGAATACGGGGAAGCAATATCTAGATCTCAATGCCATGGGAGCGGCAACGGGCGGTAGCTTTTTCTTGAACAATGCTGCGGGGAGCATTTCGAATCTGATTATTCCGCAAGGCGTGCATGCATACGATAATTTTGCGACAAACAACGTTCTAACTGTCGGGCAGCTAGTTAACTCGGGCAGCCTTTATCTTTATTCGACCAGTCCGGCAGTGCAGTCAGGCACTGTGAATGCGCAAAACATCACAAACACGGCGACCGGCGTAATTACTTCGACATTGCCCAATTCGTCTGCCGCCTGGCTGGGTGGCACACCGGTTGCAAACTTTAGTTATACACTGCATGCCAATGAGTCGATAAACAATAGTGGTACCATCAGTAGTGCGGGCAATTTGACTCTGCAAGCTGGTACTTCGATTAACAACGTGGCGGCATCCGCTAGCGCCAGCACTCCGCTGATTCAAGCCAACAACAATTTGAACATTGCAAGTCCCACGGTGATTAACAGTGGGGCTTTGAGTTCGTTGAATGGCAATATCAATTTTGCCAGCATGACTGATACTCAGAATTTGTTAATTAATAGCACCGGCGGTACTGTTAGTGCCACCAATGGCGATATCAATATTCGCGATGTGCAATATGCCGGCACCGCGTCCGCTACGTTAACTGGTGGCGATTATCTATCTAATGAGTTGAACATCTTTAACGGGCTCGGTGATATCACTGCTCATGTCAACAGCGCGAGCGGACAGATTAATGCTACTGGAAGCAATGTGCATATCAGCACCGCCGCTGGTGGCTTGAATATGGGCTTGCTGGACGCTAGCGCTGACCCGGGAATCGTTAGTTTGAACGGGCCTATTACGTTGACGTCCTCCGAGAATGTATCGGGAGACCTCTGGCTTATTTCTTCCAATAGTATTACAACTGCTAACCCTAATTTGCAAATTTCCTCAACTGGGCAGATCTTTGTTCTGGCTGGAGTCTTGCAAGACACTTCTGGTGATGGCAATAACGGTAAGTTCAGCACTCTATCTCCTCAGGGTGGGAACATCGATTTTGCCACCAATCCGATTAGTCTTTTATCTTCAAACGGCAACCTTTATATGACTGCTAATGCTGGCTCTACCGCCAGTGGTACCATAAATTTGCCAACTGCGTTGACGGTAACTACTAATGGCGGCGATTTTGTGGCTGTCGCGGGCACTGCGAATTCGCTTCAATCAATTTCTATAGGCAATGTTAATACTACTACAAGTGGAAAGAATGGCTTCGGTGGGGTTCTGATTGCATCAGCTACGCCGTCCGTGGCCGTCGCAATTAGTGGTTCTTCTCTCGTTGGCACAGTTACGGCTGGCTCGTCCGCAGGTAGTGGTACTGTGACCGTCGGTAATATCACAGCCAATGCGCCCGCCTCTGTAAATCAGCTTGGTATCGCCATTAGTGGTGGCGGCCAAGTTAACGTAGGATTCTATGCTTTTCCTGGCAGCGTTACCGCAAATTCATTGACGGTTAGTATACCTAATCTGTCGTCGCTCAATTTAGTGCAAGGAGAAGTAATAACTGGTCCTGGCATACCGCTCGGCACAACGATCACTGGTATTAATACCGGCAATAATACCGTTACTATAAGCAATCTGCCAATTTCTTCCACCTCCAACGTAACACTCTCTGCACCTAATAATGCCACTTACGCGATAAATGCCAACGCTCTTCCCGGTTCTAATAATTCAAATATAAGTCAAATATCAATTACGGCGGGCAGCAATCTTTTGACAGAGGGTATTAGCGCAACAGGCAATCCCGCTGCTAATATCATACTTACATCAAATAGTAATTTGCCTTTCGCTGTTGGCGGTGCCACCGTCAATGGTGTCATTGGAAATCAAGCCACTGTGATTAGTGCAAAGGGCGACCCTGCCGGTGGCAATGGCGGCTCCGTTTCCATTATCAACAAGGGAACCGGCGATATTAATGTTGCCAATCTGAGTGACATTAACGGGATCGGAGGTTCCATCGATGTTCGTGCTGTCACCACATCAGGAAATACATATGGAAGTGGCGGCTCAATAACGCTGCAGACGGGCGGCAACATTAATTTAACGACTACAAACACCAATTCATACCTCTATAGCAGCTCCGACCCTGCCGGCAACCTTCCCGCAAACCCTCCTGAAATCTTGAGTGGAGGGGGAGTGACACTCAGCGCAGCCGCTATCAACATTACGGGGACGAGTCCCGTTCACATAGTGAGCGATGGAAGTGGTTGTGGAGAAGGTGGCATTATTTCAGTATCCACCACAAGTTCAACTTCGAATTTGCTCGTGAGCAACGCCATTGGCGGTATGGTTTTTTCTTCTGCAGGTGGAACTAACGCCGTGCTTGGGGACAGTGCTTCGGCTGGCACTGTGAAGGTTGTTGCTGGCGGTTCTTTGACTGTTGACCCAACGCAAATCTCGGGGGCTCCGGGCCTCGGTGGTACCGGACTTACAGAGACCTTGACCGCAAACGGAGGTAACCTGCAGGTCACCTCCGGTATTCAAGTTAATGGTGGCAGCAATAGTGGTGTAGGTGGCCAAATTAATCTGAACGCAGCTGGCAACGTCAACGTTAACGGCGGTTTGACAGCTGATGGCGTGGGATCTGGTAACGGCGGAAAAATAACCATAGGCAGTTCGAACAATGGCAATGTGTTAATTAACGGAGCCGTCGATTTCAGCGCCGACCAAACTCAGGGTGGAACCGGTTCGGGCGGTACAGGTTCGATAGTCGCCGCAGGTAATCTCTTTATTGGCGGCTCTGTCACGGGCAACGCGTCTCCAGGGGGGGGGTTGAGTAGCGCAGGTGGAATTTTTAGTGCCACATCTGGTGGCTCTACCGTCTTTTCAGTTGGTCCAGGCGCTTCGGTTAATGGCATCGATGGTACTGTTCAGGTGAACGGAGCCGCGGGAATCGTTGCCTTCAACGGGGCAGTCACCTCTGGTCAAAATTCGGTCACTGTATTAAACACTGCTGGGCTTGTTGTCGGTGACGTTGTGGTAAGCACTCTATTTCCCGTGGGCACCACGATCGCTTCAATTACTCCGAATCAAGGAATAACTTTGAGTAGTGTTGCTACCGGTAGCAGCGCTGCGGTCCAGTTGCAGCAGATCACCAGCGCGGCAGGAGGCGGTGGCGGCGGTTCCATTACGTTGGCTGAAAGCACCGCCGGCGGTGTTACCCTTTCGAACAGCCAAGATCTGACTTTCTCTTCGGCGCTTCTTAATGCCGGCAATGGTGGCAAGGTAAGCATTAGTTCTTTGGGCGGTCCTGTTAAGGTTCTTAACGGTGGTTTTGATCTAGATGCTTCGTTGGGTAGTAATGGAGCTGGCGGTGCGCTGACATTGTCAGGCAGCACGGTTTACGTGAATGGTTCCATCACCGCTCAGGGTGATGGAAAAGGAAGCGGTGGTTTCATTTCGGTCACGTCGAGCAGCGCGGTTCCTTCATATATCGGAGCCGGCGGCACGACCAATCTGATTTC
>Ga0182030_10018309_pt1 | contig 13441 bp, 14 predicted proteins | sample 812S3MmetaG_FD_121299 | JGI IMG/M metagenome (GOLD analysis project Ga0182030, IMG submission 121299) | Permafrost microbial communities from Stordalen Mire, Sweden - 812S3M metaG (Illumina Assembly) | ecosystem: Environmental > Terrestrial > Soil > Wetlands > Permafrost | place: Sweden... | reverse complement strand
TTTTTCTTTCCGTACGACGGATTATCGGAGTACGCATAGTCACAGGCTCAATCCCAATTTGATGTGGTATAGTCTTTCAGTCTCTTATTGCTGTAGAAGCTGGTTCAGCCGAGAATTTTCTTGAGCTTGCGAATGTTGGGCTTTTTCATTTTGGCGGTTCAATCTTTGGCCGGGGGAAGGACTGAGGTAGCACTTGGCGTCGGATTTAAACTGTACCATCTTTATGCGTGTGTTAAAAAGGTTTGCTCAATGAAGAGCCAAACTCATGGTGCCTTCACTCCTTACAAAGATATAATTGTCGTCTGAATGGTGCTCGAAGAGCTCACGTGATGATATTTACATAGCTAGGTACGATGTAACAAAGTTACTCGAACCGAGGACTAGTTGTTTAGTGGCAACGTGATGGGTTCCCGAGAAGGGCTACCCGGAGCTAAAACACGGTTAAATACGAGCGGCTCGCTATTTGGTTCATCATCCAAGCGTTCGGGAGCCCAAGCTCGCCGCTGATTTCATTAAGCATTAGGCTAAGCAGCATTGATATCCAACAGTGTCGATCCCTCTAACGTCAACTCCCATGGGCGACTTCAAGGACACGAAATATATACTACCTCGTGTCCCGCATTCTATGAGTGTGTTTCTACTCCTATTCCTATGAAAGAGACCTTTTTAAATTCTTTTCCTATTTTATACATTGATATCTCAAATCCCGTTCAACACACCCAACCGAGATGCGCTCTTCCCTATTCTTCCTCGGAGCCCTGCTCTCCTCTGATTTAGTCTGACCACAAGGCCCTAACACGGTGGCAGCGGACAACCCCAACGAGCGCAGCATGTCTACTAATGGCAGCAAGCACCCCCACATCACGACCATTATAAATAATCAACACATACTAACAGTCTCCATCTAGAATAGTTTCTGGTACCAATCCATACAGATATTGCCCAAAAGACCGCCCCCTACCCTCTGCTTCCTCTCTCAAGTCAAGACGCCACTCTCTTTCCACGTGGTTCCCCAGCTGGAGAACACCCGGTTCTTCTCGGGAACACATACGCTAGCGACATCAGCATAGCAAATAGCATCTTGCAGATCGCCAATCTCATCAAAGGGAACTGTCTATATCCCCTTTGTCGACCGGTTAGATCATGAAAAGCAGCATTTAATTATGTTACACCAACACCATCGGTGGAATCGCCGATACCTTACTGAATTTGGTAACCGGTATGTATCATAATTGCCCACATCGACGAAGAACAATGGAAAAATTGGCGCCGTCCAAGTACAAGCTAAACAATATACAAATTACTGACTCTATACTCTAGCATTGGCTGGTAGTCTCCCAGGCACCAATATCGTCTACAACGGCACCTTCACATCAGATCCCACAGTCTATGCATTCCTCCCTAAATCACAAATGTCCGCGCAATGCAAGCTGAATATCCTTCCCAACCCTATTTGTGGTCCCGGTATACAGCCCTATGTATATGTTGTGCTTTTCGCTACTGCATCAGAGCTTTCAAATACGGCTCACATCTTCCATTCCATACTTAATCAACCATTATTCTGTCGACGAGGCAGTGTGTGAGGAATGCACTTTATTTCAATGAGGTGTCTACAGATCCGGGGCTTAGGGGGGGAATGTGACCCTGCCTGGGGGATTGCTGCCAGGGGTAGGGTTAGGAGTTACGAGGGGTAGGGTAGGTATAATGCAGAAGATTGTGGGATGGCGGCCGTCGGGGTGGATCTAGTTCTGCTCCTTGTCCTTTAACTGCATTTAATCTATCGAGCTACCTTTAGCTGTCTTTCAATACTTTCAACTCTTGGGGCACATCTTCAATGACCCGAAGGCATTCAAATCATCGTCCACTGCCGATGGCTGCTTGATTTGTCTGAAAGAGAAGATTATCAGCCGAACATCTATTCGATTTGATCATCCTCTATCCTGGAAGCACCTCGGTAGAATTTCCTGAGATAAAATCCGCAGGAAAAATCCGTCTCTCGTCAGAGTCGATGACTTAGTGCTTGAAATACAAGGAACTTCAAATACTAGCCCCTTTCCATCCAACCGTCTGGCCATATCATCTTTATCTCATGTCCCTTGAATTCCTTAACATTCCAGTCGAGCATCATTTCCCTCGGCGTCTTTCTCCTATATTTTCACGTCGGAAAGTCAATTAAAGTCCTTGCCCACCAAGACCCTCGATTAGCGCTCACCTCACAACACCAATCATAATCCCTAAAATCCTCACATCGAAACACCGGTTTCACCCATCCGTACCTCGTATAGCAACTCCTAACATTTATCTCTTTTAGATTCCTCATCATCCCATCATGCTGCCAATTAAACTTCTCACTCCACCTCGAGACCTCCACTCCGGTCTCTCCCCCCTCACAGGCACATTTCCATCAATCCCAAAAGTAAACACATACAACCCCTCACACGCCCTTCCCAAATGCCGGCTATACATCAGATTAGACCTCAACCTCCTCGTTTGCTCATCCGCCACTTTCCACCGAATCCCAAACTTCTGCTTACAAAACCTGCTCTTCTGAATCGCAAGCACATCCCGTAACTCAACTAGATCGTAACAAGCGCTCGTCCACCCCGTCTTTGGATCATAAAGATGCTCTTTCAATCTCATATCCTGTAATAATCCCTTACTGGTAGCAGTAAACAAGATCTCTGCATGAGAAGGCGCGCAAGAAGCAACGATGAGCACATAGAGGGTCCAGCTTTTTGTCCAGCGAGAAGCACGCTAGTAGAGCTTGTAAAGCACTTGTACGGATAAGATGGTTTGGTAGAGGAGAGGGTGGTCGATAAATGTCATGGCGATATCCTTGCTGATGTTGAAATAACGGGGCTCGTGTTCTTAAGCTAGCTAGGCGCACACGGATTATTTGTTGAGAGGGCCATCAGGAGGTGGATTGCGAGGTCTAGTTTAGAGGGGCCATTTGGGCGGGAAGGATGTTCTAGGAATTGATCATCTGGTGTCACATTTTAAGGGCGTGGGATCTTTTGAAGGATTTTGCGGCTTTTAGTAGATTGCACTGCGCTGCCGCTGTCATGGCCCCTGGAAAAGCAATTTCGGCACCCAAAATTAGTGGGTCGTACGCTGGGAACTGCCTAAATATTTAGCGAAGGGGTGCTTTTCCCCCCCTATTTCTTTTTCAGAAAGCAAGCACAATATATCATAAATACCTTTCGGCTCGGCGTGAAAAGAAAGTTCCTCCCATTTCATCTGATTGATGTATAAAGGGTTTGTGCTGAATCGATCGAGGTCATCACCCTCTTTTAATATTCTGCTAGAGCAGCCGGTAGACGCATCTACATGACTTCTCTCTTTGCCTTTATCTTTCTTCCGAGGCGCCTTCACCTTAATCAGAGCGTGCCATTTCTTCTTTGGTGCCATTGGTACGTTCTGAGTCGCTGGCTTGCTTCAGTATTTGCAAAATAGGAGACGCTGCGCGTGGTAGTATTTTTGCAACCATTCTAATAACCTCGACGGGATTGTAGATTCCGTACTCGGGACAATTTTTCTCTGCATGCTTATCTGCCTCGGCCATCACGAAGACATGAATAACCTTAATATACATACGCCACACATGCAATGTCCTGCGAAAAGTTTTGTTGGGATTGTCCTCGTCATGGTTTCTCAAGTCCTCGACCGCGTAAAGAAGCAGATTTTGCCAAGGGCTGTTCAAGTCAGTTGGGCTAGATCTGTTTATATCCGCTCCCATGCTAATCAATAAAGACACCACCGAGATGCTTGGGAGTGGCAAGATATATGTGACATATCGAACGTCTCGGGGCAAGATAGTAAGTAACAATTCACTGGCTTCGAGTTCCAACACGTCGCCGCCTTTCCTAGCAAGCATTGTAGCGACATATCCGGTCAAGTTGTAAATCGCGACCACCTTCAGAAAGTCATTTATCCCGTCACAGTGTAACGCCATCCCTGCTAGCCAATCGATATAGTACTTATTCAACAGAGTGCACATCTGGTTTAGTAAAACCACTTGAACGTCCCGACTGGCTGTATGATTGTCGGCGTGATGAGCATAGATCAAGACTTCTTCTGCTAAGCCTAGAAATTCATGTTCATTCTCTCCAAGCGAAGCTCTTATGTGAAGATGGAGAATACAAGACATCATCATCGTGACGTTCGGGTTGAACTCCGTCTTGCTCGTGTACGACAATAGCTTGGGCAAGCAACTTTCGCTCTCGATAAAATCCCGCGCTGTCCTATGGAAGTATTGAACAAAAGAATCTGGTCCAATCTTTGTTGATATGTTGCCATTTCGATTTGAGGTTGAGACCTCTAAGAAACCAGCGCAGCGTGCTGTCAGCTGCGCAGCGATATTCTCACATTCAGTCCTCCGGAATTGAGGGTCTTTACGAGCTATCGCAGTGGTATCAACATCCTTTTTCATTGCCAAATAGAATAACAGGAGCGTAATGGGTTGAACTCCCGCTCTGGAACAGCACGTCCGAAGGGATTGTCACCGAGATGTCTATTTGTTCGAAGGATCTGAAAGGTTCCCGAGACCCATGGAAGGTAGATAGAGTCAATAAGAGATAGCAAGTGAGCGTAGAGCGGTTTAAGCTCCTTTGGTAGAAGTCGAAGTCGCTGCCTTAGATCTTCTAGTTCGTCCCGGTTTTTGATACCCGTCAGAAGAGATTCCACCACAAGCTTGACCCATAAGAACACTCCGTCTGCTTTGCGGACGATTTCGTTAATCAGCACCGGTGAAGAATCGGGTTCTCGGGACATGAGCCTCTGGAATCCCCGATTCTGAGTGCACCGATCGGTGACATATATCTTAATGTCTCGATAAGTCAAATTCTGGAGCCGTAAGTTCGGTAAATGCGCGAATGAATCTTCGAAGACTACCCATGGCCTACTTGACAGGCAAACTTTCACGTTTTTCGAAGCGGCAATATCTTGAAAGAGTCCAATGATGTCATCGATATCCCCTTCAAACTCGTCGAGACCGTCAATCAGAAAGAATATCTTGAGGGGGACAAATTCTTGGTAGATGAGTTCTTTGAAAGCTGAAATGAGCTCTTGCAATGACCATGAATTTTCGTACTGCATCGCGAATTCTTGATTGGCACAGCTTCGCTGTACAAGCAAGCCCAAAGATGCGGAAGAATGATTGAAGTAAGACGTGGGTGTTGACTAAAGATCTGAAACAAGAGGGACCGTAGTAGTCCACTTTGAGATTTCTGATCCTTTGTCGCTAGGTGCGATCTATCCTATGGCTCTAATCAAGTGAAGAATTTGCTTGGTCATTCCACATCAGACGCATATCGACACCTGATGGTTAGCATCTCCTAGAAAAGACATTCTCAAGAGCGTTCAAGAGATACCAATGACGAAATAAACGCGAAAGCACATTACACAAAGCGCTCCCTCTTCTCCAATGTTCAGTGAGGGCGGTTTCTTTCGAGATCAGCAATTGAACACTCAAACATGTAGCATACTCAGAATTCAAGCATCCTCGACTATAAGGAGGTCTCAGGTTGGAAACCAAGTGATATAAATGCTTAGGGATGGCAATCACTTGATCAGTCCTGCGCTAGCAGATGATATGCATCTTTCTGCTTGCCAATTAACACGCGAATATTCGAGAAATTTTCGATTAAGAGAGTATCATGAAAGGTCTGGGCTTGTCATGACAAATGAGTCTCGAGACTTCTTGAGTGAGAGTGCAAAAACCGCATACATTTACTCCACGGTCTAGGTACTCCAACACATGCTCTCGCGTAGCCAACATCTAAACTCAGAGCAACCATCTATCATCTAGCTTTTCCAAGAACTCCATATCAACATTAACCCAACTCTTCCAAAGATCTACCTCCAGCCTCCACGGGTTTCTCTGAACTGCATAAGTTGTCGCACTAGCCAACTTAAACAGGTCCTTTTCATCCTCACCCATTACTAGGTATGCATCTCTCTTTACAACCACTCTATCCTTGAATTGATGATTGTAAGGAGAAATTCGGTTCTTGACCGCAAAATGGATGCTATATTCCGAGCACGGCATATCTTTGGGCACGAACATCCACTCAAAGTGTCGGCCTACCAGATCACGGAATGAGGTGGGATCATGGTTATCAGCCCCAATCATGAGAGGATAGAAGTGTGGTGCACTCCAGATTTTCAAAATTGCAAAGCGTGCTTTGGGGTATTTGAGACTGAATGCGCGAGCTGTTGGCTTGAATGCTGGGACAGTCGCAGGGTCTTCCATGATGGGAGCCATCCGTATAGTTTGTATCTGCTGGCGATGATCGATGAAGAGATCATATCGGTCGCTTCCCGGATCTTTTCCAGCCATTGCTTGGCCTTGGCACCACTCGACTGCTCTACTGCGTATTACGCCTGATTTATAAACTTTGTGAATTATGTTAGTTCATTTTACACAATTGATTAGAATGGTGACCTTACGATGAGCAATTATTGGCCGAATTGCAATGTCCATTTCGAAAGGTAGCGCGTCGAGGTCATCATTGTGTTTCATTTTCTGGGTTGCTTCGTCAAATTCTTGCCAGAATTGTTCGGGGCGAGTTTTGTTGGAGTTGTGTGATCGAATGTTAGGGGGGTGTTTAGCCCGTTCGTCTTGATTGAGCATAAAGGAGTCCTTGAACTGCTTCCCGTGTTCCGAGTCCAGGAATTCCGGGTCAAAAAATGGAGATATTTTCGCAACGGCTTTATGGACATCTCTCGAATCTTTGTCATCTAGAACATCAAGCCAATCAAAGATTTGGAAAATGAGTGAAGTGGCAGAAGTGCTAAGGTTTTGTGCACTGAACCTTCTGGAATACTTCACCATTTGTTTCATCTCAAGATAGTGCAATTGAGCGTGCGGCTCTAAATCGGCATTGTGCCAAGCTTTCTTGAATACTTCAACAATGTTAGCTACTTATTGCTTGCGAAGAGCTCAGACAATGATTTGGAGGAAATACCTTGGGATTTCTCTTTGTCAAGGAACTCGAAAAACTCTGCTTCTATGACCCGAGGATCGCCGTGATCTTTCTCGGCCATTCTCGCCCTCCGACGTAAAACCCTTGCCATCAGTTCTTTCAGTTCATCTGGATTTTCAGCGGTCGAGGCATCAGAGGCGTTGTTGTTTGGAGCTACGAGCTCTGTACTTCCTCCAGTTCTACCCCTCGAAACCTTATCAAACCCTTCTTGGGACCCACAGTCGGATTCGATTCCCCCACTTTCATCTGAAACGCCACTTTCGATCATGCTAGGATGGGACATTGTATCGCAGTCTGAATCCCTACAATGCCCCGAAGCTGTATCAAAATCGGAATCAGGTTCAAATTCATGACCTTCGATAAATTTCTGGAAAGGAAATCCTTCGTTCATCCATGTTCCAATGGGCTCGATCTTTCCAATCTCTAGTGGGTTTATACTTTCCGCCGATCGCTCCTCTGGGAATAGAATTTGATCTTCTAAAGCATCAGCTTCGTTGTAAAACAGCGATCTGGGTGGTTCTGTTTCTTTCAACTCGGTCGCTACCCATTTGCCGTCAACATATTTGGCATCACGCAAGACGTCATCCATTCTCCCAAATTTGAAAGCTGTCTCTCCTCCATGGAGCTTATCATATATGCTCTCGGTGTGATCGCCCTCTTTTATATCACGAACGCGTCTGTCGTCATGATCCCTCGAAAGAGTCTTCAAAATCGAGGCCGCGGGATTGTACATATCAAGGCCCTTGTAGAACCGATGTGCTTTGAATAGCATCTGTCTATGTATTAGTAGGAATTCTCCAACCACAGAGCGGATTCCTCTCACCTCTTGCACAACATTATAAAGAGCTGCGAAAGGCAAGCCTGGTTCCAAGTCCCAAACGTATATGTCATAATACTCCTTGAAAGAGAAGTTCCAAGATCTGTAATGATCCATCTCCTCAAAGAATTGTGGACCGACTTTTTTTATTATTTTCCACGGATTTTTTGACGCCCTTCCTAGACCAGCCTTTTGACGATAAAGCCACGTCTCATCTTCCTCGGGCTTGATAAGAAGACGGCCAGATTCTGCATCACGAACTAGCATTACCAATTGGTGACTTTGCATCGACAGGTACTGAATCAGTCGCCGACTGATTTGATCATCGCGTTTGACATGAGCGCAGATGAAGTTCCTGGCCTCAAAACTCTGGTGTGAGCGTCGAGCGCCACTGCGTCCGCTTGATTGAGAACTTGGAAAACGCTCCATCATCTCCATAGCATCAGGCGCTACACTCTCCATATACATTATAAAGCCCTAGAGAGACGTCAGCCGGCTTTCCCTTGAGGCGTTAATATGCCGCAGCACTCGATGTATATAAAAAACATGACGCTCTTGGATAACTCGACAAGGCTAATAACACTCTGATTCATTGGGTAAGGGTTCGTGGTATAGGACTACCTGGGGGTCATAGAAGGTATTTGAAAGGACTCGATATTTTCACACCTTAGAGATGTCTAAATGTTCGAAAACTTTCAAAACCGGTCGTGACATCTTAAAGTAGGACCAGTGAAGCCCAAAATTGAAGGACCAAACATACCAATTGCAACATTTGTGATCGATATCGATTTCCCACCCAATCGGTCCAACCTGCTCCAGGAAAATATTGCCAGACGGCTAGAATATTGAGCTCGAAGAATTCGTCCCAATGCCGGCAAAGCCCCACCGCTTCATTGAGGCTGCTGTCCTTGGCGATAATACAGAAATGAAGCCAACCTCCTCTGTTCATAGCCTTATCACTTGGGTAATTCCAGATACTTCGTCCGCAAATCTTGACTCGAATCTTCCTTCTGCTTAAGCTCTTGTTATCATTCATCTCGCCAAAATCTACGGCCGTTCCTGCATTCCCTTGTCCAAGCAATCCATCCATACTCTGGTCAGAACCCATCATTTTGAGAGCTTCCTCTCGTTTTGATATCCATTTCTCGGGTAGCTCGCCTCTGCGAGGACGGCGTTTGAACCTCTGGTTGTTATCATCTTTGTTGTTCGAAATCACGATTTGACTCTCTTCTGGATCATCTTCTTCATCTTCAGAGCGGAAAAAATCAGCGCATGCATCACGAATATCCTGGAGTCCTGGATGCTCCATCTTCAAGCACAGGTCTCGTAAGTCGGCAGCAGTAACTTCATAATCGGCGAGAAACTCTTCGACGTTGTTGGCACGAAGAGCGGCAGGAAGTAAAGCGGCTTGTCCAAGAATAAGTCGACAGAATAACAAGTGTTTGATCTCGGTCACTTCTCCTTGTAGTTTTTCTATCTCGTCGTCGTCGAAGGTGACGGTCTTGTTCAAAAGCACTGGATTCTCTACTGTGCCGACCAATCGGCCAACGACGTTATTGTCTGAGTACTCGATTCCATTTTTCAATCGTTCATACATTTCCTCTCGCGTTTCAATGGCGGTTACATCAGGTTCTCGATCTTGTGTGCCTGTAGTATCGGCCTCGATGTTTTTCAAAGGTGCGTCGCTTTTCGAGGCCTCGGGGACATTAGTCTTTTGCTTGGATTTCTTTTTCCCTCCCTTCTTTTTTCCTTTCGTTTTGGTCTTCTTGGAATGTGAGGGTTTGATTTCCGCCTGGTGCATCTCGGCTTCGTTCATATCGGTAGGATCCCCCGAAGGGTTCACTTGCTCCTCCTGTGACGTTTCCTTTACCTCCGATCCGCTTGGTAGATCAACGACCATGGCGTTGTCTTTTGAAGGGGTTGAATTTTCCGCATCGTGGTCAGTCTCGTCCCGCGCAGGCTCTAGTTCTTTGAGCTTAGTATCTTCAAGCTCGTCCTCGACCGCAATCCATAGAAAACGCTGAATCAGATCTAAGTCGCAGTAGGTTAGCAGTGGTTATGCCAGCGTGGGAAAGAGCACTGATAATTACCAATAAAGCTACCACGGCTATCTTCAAGCACATCTTCTATAGGATCCCAGTCTTCCCCTTCATCTTCATCTTCCTCTTCTTGTTGTGCTAGTCTCTCCTTATATACCTTCTCCAAGAAGGCATCCTGTTTCTTACGGTCCTCTTTCGTCCGGAGTTGCGTGAGTCGTTCTTGTGTCGCCTTCCAATGGCGCCGGAACATTGCCGCTTCTTGTTTAACCTTCCTTTGTTCTTTCTCTCGATGTGCTTCTTCCTCGTCTTGGCATTCGCGGACCCATTTGAACCATTTCTGGTTCTTGTATAGGACCTATTTTTTATATTAGCACATCCGAATGGGTATAACATCGGGAAAAGTCCTACCTCGGCTGTTCTCCGCTCAATTCTCTCCAAAGCTCTGGTGACGGCAGCTTTCTGGCCTTGCAGTGCATCAAGGAACTTGGCATGACCGTAATCGTAGTTCATTGCAAAGAATCGGCTATGATGCAGCTTTCTTGCTCGAATGACTCGTTCCAAGAGTTGGTATTTGAGGAACAGATGGTCATGAATCTCTTGACAGAGCTCCTCCGTGTCGACATCTACGAAAGTCTGGTTTGATAGGGGTATCTTGCTATCCGCGAGATACTGAGGCGGGGAAGCAGATATCTTGTCGAGGCGGGCATTTCGTCTTTTGTATCCACGATATAAACCTATATTGATAATGAGTTTGGATCATGAATTTGAACTTGAGGGTTTGAATGACCTTGACACTGATGAGAATGAAAGGAGCAGAACAGGCCGTTCATGGAGGTGGCCGTTTCCTCGCAGCGCTTCTCGTCAGATACATTTAGTGCCGTACACTGAGGGAGGGAATCCATTGCCAACTCTGCGACTGCGATTGTTCAAAATGAGCCGAAAACCATTGTGAAGGGACTCGAATGAGGTGCAATAAAGGAGGAGTAGATGTCATCTGTTGATGGTAGCGGTGAGGGGAACCGCGTCGCGTTGAAAGCGCACAGACCTCTCAATAGATATCATGATATCTTTATATATCGCATATCAACCCAAATAGTTATTGAATTTTAATCAAATGAAAGCATTTCTGGAACATATCTCCTTTCGAAGACGGCAACATGCCTAGGCAAAAGATCTGTTGAAGTTCATAGAAGTCTCTTTGAATTGTTAGTCCCACCCGGCGTTACCCCGCCCCCCATTTCAACCTTTGAGTCGGCCAAGTTTGAGCCACAAAGACTTGAGCTTCCTTGCCTGAGACACCTCGTTCAAATGCTTCTTCTGTTCCTACGATAGTGTTTTGCGGATACATACAAGAAGCATTTCATGACTTGGTCGAGGACCGCATTACTCAGGGAAGTCTTTTCAGGGGTCTAAAAATGACTCGATTGGCGTGTGGCAAACATCCATAAAGAACGAAATCACGTGAGCGAAAACTTCGGTCTGGCCCGCAAAACATTTTCCAAGCTGTTTATCTTTTTCTCATTTCCACCAATATCTATAACACTCCTATTTTCTTGCTACAACTGTTGGAATTCGCTTTGGCTCATAGAAGACTCTCACTCAAGCAAGAGAGAGGCTGAGGAAGGTCAAGGTAAAGGAGATCGAAATCTTGTCGGTCAGGCGGGGAAGTGGGGTGACACCGGGTCACGTTCTTTTTTGAGATTCTTCCCTAGCACTCGGCTTTGGGCGTTGCATATAATTTCTGGACATTCAGCGCTTCTAGATCTATAATCAGCATGTTTCCTCCGTCGCGGAGTTTGGACTTGGACATCACAGCCATCAGTGGCATTTTGGGGTAAGTTCTCCCTCACCCGTCTCATGAGATAAGACTCACCAAAGGCAGCTCAATATCGATCGCCTGCTGGGTTGTCGTCTTCTCACCTCAGATTATCGAGAACTTCAGACGTGGATCAGCCGATGGATTGAGTCTTCAATTCATCATCGTGTGGCTGGCCGGCGATGTGTTCAATATCCTCGGAGCTGTGCTTCAGTACGTACTATTGTGCCCTCGATCCTGCAACATTTCAGGAGCGGAGCTCTTGAAACATCAGAGCCAATCGGCCCCTCAGCTCCCGAAACATCTGTGGCAAACCCATACTGATATACCTATAGAGGCGTTTTGCCAACTATGATAATCCTCGCTGTGTACTATACCTTCGCCGATATTGTCCTCTTAGGACAATGCTTCTACTACCGCGGCTTTACATGGAAAGACGAAGTTACACCACCAACTAAAATTATTGCTGTTGGCGAAGCAGATGAGTGTACAGGACTGCTATCCCCAAACGACGGTGTGCCAGACAGACAACGCAGATCCAGTACCTGGTCCGAAACATCTTACCATCTCTCACCTGTTGTTCCCCTTCTCGATCCACCCAAACTCAACGAGCCCGCCCCAGCCGCAAGGCCTACAACCCGCCTTCAAGCAACCCTTTTTAACTTCTTCGCCATCATCATGGTATGCGCCGCCGGAGTACTGGGTTGGTACGTTAGTGACCGCTCTCAAGGCGGCCAACATGTCAAACAACCCAAAGCTTCTCATGATGATTCCCTGCAATTCTCCCTCTGGGGCCAAATCTTCGGTTATTTCTGTGCCGTCCTCTATCTCGGATCTCGAATCCCCCAAATCCTTTTAAACTATAGACGGAAGTCAACAGAAGGCGTATCAATGCTTTTCTTCTTATTCGCTTGTATCGGAAATCTTACATACGTACTTTCTATATTTGCATATGACCCACATTGTTCGGGGAAACATGGAAAATGTGCTAAGGGAGAAGCCGCGGCTATTTATGGAAGATATATTTTAGTAAATGCGAGTTGGTTAGCCGGAAGTATGGGCACGTTGTTTCTGGATCTCGGAATTTTTGCACAGTTCTTTTGGTATGCAGAGAGGGAAGGTCAGGCGTCAGAAGCAGTGCTTGAGAATGGTGAGATCGCTAATAGAAGGGCGAGGGATCAGAGACCTTTGCTTGAGAGAGGCGATTCCAACCTTTAATGGATAGAATCTGCATATAAATGTATAAAATGGAGAAATCTTGCATATTATGGGAGTTAGGAATGGAAAACGGGCCTGAATTTGAAAATTGTGGGGCGGGGGTGGGTAGGAACTGAGGGTTTTGGCAATCTTACAATTCTACTTGCAAAAATATATTGAAGTACATAAACAACTCTGCTCCATGTTTCAATACACTTATGATATTGTCGCTGATACACAAGAGACCTGAAGTGGCTAGTATACAACCTTACAAGACGCATTCCCGTCGGCTTCGAGGGGAAGTCGGATCACGTGCTCTGGCGTCTTGTTCCTAAGGCGCGATTTTCTTCGCGTCTTCACAACATCACGAAAGTCAGAGAAGCTCAAGTGAAGTATGAACAGCACAATCGACGAAGAACTCACCATGAGCCCTCAATCGAATCAAGGAAGAGGGCTCGCGATGATTCGGAGGTCGAGAATAATCATGGAGAGTATAGTAGGTCACCAAACGACGATCAAGGCATCGCGAACCATTGGCAGAAATCGAAATCGATACTATATTGTGTGCAAAGTCTACAAATATTGAACA
>Ga0182030_10018307_pt1 | contig 13443 bp, 6 predicted proteins | sample 812S3MmetaG_FD_121299 | JGI IMG/M metagenome (GOLD analysis project Ga0182030, IMG submission 121299) | Permafrost microbial communities from Stordalen Mire, Sweden - 812S3M metaG (Illumina Assembly) | ecosystem: Environmental > Terrestrial > Soil > Wetlands > Permafrost | place: Sweden... | reverse complement strand
TATCCTGCCTCAAGCAGCGCCGGAACAATGCGACGAACGGCTTCGAGAGTGGGCGAGACATCGGCGTTTTCGTTTGTGGCCCGTCCATCGTGCAGGCAAATGATTCCGCCGTTGCTGACACGCGACAGAACACGGTCGGCAATGGCGGCCGCCGGAAGCTTCCAGTCGAGACCGATCACTGACCACATCACTCCCCGGAGGCCGAGTTTGGCCTGCATCCGGCGAAATCCAAACCAGCGCACTCCGTAAGGCGCGCGCATCAGCACCGGTCGAATCCCGGTCGCGTCGCCAATGGTAGCTTGCGCAAGTGCGAAATCATCTTCAATCAGAGATGCCGGCTTCAGGGCAAAATTCAAATGGCTGTGGGAATGATTGCCAATCTCATGCCCGGCTGCCTGTACCTCTCGTGCGATGTCCGGATGACGTAACACGCTGGCGCCAACCTGAAAAAACGTAGCCGGTATGCGAAACCCCGCCAGCGCTTCGAGAAAGCGCGGTGTCGCGGGACCGGGACCATCGTCGAACGTCAGCGCGACGGACTTACGGCCATACGGCGCGCGCCACACTGAGGGGCCGAATACCGACGACGATCTGCCGCGCACTGCCCAGGCCGCGCCGGCGAAAGCGCAGCCTGCTAAACAGCAACCGGCCGCCAGCTGAACCGCAGACGTCTTCGTCATAACATCGATGAGAATAGTTTCGATCAGACGATCTCTTCGTTGACCGCGTCCCAACGAACGGTCCTTTGCTGCAAGTAGCTTTCAACCGCCATGTGGCAGGCCACCGAGACGCGATAACCCAGTTCAAACGGACAGGCTGTCGCGTTGCCATCGTTGCCATTCCGTATAGTGCTTAAAAAATCCTGCATGTGAGCGCGGGGCACGGTGGGCGTCTGCCCCATCAGTTCGGCGCCGGCCGGACGATTCACGCGCTGCGGCACATAGCGAATCTGCTGGCCGCGGGCGATGGTGCCGTGTGTTCCGAGTACGTCCTCGGTCACGCCGGGATAATTGTTGCCGAAACCGGAATTCCAGCTGAACAGAATCTCTTCAGGAAACTCAAGCGATACCGTCATCGTATCCGGTACCTCGCGGCCGTCCTTCCATAAATAGACGCCGCCTGTCATGGTCGCCGCGGCCGGAATACTCAGCGACATCGCCTTGCCCCACAAGGCAAGCTGATGACTCATATTTTCGTGCACGTTGCCGCCGGAGTAATCCCAGAACAAACGCCAGTTGACCAGGCGGTCGGGATCGAAATCACGTGCAGGCGCCTGCCCGAGAAAACTCTCCCACGCCACATTTTCCGGAGTCATGTCGGGATAAAGAGGGCGGGTCCACTGCGGTTTGCCAGCCGGCGTATTGCGATACATACGGGCGTGGATCGCAGTCACCTGACCCACGCCGCCGCCTGAAAGGTAATTGATGGCGTCGGCAATCTGGCCGGACGAGCAGGCCTGATGCCCCACCTGCACTACACTGCGCGGTGAACGCTCACGGGCCGCCCGCATGAGTTTGGCGTGATCCACAGTGAAGGCCATGGCCTTTTCCTGGTAAACATGCTTGCCTGCATCCATAGCCGCGACAAAACACTCGGCATGCAGATGCTGCGGGGTTGCGATTAACACCGCATCTATAGATTTGTCTTCGAGCAGCGCACGATAGTCGGTATAGCCTGTAAATCCTGCTTCGCTGCTGCCGGTAGCCATGCTTTTCGCTTCGTCGAGCCGGCGCGAGTAGACATCAGCTGCGGCGACGAATTCGGTATTCGGACAGGAAATGGCTTCGCGGGCGAGTTGCACGCCGCGTTCGCCCATACCGATCACACCGATGCGAAGTCTGTTATTCGCACCGAGCGCACGGCTGGTAGCAAGGCTGCCTGCCAGCCCCGTAGCTACGTTGCCGATGAAATGGCGTCTGGTCTGCACGGATCTTATTAGTTTAGCGCGGGGTATTGATCCGCACCAGGACCCGGGCTGACTGTCTTAACGCGAGAGCCTGATCTCGCCGATCTAGTAGCGCGAGAGCCTGATCTCGCCAATCTGTCAGCGCGAGAGCCTGATCTCGCCAATCTGTCAGCGCGAGAGCCTGATCTCGCCAATCTGGATGATCGGCTCAATATCGGTGTACTTTGGAATATCGCCCTGAATTGTCGCTGCGTGTGGAACGAAGGCCTCGTAGAATGCGGCCGGTGACTCAAAGGTCAGGTGACAGACCGTGACGTACGGCGCCGGCTGTTCCGGCATAGCGCCGCTGATTCCGGTCTCCACGGACACTGCCTTCAGAGCCGGGCCTAACAGCCGGATAACCATCGGCATGTGCTCGTTGAAATAATATTCCCCATCGAAGCGGCTGCCCGGCTTGCCTGGGTACAGAACGCTGATTTTGACCATAGGAACCCCTTGCTCGCTTTACACGGTACCACGCACGGTAAATTGAAGTCTTGATGTTGCAACGCATTATCTGGATCGTGCTGGATAGCGTCGGCGTCGGCGCCATGCCCGATGCCGACGATTACGGCGATGCAGGCAGCGACACGCTGGGCAATATCGCACGTCAACGCGGAGTCAACCTGCCGAATCTCTGCAAGCTGGGGCTCGGCAATCTCAAACCTGTGCCGGAGCTTCCGCGGGCCGAACATCCGGAAGGCGCATATGGCCGCTGCACGCTTCGCTCGCCAGGCAAAGATACCACAACCGGCCACTGGGAGATGGTCGGCATCCATCTGGCGAAGCCGTTTCCACTGTTCCCGCACGGTTTTCCGCCTGAAATCATGCGGGAATTCGAGCGTCGCATCGGCCGTTCCACTCTCGGTAACAAGGCCGCGTCTGGAACCGAAATCGTCAAAGAGCTCGGCGCGGAGCATGTGCGGACCGGCTCGCCTATCGTTTATACGTCAGCCGACAGCGTCTTCCAGATCGCCGCCCACGAAGCCGTGATTCCGATCCCGGAGCTGTACCGCATCTGCGAGATCGCGCGTGAGATTCTGCGCGGCCCCTGGGAAGTGGGCAGGGTCATTGCCCGGCCGTTTGAAGGCGAACCCGGCCATTTTCAGCGCACTGCCAACCGGCACGATTACGCTGTGCCTCCGCCGCCGGGCATGCTGCTCGACAAACTCGCGGAGAATAACGTCGAAGTTCGCAGCGTGGGCAAGATTTTCGATATTTTCCTGGGCCGTGGCATCACCTCACAGCACAAAACGAAAAACAACGCGGATGGCATGAAGGCCACACTCGATGCCATGCAGGGTCTCGCGCGCGGACTGGTCTTCGTCAATCTGGTCGATTTCGATCAGTTGTACGGGCATCGCAACGACGTCGATGGATATGCGCGCTCGCTCGAAGATTTCGACAGCTGGTTGCCGCAATTCCGCGCCGCGCTTTTTCCCGGCGATCTGGCGATCCTCACCGCCGATCACGGTTGCGACCCGACAACGCCATCTACCGACCATAGCCGCGAATACACGCCGCTACTGGCCTTCGGGCCGCACGTGCGCGCCGGCGTCGACCTGGGCCTGCGCGGCACGCTGAGCGATATAGGCCAGACGGTAGCTCAGAATTTTGCAGCATCCATTGAGAAAGGGACCAGCTTTTTAAGCGAAATTACAACACTATGAGAACACCACTAATGGCGGGCAACTGGAAGATGTACAAGACACCCGCGGACACACAGGCGTTTTTCGATGCCTTCCTGCCGCTGGTAGCCGGCGCCACGGGCCGGGACGCAGCTATTTGCCCGCCCTACATAGACCTTCCTGTCGCGCTTGCGGCAACGGCCGGGTCGAAGGTCGGGATCGGAGCGCAGAACCTGGCCGCAGGTAAAGAAGGCGCCATGACTGGAGAGATCTCCGGCTACATGCTCCAGACGATTGGCGTCAAATACGTCATCATTGGCCACAGCGAACGCCGTCAGTATTTTGGAGAGAACGAAGCCGGTGTCCTGTCGAAGACGCAGGCCGCGCTTGAGTACCGTCTCACACCGATCGTCTGTGTGGGCGAGTTGCTCGCGCAGCGTGAATCCGGCAGCACGGAGGCTGTACTCGCCGCGCAGTTCGATGGCGGAATAGCGCCGCTGACCCCCGAACAATTCTCGAAAATCGTCATTGCCTACGAGCCCGTTTGGGCCATTGGCACGGGCAAGGTTGCCTCGCCCGAACAGGCCGCCGAAGCGCATGCCTTTATTCGCGGCCTGATAGGCGCTAAATTTGGCATCGGTCAGGCGGTTGCCACGCGTATCCTCTATGGCGGCAGCGTCAAGCCCGACAATGTTGCAGGGTTGATGTCTATGGGCGATATCGATGGTGCACTGGTCGGCGGTGCAAGTCTGGAGCCGAAATCGTTCGCCGCAATTGTCAATTTCTGATTCCCTCCACGGGCAGGATGGGTGGTGGCGCCAGCCTTGCGCTTGTGCCGCCGCCCGCGATTGCCCACTTCGAAAACACATAGCACTCTGTTGCCGGTTGCTTCTCTGTCCCTGTCAACCTAATGTTGTAAATGAGACGGCGCTGTGAGGAATCACACCAGTCTAGGTCTATTAGCCGGCATATGTACCAGAAAACACCGAGACTAACCCGGTATTCTTACTAGCTTTTCGCCGGGACCGTACTTAACTTCCCATTAGTCAAACGCCCGCATCGATTGCTGAATTGCCTATCGCGCATATATATGAAGCTGTAGCGTCTACAGAAAACAGAAGTAATGAAAGCATATGTTTCGTTCATTACGGCGGCGCCTGCGAAAACCTTGACCATTAACAAAAGTCAGTGCTAGGTTACCCACAGAAACACTTTTTTACAAACGATAAGTTTGTAGACAAAGACAAAAAACTAACTGGGGGTAACAAATGAAATTGGAATGGTACATACGCGGCGTACTCGCGATGGCGCTCTGTGGCGCCGGCCTCTACGCTCAAACGGTCGCGAGCGCGCTACAGGGCGTTGTTGTGGATCCCGCGGACGCTGCTGTTGCGGGCGCGGGCGTTACTCTGACGAACACGGATACGGGCGCCACTCGCACCGCTGCGACGGATAACACGGGAACCTATCGGTTTCCCAATATCGACGCCGGAAACTATAACCTGACGGTGAAAGCCAGCGGATTCAAAGCGGAAACCCAGACCGGAATCGTAGTCGCGGCTCAGGAGACGCACAACGGAGGCAAGATGGTGCTCCAGCTGGGCAGTGTTTCGGAATCGATCTCCGTTACGGCGGAGGCAGCTCAGATACAACTGTCCAGTTCAGAGCAGTCATCCACGGTGGATACAGCGGACCTGGAAGATCTGACGCTGAAGGGCCGTGACCTGTTCGGCTATATGAAGCTTGTGCCGGGCATCATCGACAATAACTCACAATCCAGAGACGTGACCAGCCCGAATCAGCTCAGGGGCTTCTCCATTCAGGGCAATTCGACCGTCACAATGAACTTCACAGTGGATGGCATCACTGATATGGATACCGGCTCCAACAGCACGTTGCATTACGAGCCCAACATGGATGCGGTTCAGGAATTGAGAGTTCTGACATCGAATTATCAGGCGGAATATGGTCGCAACTCAGGCGGCACAATAACCGTTGTCACCAAGAACGGAACGCAGCAGTTTCACGGCAGCGGCAACTGGAGCTATCGCCATGAAGATTTCAACGCGAACAGCTGGGCGGATAATCACACGATCAAGAATATCGGAGGGATCAACCAGGCAACACCCCGGCCGCTCTACCGGTACGACATCGAAACATACAGTATTGGCGGTCCGATGTATATTCCGAAGCTCGTCAATAAAGACAAGAAGCGGCTGTTCTTCTTCTGGTCCCAGGAATTTACCGGACAGTACGTGCCCGGCGGAACGGAAACCAATTACGTGCCAACCGCACTCGAACGCCAGGGGAATTTCTCGCAATCGTTCGGCAATAGCAATGGCAATCCCGTTACAATTCAGATACTGGACCCGGCAAATAACAACCAGCCTTTCGCGGGCAATATTATCCCCCCGAACCGAATCAATGCACTGGGACAGAACTTCCTGAATTTCTTCCCGCTGCCCAACTATACGCCGACTATTCCTAATCAGCTATACGTCGATAATTTCTTCGAGCAGGGCAGTGCACAGCATCCCCGCCGAAACGACGTGGCCAGAATCGATACGTACATTACGTCGAAGATCAGCGCATACGCGCGCTGGATCCATGATCATGACGACATGACAGACCTCTATCAGGGCGTGTTCTGGGATCAGTACGCGCAGAACGGTCGTGTTGAGCCAGGTGGCACTCCTCCGCCTATTTCGCCCATCGACCATCCAAATCCGGGCCATAGCTGGTCCGGCACGCTCACTTATACCATCACTCCCACTCTGATCAATGAAGTCACCGTCGCGGAGAGCTGGAATACCTGGTCGTATTACACTCTCGACGACTATGCGGACGAATCGCGTAACCTGATTCCCGGAATTCCCACGCTTTTCCCGATACCTCCTACGTCCGCTAGCGGATCGCAGGGTCCTGTGAATGGCTACGAGAATATCCTGCCGACTTTCACTTTCTCCGGTCTCCTGCCAAGTAACTCGGCTTACAACCGCGGGCCCGGCACGAACTCGGGAACATACGAGAACTTCAATCCGATATGGTCTTATCAGGACAACATCAGCAAGGTGATCGGTCATCATGCGCTTAAAGCTGGGTTCTATCTTGAGAAAAACAACAAGATACAGCCTGCCAGTGATAACTATGCCGGTGCTTATCAGTTCAACGCCAGCACGTCCATACCGCAAATCGATACCAACTCCGGATATGCGCTGGCATTGCTGGGCATCGCGTCTCAATACAGCCAGGCGACTGACACCGTAACATTCAACACCGAATACTGGAACAAGGAATTTTACGTTCAGGATAACTGGAAAGTAAACCGCAGACTCACAATGGATCTCGGAATGCGGATCTATTCTCAGACCCCGCAGTACGATCTCAACAACACCTTCGTCAATTTTGAAATCAAGCAATACAACCCTGCCGCGGCGCCACGCCTCTATCAGCCCGCATGCAATCAGGCTATAGCGACAGGGCCGATCAATCCGAATAACGGATTGAAGACCTGCACTTCCGCTTCTAACGGTCTGATTGCATACGATCCTGTCACGGGAAATTCCGTTGGCAGTGGTTTCATCCAGGACACGGTTCCGGGCTCAGGTAACTATACAGATGGAAGCGTGGTTCTGGGACAGAACGGCGTCGATAAAGATCCCTACCATCAGACACCGGCGGCCATCGCGCCCCGCATCGGTTTCGCCTACGACCTCTTCGGTGATGGCAAGACGGCCGTCCGAGGTGGCTGGGGCATGTTCTATGACCGGTTAATGGGCAACGACGTCTATGCTCTCTCCGGTCAGCCTCCTGTCGCATTCACGCAGACGGTGACCAATGTGACTTTCGCGCAGATTCAGGCTCAGAATACCGGTGCCGCACCTAACGTCAACAGCCTGAGCTTGCCGGCGAATTCACCTTCGCAGTCATACCCATATACGGGCATCAGCAAACTGCCGAGAGACGGTGTTCAGACGGCAAGCCTGGACATCCAGCACAACCTCGGCAGAAGCACGGTGATCGATATTGGGTATACATTCGACTACGGCTTCGATCAGCCCACCCAATATGACCTGAACTGGGTACCGGTCGGAACCGGGTGGCCGTTTACTCCATCGAATCTGAATCCAACCACAGGCGGCAGCACTAGTTCGGACATCGGTACTAACTACGAACGCTTCCGCTTCCCGGGCCTCGGCAACGTGAACGGCTGGGGATGGTTCGGGCACACCAATTACAATGGCCTGAACTTCTCTGCCAACAGACGGTTGTCACATGGTCTGATTCTGGGCGCCAACTACACTTACTCGAAATCCTTGGGTACCCTGGCTTATACGCCCACGGCGACCGGCCAGAACGGCCTTCCGACTAACGAGCAGTGGAACTACGGCCGGCAATCCTTCGACCGCACTCATAACCTCGTCCTCTCATACAGCTATGACATTCCAGGCATCGCCAAAGCGCTGCACGCCAGAGGTCTTGGTTATGTGACTGACCACTGGACGTTCTCAGGTATCACGACTGTCCAGAGCGGTGCACCTTTCAATCCCGGCTGCGGCTTCGTCTCGGGGTCGCCCAGCCCGAACGGCGGCGGCAACGCGTATACCGGTACGCCCGATATGGGCCAGCGCTGTGACGTGATTGGTAATCCGTACGCAAACCTGCCCACAAATCCCAACGGTCAGGTGTACTTCAATCCTTCTGCCTATGCCATGGCGACGGTAAACTTCACCGGTCCCAACCATTCTCTGGTCGGACCTCCGGTATTGGGTAATTTGGGAGGCGGTTCGGGAGAACTGTCGCTCCCGCGTTACACCAATTTCGACATGACGCTCAGCAAGATATTCCCGCTCGGCAGTGAAAAGCGAATTATCCGTCTCCAGGCACAAGCGTACAACGTTTTCAATCACACGGAAATCAGCGGGATCAACACTGGCATCAACTTCAACTTCACCACCAATGCGGTTACCAATCCGACAACCCTGGGTTATCTGAACGCGACGTTGCCCGCCCGCATCATGGCCTTTACCGCGCGCTTCGAATTTTAACGAACGGCAGTTATTAGCAAAAAGGGCCGGCACCCGGCGACCGGGTATCGGCCCTTTTTGCATTACCAGTCTTGTGGCTGTCGTATCAGAAACAACTTCGCCGGATCTACAAGTTCTTCACGCGGTACTGCCGCTGCCTTAGGTTTTCCGCTGCCGATCCTTCCCGCAAGCGCCTTTATCTGCACATCGTTTGGCGCCATTTTCAGCGCGCGAGCAATCGCCGCTTCAGCCGCATCGGTTCGTTGGGGTACGCTGCGGAACGATACCTCCGCAAGCCCGTACAGAGTCTCGGGGCTATGCGCGCCCAACGATAACGCTGTCGCCAGAGCCTTGCGCGCCTCGTCGAAACGCTGCTGTGCCGCGAGGATCATGCCCTCCGCAACCCAAACGGATGCAGCCTCCGGCCAGCGATGTTGCGCATCGCTCAATACCGCCTGTGCGTCGGCTGCTTTTCCTGAAAGGGCCAGCACGGTTGCCTTGAGTACCGGTATCTGCGCCTCATCCGGCATCGCTTTCGCCGCCTGATCCAGCAACCCAATTGCGTCATCGGTACGGTGGTTGCGCGTCGTCAGTACCGCCGTTTGCCAGTACAGATCCAAACGTGCGGAATCCGCCTGAAGTGCCTGCATGATCGCCGCTATGGCATCATCAGGCTTGCCGGAGGCATCCAGTATTTGCGCCCGCGCGAAATAATAATCGGCGCCGCGTGCATCCACCGGCACACGCTCCAGCCCCTGCAAGCCCGCAGCCGGACCATCGGCGTGAAAGTCTGCTATAGCAAGATCCAGTTCCACTCCTGCGGCTGGATCGGCCGCCGCCGCCTGATTCAGTAACTCTTTCGCGAGCCGATATTGCTGCGCCGCCAGCATCGCGCGGCCGGCATCGGCCAGTACGATCGCGCCTGGCTTCATGCTCGCAATCTTACGAGCCGTCTCCGATGCCTGCTCCATCTGTCCATCGCTAATCGACAACTTCAGATATGCCGTCTGCGTGGCGGCATCGTCCGGATGATCCGCGAGCCCTTTTTCGACCCGCGCCCGGTATGCCGCATGCTGCTGCTCGGGCGTGAGGTTCAGATAATCCATCACTCCCCGCGCGGGAACGGCCGCCGCTCCGCCCAGTTCTTTGTACCGGTTCATGAAGATCTTCGATTCCGCTGTCTGACCCGCCTGAGCCAGGGCGTTCGCCACATGGAGCTGTATCTTTGCTTCCGATGGTGCCAGGTCAGCTGCTTTGCGGAGCACGCGCAGACCTTCCGGCAGGCGTTCCAGTAGCAGATAAGCCTGCCCCAGCCGATCCAGCATCATCGCATTATCAGGCCGGTTCGCCGCGGCGAATTCCAGATCCGGCAGCGCCAGTTCCGCTTTGCCCTGCTGATAATTCAACGCGCCGCGCGCCGCCCGCGCCTCCACATAATCCGGCTTCAAAACGACCGCTTTATCCAGAGTCGCAATACCTTTCTCCGGGTCTCCCACCGCCTGCGACACGCCAAGTTCGAACAGTCCCGTCGGGTCCTCCGGATGCCGCGCGACATACCACTCCAGATCTGCCAGTCCCGCCTCGGCCTGTTTGATATTGGCCTTCGAGAAACCGCGTTCCCTGCGTCCTGCGTCGTCGTCCGGCGCCAGCGCCACATAGCTATCCCACTCATGCACCGAATCCTCGTAAGCATGCAGATCGCTTGTGGTCACCGCCAATAGCTTGTGTATATCCGCGCGCTGCGGCGCAAGCTTTTCCGCCTGTGCCAGCAGGCGCACCGCGGCCTCCGACTGATTCAGAGAACTGTAAACGTAACCCAGCCCGTACAGCACATCCACATTCTGCGGCTGCTGTCGAAGAGCATTTTCCAGCAGTTCGCGGGCACGCTCGTTGTGGCCTGCATTCGATGCCACCACGCCCAGTTCATAGAGCATGCTGAAGTTCGCCGGATCGGGCGCCAGCGCATGTGTGAGAAATGCCTCGGCCTGTGCGAATTGTCCGGCCTGCACTAATTTCCGACCCAGAAAAGCGCTGAGATTTGCATCGCTTTCCGTCGAAGCTGCCAGGCTGTTGAACAGCGCAGCTGCGGCGGTATGGCTGCCGGAAAGATCCAGCGCCACCAGCATGTAAATCGCGACGGTTGGCGATTCCATCTGTTTTGCCGGCAAGCGCTCCAGATACTGCAGCGCCTCCTTGCCATTATTCGCCTTCAGTGCCAGTTGCGCCAGTTGCAGATTGCCGTAATCGTCGGTCGGGTCCAGGGTCACGAGTTTCATGAAAACGTCGTGCGCGCCCTTCACATCGCCCGTCATTAAAAAATGGTTGCCATAGTTATGCAGGAAGCCGGGCGAACGTGGATCCTTAGCGATCGCGCTCAGGTGCGCGTCATTGGCTTCGGAGAATTTCTTCTCATTATCCAGTGCGACGCCCAGCAGACTGAACGCCTCGGCTTCATCGGGATGAGTCGCAAGTTCTGCACGGATCTTCTGTTCCGCGGTGGCAGAATCGCCCCGCTGCAATGCACTCACTGCCTCCTGAAAGTCTGGTCCCGGTGGCGCCGCCTGGCTGGCGGATACCCACAGAAACGCCAGCGGTAAAACTACCATCAGATAGGTCCGGCCACTCACGCTATATATGATAACGGCTATCGATTCCGCATTGGCGCAGAGCGGACACTTTTATCTGAGCTCTGCGATAATCACGAAGGAACCCGATGGCAACGCGCACCAAATCCCTGACCCTGATTGTTTGCGCGATGCTCTCCTGTTGGGTGATATCGCGCTCATCAGCCCAGGGCGATTCGCATACCGTTCCGGTCAGCATTATCGTCGTGGCTTCCGAATCGGAAGCCGCGCAGGTTGTCGCGCAACTGAAAAGCGGCGCCGATTTCGGCTCTCTCGCCCACAGCAAGTCGACCGATCCCACCGCGAATGACGCAGGCTACATGGGGATGCTCGACCCGGCGAAGTTACGCCCGGAACTGCGCGACGCGTTGCAGGGCGTTGCGCGCGGTCAGATTAGCGGCATTGCCAAAATCCCCTCCGGCTACGCGATTCTGAAAGTTCTGGATGAACCGCCATCGGCACGGCCCGAGGTCGGTGATGCCAATCGTACGCAGGCACTTGCCGGACAATCGGCAATTCTCCCTACGCCGGATTTCGTCGGCTACGCCGAGGCCAATCTCGCGTTCAGCCGCTTCCCCAAACCCGCTGGCTGGGAGAACGATATCAGCGAAGGCTGCGCCGCCCGCACGCAATCCATAACCGACTTCACCACGCAGTTTGAGGCTTATCTCAAGGGCTCCAATCCCGACCCGAAGACCCTCGCGGAAGTGAATTCCATCGTGGCGAATCTGCATTCCTTCCGCGGTGAGATGACGGAAGCTATCGCGTTTCGCGAGACCGCATACCAGCTCGCGCAAAAAACCGCACCCACCCAGGTTGCTCTGCTTGAAGAGGGACTCGGCGTCGCTTATCTGCACCGCGCGGGCATGACGCTCTACGATAAATTCGTTTTTCCCCAGCCGCTGAATCCCGCACAGGTGTCGCCGAAAGACAAGGCTGACCTGGAAAAAGCGGCTGGTTATTTCCTCCGGTATCTGGAACACTCGCCCGATACCATCGACGTGCGCTGGCTGCTGAACCTGACCTACATGTTGTCCGGCCAGTATCCCAATGCGGTTCCCGAAAAGTATCTGATTCGTCCCGCCGTTCTCGCATCTAAGGAAACTGTTGTCCACTTCACAGACGTCGCGAGCGCCGCTGGCCTGGATCGCCGCGGTATGGCAGGCGGTCTGATCGTCGACGATTTCGACAATGACGGATTGTTCGATCTTGTCATCTCCAGCCAGGACGATTGCGTGCCTCTGCGTTACTTTCACAACAACGGCGATGGCAGCTTCACCGATCGCGCCGCGCAGGCTGGCCTGAGCGATCAGACCGGCGGCCTGAACATCATCCAGACCGACTACAACAACGACGGCTGCAAAGACATTCTGATTCTGCGCGGCGGCTGGGAGTGGGCGCGCCGCAAGTCGCTGCTGCGCAACAATTGCAATGGCACGTTTACCGATGTCACGCGGGAAAGCGGCCTCATGGATCCCGCACGTGCCACCCAGACCGCCGTGTGGGCCGACATCAATAACGATGGCCGGCTCGATCTGGTCATTGGCAATGAGAATGCGCCTTTACAGCTTTTCCTGAATAACGGCGACGGAACTTTCACCGATATCGCGGAATCGGCCGGCGTGAACAAAACAGGCTTCATCAAAGCGGTGGTTGCAGCCGATTTCGATAACGACGGCTACCCGGACCTCTATGTCTCAAACTTCAGGGGCCAGCACTATCTCTTCCACAACAATCGCAACATGACATTCACCGATGTCACTCAGGAAGCCGGCCTCGGCCAGCAGGGCCCTACGTTCGGCGCCTGGTTCTTCGACTATGACAATGACGGCTGGCCGGACTTGTTCGTCGCCGGCTATTACTCTTCGCTCGCCGACATTGCTTCCGGCTATCTCGGACTTCCGCAGAAAGGTGAAAGCCTGCACTTATACCGCAATCTTGGTAACGGCAAATTCCGCGACGTGACCGCGGAGACCGGCCTCGACCGCACCTTCCTGACGATGGGACTCAACTTCGGCGATGTCGATAACGACGGCTATCTGGATTTCTATCTCGGCACCGGCAGCCCCTCGTATGCGGCGCTCTTCCCCAATGTGATGTTCCACAACGATGGCGGCAAGCACTTCACCGATATCACTGCTTCATCCGGCACGGGGATTCTTCCCAAGGGTCACGGGATAGCCTTCGCCGACCTGGATAACGATGGCGACGAAGATCTG
>Ga0182030_10018304_pt1 | contig 13445 bp, 2 predicted proteins | sample 812S3MmetaG_FD_121299 | JGI IMG/M metagenome (GOLD analysis project Ga0182030, IMG submission 121299) | Permafrost microbial communities from Stordalen Mire, Sweden - 812S3M metaG (Illumina Assembly) | ecosystem: Environmental > Terrestrial > Soil > Wetlands > Permafrost | place: Sweden... | reverse complement strand
TGAGAGACCGCATCGACCGATGCGACGTAGCTCACACCGAGCGAATTGATGGGTAGAAACGAGGTAGGCGACATGTCCGACATGCCGATGCCGGCCCCCAAATTAATATTCGTTGCCGCGAACAACTGAAGGTTTCCTGTGATCGAAGGGAAAAGCAGAAAATTCGCGGACGTACTGTTGTTGATTCCTCCATTGAAAGCGGTAGCTTCGAATGAGGCTGGGTAGGCTAGGCTGCCCTGCGGGGCATTGGCCAGGAATACCGGATTTTGTGTAGGATCATTGCTCGCCAGCCCACTCAAATTATCATTGGCAAGATTAATGTTGCCCCCAAGGCTCGTCAGCGAAATATTCCCCCCTCCGTCATAGGTATAGAAGTAGCCGATATTGCTGTTGTTTGAGGAAATTTTCTGCGAAAAACTGGGACCCAGCATGGTGGGATTCAATACCGTCTGCAGGTTGATATCCCCTTCTGCCTGCACGGCGAAGCCTCCTTGTCCCAACAACAATATGGTGTTTGGGTTAGTGCTCAGGTACGAATAGGGATTGTAGGGCACGAGTGCTGAACTTGGATACGTATAGGCTCCGAGTACCCCTCCCGCCTGAATCGTGCCCAGGCCGTTGCCCACGTAGAATATGCCGCTATTGATATTCCCGCCCGCAGTCACGGTGAGGTTACCGCCGCCCAGCACCACCATGTTGCCCGAGCTATCCACATAGCCGCTGGTTGGTACGACAGCCGAGAGGTTATTGATGTCGCCACCCGCACTGATGGTCACATTGCCGCCGCCCAAAGCGCCAATGTTCTGGCGGAACGCCGCGTAGTTGATCCACCATGCGGGTGCAGGAACGTAGGTGGTGGTGCCTGTGATATTAACAAATCCTTGACGCCACAACCATTCAGAGACGAGTTGGTTCGCATAGGCTCCGTTAATGTTCCCATCGGCGCTTATGGTGATATCACCCCCCCCAACCGGAAACACGCTATTCTGTCCGCTGTATTTGTACCCGGTCGCCCCGGTCGCTGTTAGCACTGGTGAAGCAACTCCTGCCGTATAGATCACCGAGTCGGTGTTACCCAAGGTGAAATTTCCCCCTGCCGCAACATCAATGAACCCGGTTCCGGTGCGTACCTGATTCATGGTTGCAGTAATAATGGGTTTCGCCTTGGTTGGCGTCGACTCGCTCCCTGCGGCAAGCAGAAAATTGCCAGTGCCGCTGGCTACGGTGTTATCGACCGCCATAACATTTGCGGAGGTCATGTCTGCACCGGCCACCAGTTGATAAGACCAGGATGGGCCGGATATCAATGTTGAGGACTTGGCAGTCGAGGACGTGTCGAAAGTAAAGCCATCGCTAATGGAAGCATTAAGGGTAAGATTACCTCCCGCCCTGATGGTCAAAATTCCCGTCTCAGTGTTTACCGTCTCTGTGCCAGTGTTAAAACGCCAACTCTGCAAATCCAAGCTGGCACCACTAACCGTGGGATTCAGCGTGAGATCTCCGGTACTGTCAATCTCGATGCCCGGAGTCAAATGCATGTTGGAATCGTTCAGGCTCATTCCCAGCCGATTCTTGATGTTCACAACATTATTGTTGGCAAACGTCGCGGCATCTTGGTAGTAAGCGGACACATCGGTTGCAGAAATAGTGGTCGCTGCTGCTGTGTACTTGTACGACCTGAACGCCTCCACCGTAACATCAGCCCCGCTGCTCACGTTAATACCGGTATCCGCAGCATTGTTTACAGCAACATCCGTGTAGCTGTTGATTTGCGGTGCTCGCAGCAGCACGGTTCCGCCAGTGTTGCCCGCGCCTTGCACGTTGATCTGGGCAGTCGCATTGTTGGTAGGCGTCATGAGATTGATCGCACCCACAGTGGTTTCCAGCGTGACATTGCCGCCGGTACCGACTTGCAGTGTGACGCCAGATGCACTGGTGTTAGTGTCAGCGGCTGAAGTCACGAAAGTGGTGCCGTTGGTAATGGAGGCAATGGTCGTTCCTGCTGGAAAGCCATCGCCGGATATAGGCTCGCCCACCGCAAGATTGGCTGTGCTGCCCACCGTTACTGTAGTCCCGCCGACCACCGTTGCATTGTTTAGTGCAGAATGTGCATCAAGCAGCGCGCCATTTTCCACGGTCACATTGCCGCTGGCTGCGAGCAAAATATTTCCCCCGATGGTGCCGGAACTGTTAATCGTTCCATAGACGTCAATATTTCCCGCATCCGCTTCAAGCTGGAAGGTGTTTGCCTGCGCCGTAGTGCCGTAAATATCCAGATTGCCGCTACGGGCACGTATGTCACGCAATTGAGTAAAGCCGCCTTGTGTCAGGATATTATTTAGATCGGTGAGCACATTGTCGGTCCCGTTCCAGTTCACGGTATTGGCATCAACCGTAAATGAACCCGGCGTATTGGCCGCAGCAAAAGTTGTTGCCAGCAAGGTTCCCGCTATCGAAACCGGACCTTTCGTTGCTGCGATCTTGATACTACCGGCATTGCCACCGCCAGATGCCCCGGAAACATTCAACGTTGCACCGCTCTGAATATCAACCCCGCCATTATCAGCCGTCAGGTTTATGGTTCCAGCCGGGGCATAAACGGTTTGTCCTGCAAGGGTCTCGGAAATGCCTTTAGCGCTTGTTGAAGAAACTCCGGCAAGCGTCACGCTATCTGTGCTTCCCGTTCCGGTCGCATGCAAGGTAATGGAACCTGTCGGCACATTGATCACCCCGGTATCAATGATGCTCTTGCCGCTGATGGCCAGTTGCGCGCCCAATGACCCTGTCGACGCAAAGGCCGTCCCGCTATTGGGTTTGATTTTAATATCGTAATTGCTCGCCGTGATGCTCTGCTTGGCATTGCTGGTAGCGGTAATTTGTCCTGCCTGCAAAACCAGATTGTGGTTTACAGCCCCATCCCCGGATGCGATGGTGGCGGCACCGGTGCCTTGCATGGATATCTCATTCAGTGCAATGAAATTGACATTACCAAACCCGTTGATGCCTTTGTTCCCGTCTGCAATCGCGATGCTATTGGCATTGATATTCAGGGTGCCGGTATAAGCGGGATTGGTGGCAATCGCGCTCGGGTTGCCATTGTTATTCATCCAGATGACACTGGCTGCATCAATACTAGTGGTCGCCAAGGAATTGTTCACGCCGTTCAGGTTTTGGGCATTTAACGTCAGCGAATTGAGCAGAGGGTTACCCAGTGTGGTAGCCCCATAAAAGTTGATGTCGTTATAACTATGCAGCGTGATATCCTGAAAACTCTGAAGCTGTGTCAGCAACGTGTCACTTAGCGAAAGCGCGGTAGCGGAAGCGGGCGCAGTGCTGCCAACATTGATGTTCTGCGCCGCCACACTGAATGCGCTGCCGTTGAGAATCGCCGTGTTGCTGATGGCTGTAGAATAAGAAGCATCAAGTAACAAGGCATTTTTAGCTGCCCCCAGAGTCGCACCCGTTGTTCCGGTTAAAGGGTCTGCTATGGTCAATGTGCCGCAAATCGATGTGCCGCAAGAAAGAGTAGGATCGACATTCGTGCGCGCTACCGTGACCTGCGGCCCGGTGGAAACCCGCAACAAAGCGCCATTACCATAAACACTTCCACCCAGATTGGCATTGCTTGAATTGTCTATCGTGATGTTGTTCGCCTGCCCGCTAAATTTTCCGACACCTTGTATGCTGCTGCCAGCCGTGACTGTGACATTCTGGTTCGCAACCAGCATGATTTCCGGGCCTTGCAAGGTGCTTCCGGCATTATCGACAACAACCATATCGGCACCCACAGCAATACTCATGCCGTTCGTGGTCTGGGTGCGCACACCGCCGATGAGCAGGCTGTTAGCGTCAAGATTATTGAGCATGCCCGTGGTGAGCTGCACCAGCCCGTAGGGGTTAGGAGTCCCTAATGTGTTCACGATATCGAACCCGCTACCCACCACGCTAAGATCCACCTGCGCGCCCAATCCGCCCGCACCGGGTTGAGAGATGATCGTACCATTGAGCGCCAGCGTCGCTCCGCTGCCGTTGGCGGTCACCGCGAGCAGACCCGCATCAGCTGGCAGGTACGGCGTCACCGTCCCATTCGTTGCGGCCAACGTTGTGAAGTACGAACTTGCGTAGTTATCCTGGAACTGTGATTCGGTGCGCGCCACGCTGCCGGGAGCGACCTCGAATCCGGACCAGCGTGAAGCCAGGATATTCGTTCCGGCCACCGCCAGCTTGCCTGCCATGATCTCGCCACCGCCCAAAAGCTGTATAGCTTGGCTGGGTAGCATGTCCTGATGGCCAGACACGAGTGTGACCGTGTATGCGCCCGGAAGGAGCGCATAGCTCGCTGGCAGAAGAGCATAGTAGCCTGCGCTCAACCCCTCTCCCCCCGAGAGATAAACCGAACTACCCACGCCCAGCGTGGACTTTGAACCGCTCGTGGCATACTGCCCGGAAAACTGCGGGTCATAGGGTGCGAACGTCGACAATCCCGACATTCCCGGAATGATCGCATAAGTATTGGCCGGGCCTTGCGCAGGGTTGAGCACATTCAAAGTACCCCCTGTGCCCGGAATGAATTCGTAGGCGTACAGATCGCCGCCGCCGGATAAATCAACGACTGCACCATTTTTTTGGGCAACATTAGTACCCTGGATAGTGATCTGTTTTTGCGGCGGCGCAGTCAGTGTGACGCTCGCCAAGGGATTCCCCCCACTCCATGCCAGGTCATACACCCAACCCGTGCCCCCCACCATCGTCCCGAATGGAATGATTTGCCCATCTGCCGATACCGAGGTCAAGCTACCCTGGCCTAGCGTCACGCTTTGGGTTCCAGTCAGAGTCGCGGTCGGATTGACGCCCAGATTGATCGTACCCAGAGGCGCCTTTAGCACACCGTCTTGTACGATATTAGCGGCACTCAGCGTGACCTGTCCCCCGGCTGACAACACCGGACTCGAACCACTTCCCGGCAAGATCGTAATCGTGCCCGCAGGATTGGCCGAACCATCCACAACCGCCAGCGTAAAATCGCTCATGGTGGTGGGATAAACCTGGTTGGCCTGAAGCGTCATGTTGCCCTGCGTAGTCAACTGCCCAGCGAGCGTGTTATTCAGCGTATCCAACACTCCATTCAAGCGGATATCCCCGCTGCTGGTGATCGAAAGTTGATTGATACCTGAGACCGAGACATCTCCGGTAATATCGACAAGATTGGCCGTGACACTTAATATTCCGGTGCCGGAACTGGGTTGAGTGATGACCTGATTCTGCAAGTTGGTGTTGGCAAGCTGGACGTAATCCGAGGTGATGCTGGCGTTGTTACCCGTAAGATCAATCTCGGGTGCATTGAGCGTGATACTTTGCCTGGCTGCCAGCGCGACTTTGTCCGCAAGAACAATTGAGCCATAGCCACTGGTAAGCGTCACCACATCGAACCCAGCCTTCTGCAAGGCGCCTGGGTCAACATAAGCCAACCCATCCACATAAGTCAGATTAGTATTAGCATTACCGGCATCGATAACAACGTTGCCTGAGTTTTCGGCATCAACCACAAAGCTGCCGGAACCAGAGGGGCCAACCAGAATCTCCCAAGTGGGATTTTGCGGAAAACCTGAAAGTAAGTTGCGCTGTGATTGAACTGTCCCTGCCAGTGTAAAGGAAAAGTTACCTGCTGCTGCCGTGCTGCCTGATAAGACACCGGCCTTCATAGAACCGTCCAGCAGCGCCCCTTCGGTTGCAGTGATGGCAATTTTTCCCGCGTTTCCGGCAACCAGGTTTGAACGATACACCACCTTATTCGATTCGAGTTGTGGCAAGTCAAGGTTCGCAGCCGCACCCGAGACATCCATCATTGAACCTTGCTGCGTCACTACGAACATATTGCTGTTGAGATTAATCGTTCCGCCGGAGAGCACCTGCCCCAGGGAAAGCCCTTGGGCATTCGGTGTCATAATTACCGCACCCGGTGCAAGCAACTCGCTTTGGCTCCCAAGCCAAATGTATGAGTTACCATTGTTGAAGCTCGAAAGGGGCGAGTTAAGTGTCAGGTTGATGCTGCCCGCAGGCGCATCGAGCGTACCCAACACAGTCAGTTGGCTATCGGATGTAAGATTGATGGCGGCGCCCGGATCAACGGTAATATCCGCACCTGCCCCCACTGTCAGTCCATTTACACCATTGCTTTGCTTGAGCGTGATGCTGACTGGTTTTCTCTGCCAGTCTGGCAAAGTTCCGATTTGTGAAAAACTGTAGACATCCGTACCGCTTGCCTTTTGCAGCGCTGAATTATCCAGAATCAGCGTCTGGTTCTTCGCAGTGACGCTGGTATCCTGCGCCACTAACAGCCCGCCACCGTTCGCACTCAGGGTATAGCTCGAAAACCCCCCGGTGCTGAAGAAATCCGCCCCCAGGTTGAGCGAGTTATTTTCTGTCCCGCCGATCACAATGCCATTCCCATTGCTACCCACGATGCCAGTCTCATTGACAGCAAGCCCGCCGCCCTGTCCACCCGCAACCCCATAGCTTTTTAGGCCGGTGCTAATGGTGGCGAGCTGATTAGTATAGCCACTATAGCCATTAGGTGAACGGCTGTTCACAGCGTAATTTCCGCTAAGTGAGATCGAACCGCCGTTTCCGCCCTGCACCTTGTTCGACGCGTTGACGTACGCCCCGCCGGATGCGTCAATGACTGTTCCCACAACATAATCAAGGATGCCCCCGGAGTTGATAGTTACATTACCACCGTTGATGAAGACGGGGCTGGTCGCACCCGTTGTATCCAGCAAGGCCGCGTCATTCACCCACATGCCACGGGTGGAGATGATGCTTCCTGCCGAACCCAACGTGATTCCGCCAGCTAATGTTCCGGAGGAGGTTGCGGTTGCAACCGTACCCATCGTCACCGTTCCCGAAGGAACATAGATGGAGCCAAGCATGTTAATCGTATCGCCCTGCAGCGTCAGGCTCCCACCCGGTGCAAGATTAAGGGAGGTGCCCGAATTCACCGTAACCATACCGTTGGTGTATATTCCAACATTGTTGATACTGTTTGCAGCGGAAAACAGGCTCGGGTCAAGAGAGATTGTTGTAGGCAGAGCGTCCGTGAGCGAATAGGTTACCAGTGGGTTTGGTTGAAACGTGACACCGTCATTCGTCACGTAGTTGTAATTGGCCGTAATTGTGTTAAAGATCGCGGCACTGTCACCAAGCGTAAACGTCCCACCCCGTGGCAGCATGGCGTAAGTATCCACGTAGGGAACACTCTGACCGGATGTAGCGAGGTTGACATAAGGTTGTGTCTGGTAGAGGCCTGCCACTGTCTTGGAGACGACGTTGCCTTCAACAACGGCGCTGGGCGACAGAATTGTCAGCTTGCCTGCCGCTTGCCCCTGCACGTAACCTGGGCTCCAGGTCTTGGGCATGGTATTAAAAGTTTGAGTTACGCCCCATTTAGCACTGCTCTCTGTATACGATCCGGCAATACCCGTGTAAGTCATATTGGGCGAAGCATTGGCAATGTTATACGCCGCTCCATTTGATCCGATAAGAGTGGTTGTCGTGACATAGGCGCCGGTGTAATCCACCTGCCCGCCGGAGATATTGATGGTCGATCCCGGATTGGTCACCACTCCGCCGGTCGAGATGAGATTCACGGCGCCGCCGCTCGACGTCAACTCGGCCACCCCTCTTTGAATCTGCGCCTCCTCGCCGGAATAATTGGCAAACGGCGTACCCTTACTGATATCCACGTACACGGTTTGGCCGTACAAAGGCCCGGTCTTTTGCAGCGGTGAATTCGCAAGTTCGGCTCCGCGCAACTGCACTGCCAGGATATTGCGCGCAACCGACACCGACGCTGTGCTGCCCGAAACATCTATGGTGCTGCCACTGTCAAGCAATACCCTCGCCCCGTCCGTGCCAGAGCTTGGGCTAGGTAAATAGTTTGGATTGAGGAAGCCGTTATAGGCATTCGTCGAAAAAATATACTGATAGGGATCGTTGCCGCCGGACAATGGAATTAAACCGCTTGCCGGAGATGTTCCCGTGGCGGGGACATAACTGCTGATTGCCGCAAGCGTCACAATCCCGCCGGGAGCAATGATGCTGCTGCCGCTTTGCATTTCGATGGTGTAGCCCATCGCTTCGATGATCGAAGGATTGAATCCCTGTGAAGCAGTGGTCGTGGATTGAGCCGTAGCAGAATCGGGCATGACATTGGTCGAACTTGTTGCACCAAAGGTGACGTCTCCAGTCTGGGTCGCCCGGATGTCATAGACTCCGCTATTGTCGACGTTTTGGGTCGCTGTCGGGTTATTGATATCTGTACCCAACAGAGCACCATTTTCAACGTTGTAGCGTGCTTCCAGTTTGATCGTGCCGTTCTCGTTGACGGACGTCGTTGCCGAGATTCGTCCCTTCTGATTGACGGCAAAACCCACCAAAGTGACGTTGCCACGTTGAGACAAGATACTGCCGAAATTGCTGACCGTGCCGGAAGAATTGTTCTGGACTTGTGCAGGCTGACTATTTGTAGCTGCGAGAGAGGGATCGATCTGGTTCGGATTTTTGACATCGACTTCGACCAATACGCCGCGCAGGTTCGGGTCCTGGCTTGCCTCCAGATAAACGTTGTTCCCTGCGGCCATCACCACCTGTCCGTCATGCGTCGAAATGCTGCCACTGTTTTCCACCACCGGCGCAAACAGCATGATGGTCGAGCCGTTCAGCGTCGCACCGGTATCCACCCTCACAAACCCTCCGCATAATGGGTTCCCAACTGTGCAAGTGTCTTGAAAAGCCGGATTTAATTGGGTATTGGTCAGATAACCCGCCTCATAAAGACTGTCCTTGATATCCAGCGAAGATGCAATCAACGCCCCGGTGTTTACTTGCGCGCCATTGGCAAAGATGATGCCGTTCTGGTTGATCAGATAAATCTGCCCTTGGGCGTAGAGTGAACCGGCGATAGTGGTTGGATTGCCCTGCCAGATACGGTTGAGTGTGCTGGCAGAGGAAGACGGCTGCACGAAATTGACTGCGTAACCTGGATTGATATTGAAATCTTGCCAGTTGAGGATAGCGGTTGGCGTGTTCTGAGTGATAGTCATGACCTTGCCGCTGGTGCTGGTGCTGGGAGCTAATACTGAACCGTACTGAACAAATTTAAGATTGCCGGAGGGGCCGCATCCTCCCGCGCAAGGGGTTGGAAGAGGTGGATACGCAAACGTCGGCAAAGCCGAAAGCAGTCCCGCAGCCATAAGCGCTTTGCAAAGCACACTGAGGCTGATTTTTGGCTGGGTGACTTGCCTGTTAGCTGATTTTTGTTTGCTTTTTTTCATTGTTGGCCTTCCAAGGACATCATGCTCGACCATAAAATAATTTTTGAAGACTGGTGCCATTTCAATCTATTTATTGAGTTTCCAAAATACATGGCCCGGTTGTCACAGACCCCCTCCCTAGCCCTCCCCCGGTGGGAGAGGGGACTAGAACCCTTCCACGGAAGGAGAAGGACTTTCATCCCACTCTTCCCCGGAGGGAGAAGAGCTTTCATCCCCTCTCCCATCGGGGGAGGGTTAGGGAGGGGGAAAAACTGTCAACAAGAAGAAAACTATCCATAAATGGCAATGCCCAACTCAACAACTAAAACGCCCCCACTGTCTTAAACTCAAGCCTTGCCTTTCCGGTTTGGGTGTACGTTGTTTCCTTGAGCGGCCAGGCCACGTCGAGACCCATGGTGTAACTTTTCCATGCCTGCACCCTCAAGCCTAAGCCCGCGCTGGCGAGGTTGAAATTGGGCGTTTGTGCAGGCAGCGCTTCGCGGACGCGCAGGTGCGCGCCGTCTACAAACATCAACGGACGAAAATCGCTGAAACTTCCGCTGGCCATTTGCGGGCCGCGTAGCTCTATCGAGCCGCGCGCGCCGTCGTCTCCGGCCTGCTCCGCTTCGTAATAGCCGCGCACACTGTCGGCGCCACCGGCGGTAAACTGCTCATTGCTGATCAACGGGCCGCTGGCAAGTTGTCCATCCATCCTGGCAAAAAGCGCAAAGCCCTTGGGCAAGACTTGAGTGCGATCAATTTCGCCGCGCAAATAAACGTAATCCGGTTTGGCATCGTAGCGCATGCACTCGAACTCGCTCACGACTTGTCCGTTGCATACGGTCATTCTGTCGCCCACTCCGCGCAAATGGAAATTCAGGGCGGCATTGGCTCCGCTCACCCCGGATTCATCCGCCAAATTGACGTTATACGCGACCGAGAAAGGCACATAGGTGATCGGCGTGTGGCCGGTGTCGCTCCCGGCGAGCATCGTGTCGTTCAGGAAATGTTTGTAGTCCACACCCAGCGTCAGGCTGTGAAATAATTTGTCGCGCGACGGTAACGGCATCACCCAGCGCAAGCCGAAGATATTGCCCTGCCCCAATACGGACATATCTCCCAAGGTCGCCACGTTGCTGCGTGAGGCCACGGTATAGAACGCAAGCTGATTGTCCGAGTGCTCAATAGGCATCAGGTACGTCCCGGAAAAAACTTTCACCTGGCTCACATTGTCAGGTGAGGTTTGATATTGCAGCGAAAGGCTGTGCTCCCGCTGCCACAAGTTGTCGTAGCGCAGCATCCCCGTAAGACGCAAAGCGCTGGTGTTGGCGCTGGCGCGGTTGTCCAATTGGATGCTGGAATGAAATGGCAATTGATCCTCCACATTTAATTCAGCCTCGACCGTTCCCGGTGTCGCGCCCGGACGCAAAATCGGGGTCACTTTAAGATCGGCCACGCGATTGGCATCCACCAGTTCCTTTTGCACCTCGGGAAAATACGGCACATTGCCTTGAGCTAATTCCGGCACCTTGGACAGGATGCGGTTAAGCGAATAATAATGCGAGCCAACCACGCGCACTTTCCCCACATTGCCCTCGGTCACTTTCAATTCCACGACACCGCTGTTTACACTTTGCTCGGGGATGTCCACCAGCACGGTGAGATAGCCCGCATCGTGATACGCCTTCTCCAGCGCGGTGCGCGCTTTTTCCACATCGTCTATGCTTTTTTCTTCGCCCAGAAAGGGATACACCGCTTCCTCGATACGAATCGAGGGCAACATGGTATTGCCCGTGATCTGGTATTCCATCACACTAAACATGTTCTTTTTTGCGGCATTCGGCTCGGTGCCTTCTGCCATGCCGGCGCAGGAAAAAACAAGCCCCGCACACAGCAATAAAATTCTCATTGATGCCATCAAATCATTACCAAGCGCTCACCGGTTAATCCCGGATTATGCAGCGCATATATTTCGTACTTATTACATCAGCTCGTAGTGAACCTTATCCAACCGTTCATGGTGAGCTTGTCGAACCACTCGTGGTGAACCCTTCGATAAACTCAGGGTGCCCTGTCGAACCACCTCCCACAAATGAAAAAACCCCGGCATTACGCCGGGGGTGTTTCAAGCCTACAGATTCAGATGCTTATTGCAGTTGTTGCAAAGGACGGCAGGTGTTACCAAAATTACCAACACGAATTACCGGGTTAGATGCTGTAAAGGTCGCTGAAGCAGCATAATGGTTTTCCGAAAGAGCCAGGATGCCCGGAACGACTTGGCCTCCGGCAACTCCACCACCCAACACCACCGGACTGGATACTTCTTTTACCAGGGTAGTGTAGAGATCCAGCTTGGCGCCGGCAGCCATGGCTGCGGGACGGTTCCATGTACTTTCCACGACCAGGTCATACGTGCCGGCTACAGCACTTGCGAGCGAGGGTGCATTCCCGTTCAGAGCGGTGTTCTGGTACCAGTCAGAGCCTACGCCGTGATCCAGACCAATGATGCCGATGGCATAGGTCGGCGTGGTAGCAGCGCCAGGCAGAACAACTGAATTTGCATTGGGAGCACCGATCGCACCCGTAGTCAGGTCAATCGCTAGACCCGCATAAGTACCCGTTACACCGCCCTTTTGCGCATAAGTCATGCAATGACCCAGATTACCGGTGGAGGAGTTCTCAACCACGACAACGTCTGCTGCCAGAGCAGGCGATGTAGAACCGATGCCGTTAGCCAGTTGGCTATCCGAATACATCAATGGGGGAAGATTTGTTGATGAACATGGATTGCCCATGATACCGGCGTTCAAGGAAGCCTGCGATCCGGAACCGGACTGGCGGCGGCAGATGACCATGATCGAATTTCCGGTACCGATGCTCGGATCGATCATAGCCCAGTCGCTGGTATTGCCAGACATAATGGCTGCTACCTGTGCTTTAGTCATAGCCAACATCGGTGCTGTTGCAGGAGAAGCAGAACCCATGGCGGTCGTGCCATTGACGGTAACGCCGAACACCTGCCCAACCACGGCCGACACCTTCAACGATGCCAGTTGTGCCGAAGTTAGGGCAGAAAACACGGGCACGCCGGCGACAACAGTGAGGTTAACCGGAGCTTCCATAGTGGCTGGCTCGACGTCGGAGATGCCGGCATCCGTTGCAGTGTTGAGGCTTCCTGTGCATGTCCAGACAGGCTCATGAGTCAGGGAATTGGTTGTCACGCTGGACGAACCGCAGGTGGTATAGTCAACGAAACCAACTAGGCTACCCGTTGCAACCGGATTCACGCCATAGATTGAACCGCCCTTGGCTGTGTCATAAATCAGCAATGGCTTGCCACCGATAGAAGTGGGGATAATCAAACCTGGGACAACGCTACCAGTTGTCTTCGCGGTGCAGGCCACAGCGCGGAAGTTGCTGCCACTGGCTGTAGTGGCGGTGCCATCCCAAAATTCATCAATGGTACCGGATTGGCAGAGATCTTCTGAAACTTCGCTGATTGCGTTCTGCAAAGCAGAAGAACCGGATAATTTAAGCGTTACCAGGGTACCTGCGGTTGCGTCGGCTGCCACTACTGCCGGTGTCAACGCCATTGCTTGACCAGCCAAGGCCATGGAACAGGCCACAACGAGTGCTTTCATTTTCATGTTCATTTCTATAATTCCTTTTAAATTTAAAATCAATTAAAATCAAATAGTTCATTAGCGCCGTATGTCCCCTCCCCATTGCAGGGGGAGGGCTAGGGAGGGGGTAGAAATGCATGGTTTCACCACATTTACCCCCATCCTATCCTTCCCCCTGACAGGGGAAGGGATATTTGGGCTAATGAATTTTTTAGGCTAAATATTCAGACTTAAGCCAAAGTTGCGCTGCCTTGATTGTTGCGACGGGAGACCATAAAACCAACGATCCCAAAACCGCTCAACATCAGCAGCCAATCGCTAGGCTCAGGAACGGCGGCTACGGTATAGGACAAGGTTCCTGCACTGGAAAGATTGATTGAATCCATACCAGCCGTATTGCCGAACTGGGCGACGGCTGCGAGATCTGTTCCCGTAGTGCTGGACGGTGTCAGGTAAAAGAAACCCAGGGACGAGGTGCCGCTGCCGGTGAGAGTGGCCGTGCTAGAGAAAG
>Ga0182030_10018303_pt1 | contig 13445 bp, 13 predicted proteins | sample 812S3MmetaG_FD_121299 | JGI IMG/M metagenome (GOLD analysis project Ga0182030, IMG submission 121299) | Permafrost microbial communities from Stordalen Mire, Sweden - 812S3M metaG (Illumina Assembly) | ecosystem: Environmental > Terrestrial > Soil > Wetlands > Permafrost | place: Sweden... | reverse complement strand
TACCGCGAAGGCAACGAGCGCTACATCGCGGTGAAATACAGCGTGCGCGACCGCGATCTGGGCGGCGCGGTGGAAGAAGCCATCCGCAAGGTGAACGCGCAAGTGCAATTGCCGCGCGGCTATCACCTCGGCTGGGAGGGCGAATACCAGAGCGCCATTCGGGCGCGCAACCGCCTGGCCATCATCGTCCCGCTGACCATTGTGCTGATTTCGTTGATTTTGTACATGATGTTCCACTCTTTCAAGTGGGCGGCCCTGATTCTGGTCAATGTGATGGTGGCGTCGGTAGGCGGTTTCCTGGCGCTGCTGGTGACGCATACCAACTTCAGCGTGTCGTCGGGCGTGGGAATGCTGGCGCTGTTCGGAGTTTCGGTGCAGACCGGGGTGATCATGCTGGAATACATCAACCAGCGGCGCGCCCGGGGCTTCCCGATCGAAGAGGCGGCCATTGAGGGCGCGGTGCTGCGCTTGCGGCCCATCATGATGACCATGCTGGTGGCCACGCTGGGATTGCTGCCGGCGGCGCTGTCGCACGAGATCGGCTCGGATTCGCAGCGGCCATTTGCCATCGTGATTGTGGGCGGGTTGATTGCGGCGCTGGCCATGAGCGTATTCCTGCTGCCGACCCTGTATGTATGGATCGCCCGCGACGGCGACGTGCTGCCGGAAGTGGAAACGGAGACAACGTGAGAAATCGCACATTATGTACTTCCCGGCCACCCGACGCTTGGCTTAGGCTTAAAGTGATGAAAACAACTGTTGCCGTTCTTGCGAGTCTGTTTCTGATTGTTGCCACTGCCGGCTTTGCCCAGGAAAAAGGGCGCGGCGAGCAACCTAAGGCGCAAACCTTCAAACCCAGCAAACCGCCCGCCCGTGGCCCTGCGCCGGCGCGCAACGCTCCCGCGAAACCTGCTCCGCAGCAGCACCTATCGGACAGGGCCGGACACCCCGAAGCCCCTCACGTGGACGGAAAAACGTGGGTGGGGCATGACACCGGTAAGAACGACCCGCGGTTTCACCTCGGCCAACCGTGGCAGCACGGCCATTTTACGGCCGGTTTCGGACCCAGCCACGTTTGGCGGCTGGGCGGCGGCGGCCCGTCGCGCTTCTGGTTCAACGGCTTCTATTTCTCGGTGGCCGAACCGGACTTGGCGTACTGCGACGGCTGGCTATGGGACTCCGACCAGATCGTGCTTTATGAAGATCCCGACCATATCGGTTACTACCTGGCGTATAACATGCGTACGGGAACTTATGTCCACGTGCTTTTCTTAGGCAATTCGTAGTGTCAGGTTGGCAAGCGATCGTTCGCGCACCGCTCCGCACCACTGCGCCGATTGCGCACAATGCCTGCCGCGTCCCGAGGAGTTTTTGGGTGGTCCCTAACCTAACCTAAGGAGTTTCCGAATGTCTATTCGGCCCATTAAGAGACTTGCTAAGTCGAAACCGGCCCTGGAAGGCGCGGGAGTCCACTTGCGGCGCGCCTTCGGGTTCGGCAACACCAAAGAGTTCGATCCTTTCCTTCTACTCGACGATTTTCGCAACGACGTGCCGGAGGATTACCTGGCCGGCTTTCCGTGGCATCCTCACCGCGGGATCGAAACCATCACCTATGTGCTGGCCGGCACCGTAGAGCACGGCGACAGCATGGGGAATCGCGGGGCCATCGCGGCGGGCGACGTCCAGTGGATGACGGCGGGAAGCGGCATCACTCACCAGGAAATGCCGAAAGGCGATGCCACCGGCCGGATGCACGGGTTTCAATTGTGGGCCAACCTGCCGGCGTCATTGAAGATGACCGATCCCCGGTACCAGGAGGTGAAAGCCGCCGACATCCCCGCGATCACGGACGACGATGGCACGCACGTGCGCGTGGTCTGCGGGAGTTTCTGGGGCAAGACCGGTCCGGTGGATGGCATTGCGGCAGATCCGGTGTACCTGGACGTGTCGGTGGCGCCGGGGCGCCGGAAGACCTTGCCGGTGGAGACCACGCGGCACGCGTTCGCTTACGTCTTCGCCGGCGCGGGGAAGTTCTGCAACGCCTCCGGGCCGTTGGACGTGCCCACCGAAGGCGTCGGCTGGCTGGACATCGCGCCTCCGACGGCCGCCGACAATCGCTCGCTGGTGGTCTTCGATAGCGGCGACGAAGTGACGGTGCAGGCCGGGGACGAAGGCATTCGCTTCCTGCTGGTATCGGGAAAGCCGATCGAAGAGCCGGTGGCGTGGTACGGGCCGATCGTGATGAACACGCAGGCGCAATTACAACAAGCGTTTCAAGAGCTGGAAAAGGGCACGTTCTTGAAGAAGTAGGCCGGACGCGGCTGGCGCTTTTCGGAGGTCCTGGTGTTATTGCGGGCCTGGGCCTTCAGGGCATCCATTGCGGTAATCGTTCTGGGCAGCGCCGCTCGCTTGCTGGCGGTCGCGCCGCCGGTGGCATTCGAAGAAAATCGGGGCCGGGCGCCGCGCGAGGCGCCGTCAGGGGTCCTCAATGGCGCCCGCGAACAGGATGGCGCCGGTCTGCGAATCGGCGATGACGACCGCGAACGGGCGGTCGAAGACCAGGGTTTTGAGCGGGCGGGGCCGTAGCATGGCGGCGGCGCCCATGGTGACCGCAGTCGCGGCCGCCGCCACCGTGCCCTTTTCATCCACTTCCAGACGGGTCTTGTGGAGCACGTCGCTGATAAAGAACTGCCGCGACCCCATGGGGCCGAAATCCGCCTGGGGATCGTGGAACGCGACCTCCATCCCCATCTTCTCCAGAGGACCGGCCAGGCTGGCCGAGAAATCCAGACTGAAGCGCGGGAGTTTCAAGTCGAGATCGAAGTCCGGCGTTCCGGCGGCAAGATGGCCGGCATCGAGAGACGCCAGCACGTCTCGCGGCGTGTTACCCTCGCGCGGCAGCAGGGCATACAGGAAAACGCTGGACTGCTTGTAGTACAAGACCGCGCCTTCAAAGTTGGCGCCGCTGCGATACGCCCCCGTGAGGCGCGCCAGATGCATCAGCGGCGCCGTCTTCGAGCCGCCGCCGGTCAAGTGAAACGTGCCATTCTGCGTCTGGGAGAGCGGGAATTCCTTACGCCACTGGCCGGCGAAGTACACCGCGTTGGTCAGGATGACCGCCGCCTTGGCGACCGCCTGGGGAGTAACGATGCTGGCGATTTTGCCGTGGGTTGCCGTCTTGACCCAATCGTTAATCTCCGCCGCCGCCCGCGGATCCGCAAAATCGAGCGACTCGGCGCGGGCGCCGAACAGGGATCCGCAAAGCTTCACGAAATCGGGGTCCAGCGTAAAATGGCGGTCGGCCCATAGGGCGTCGGCGATGGTCAGGGCGGATGTCTCTTGCGACTGGAGTATGGCCAGCAAGGCCGCGGATGAGGCGTTCAATACCGAAGGGTCGAGGTCGGGCAGCGCCAGCGCCTGGCGCATCGCAGTCCGGGTGGCGCCGGCCGCTCCGTTCTCGGTCATGTGGAGCGCGAGAAAGACGCTCAGGGGCGAAATGAAGACGTTCTTGCGCGGCGCGCGGTCGACCAGGTCGCACAGAAGACGGAGACCGAAAGTTCTCTGGGCGGCTACGGCGATGCCGGCGGTCTCAACGCTGGAATCGGACATGAGTTCCTTTCCCGCTTGACGCTGGGCGCCCGCCGGCGCCCACCCAACAGCGCCAAGCCGGCAGGCAAGCCGGAAATCCATTCACGGCGCGTCATGGCGACGGCTCCAGTATCTCAAATTCCCCAGTTTGCCATGTGGAAACGAGTGGAGCGGGGTACGGGACTCGAACCCGTCTAAATCAGCTTGGAAGGCTGACGCCCAACCGCTAGGCCAACCCCGCTCACCAGGCCACAATTGCCCGATTCGCTATTATTCTACCATCCTGCGATGGACATCGACTTGCTCGAGTGCGAGGTCAGCGAGGTCAGAGCGTGGCCCGCTGAATTCCGCCCAAAGCACCAAGGTGACTCTTCGAAATGGGAAATACCCCTATTACCACGCCGTTACTATTTGCCCCATTACCAAAGTGAATACCGTGGTTATATCGAAGTATGAACGTGGATGTCGTGGTTTTAGTGCTGATGGCCATTGCGGATCTTTGCCTGCTGGTGCATTTGCGGCGCCGCCGCGCCCGGTACATCCGCATGGACCGGATGACGCGCTGTCTGCAACTTCACATCTGCAGCGAACTGGTTCCCGACTCCGTGGTGGCGCCCGACAGGGGGCGGGTGCGGCAACGGGCAAGCTGAATTGCCGGTCTCGCTCTCTTAGCCGAGTTGCTCCAACTCGCCTTCGAGCAGCGCCACGTGCTCTTCTTCCTCCGCCGCGAGCTCTCCGCATAGATCCTTTTCGAGCCCGGCGGGAAGCTCCGCTGCCAGCTTGTGGAAATAATCGCGCGTGCGCCGCTCCATTTCGAGCGCCGCCTGATACAAATCGCGGACGCCCGAGTCGCCGCTCAACTGAATGCCGCGAAACAGCCAGTTGGAAAGCAGCAGTTGCTCGTTCGCCGAAAGCTCCACCACTTCGCGGTCCAGATGCGCGTGGTATTTTTCCTCCAGCTCGTGGAGGTGGTCGAGTTCGGCGTCATAGAGGCGCTCGAGCACGGCGCGCTGGTCGGGAGTTTTGGCCTTGTCGCGCGCCAGTTTGTAGAAATGGAAGGAATCGAGCTCGAACTGCACGGCGTCGCGGATGGCCCGGAAGCGCATGGAGTCGCCCATCTCGCGGTCCGGAATCACTTCCAGGTCGCCGCCGCACATGAAGCACTTGCCGTAGGGGATGGCGAACCCGGTGGTCAGTTTGAAACAGCTCTTGCACCGCCAGGTGTAGCGCACCTGGGCGCAGCAGATCTCGTCTTGTTCCAGAACGTGGTGGCACTTCGGACAGGTGGATGGCATAAGTTAGCTCCCTGCGGTAGTCAGTTGCTGCGGCGCGTCCGGCTTGAGAATTCCCATGTACTCCAGCATTCCCTTGGCCGCCCGCTTGCCGGCGCCCATGGCCAGAATCACGGTGGCCGCGCCAGTCACAATGTCGCCCCCCGCGAACACTCCGGGGAACGAGGTCATTCCGGACTTCTCGTCGATTTCGATGTATCCCCAGCGGTTCACCTTGAGGCCCGGGGTGGTCTGCGCGATGATCGGGTTAGCCGTCGTGCCCAGGGCGTAGATCACGGTGTCCACGTCGAGCGGGAAATCCGAACCCGGCGTGGGAACCGGCCGCCGGCGCCCGGAAGCGTCCGGCTCGCCCAGCTCCATTTTCTGGCAGCGCATGCCCGTGACCCAGCCCGATGCATCGCCCATAATTTCCACCGGGGCCGTGAGCCACATGAAGTTCACGCCCTCTTCGATGGCGTGCTCCAATTCCTCGGCGCGGGCGGGCGATTCGCGCCGCGAACGCCGGTACACGCAGGTCACCGATTCGGCGCCCATGCGCAACGACACGCGGCAGGCATCCATGGCGGTATTGCCCGCGCCCACCACCGCGACGCGTTTGCCCATGCCTACCGGGGTATCGTAAATCGGCTGGCGGTAGCCGCGCATCAGGTTGACGCGCGTCAGAAATTCGTTGGCGCTGAAGACCCCGTTGAACGCCTCGCCGGGAATCTCGGCGAACTTGGGCGATCCGGCGCCGGTGCCCACGAAAGCCGTGTCGAAACCCTTCTCGGTGAGCAGTTGCGGGATGGTGAAAAGCTTGCCGATGATGCTGTCGAGGCGGATCTCGACGCCCATCTTCTTAAGATTTTCGATTTCCGCGTCAATGATGATGTCCGGCAGGCGAAATTCCGGGATACCGTACTTCAGCACTCCGCCGGCCACGTGCAGCGCTTCGAAGACGGTCACCTTTACGCCGTGGCGCGCCAGTTCGCCGGCGCAGGCCAGGCCCGATGGTCCCGAGCCGATAATCGCGGCTTTCTTTTGGGCCTCGGCGGGCGGATCGGGAAACTCGTCCCAACCGCGCCCCATGGCGATATCGGCCACGAAGCGCTCCAGCCGCCCGATGGCCACCGGCGCGAGCTTGGCGCCCACCACGCAGGTGGCTTCGCACTGGGTTTCCTGCGGGCAGACGCGCCCGCACACCGCCGGCAGCGCGTTGGTGGATTTCAGAATCTGGTAGGAGCGTTTGAAGTCCTTCTCCTGGATGGCGGCGATGAAGCCGGGGATGTCGATGCCCACGGGGCAGCCGGGAATGCAGCGCGGTTTCTTGCAGCGCAGACAGCGGTCGGCCTCATGCAGCGCGCCTTCCAGGTCGAGCCCCAGAGCCACTTCCTTGAAATTGTGACGCCGCTCTTCGGCCGGCTGATGCGGCATGGGCACGCGTTGCGGCGGGATGCTCTTGAGGTTTTTGGGCAGGCGCGGACCGGGCGCGGCCGCCACCGGCTCGGGAAGCTCGCAGGTGGAGCGCGGCTGGCCGTCGCTTTCCGCCACGGCTTTGAGGCTGGCGAGCTTGGTGGATTCGTCGCGGTAGCGGTCGAGCGCGGCCTTTTCTTCGCGCTGGAAGCGCTTCTGGCGCAGCGCCAGCTCGTCGAAATTCACCAGGTGGCCGTCGAAATCGGCGCCGTCCACGCAGGCGAACTTCATCTTCCCGCCCACCGTGACGCGGCACGATCCGCACATGCCGGTGCCGTCTACCATGATGGAATTGAGGCTCACCACGGTGGGGACGCCGAACGGCCGGGTGGTGTCGCAGCAGGCCTTCATCATGGGCAGCGGCCCGATGGCCACCACTTCGCGAACGTCCTTTTCGGTGGCCAGCACATCGGCCAGCGCCTGCGAGACGAAGCCTTTGCGGCCGTAGCTGCCATCGTCGGTGGTGACCAGCAACTGGTCGCTGTAGGCGCGGAATTCGTCTTCCCAGAACATCAGGTCGCGATTGCGGAAGCCCACGATGGAGATGGTGCGATTGCCGCGTGCCTTGTATTCCCGCAATTGCGGATAGATGGGAGCGACGCCCAATCCGCCGCCCACCAGCACGACCGTGCCTTCGAGTTTGCGGATGTGGCTGGGCAACCCCAGCGGCCCTATGAAATCGAGCAGGGCATCGCCCTCGCGCAGGGTCATCATCTCAAACGTGGTTTTGCCCACGGCCTGGATGACTACGGTGACGGTGCCTTGTTCCGGGTTGAAATCCGCGACGGTAAGCGGGATTCGTTCGCCGCGCTCGTCGATGCGGGCCATGATGAAGTGTCCGGGACGCGCCGCACGCGCCACATCGGGCGCTTTCACGTCCCAGAGGAAGGTTGTCGGACCAAATTGTTTTCTACGAGTGATGAGAAACACCACACCCCCTGAAACGACTATAGTAGCAAAAATACCGAAAAAATACTCTTTTTATCTTAATTGCGGCGCCGGGCATGGAGCGCCTTCAGCCGGCATGATATAAGTATCTATTGCCCTTATACTTAAGGGCCTACTGCCGGGGATGGAGCGGCTCGCCCCCTGCGTGGTATCGCTCACCACCGGCTAGAGTTTGCCCAACTGTCGCATGACGGTCGCAAAATCAAAGTAGACTTTTTCGCAGACCAGCCGGTCGTCTACAAACTCGAAGACACAAGCCACCTGGATGTCCATCTTTCGGCCCGTCGGTTCCCAGCCGGCCCAGAGACCATTGTGAGTTCCGGTCATTCGTACTTCAACGAAAACGAAATCGTCGCCGTGCCGGAGTGGGCCGGGTTCGATGTGCCAGTCCGGAAAGCCCGTAATCATCGAATGCAGCACGTCTCGAACTGCGGTTTCGCCATCGCTCACCCCTAAGGGCGCAACTTCATACCTGGCGGTGTAAAACGTTGCGAGAGTGGCCTCGACGTCATGGCGGTCTTCCGCCTCCGCATGCCGGCGAACGATCCCCTCGCACGCTTGTCTGAGATTCAATTGTGCAGGTGTTGCCAGTTCAAGAAGATATCACGATCACCCTGGAATGGGCCGAGGCGTCGAGTGGCAATCTGACGCGACGGCACGGCCTTGCGGGCGGCAGGGCTGAGCTGCGGTCAGCGCACCAGGCTCAAGAGCAGCGCCGGCGCTTCCGGACCTTCGAATAGCGTCTCGCACACCGAGAGCAGGCCCAAAAGCAGCAACAGCCCCACCGCGGCGTAGCGGATGGTCTTGGGCGCGAGGTGGTTTTGAATCCAGGTGCGCACGCTCCCGCCGATGGAGGCCGCCAGCGCGCCCTTGGTGGCCATGGCGAGCACCGCACCCAGCCACACCGCCAGCAGAGCGCCGGAGTTATTGGCCGCAAAGTTGGCCGCCGTGATCTGCCCTACGTCGCCCCATTCGGAAAAGAAAATCGCGGCGAAGGAAACCAGCGCCGCGCGATGCACCGGGTAGTCCTTGGGCTGCTTCACCTCGCGCTTGTCCGGCTTGCGCCACAGCACGAAAGCGATGGCCAGGAAGTTGATCGCCGTGATGCTCGCCACCAGCCAGCGGGGCAACGTCGAGATGGCTTTGCCCACCAGCACGGCCACCCCCATTTTCATCATGAAGGCCACCGCCATTCCGATCATGATCGGCACGGTGCGGTATCGCGTGGCCAGCACACCCGTGGTGTAGAGCAATTTGTCGCCTACGATCTCGGCGGCAAATACGGCAACATACGTGGCAAGCAAAATGGCAAACATCGGACCCGGAAACCTCTCCCATTCCTGAAGTAATCCGCAGTATATAACAGGCGCCGGCGGGTTCGCGCATCGAACTATCGCCGGTAGTAGCCGGCTATTTCTGCGCCTGGTTGCCGAGCAGGCGGTCGATGACCGGTGCGAGCCCGTCGCCTTCGAAAATCTCGCGTGTGAGCGGGCTGTATTCGTGCTCGGCCTGAATCGTGCCGCTGCCATCGATGATGTAGAGCCGCGGGAAGGTCAGGTTCGGAGTGAGCACGTAGGAGTAGGCCATCTGCCCCGAATCGAACAGAATGGGATAGGTGATTTTGTGGCCGGCAAGGAAGTCGCCGACCTTGCCCGGATCGTCCGGCGGGGTGACCACCGCCAAAATGGCTATCTTGTTGCCATACTTCTCCTGGGCTTGCTGGAGATTTTCGGCAAACGTGGCGCAGTGCGGGCAGGTGGTCTGGATGAACGCCAACAGCAAGGGTTTGCCGCGGTAGTCGGCCAGGTCGTGTTCGACGCCCTTGTTGTCCACCAGGGAAAAGCCGGGGGCGCGGCGGCCGGCCGCAATCGCTACCAGAGCGGTCGCGCACAGCAGAGTGGTCAGGGTCTTTCGCATTTCTTTCCAAATTAGCACACCGCCTCAGCCGGCCAGCCGTTTCAGGGACTCCTCGAAGGGAGCGCGCGCCACGCCTTTCTCGGTGATGATGGCGCTGACGTAGCGCGCCGGCGTCACGTCGAAGGCGGGATTCTGAACCGCCGTGCCCAGGGGCGCCACCTGGTGGCCGAAAACATGCGTGACCTCGGCGGCGGGGCGCTGTTCGATGGGAATCTGCGCGCCCGACGCCAGCGTCAGGTCCAGCGTGGAGATGGGCGCGGCCACGAAGAACGGCACGTCATTCTCCTTCGCCAGCACGGCCACCGAGTAGGTGCCCACTTTGTTGGCCACATCGCCATTGGCGGCGATGCGGTCGGCGCCCACCACCACACAGCCGATGCGGCCGGAATGCAGGAAGTGGCCGGCCATGTTGTCGGTGATGAGGGTGGCCGGAATGCCGTCCTGCTGCAGTTCCCACACCGTCAGGCGGGCGCCTTGCAGGAACGGGCGGGTCTCGTCAGCATACACGTCCACCGTTTTGCCGCTCTCGATGGCGGCGCGAATGACGCCCAGCGCCGTGCCGTATCCCGCCGTCGCCAGCGCGCCGGCGTTGCAATGCGTGAGCACGGTCTTATGATCGGGGACCAGCGGCGCGCCGTTCCGTCCGATGGCGCGGCAGATGGCGATATCTTCCTCGCGCATGAGAAGCGCCTCTTCCACCAGCCGGCGGCGGATTTCTTCCAGCGGGCGGCCGCGCAGCGAGGCGTACAGGCGCTTCATGCGGTCGATGGCCCAAAACAGGTTGACCGCCGTGGGACGGGTCGCCGCCAGGGTGTCGCAAATGGTTTGCACCTGCCCGTCCAGACCCTCTTCGCCGGCGTGGAGCACGCCCAGCGCGACTCCCATGGCGGCGGCCACGCCGATGGCCGGTGCACCGCGGATAATCATGTCCCGAATGGCTGCCGCCACTTCTTCATAAGTGCGGCAAGTCGCGAACGTTTCTTCCAGCGGCAGCCGTCTCTGGTCAATCATGACGACGGCGCCGTCCACCCACTCGATCGTCTCTACCATGCAGTCACCAGGATACTTGCCGGCGCGGTCCGGAGCAAAGCGGCGGTTTCCCGGCGCGGCGGACGACGGGGCCCAGCCGCGCGTCTCGTCGTCCTCGATCAAGTCCCGCTCGGTCTGATGCCCATGGCTTCCTTCATGCAGCCGTCGCAGCCCAAGTAATCGAATTTCGAAAACGAGAGTGAGGCGCCACAGGAGGAGCCGCAGTTTTTGCAAGTGTGGACTTCGCCGAAGTCGGTGGCGGAGTGGGAAGATCTCTTCGGCAAAAGTCTGGCGGGCGCTGGCCCGGGCGGTGAATCGGCCGAAAGTGGGTTGAGGGTCGGGCATGTCGCGACTTTCTTTGCGGTAGCGGTGGCTACGGTCACGACCTGGATCCCTCCGGCACGCGAGACATGCAAGAGAATTTCGCAGGGTTTGCCTAAGTTGCGGTGCATGCTGGCGAGCTGTTCGGCCTTCGCATGACATCCTGCGAGGAAGGCCTCACAAAGAGCGACCGCACGAGCCGGTTCCTATGGGATCAGCCTCTGGATATCCGCCGCAACCTCTTCCAGGCGTCTGACAAACGAGAAGCACGCGCGGTCGTGAATGAACTCGCCAGGGAGAGTGCTCGATCTGGCGCTCCATCGGGTCTGCCTTAATGCAGGAAGTCCTTTTCAACTACCGGTCTGTCCCCCCAGCATCACCGAATTCCGTTCCCAAAATGCCGGTGACTTCTCGACGAAGGGCGGGACAGTCAACCTGGGCTGCCTTCCAAACTTCATTCCAGTCGATCCCAAAATATGCGTGGATCAGAATGTTGCGGAAAGCGACTATCTGCGGCCACGGGATTTGTGGATATCGGCATTTCATCTCTTCCGAAATCCGCGCTGCTGCCTCTCCGATTATCGCCAGCTTCTGGACCACGGCGCTTCGAACCAACTCCGATTGCCGGAAGCTCTCGAAATTCGTTTGCCCAAGAAACGTAGCGATGTGATCGGCAGCCTCGACGATGTCATTGAGGTACAGGTCATCACGCCGCATAGACGAGTTGAGCGTCGGCGAGCACGTAAGACCGGATGCGCGGTTTCAACCCGTTCTTCGAGACGAGGTCAACTTTCCGCCCGAGGAGCTTCTGAAGGTCCAGCATCAACCCAGCATGCTCCAACAGGCCCACTCCCGCATTCGGCAGAAACTCGACCAGGAGGTCGATATCGCTGTCCGGCCGCATTTCGCCACGGGCGGCCGATCCAAAGAGCGAGAGTTCCCGAACCTGGTATCGCCGGCAGAGGCCAACCAATTTGGCCTCCTCAACCTCTACAGCACCGAGATGGAGCGTTTGGCTCATGGCCGTTCCTTTCATTATGTCATTATGCCCTGAATTGCGAGCAGGACGTGCCGCAGGTTTGGGGGCTGCCGCATCGACGTCCAGTTGACTGCCAACGCGTCCGGCGAGGCCGCCGAAATTCTCCGTTTTTCGTTATGAAGAAGGTTTAGAGGACGTGGCAACGTCTCGCTGCGTCCCGGACACAGCCGCTTCACGTAAGACGGTGATCCGGGGTCCCTGTCGACATGATTCCTGTGCAATTGTAGTTGTGGGTGCGCGGCGCTCCGAACCTTGCACTGGAAGCCGTGCGCGAACCCACGCTATCATAACGTGTTGATGTTAAACGCCTTGCGTGGATTGAAGCCTGATGCCAGATAGACTGACGCCCGAGCGACGAAGCTGGAACATGAGCCGCATCAAGGGCCGCGACACGGGCCCCGAGAAGCGCGTCAGGTCCATCCTTCATCGTTTAGGCTTCCGCTTTACATTACGTCGGAAGGGCTTGCCTGGAAAGCCTGACGTCGTTTTGCCGGCAAGGCGATCGAAATGGAACAGGGGAGTTCCCGCGACTACAACGCCGCCGCGCAGGCCTGCGGCGCCAACGCCGACGCCGTATCGAAGCAGCTCTTCGAACACCTGGTCGGCGACGAAGAGGGACACCAGGACGGATTCGAGCGGCAACTGGAGAACATCGAGCGCTTTGGGCTCAGCTACCTGGCGTTGCAATCCTTTGGCGTCACTGCCCCGCCGGAACCCGCGTAGGCGGCATTGGAACGTCCCCATTTACGGCGTAATTGTTGCATTCTGTTATCCATGAGAGTGCTCGTCGATGCCACGCCGCTGCTCATTCGCAGCGCCGGCGTCAAGAACTATCTCTATCATTGGATTGCCGCCCTCCGGCGGACGGCTCCCGCCGGGGCCATCGGCACGTTTCCCAGCGGAGTCGGGGGCGGCCGGCTCGATCACCAGCATTCCGTGGCGGGATTCTTTCGCACCACGACCGGCCTTGCCACCCTGGCGTTATCCAACTATACGCCCCTCGCGGTCCTCGACGCATTCGCGGGCGGCGCCGATATCTTCCACGCCAGCAGCCTGGTGCGCCACCCGCCGCGCCGTCCGCGCCTCACCACCACCCTGCACGACCTGACCTCGTGGATCATGCCCGAGCTGCACCCGGCGGCCAACCGCCGCGCCGACCGGCAACTGGCGGAACACCTGCGCCGCGCGTACCGCATCATCGCCGTGTCGGAATCCACCCGCCAGGACGCCATTCGCGTTCTGGGCGTTCCGCCCGAGAAGTTGGTGGTGATTCACTCCGGCGTGGCCGATGCGTTTTTCCACGTCGATGACGAGGCGGTGGCCCGAGTCCGCGCGCGCTACCGCCTCGCGCGACCCTTCGTCCTATCCGTCGGCACTGTAGAACCGCGCAAGAATCTGGGCGGTCTGGTGAGCGCTTTCCAGGCTCTGCCGGCGTCGCTTCAGGACGAGTTCGACCTGGTTCTGGCCGGGCCCATGGGATGGGCCACTGAGACGACTGCACAACGCGTCCGCGCGGCCCGTTATCTGGGCTATGTGCCCGAGCGGGACATCGCCGCGCTGACGGCTGCCGCTACGGTGTTCGCCTATCCGTCGCTCTACGAGGGGTTCGGATTTCCGGTGGCGCAGGCAATGGCCGCCGGCGTGCCTGTGGTCACTTCGAACGTCTCGGCACTGCCGGAAATCGCCGGCGATGCCGCTCTGCTGGTGGATCCGCGCAGCCTTCAGGAGTTGCGCGATGCGCTCAGCCGCCTTCTGCTCTATCCCGAATTGCGCACGCGCCTGTCCATTCGCGGGCGGGAGCGCGCCGAACGCTTCCGTTGGGAGGTGTGTGCGGCGAAATCGCTGCAGTTTTTCCAGGG
>Ga0182030_10018302_pt1 | contig 13446 bp, 14 predicted proteins | sample 812S3MmetaG_FD_121299 | JGI IMG/M metagenome (GOLD analysis project Ga0182030, IMG submission 121299) | Permafrost microbial communities from Stordalen Mire, Sweden - 812S3M metaG (Illumina Assembly) | ecosystem: Environmental > Terrestrial > Soil > Wetlands > Permafrost | place: Sweden... | reverse complement strand
TGACTGCGCCGGCGGTCGACCTGATCGAGGTTTCGAGCTGGCTGGTGGAGAATACGCCGCAGTTGGAGATGGACCTGGGGAAGACGCGGGTGCGTTGCCAGCCAGGGCTGCAATTCGGCTCCCGCTTCGCCGGCGGGACCATGCCCGGGCAGGTGATGGACTACCTGCCCGAGGAGCAGCTGGCCGAGGTGAAGAACCTGGACGAATTCGCTGGCATTCTGGCTCTCGACAAGTGGACGGGCAACGCCAACGGGCGGCAGGCGGTGTTTACGCGCCGGCAGCGGGAGCGGCGCTACCGGGCGGTGTTCATCGACTACGGCTACTGCTTTCATGCCGGGGAGTGGAAGTTCGAGGACATCCCGCTGCGCGGCGTCTACTACCGCAACGACGTGTACCGCGAGATCGCCGGGTGGGAGTCGTTTGAGCCCTGGCTGACGCGGCTGGAGACCATGGCGGCGGAGACGGTGTGGGCGGCGGCCGGCGAGGTGCCGCCGGAGTGGTACGGCGGCGACTTGAACGAGATGGAGGCGCTGGTGGAGAAGCTGCTGGCGCGGCGCAGCAAGATCCGCGCACTGATTGAGGGCTTCGGGCGCTCGGACCGGAAGCCGTTTCCAAAATGGGGCACCGGGGCAGAAGGAATTGCGCCGGCGGGCTGGAAGGACGACCGCTGGGGGATTAGCATGGCGGGAAGGGTAATGTGAACCGCGATGTGACCGTGGACCGGGTGGGCAGATTGTCCAGATGGCCAGAGCCGCAGGGGAGAAGGCTACCAGCAGGAAGAGATTTCAAGCAGCGGAGAGATCCATGGGTAAGACAGCGACCAAATTCGCGGGCGGGGACTTCGCGCGGCGCGCCTGCGAGTTCCGGCTGCTCCGGTACGTGCCGGATGCGGTGCGGAATGAGTATGTGCACATCGGGGTCATTTTGCGGGAGCAGGCGCGCGCCGGCACTCGAGAAGACCCAGGGCCGGCCAGGCCGGAACCAATCACAATCCGCTTTACGCGCGACTGGCGCCGCGTGCGCTGCCTGGACCCGGAGGCCGACACGGCGCTTCTGGAGGGCATGGAGAGCGAGCTGAAGCGGCGCTTCCTGGAGGAGTCGGGTGGGGACGAGCCGGATGGGAACCTGATGCGGCTCCTGGGGGAGTCTCTGTCGCTGAGTGTCCAGATGACCGAGCCCAAGGCCTACCTGGCCGAGAGCATTCCGGCCGGTGTGGAGGAGCTGATGCGTCTCTATGTGGACCCGCCCCCCAGGGAGCGGCTGCCGCGGCTGAGCGGGCGGGCGGCCATCCAGCAGCGCGTGCGGGCCGAGTTTGAGCGCGCCGGGGTGTGGGACCTGATGCGCAAGCGGATCGCGGCCTCGGCCTACACGCGGCCCGGCGACCCCTTGAAGATCGACTGCGGCTACCGGCCCAATGGGCTTATCCGCATGTTTCATGCGGTGAGTCTGGAGCCGGGCGTGGAGATGGCCAAGGTGCTGGCCTTTTCGGCCAACAGCCTGCGTGCGGGTGTCGCCCGGCTGGACAACGCCGAGCTCGAGCTGACGGCGATCATCGAGCCGGCGGCGCGGCTGGGCGCGACCGACGAAGAGCCGGAACGGCTGGAGATGTACCGCTTCGGCGTCGAGACCATGGAGGAGCATCGCATCCGCGTGCTGACCACCTCCGACATGGAGCGGGTGGCGGCGACGGCGCGGCGGGAGATGGGGATATAAGTGCAAGGGATTAGCGGTTAGGGAATAGGGAATAGGGAAATTCTGTGCGGATACTGGCTGTGTTTGGCCTTTGTTTACAGGGGTTTGAGGGCTGAAGTTCTTGTTGCGGCCATTTGCAGATAGTTTCCCGGGTTTGGGGTAGGATTGGTTTTGTTGCTACGGAGAGGGTTCCAGCAGCAGATTGCGGCTTGATCTTGGCTGTGAACTGTGAACCGTAAACTGTGAACTGAGAAGGCGCGACCCATTTTGGGTTGCGCCTTTTGTTGTTTGCGGCGGAGCCGGAAAAGGAAGGGTCCTGTGAGGGTAGGCGAACAGTTGCGGGAGATATGGCGGCAGGCGACCAACGGCGGGAACACCGGCGGCAACCACGGGCTGGCTGGGAAGAGCGGCGTGGCTGCGGGCGCAGGACCAGCCGAGGCCGAGCGCAAGACGCTGGCGCTGCCGGCGATCCTGAGTCCATTTTCGAGCCCGGGTCAGTTTCCCGGCCGTCTGCTGCCCAAACCGACGCCGGCCAACCTGCGCCGGTTTGCCGAGACGCCGGTGGTGCGCCGGGCCATCAACGTGATCAAGGACCGCATCGCCGCCATGGACTGGCAGGTGCGGTTGCGGCGCGGGGCGAAGTCTGAAGACGTTGCCTTTGTGGACCGTAAGCTGCGGGCGCTGCGGCGGACGCTGGAAGAACCGAACGCCGCCGACAGCTTTCGCACCCTGATCGAGCAGGCCATGGAGGATGCGCTGACCGGTGGCTTCGGGGCCATCGAGATGGAGCCCACCGGCGACCCCGAGCGGCCGGCGATGCTCTGGCCCGTGGACGGAGCTTCGATCCGCATCAACGCCCGCTGGGACGGCGATCTCCAGACCCCGCGTTACGCGCAGGTGCTTCCCGGGCAACTCGAGTCCGCGGCCGTCGATCTGCTGGACGACCAGCTGATGTACATCCGCATGAACCCGCGCAGCTTTACGCCCTTCGGGCTGGGTCCACTGGAAGTGGCCTTCGAGACAGTGAACCAGTTTCTCAGCGCGCACCGGTTTGCGGGCAAGCTGGCGGCCAACGCGGTAGCCCAGTACGCCCTGTGGCTGAACGAAGCCACCCCCACGCAGCACGACCGGCTGATCCGCTGGTGGCAGGACGAGATTGAGGGCACCGGACGGGTACCGCTGATCTCTACGCAGCAGAAGCCTGAGGTGCTGCGCTTTGCGCAAGGCACGGACGCCGACCTGCGACTGGCCTGGCAGGAGTTCCTCATCCGCATGGTGGCCAACGCGTTCGGGCTGCCGCCGCTGATGCTGGGCCTGGAAGCGGACGTAAACCAGTCGACGGCGGCGGAGATGACCGACGAGGCGTTTCGCGGGGCCATCTCGCCGCTGGCCATGCTGCTGGCAGGGCACATAACGCGCGACCTGTTCGGCAAGTGCATCGGCTGGCGGGAGTTCGAGTTCGTCTTCAACGACCTGAACGCGCGGGACGAGGAGACAGAACTCGCCGTGCAGGTGCAACTATTGCAGGCCGGGGTGCTGACGGTGGACGAGGTTCGGGCCATGCGGGGGCTGGGTCCGATGGCGAAGGATGGGGCGATGCAGTTGACGGGTGAAGCAGGAATTGGTGGTTAGTGATTAGTGATTAGCAGTCAGTTAGCAGTGATTCGGGATTGGCGATCGCTACTAGGCGATTGGTGATCGGAGGATCGATTGTCAACAGGGTCCGAGCGCCGTTCTCTATGCGCGAGCGAACAGCAACTAACCACTCATCACTAGCCACTGACCACTAGACAGAAGCGGAGAGCGCATGCGACTGGAAGCAATGGCGGTAAAGTTCCCTCACGTGGACGGGCACCCCAACCGGGTGGCGTTCGAGGGGGTATTGACGATGGTGAATGCGGCCAGCGACAAGGCGCCGGCCGGGGCGCGCGGGCACCGGGTCATGTTGACGCGCGAAGCGGCAGAGGCGGCGTTGCCGTCGCTGCTGGGAATGGCCGTGGACTACCGGCCGGGCTGGGATGGGCACGACGCGCGGCGCAAGATTGGCCTGGTGACGGAGGCCACATTGGTGGGGCCGCGGCTGGTGGTGCGCGGTTACATCTACGCGCGCGACTTTCCCGAGGTGGCAAAGGCCATCCAGGCGCATGCGCCCCAGGCCATGGGCATGAGTTACGAGCTGGCCGATGCGCGGGTGGAAGACCTGCGCGCCGAGGTGTGGAAGCTGACGCGAGTGACCTTCACCGGGGCGGCGATTTTGCTGCGCGAGAAGGCGGCTTACCGGGCTACGAGCTTCCGCATGGCGAGTTGAAGGCGGGGACCAGGGACTAGGGGTTAGGGACTAGGAAACTAGACCTCTGCTAGCAGGTGGGATGGTCCAGGGGCAGAAAGGCTTGGCGCAGGCGAGGCCTATCTTTTTGCGCGTCGCACGGGTTTGAGTCGGATTTCACCAGAGACGAAAGGAGCAGCATGGAGACGGAACAGAGAGGAATTGCTGAGCGGCTGGAGGCTGCAACCACTCAGCTGGAGAAGACGCTGAGCTGGCTGGAAGAGCGCCAGGGCTCGCTGAGCGGCGAGGTCGACCGGATTTCGGCAACAGTGGAGCAGAGCCGGCGCGAGCTGGAGCTGACCGAGAAGCTGGCGGCAGCGGAAAAGGAACTGGGCGAGTTGAAGGCGGCGGCGGCGACGGTCGTGAATCCGCTGCGCCGGACGCTGCCTGCATCGACCTCGGCGATGCTGGCCAAGCACGGCATTGCGGATGGTCCGGTGGACGTGCGCGCGCTAGATGCGGCTCTGAGCGGACTCAGCCTGGAACAGCGCATCGCGGTGAAGACGCAACTGCTGCGTTCGGGCGCGGTGGCGTAAGGCAAGCCCGCAGCTAACAGCAGGCGAGTGCCGGTAACATTGGAGCCGGTTGGTTGAATCTTGACTAACTCAGCAAAATACAACTTACCACTGATCACAGCTAACTGGTAACTGACCACTGTTAGCTGGCAGGTGTCAACTAACTCAGCCCTTGAGGGCGGAAAGAGCTTATGAACGCAACTTTTGCAGACATCCACGCGGCGGCAGATTACATTGGGCCGGGCGCCATCGAAGTTCCCTTGTACCAGACCGAGATCTTCGACATCTGCCGGCGCTCCAGCCCCTTCGGGCAGCGTATCAAGCAGGTGCCGGCCACCGGCCACCCGTCGCGCTTCTTTGAAGAGACGGCGATTCCCAATCCAGGCACGGCGGGCTTTGTGAATCCGCGCAGCATTGTGCCCACCGTGGTGAGCCCCACGCGCGTGGAGCGCAGCGTGCCGCTCAAGGCCATCGTCTCGCAGATCAACTACAACCTGTTCGACATCGAACTGGGCGATCAGCAGAAGCAGTTTGCCTATCTGCAGGCCAAGGACCTGGTGGACACGGTGAGCGGCGTGATGGTGACGCACGACGTTGCTCTCTGGAACGGCAACGACACCAGCCTGAGCACGCCCACCACCACGCAGTATATGGGCGTCGTCGCGCAGATCGTTGCCGGCGGACTCACGACCACCATCGGCACCACGGCGTCGATTGTCGACGGCATCAAGTCGGCAGTGGCGCAGATGGTAGCCAGCAACGGCTATCATGTGCGGCCCACCGCCATCTATGCCAACCCTGTCTTGCTCGACCTGATCGACCGCGAGATGAAGACGGAGTTCAACGTGGTGTTGAACACCGATAACATCACCGGCGGCATCCGCGTGAAGATGCTGTCGACGCAGGCCGGCGATCTGCCGCTCATTCCGGACTGGAGCCTGGGTTACACAGGCACGCCGGGTTCGGGTTCCGCGGTACTGCCCGCTTACATCGTCACCGAGGACCTGATCGAGTATCACTGGCTGGGCGATCCTACCCCGCGCATCTTTCAGCTCGGTCTGCCCAACTCCATGAGCTATCAGTATGTGGCCGTGAAGTTTGGCGCGCCGGTGGTGAAGGGCGCCAACTACGCGCACTACCAGGTGCTGGTCGACCGGTAAGTCAATCCGGCGAGCACGCGGTTCAGCGGGCGGAGGTCGGTACGCTTCGATCTCTGTCCACTGAACGCTGGCCACTGTCCACTGTTCACTGTTCCGGAGGAACATCATGGCATATCTGCAGCCAGCGGACTATCCGAACTACGGCTTGCCGGTGGCAACCACGGCGGACTGGATCACAGCCGCCACGGCCTTGATCAACAGCTACTGCCGGCGGCCGGACCTGAATGTGATCCAGTATACCGAGCGCCTGCGCATGGTCCGCGGAGCGCAGACTGTACTGCTGACCTATCTGCCCTTGGCGCCGCTGGGATCGGCGTCGTCGCCGCTGGTCAGCATCGAGGGCCGCTACGCGAAGCCGAGGCGCGGTGAGGTTGTGGCCGAGCCGTTCGCGGAGATCGCGTGGGCCTTTTCGCTGCCCGGGCAGTGGACAGCCATCGATCCGACGACAGTGGACTTCGATCCCAACACGGGTGAGTTGACGTTGCCGTGGAGTGTGCTGGGGCTGCCGTACAACGAGGTGGCCGTGACTTACACAGCCGGCCTGGCAACCATTGGCGACGACGTGAAGACGGCCTGCGCGCAGATTGTGCGCAATGCGCAGTCAACGCCTGCGCTCAATGCCAGCAAGACCAGGATCGACACAATGCAGATGCAATATTTCTCGAGTTCGCTGGTGGATGAGACAGTGCAGGCATGGCTCAATCCCTACGTTGCGAACAGGCTGGGGTGAGCGATGAGCGATACCGCGCCGCGCAACCCGACAAGTGCGCCGCAGATGCTGGCCGATGCGCTGCTGAGAAGCGTGGCAGGCACAACCGCGCTGCTGCGCGTTACAGAAACCAACGCCGACACCAGCCAGAGTGAACTGGGGCTGGTGGCTACCACGTTTGAAGATGTGGTTGTTAGTCCGGTGGTGATTCGCAAGCTCCGGCCGACCTGGCAGGAAGGCGGGCAGTCGAAGTGGGAACTGCTCGTCTCTGCTACCGGAGTGCAGCAGCAAGTGGACGCGCTAGATCTGCCATCGGCACAGTCGCTGTTCGCGCTCACACTCGCGGTTACAGTCGCAGGCCAGGACTATCTGATCGAGTCGGTCGGAGCCAATGAGGCCTTCGGCCAGGTGTATCTCTACCGGCTGCTGCTGCGGGAGGCGCGGCAGCAAGCAGTGTGAAGCCCGTAAACAGGAGGGCACGTGAACACGTGGACAGGTGTACTTGTTCCCTTGTCCACCTGTCCACTTACTCAATTGTCCACCTGCTTACGTGTCCACCTGTAAGGAGTTTCCATGCAGAATGCGAAAGACTCGTTTTATATGGCGCTGCGCAACCGGCTCGCCGTCATCAACCCGGACAGAACTATCCTGCTGCGGGGAACAGTACGGCCTGGAATCGTGGTGGAGGAGGCTGAAGCTCCCTTCAGCCCGTTGCCGAGTGACGTATTTGTCCTGCGCTGGGTGGGGCTTGGCATCGATACGGACCTTGCGTCGACGATGGCTGCGGAGGAGTGCGAGATTCTCTATCAGACCTGCGGCACGCAGAGCTTCGGTGGCCTTGATCGCGGCCGGGCACTCAGCGAGATGGACGAGGAGTTAGTCGCAATCCTGCAGCCCTATTACACGCCAAAGCTCAACTACACTCCCACGCCTCCGGCCGCCATGTTGACCCAGGTTTTCTGGGACGAGGCGGCTTTCACTCCATTGGTGGTGCAGCGCGACTTACTAAGTCGATCGGCAAAGGTAACCGTCTTGAGCTATCAGGAGCAGGGAGAGTAAATGGCGACAACCTGGTTTTCTGCCCCCGCGCCTGTAGCGCGGCGCGTGCGGGCGTACTTTGCGCCGGTGAATCGCGCGACCGCGGCGCCGACAGTCTTTGACCCGGCCGAGCAAGGCGCATTCTCGGTCGACAGCCCGCCCGCTCCCTGGATCAGCCTGGGCTGGATTCAGGACTTCACGCGCAAGTCGGCGAGTAAGACGGCTCCCGTGCTGTCAGGCATTCCCGCAGCGGCCCTGGAACAAGTCCGCGAGACATTAAACGCCGAAGTAAGTCTGCAATTCTTGAGTTGGACCAAGCTCACGATGGCGCTGGCGACGGGATCTCAGCACATGAATCTGCTGGCGCCGGCTGTAGGTGCGGCAGGCGCGGCGGATGGCGCACTAGCTGCAACGGCAGTGGTGGTCGAGAGCGGTTCGACGGCTAACTTCGTCTCGCTGGCCGCAAGCGACGCCGCCAAATTTGCGCCGGGATCGATCATCGCAATCGACGCCGATTATGTCGGCCAGACTGGCTATGTTGGCTCGCCCGTCTCGGGAGCATATGTGCGTCAACCGCTGACAGACGTTGACTACATTCGACGCATCACGTTCAACGTGGCGCTTGTCTCCGCAGTAAGCTCCAGCGGACTTACGCTTGCAGAGCCGTTGCCGGCCGGGGCGCCGTCGGCCGGATCGAAGCTTCAGGCTCTCACCGGATTCGTCGATCGCGAAGGTGGCAGCTTTTATCAGGAGTGGTCGGCTCTCTTTGTCCTGCAAGGCAGCCAGGGAGAAAGAATCTTCTTTCATTATCCGCGTTTGCAGACCATGGCGGGTGCGGAAGAGGCGACCAGCCCGATCGGCGCGAAATCTTCAGGGAGCCAGGCACGCGTTCTACTCAAGGCGCAGTTCATGGCGCTGCCTGTCATTGACCCACTGGATGGAGAACGCGTGCTTTGTTACCGCAGCTTTCTGCCCGCGCCCAATGGCATTGTCTGAGGCGACTTATCAAATCGCAACCTATCGAGTTAGTGAGCGACCATGAAGATTACCATTCAGGGGCAAGACTACACCGCAGCCCTCGACGCCGCGCGGCCGCTCACCATTGAGCGCAAACTGAACGAGCCATCGGTGTGCCAGATGTGGCTTAGCCTGCCCGTCGGCGGAGCCCTCGCGCAGCCGGTCCGCAACCAATCCCTGGTAGTTAATGGTGACGACGGGACTTACTACTTTACAGGCTATATCGCAGTAAGCCCTCTGCCTGAATACGCGGGGTTGGCACTCGAAGGGCCGCGCTATCGCATCGCCATTCAGGCGCTCAGCGATGAGTTGCTGCTGGACCAGGTGCTCATGCCCCCCAGCAGCGGCGCTTCCGGTGAAGCGGCTGGCGCGGCGATGACCGCGCTGGTGGCGCACAGCGGGGCCACCTCGCTCTCTACGAGCGGACTAATATTAAGCCTGCCGATTGGCAGCCTCAATCCGGAGCCCGGCGCGGCGTGGAGCAGGAGCGCAGCTCTGGTTGCCGGCCAGGCGCGCGCTGCGTATCGCGCCGTCAGCGGCAGCCTCACATTGACATCAATCCCCGCAACCGTTCATACGCTGAATGAGACAGACGGCAGCCTCACGCTGGCCAATCTATCGTTCACCGCAAGCGTCAAGCGCTCCCTCGCCAATGATGTAACTGTCTGTGGAGAGCATGAACCTGTCTCCTACGTCACTGAGTACTTTCTGGGCGATGGAGTTACAACGCAGTTCTATCTAACTGCCGAGCCATTTGCACTGCCCGCATCCAAATCCACCATTGTGATTGAGCTCTTCAACGAAGCCGCGATCAACCAGACCGTTTGGGCAAACACCGGGCTGGGCGGCTATCTAAGTCTCGGCACGGGCGGCCTGGTGATGGCTGGGGGCAACGGCATCGACGGCGAAACTGTTCTTAGTTGGATTGATCCGGTAGAGATGGGTGGAACGCTGCTTCTTGAGGCCGCGGGGGTCACGCTTTCCCCCGGAAGCACGGGTGTCCTGGCAGGGTTCTTTCTGGGGCTCGACACGCAGTCGTCCTGTGTAGCCGGATTCCTGTCGACCTCCGCGATCGGCACCGGCGCTGTGAGCCTACAGCCACTTATCCAGGGCTCTGCGGCAGGAACAAGTTATTCCATCAACCCGTCGAACCAATACACACTCCGCGCGCGCATCCACTGTGCGGACTTTGAACGGACGCTTCCCTACTATCGATCGTTCGGAGATAGCGGCGCGATCACCTTCGGCGGCGCGACCGGAACCAGTCCGGCGAAGTTACAGCTCGAGATACAAGAGTTTGTGGACGGCGTAGGAGGCATCCCTGTCACGCTTTACGACGGGGGAGTGACGGCTCTGCCGGCAACGTGCATGTTTCTCGCGGCCAGCAGCATCAACCTCATCGGAACCATGCGGGCAATCCGCCTGACCAGCCTCGGCTCCGGCTGGGTCGTCAGTACGCCGTCTGGCGGGGGCGCATACACACGCCGCCTGGGCACCACGGCTGAGGCCGCGGAGTGCCATCTGGAGCGCACCGGGAAGCTGGTGTTTTATACCGGATCGGCGCCCGCTTCCGGCGAACAGGTTGCGGTAAGCTATCGGACCATCGGCCGGGCTGTGGGAAGGGCTGTGAACACAGCAAGCCAGACGGCGCTTGCTGCGGCTGGGTTGCCGCCGGTGGTCGCATGGATTGGGTCCGTGACCAACCCGCCGGCTCGCAGCACTGCCGACTGCCTGAACGCAGCGTTTGCGATTGCGCAGGCCGCAGCCGGAGTGAGCGCTTTGTGGAGCGGCGCTTACAGCGGGAGCAGGCTGAGCTTCGCTTCGGATGTGTGGCCGGGAGACGCGCTGTTGTTGAATGCGCCTTCGACGAGCCTCAATGCTCAGGTGGTTGTGCGGGCGACCAAGGTAAGTTATCGTGCCAGTTATCCCGACTTAGTCGCGTATGAAATTGAGTTCGCCAATGATTGGGCAGACGATCTAGCCATCAAGACCAGCACGTCCGTTCCAACAGATGCATGGCTGCCGGCGGTGATTGCACCCACGCCTCTTGCCAATCTGACTGGACTCACAGTTACGACGCTGAACGGAACAACCGTCGCGATCAATACTGGGGTAACTCCGCCGAGCGGCGGGGGATTCGAGATTCGGCGACGGGATTTTGCGTTCATGCCGGGCGAGGATCCAGGGCTGGTGGTGCGGGCGACGCTGCCGAATATTACTCTCGCGAGAGAGACGGCCAACGACCGGTTTTATATCCGCATGTACGACGGGGCAACGCCGCCCAACTACTCGCAGTTTTCAACGGCGCTGTTTATCAATCTTCCGGTCGGATGATGAGCGATACCTGGATCGACAACAGAGGAACAATGGAGCCAAGGTGAATGCGCATGATCAACGAATTCGAGGCACAGGTGCTGAGCGACCTGAGCGTGCTCAAGACGCAGATCACCAACCTGATGGGGGACGGCAGCGGCGGCCGCATTGCGGATCTCGAGCGCCGCATGGAGCGCCACGAACAGAATTGGCAGCGCGCCAAAGGATTTCTGGCGGCAGTGAGCGTTGTGTTCGCCGTGCTTGAGGTGGCCATTGAGGCCTGGCGGCGTAATTGACGCTGCTGCCCTTGCGATGTGAGGCGGTGGGCTTAGGGGCAATCGTATAATCGGCCTTATGAACGAACAGCCACTGGTCGGCGTGGTGATGGGCAGCAAGAGCGACTACGAAGTGCTCTCTGCGGCCGTTGAGATCCTGCGCGAGTTGAAGATTCCGCATGAGGCGCGCGTGGTGAGTGCGCATCGCACGCCTGATCTTCTTTTTGAATACGCTGAAGCAGCACGCGAGCGTGGCCTGCGCGTGATCATCGCCGGAGCCGGCGGCGCCGCGCATCTGCCGGGAATGCTGGCCGCGAAGACGCTGGTGCCCGTTCTGGGCGTTCCCGTCGCGGCCACGCAGTTGAACGGCCTTGACGCACTGCTCTCCATCGTGCAGATGCCAAAAGGCGTGCCAGTTGGCACATTCGCCATCGGCAAGCCGGGCGCAGCGAACGCAGCGCTGCTGGCCGCGGAGATGCTCGCCGTAAATGACGCCGCTCTCTATCAGCGGCTGGCAGCATGGCGCGCGGCGCGCACCGCCGAAGTGCTCGCGCAGACGCTGGACGAGGAACATCCTCAGTGAGCAGCTTTTCTGATTCATCCCCTGTCGAAAAAACTTCCATCGTGCTCCCAGGCGGTCTGATCGCCATTCTTGGCGGAGGACAGTTGGGCCGCATGACGGCCATGGCCGCGCGCACCATGGGCTATCGCGTGCGCGTGATGGACCCGGAGGCTCTTTGTCCGGCAAGTTTTATTTCGGATGAGGTCATCGTCGGCAAGTGGGACGATGCGCGTGCGGCGCGGCGGCTGGCAACGGGCGCCGATGCGGTGACTCTCGAGATTGAGCAGATCGGCGTCGACGCTCTCTCTGAGGTGGCAAGCATTGCGCCGCTGCGCCCCGGCGTTGAACCCATCCGCATCATCCAGGACAAGACGCTGCAGAAGATCTGGCTCGAAGATGAGGGCTTTCCCGTGGGGCCGTTCCGCGTGGTTGAGAACGAAGAAGAGCTGCAGGAAGCAGTGGCTGTGCTGGGCGGGCGCGTGTTTCTGAAGATCGGCCGTGGCGGCTACGACGGGCGCGGGCAGGCGCGGATCGGAATGGATGCGTCCGCGACGGAAGAGTCCATCTCGGCCGCGTGGCAGAGCCTCGGCGGTCAGCCATCCGTGGCCGAGCAGGCGCTCGATCTGGACTACGAGATCAGCGTGATGGCGGCGCGCAATCCGGCCGGCGAGGTCCGCAGCTTTCCTGCGGCGCGCAATCACCATGAGAATCAGATCCTCGCCTGGAGCGTGCTGCCGGCGGGCGTCCCTGATGAGATCGAAGCTAGGGCGCAGACGCTGGCCGCAGAGATGATCGCGCGGCTCGGCCTTGAAGGCTTGCTATGCCTCGAGTTATTCGTAACGAAGAAGGGCGAATTACTGGTCAACGAGTTAGCGCCGCGCCCGCACAACAGCTATCACCAGAGCGAGCGCAGCTGCGTGACCAGCCAGTTTGAGCAACTGGTGCGGACGACTTGTAACTTGCCGCTCGGTTCAACCGAGCTGATTTCGCCGTGCGCGATTGTGAACCTGCTGGGCGAGGTTTGGCTCAGCGAATCGGGTGAGCCGGATTTTGCGGCGGCGCTGGCGGTGCCAGGGGTGCGGCTGCATCTCTATGAGAAGCATGCGCCGCGCGTGGGGCGCAAGATGGGGCACTTATCGAGCGTGGGCGCAACGGCGGAGCAAGCTTTGGAGCGGGTGTTGGAAGCCAAGCGGCGGCTCTAGTCCAGTGCGGGAAATGATTCTTGAGGATTCTCAGGATTGCTGCGAACCATCAGCGGACTATCTCCGGAATGATGGCGAACAAAAGCCTCCGCATAATTCGAATACATATATGGTTTTCTTACTTCGCCTTGATAGCGTTCGAGCTTTACTTTTTATTTGTAGCGAAGTACAACGAAATCGCCCCCAAAACCGGCCCTTTCAAAATGACAACTGATCACGGTAGCCGACACGGCAGGCCATTTGTAACTCAATGCGTCGCGCCACGCCAGTATGACCCAGCGAATGAGAAATCCGATATAGAGATCGAGGACGAAACCAGCCATATGAATGGCGCAAGGATAACATGGCCCGTCGCGCTTGATAATGGCCTCCGAGCGTTGACTGGCTTGCGCGAATCCAAAAACAAAGGCAACCGCAGATCCTTCGACTACGATGGGCGCAAAGTGCGCGCCCATCTTCGCTCAGGATCACAGAGTTTATTGTTGATTGAAGTTGAAGGTAGCGTATTCCTGCAAGATTTTTAGTCCTTTTGCCACCGCTTAGGCCGCTGGTTCACCTGCAGAATCTTCTTGCGCAGCCGCAGAGACTTCGGCGTAACTTCCACCATCTCGTCTTCCGCGATGAACTCGATGGCCTG
>Ga0182030_10018301_pt1 | contig 13447 bp, 12 predicted proteins | sample 812S3MmetaG_FD_121299 | JGI IMG/M metagenome (GOLD analysis project Ga0182030, IMG submission 121299) | Permafrost microbial communities from Stordalen Mire, Sweden - 812S3M metaG (Illumina Assembly) | ecosystem: Environmental > Terrestrial > Soil > Wetlands > Permafrost | place: Sweden... | reverse complement strand
GTGCCGAGATACTTCTGCGCGTAGGCCAGCCCGGTGCCGAGCGGAATCTGCCCGCCGACGATGCCGTGACCGCCGTAAAAATGTTTCTTCGCGTCGAAAAAATGCATCGAGCCGCCCTTGCCGCGCGAGCAGCCGGTGATTTTCCCGAAAAGCTCGGCCATGCAGGCATTCGGATCGACGCCGCGCGCGAGGGCGTGGCCGTGATCGCGATAGGCGGTGATGACCGCGTCATCCTCGTTGAGGACGGAAATCGTGCCGACGGCAACCGCTTCCTGGCCGTTGTACAAGTGGCAGAAGCCCTTGATCTTAGCCTGGGTGAAGGCCTGTTTCGCCTTCTCCTCGAAGCGGCGGATGAGAAGCATCTGGCGATAAAGCGCCAGTTTTTCCTGGGGCTGCAATTCAGGAAGACGGGACGGCGAGCTCGTTTTCGAGTTCTTAACGGCGGATTCTCCAGCGGGCATAGCGTTAAAATATGCCCGCGGCGCTCGATTAGATCAAGCGGCTTTGCAAAAGAAAATACTTATCATGACCACCCTTCGGCGACCGGCCTTGACCTATTTTGAGGACAGGCCCTAATTTGCGTCATGCCCAATATCTCCACCGCGCTCCTGCTTGGACTCACCCTGATGGTGGCCGGTTGCTCGGGCGCCAATGGACTCAATGTGGGGTCCGGCCAAGATTCGGAACCCAACGGCAGCTACTCGGGTTCGACCCTGAACAGTCCGGTTACGGACCAAAATCCTCATCCGGGAGGCGATGCCTCTTATCCCGCCTCGGTCTCGGACCAGGGGGTGACGCCGCCCCCGCCGGAAAAAAGCGACGGGCGATGAGCTAATTAGTCTGCGAGGAAGGAGACCTGGCAAACTCCTCCAGGGTCGATTTGACGATTTCGAATTCCGCTTCGAGCCGTTCGACAAATTCGGTGGCCAGGGCAAATTCCCCATTCTTCCCGGCGGCCTGGAGACTGGAGCAAAGCATCTGCATCCGCTCGGCCCCGAAGTTCTGGCAGGCGCGGCCCAACTGCATGGCCTGAATGCTGATTCCCTGGGTGTGATGACGCTCGATGTCGTCGCGAATTTGCTGCAGGGCCTGCGGCGTCTCTTCCGAAAAAATCTCGACCAGTTCGCGCACCGCTTCCGACCCCGAACCGGTCATTTCCCCGAAGCGGGAGAGCACGGAGAAATCGACGACCTGCCCGATATTTTCCGACGAGCGGACCAGCTCGGCTTCCAGCGCCTCGATGCGCACCGGCTTGCTCAGGTAGCCGTCCATGCCCGCATCGAAACAGTTTTTGCGGTCGGAATCCATGGCATTGGCGGTCATCGCGATAATCCAGGGACGCCGCGCCCCGGTGTACTTGACGCGAATCTGGCGCGTCGCCTCCAGACCGTCCATGTCGGGCATTTGCACGTCCATCAGAATGACGTCGTACTTCTGCCGATCGAGGGCCTCCAGCACCTCCACGCCGTTATGGGCGACATCCGGGCGATAGCCCATCTGGCTGAGGATGCGCGTGGCGACCTTTTGATTGATGATGTTGTCCTCCGCCAGGAGGAGGCGCAGCGGCCGGCGCTGGCCGAAGCCGGTATCGATGCGGCCGGTGGAACGCAAAAGCTTGTTGGTCACTTTTCCACCCTTGAGCGCCGTGGCCAGGATGCCGTGCAATTGCTGGAAATGGACCGGCTTGGACAGGCAGGCGACGAATCCGGGCGGGAGGTTTTGACCGTAGGCGGCCTGCTGCTGGAGGGAACAGAGCAGGATGCAAGGCGCGCTGGCCGCCCCCCGCTGGCGCCGTATCTCCTGCACGAGTTCCTTGCCGGATTGATCGGGGAGCTCCTCTTCGATCACGGCGGCGTGAAAGTTCAGTCCCGCCTGTAATTTTTTTATCACCTCGCCGCCCGTTGCCAGCGAGACGGTCGACATGCCCCAGCTTTCCACGAGGGATTCGATCATCGCCCGGACGCCGGCATGGGACGCGGCGATGATGAGGGTCTTGCCCTTGAGGATGGGATTGGGAACCAGCGGCTTGGGCGGAAGCGCTTCCTTCAAGGGGATGGCCACGTGAAAGACGGAGCCTTTTCCGTGCTCGCTTTCCACCCAGATGTTTCCCCCCATCAGTTCGGTCAATTTGCGGCTGATCGCCAGTCCCAGGCCGGTGCCCCCGAATTTTCGCGTCGTGGACGCGTCGACCTGGGAGAAGGATTGAAAGAGCCGGTCGATCTTGTCCGCGGGAATGCCGATGCCTGTGTCGCAGACGGAAAAGAGGACAAAATGAGCGCCCGCTTCATCTTGCGCCCGGCTCACGTTGATGCTCACGTCGCCCTTCGCGGTAAACCGGACCGCGTTCGCGAGGAGGTTGACCAGGATTTGCCGAATGCGGGTCACGTCGCCGGTGAAGCCGGGCGGCACTTCGGGCGCGATCCGCCAGAACAAGTCGACCCCCTTTTCGCCGGCCGGGAGCGCCACGCAGTCGATCGCCTCCTCGACGAGCACGGGCAGGTCGAAGGCATGGTCCTCGAGTTCGAGCTTGCCCGCTTCGATTTTGGAAAAGTCGAGGATCTCGCTGATGATCGTCAAAAGCGTGTCGGCGCTCTGCCGGATGGTTTGCGAATAGTCGCGCTGTTCGGAGGTGAGATTGGTCCCGAGCAGAAGGCCGGTCATGCCGACGATCGCGTTCATCGGCGTGCGGATTTCGTGGCTCATGTTGGCCAGAAATTCCGATTTCGCCCGGTTGGCGCTTTCCGCCGCGTCCTTCGCCGTGATCACCTCCTGCTGAATCTGTTTGCGCTCCGTGATGTCCTCGCAAATGCCGCGGTAGCCGATCAGCGTTTTGCCGTCCGGACCGTACATGGGCGCCCCCCTCGCCGCCAGCCAGATGATGTTTCCGTCTTTGGTCTTGGACCGGAATTCAAGATCGCTGAAGGGCTGGCCTTGCTGGGCCGCGTAGTGGAACTTGGCCGTGGCGATGACGGCATCCTCCTCCACCAGCCCCTCGAAGAAACCCCGCCGGCCCATCTCCTCGGCGCTATAGCCGAGAACTTCCTGGACCCGGTCGGAAATAAAGAGGGTCTTTCCCTCCAGCGTCGTTTCCCAGACAAACTTCCCCGGAATATCGACCACCTCGCGAAACCGCGCTTCGCTCAGGCGCAGCTTTTCCTCCGTCTGCTGCTGGATCTTATAAGCCAGGGCGAGTTCGCCATGGTTGAGTTCGACTTGGGCGATAAGCGCCAAGTCGCGCAGGACCGCCAGATCTTCCGCGCTCGGGACGCGCGGCTGACGATCCATCACGCAAAGCGTTCCGACCAGGCTTCCGTCCACGGCCGCGATCGGGTTGCCGATGTAGCACCGGATGAAGGGTTTCCCCGTAACGGAAAAATGCTCGGCGAACCGGGCGTCCATCTTGGCGTCGGGAACGACAAACTGTTTGTTCTCAAGAATTGTGGTCTCGCTGAAAGTGCCATGGCGATCCATTTCCGCGAGGTCCAATCCGTAACGGGACTTGAGAAACAGGCGGTTTTCGTCCACCAGCACCACCCCGGCCATCTGTACGTTCAGAACGCGCGCGGCCAGGCGGGTGATGCGGTCGAAGCGCTCTTCCGGCGGCGTATCGAGCAGATTCAACGCCCGCAACGCCTCGAGACGTTGGGCCTCGTTTGCGGGAAGAGGGGCGGCGGGCATTGCTTTTATTTCTGGATTAGAAGATAACGCATGGAATCGACTTCACTAATCTTATCACTATTGGCTGCTCCTCTTAAACAACTCAAGCCCTTATTGCCTGCAACGCTGTTTTGAGAATGATTGAAGTCCCGGAGGGACATCTGAAAGTAGCCCGGCGATTCATCGCCGGGTTATCTGGAAATTGGAATGGTCCGTCCCAGAGGGACGGATGAGACTCGTTCGTGCGCGGCTGATCAAGCGTCCCTCCGGGACGCGCCCTTTCTCGCCGACAAACCCGGCGATGAATCGCCGGGCTACTCTCGGTCATTCCTCCGGAATGACGGAATTCTTGAAAAGGAACTTTCGCAGATCTCTTCGCAGATCTCTCTTACGGGATGGCTTCTGTGAATTTTTCGGATAGCCTTTTGGATATGTCTCTTTCCCCGCCTATTGGAATCATCGGTGGCAGCGGACTCTACCAGCTCGCCGCTTTCACCGCGCAGAAGGAAACCCGTCTGGACACGCCGTTCGGCCCTCCTTCCGACGCCTACATCCACGGACAACTGGCCGGCCACGAGGTCGTTTTCCTTCCCCGCCACGCCCGGGGCCACAAGCTTCTCCCGAGCGAAATTCCGCACCGGGCCAATCTCCACGGGTTCAAGCAGCTTGGCGTGCGGTGGATCATCAGCATCAGCGCGGTCGGATCGCTCCAGCACGATTACGCGCCGGGCGACGTCATCCTGCCCGACCAGTTCTTCGACCGGACCAAGGGCCGCGCCGCCGACACCTTTTTCGGCGAAGGCATCGTCGCCCACGTCGCTTTCGGCGATCCGATCAGCCCCGAATTGCAGGAGGTTCTCCACGTCTCCGCCCAGGCCGCCGGGGCCACCGTCCACAAGGGCGGGACCTACGTGAACATCGAAGGGCCGCAATTCTCGACGCGGGCGGAGTCCGAGACCTACCGCACTTCCGGCCACGCCATCGTCGGCATGACCAACTTGGTCGAAGCCAAGCTGGCCCGCGAAGCGCAGATCGCCTACGCCACGGTCGCCATGGTGACCGATTACGATTGCTGGCATCCCGACCACGACAACGTCACGGTCGAAATGGTGATCCAATGGCTCCACAAAAATACGGCCACGGCGCAGAAAATCCTGCTCGAAGCCGTCCCGCGCGTGGCGAAGCTGACCCATGCCAAGGCCCACGACGCCCTGAAGTACGCCATCCTCACGCAGAAAGAGCATTGGCCCGAAGCGACCGCGAAGAAGCTGGCGTTGATTTTGGCGTAGCTTCCCCATCCCCTCGTTCCCAAGTGCAACTTGGGAACGAGGGAAAATCAGGGTCAGGACGGAGTCTGACCCTCCAGAAGGAGCAGCGCACGGCTGGCAGCGTAATCCTCCGGCAAAGGCGCTTCGAGGCGCAGCGGCTTTCCGGTGAGCGGATGGGCGATTTCGATCCGCGCGGCGTGGAGCATCTGGCGCGCGGGATAAAAGCCGTTTATCGGTGCGCGTCGTCCATAAAGCGTGTCGCCCCAGATCGGATGCCCCAGATGCGAAAGATGGACGCGGATTTGGTGGGTGCGTCCGGTATGAAGGAGGCATTCCACCTCCGCGCCCTGCTTCCCCTGCCGCAACACGCGATAATCGGTCCAGGCGGCTCGGCCCCGCTCCGGGTCTTTCGGCACAGCCATTTTCTTGCGATGGACGGGATGCCGCCCGATGGCTCCCCGGCATTCGCCCGACGCGCGGCGAAAAACTCCCCAACACAGCGCGCGATAAGTTTTCTTCACCTCGCGTTGGGCAAAAGCCTGGGCCAGCCGCTCATGGACCTCATCGGTCTTCGCGATGAGGATCAGGCCGCTCGTGTCCTTGTCGAGCCGGTGCACGATGCCGAGCCGCTCCTGCCCGCCGCGTCCGGCCAACTGCGATCCGCAATGATGGACCAGCGCATTGACAAGCGTCCCCGACCAATGCCCCGCCGCGGGATGGACGACCAGCCCCGGCTGTTTGTTGAGCGCGATCAGCGCGTCGTCCTCGTAGATAATATCGAGCGGAATCGCTTCGCCTGACGGCTCGGCCTGGACGGGCATCACCGGGGCGGGATGAACGGTCACCGTATCGCCCGGCCTGAGCCGGTAGCTCGCATCGGTCGTGACCGCGGTCGTGACCGCGGCTTTTGCGGCGGCGGCCTGCCCGGCGGGGGGCTGCAGATGAACGAGGCCCTGTTTCAGCAGCGACTGGACCTGCGTGCGCGAGCGCCGCAAGACGGCCGCGAGAAAGACGTCGAGCCGCCGGCCGACAAACGGGCGCACGTCTTCCACACTTAAAGAAAAGATGGGCACAGGCGAGTCCATGGTTTCGACAATTGCAATTTGAACCCAGTCATGGCACTTTGCGCCAATGGAAAATCCGGTCGCCGAAAAAATGGTGACGACCACCTGTGCCAAGTGCGCGAACCTGATCGACGTGACGGGACTGGAACCGGGGGACGGCATCACCTGTCCCTATTGCGGCAATGAGTTCGCGATCACGCGGCAATTCGGCAATTTTGTCCTCGAACGCCAGTTGGGCGCCGGCGGCATGGGCGCGGTTTACCTGGGACGCGATCTCACGCTCAACCGCGTCGTCGCGGTGAAGGTCTTGAAACCCGAGCTGGTGAACGACCACAAATTCATGGCCACCTTTCTGCGGGAGGCGGAAATCACCGCGTCGCTCAATCACCCGAATATCGTGCAGGTCTACGCCTTCGGCCAGCACGAGGGCGTTTATTACATGGTGGTCGAGTATATTTCCGGCGGTTCGCTCGACGACAAGATCGGGGAGCGGGGCCAGATCACGGAGCTCGAAGGAATCGAAATCGGCATCGCCGTCGCGCGCGGCCTCGAGTGCGCGTGGCAGCGCGGCGGCTTGATTCACCGGGACATCAAACCGGGCAACATTCTCTTCAACGCCAACAACACGCCCAAGGTCGTCGATTTCGGCTTGTCGTTGTCGTTTAACACCACGGACCATTTCGACGGCGAAATCTGGGGCACGCCTTACTACGTCGCCCCCGAAAAGCTGGAGCGTGAGGCGGAGACTTTCCAGAGCGATCTTTACAGCCTGGGCGCGACGCTTTTCCATGCGATGTCGGGCCGTCCGCCCTACGAGGGGGACGATCCGAACTCGGTCGCGATGATGCATCTCAGCGGCAGCGTGATTTCCCTCAAGGCTTTCGCTCCCGACATTTCCGACCAGACCGCCTATGCCGTGAGCAAGGCGATGGCCCGGTATCCGGAGGACCGCTACGAGTCTTACGCGGCTTTCATCGAGCAGCTCGAAGATGCCAAGCGGCGGATTACCGATCCCAATTTCCGCGAAAAGCGGAAGGAGGAGGTCGAGATTCTTGAAACGGCCGGCGGTGCGAAATACAACCTCTGGTTGATCGTCGTCATGGTCGCCATCGTGGTGATTATGGCGGGGCTGCTCGTTTGGAAGGGGCCCTCTCTTCTCAACCTGCAACAGAACAATGCGCCTCCTGCCGATTTGAACGATTACACGCCCAAGGCGCCTGTGGCAACCAAGCCCTCAGCTCCCCAGCCCAAGCCTGCGGCTCCCAAGCCCAATCATTAGGGCCGATGGCTTGATCCCCTCTCGTTCCCAAGTGCAACCTGGGAACGAGGAAGTTACCGCCCTCCGCAGCAACTCAGCTTCCGTTATCGCCGATGGCTTCCACCGGACAGCCTTCCATCGCTTCCTTGCAAAGCTTCTCCTCTTCGGGGCTCGATGGTTGCTTGTAAACGTAGGAGTAACCGCCATCGTCATTGCGGCTAAAATTACTCGGAGCGGTCTCGCGGCAAAGATCACAGTCGATACACTGGTTATCGACAAAATACTTGCCGGCGATGTTTTCGGGATAGCGGTTTGCGACGTCAGCCATAGGAAGTCCAAGCATATAGCGGGCGGAAATTGGCGCAATAGTTTTTCTGTTTTTTTTGCGCGACCTTGCCCCATTTTGAAAATAGCCTCAAAGTCCAATCCTTACCCATACCCCTCATGCCCAAACGCGCCCTCCTCTCCGTCTCCGATAAAACCGGCCTCGTCGATTTCGCCAAAAGCCTCGCCGCCGCCGGTTACGAACTCATCTCCACCGGCGGCACCGCCACCGCCCTGCGCGGCGCGGGCCTGACCGTCGCCGACATCTCCGACCTCACCGGCTTTCCCGAAATGCTCGACGGCCGCGTCAAGACACTCCATCCCAAAGTCCACGGCGGACTCCTCTTTCTGCGCGACAACGAAGAACACCGGGCCCAGGCGGCCAAGCACGGCATCGAGCCCATCGACCTTGTCGTCGTCAACCTCTACCCCTTCGAGCAAACCATCGCCAAACCGGGCGTCACGCTCGAACACGCCATCGAAAACATCGACATCGGCGGACCCTCCATGCTCCGCAGCGCGGCGAAGAATTACCGCAGCGTCACCGTCATCACCGACCCCGCCGACTATGCCGTCGTCGCCGGAGAAATCGCCGCGCAGGGCGACACCACCCTCGCCACCCGCGAAAGGCTCGCCGCGAAAGTCTTCCGCACCACCGGTTATTACGACGCCCTGATCGCCAATTATCTCGCCCAACGCCTGCCCGAACCTGGCCGGGAAGCCGAGGCTTTCCCGGAAACCTTCGCGCTCCCGCTGCGCCGCGCGCAGGCGCTCCGTTACGGCGAAAATCCGCACCAGGCCGCCGCTCTCTACGGCCAGTTCCCGCGCCATTTCCAGCAACTCCATGGCAAGGAACTTTCCTACAACAACCTCATCGACATCAGCGCCGCCGTGCGCCTCATCCGCGAGTTCGCCGGGGGAATTCCCACCGTCGCCATCCTCAAGCACACCAACCCGTGCGGCATCGGCAGCGCGGTCACCCTCGCTGAAGCGTGGGACAAAGCTTATGCCACGGACCGGCAGGCGCCCTTCGGCGGCATCATCGTCGTCAACCGCCCGCTCGACCTCGCCGTCGCGCAACTCATCGCAGAAATTTTCAGCGAAGTCATCATCGCCCCGGCCTTCGAGCCAGACGCCCTCGCCCTTCTCTCCAAAAAGAAAAACCTGCGCCTGATGGTCAACGAAGGGAAAACCGCCGCGCCCGCGCCCGGCCTCGAAATCCGCTCCGCCGTCGGCGATTCGTTCCTGCTCCAGCGCGGCGACGCCGACACGGTCTCCACCGCCGATTGGAAAGTCGTGACCAAGCGGCCGCCCACGGACGCCGAACGCGAGGCGCTCCTTTTCGGCTGGCGCGTCGTCAAGCACGTCAAGTCCAACGCCATCGTCTACGCCGCGCGCGACCGCACCCTCGGCATCGGCGCGGGGCAAATGTCGCGCATCGATTCCTCCCGCATCGCCATCTGGAAAGCCTCGGAAGCCAAGCTCAGCCTCGCGGGCAGCATCGTCGCCTCCGATGCCTTCTTCCCCTTCCCCGACGGCCTCATCGCCGCCGCCGAAGCCGGGACCACCGCCGCCATCCAACCCGGCGGCAGCGTCAAGGACGCGCAAGTCATCGCCGCAGCCGACGAGCGCGGCCTCGCCATGATCTTCACCGGGCAGCGGCACTTCAGGCATTAAAGCATTCGTCATCCCGAGCACACATGCTGCGGGATAAACTGCCGGTCTCGCTTTCTGGTGAGAAAAAAATAAGCGAATCAGGCGAATCAGCCGAATGGAGAGGCACGAAATGGCTTCCCCTACGGATCGGGAAGAGAGTCGAGATCGTGTTGCGTGTCATGCCGCCAGTATCGCACAAAATGGGCGAAGGCGTTACCGTTGCATCCCTTATATCGCCTCAGTAGCTTAAAATCTTCGTTTCTCCTCTGAAACTTTTTTTCAGAGAACCGGAAGTAAAGAACCCCGGAGCAAGCTTCGAGAATTCAACGCAAGAGATTACACAGGCCTGATTTTCAACCCGACCGCCTTGGCCAGCTTTCTCTGGTTGGCATCGAAGGAGAGGAATTCTCTCGCGCCGAGTTGTAACGCCGCAGCCACATGCAATATATCAAACGCTCGATGTCCTCCATTTTGAGAATGAGCAATCGAAAGCCTTTTCGCCTCGGCCAGAACGGAGGCTAAATTGCAGGTCACTAAACTGAGCCTCCCAATGCTCATGTCCCTCGCGTAATCGGCCAACATGGCGATCGCCATGCTCGAATCGATTGCCCTTCTGAAAACCGAAAAACGTATGGCATTTTCCAGCTCAAATTCGTTGAGAATAGAAACACTAATGGATTGCGGCAAATGTCTCACTTGAGCAACCGCCCGCTCGGTTAGGGAATCGATGCCATAAAGCGCAAACAGAAAACTGGTGTCACAGCAAACGACCGCCATATCACCACCGTCCCTTGTTGTAGTCCAATATCTCCGCTCTTTGCTCGTCCGTAATCATCGGCCACTTTGACTTGTCCCTGGTCAGCGCCGCACTGGTCGACCAATCGACTTTGCGCCGGGCCTTCGGCTTTTCCGGCACGAGCCGGGCGATGACCTTGCCGCGCTTGCTGATCTTCACTTCCTCCCCCGCCTCGATCCATTTCATGACCGTGGTGTAGTGGTTGCGCAGTTCGCGCACGCTGGCCGTTTTCATTGTGCTACAAAATATAGCACATCGACCCCGGCGTCAATCCTCTTTCCCGGTTCCGTTTCGCGCTGTGCCTGTCCCATTTTTCCAGCATGAACAACAAAAAAGCGGCTCCGAATAAATCCAGAAGCCGCTTTCCGACCGAGAATTCCCAGTCCTACTAAGAAGTATCCAACATTCTTGCCAATCTGTCAATATCTCCAGTCCTTGCTTTGTAGCCGCCGCTGGCCCAGCGGCGGTCCACTTTTTTTACGGGGCAGCGGACGCAGGCGCATTCGTTATCTGTGCAATCTTGGCTTTGGCATCAGAATTTCCCTGATCGGCTGCCTTCTTGTACCACTGCATCGCTTGGGCGGGGTCTTTTGTCACACCCTGACCCTCGTAGTACATGTCCCCAATACTGTATTGGGCAGTGGCATCACCCTGATCGGCGATTTTTTGTAGGTCACCGGGAACTTGAGAACGGACCAAGCTGATCGAAACGAGGATAAGACAAACAATCCATATTTTCATATTTTTCCTTCGAGATCGATTTTGACTCTGAGCTATAGATGAACCTTGTTAAGATAACTTTTTGCGAATCAAGCTTGTGGCATGAGGAGCAAATATCCGCTCTGCATCTCCCAGCCAACTTCCTTCTGGATGGCGCACTCGAACTTTGGATAGATCCGCGTACTTTTCTGGATCGGCCCAAAGCATCATAAAGCCAACTAAAGTCTTCGCGACAACATCTCGTTCATTCCAAAACAGATTCAGAAACGCTCTGATGTTTTTTCTCCCGAGCGCATCGTTAAAACGATATATTTTGTTGTCTGAGAGACGATGAATCAGGAGGTTGCGATGATCCAAATACGCAGTTAGGATTTCCTCAAACTGGGGATTTAAATCCATCTTTTTCTTAAGCATGGAAATGAATGTTCCCAGCGTTTGTTTCTGGGTCTTTGGGTCGGTCAAATCCGCGAGAGGTTGTCCCTGAGAGTCCTTGAAAACAAGAACCAGGCTCCCCTTTAGAATACCTTCAACGTTTTGAGTGTCGTGGACTGCTAGCCCCACCAACGCATACGTGTTTACTATGTCATACTCATCGTCTTCAAGAGTCACTGGCATGAAGAAACATTCGACAAGTTTGGTTGCACTGGCAAGCACCAAGCCTCAATCAGACATGAGGAAGTAATGGGTGCGGAAAAACGGAGACTGGCGTTTTTCCCTTTAAGCGCTCTGCATTCTTTTGCAGCCGCCATCCGAGTGAAAGAGGGGGACAGGCACGGGCACCCTTTTTCCTTCACCCTTCCGCGTTCTTGCTTCTACCTTTGCTCATGGCCGTCATCTTCGGACTCGACCCCTCGCTGCGGAGCACGGGCTATGGCATTATTTCGGTCGAGGGGCGCACGACGCGGGCGCTGGCGTATGGGGTGATCAAAAATTCCGACAAGATCGTGCCTTCCCGGTGTCTGGTGGCGATTCATCAGCAGGTCACCGATCTGCTTCAGCAATACAAGCCCGATGCGGCCGCGGTGGAGGGGATCATTTATCTCCAGAATTACCAGACGGCGATCACGCTCGGCTCGGCGCGCGGGGCGGCGCTGCTTGCGCTGGCCGAGGCGGGGTTGCCGATTTACGAATATGCGCCGCGCCGGGTGAAGGCCGCCGCGACGGGCCGGGGCGGAGCGCAAAAGGCGCAGGTCGGTTTTATGATGCGGGCGATGCTTGGGCTGACGGAAAATCCGCCGCCCGACGCCGCCGACGCGCTGGCGATTGCGCTGACGCATGCGCAGAATACGGGGATTCGGGCGAAGCCGAAGGAGATTTAGTTGGCGCGAAATGGAATTTCGCGAGGAACAGGGAGCGTTCCCAAATGAAATTTGGGAACGAGGAATATAATAACGCTCCGTCATCCTTGTATGACGGAGCGGTTTTGAGGGAGCTTATCGATTAGGCAAAGCTCCGCCCTTTGGGGAGCTTTTACGGAGCTTTCTAGATCTTCCCGTTGAAAAGGCGGGGCGCGGACTCTTCGGCGAAGACGAGGGAGTCGGCGCGGGCGCGGCGGCGCTCGAAGACGAGCTTGTCGAGTTCCGGGTTCACGGGCACCGGATACTTCTGGTTGAAGCAGGCCATGCAAAATTTATTTTCGCCGCGGCCGGTGGCGCGGACCATGCCCGCCTCGTCGAGGTACCCGATCGAATCGGCCTGGAGGTACTTGGCGATTTCCTGGAGGGAAAGCTGGTTGGCGATGAGGTCCTTGGGATCGGGGAAGTCGATGCCGTAATGGCAGGGGAAACGGTGGGGCGGGCAACTGATGCGGATATGGACTTCCTTCGCGCCGGCGTTGCGGAGGTTCATCACGCGCGACCGCGCGGTCGTGCCGCGCACGATGGAATCGTCGACGACGACGACGCGCCTGCCCTTGACGCGCTCCTTGATGATGTTGAGTTTCACCTTGACGCCGAATTCGCGCGCCAACTGGGAGGGATTGAGGAAGGTGCGCCCGACATAATGGTTGCGCACGAACGCCGCGTCGTAGGGGATGCCCGATTCCTCGCTGAAGCCGAGCGCGGCGTAGTTGCCGGAGTCGGGCACGGGAATGACGAGGTCGGCCTCGACGGGATGGAGGCGCGCCAGTTCCCGGCCCATGGCCGTGCGCACCGCGCTGACGTTGATTCCTTCGAGCGTGCTGTCGGGCCGCGCGAAATAGACATATTCGAAGATGCAAAAGCCGAGGCGTTCCTTCGGCACGAAGGGCTTGATCGAGCGCAATCCGTTTTCGTCGATGACGACGATTTCGCCCGGTTCGACGTCGCGGACGAATTTCGCGCCGGGAATGATGTCGAAGGCGCAGCTCTCGCTGGAGAGGAGCCACGCGCCGTCGGCCTGGCCGATGCAGAGCGGCCGGAACCCGAGGGAGTCGCGCACGCCGATGACTTCGCGTTCGCTCAAAAGGGCGAGGGAGAAGGCGCCCTTCACTTTGCAGAGGGCCTGGATGAGGCTGCTGTCGCCGAGGTTGTTCGTCGGCTGGGCCATGAGGTGAAGGATGACCTCGCTGTCGACCGTGGTCTTGAAGATGGCGCCCTCGGCTTCCAGTTCAGCGCGCAGGATGTTGGCATTGACCAGGTTCCCGTTATGGCCGACCGCGATCTGGCCCCGCGAACAATCGACCACGATGGGCTGGGCGTTTTCGAGCGTGCTGGAGCCGGTCGTG
>Ga0182030_10018299_pt1 | contig 13448 bp, 14 predicted proteins | sample 812S3MmetaG_FD_121299 | JGI IMG/M metagenome (GOLD analysis project Ga0182030, IMG submission 121299) | Permafrost microbial communities from Stordalen Mire, Sweden - 812S3M metaG (Illumina Assembly) | ecosystem: Environmental > Terrestrial > Soil > Wetlands > Permafrost | place: Sweden... | reverse complement strand
ATATAATTAAAGTAAGTAAATAATATATTAAATTCATTAATATTTAACTTTAAATTGAAAAATATTATTAATATTTTAAAAAGTAATAATATTTTAAAAAGTTAGTATTCTCGTTTAGAGGGGTGCACGAGCTGTGGTCACAACTCTTACAATGGTAGTTCAGCACGACTAGCCACTTCAATTCAGGCACTAATCACCCTCAGCTCACCCAGCTCACCTGAGCTGCCAAAGCAAAGTGAGCAGTCCCTGCAGAGCAGTACCCACTATTCACTCATATCTTTGATGTCCGAAGGAGTTGTGGCGCAACATGTGGTGCATCACTCTCACATGCTGGAAACAGATCCCCAGAATCCTTTTATGGGTCATCTTAAGTGCGATTCAGGGAGCAAATGAGACACCGTATTGGCAGGTGTTTGAAGAGTATGCTGAAAGCGATTTGTACGTTGGAGTGCTGGGATGTTGTTATCAGTTGTTTACAGGGGTCCTACTTTTTTTTTATCCTTCATCCTAACCATGATCCGAACCATGATTCAGAACGCTCCGACCTCGTCGCCGGTGGTCGCCGACGACTATTTAGCTATACCTGGATACAGTTACGTATTCTAGGCTTCCTTTTAGCTAGCGACTCAGGGCTGAGCTCTAAAAACTCCTATTCAAGTCTTTTACTGTCTTTTAATCCATGGGAATACCCTCTTTATTCAACTTAGATCCTCAGTTAGAATATGCTATCATCTATCCTACAACAGTTGTGAAGGCGGCGTGTAGGACTTTGGAGGTGCCGAGAAGAAGAAAGGACTCGAGAGTGGGGAGGGATTGGAGGAGTTTTTGCATATCTTATGGATAGTAAGCTCTTTTTATTGGGTGCGAATTTTTGAGGCGTTGCGGGTCTGACACGTGTACATTTTGAGGAAGTCTTGAGGGAGAAAGATTGCGGCTTTGAATCAGAGGAATTATTCGGTCCTGCAGCGATGGGCAAATGAGACATTGTTGATACACATTACCTACCTTTCGTTTGTCCTATTGCCATACCTGAAAAGATCTATAGGCTGCCACTCCCCTTATCTCTCGGCTTGTAGTGGGGTGAATACTCGTGCGGGGTGCGTGCATCCAACCGCGGGATTTGCCATTTGAAACATTCTCAGCCCGAACACGTAGCATGCCTGAGTGTGGGCTTGGATTGTGATAACATGCATAACCCCCTCCTTATCACTTAGCCACAAATCCCCAATTGAAGCGGGATACAGAGGTAACCTTCTCATATATTCACCTTGCATAAAAAAGCAGTCTCTCGTCAGCCTTACTTTTCACCAAATTAACTATAACTCTTTCCATTCCCTCTCTGCACGTTCAAAATCCTTCACTCTCCAGATTAGCACAGCACGTCGATCCCCAGGTTCCAAAATGGGCAATAGTTCCTCATCAGAAAAAGAAAAAAGAGTGTAAGGCCACACATCCTCCACTCCCCCCCTTCTTCCCAAAGCCTCAAATACTGATCTAAACTCCCAAGTAACGGGAATAGTGGCGACGGCAGTTATCACAAAAGCTCGAGCTACAATTCCACATCCTACAATTCCACATCCTACAATCCCACCTCTTACAATCCCACCTCCTACAATCCCACCTCCTACAATCCTACCTCCTACAATCCTACCTCCTACGATAGCCCTAGCGACAACTCTGGCGGAGACTCGGGTGGTGGATGATGGAAACACTTTGGAAAACGAAAGTCACAGTCCAGTTCGAAGCTGATGTTTTGATTGTACGTGAGAACTGAGGTGGCAAGCGGACATAGCAAACAATCTGAAATCTGAAATGAATTTAAAGTCGCTTCTCTAAACCCAATTAGACTTCTTAATATGATATCGTTATAATTTCATAAAGCTAGCTCGCGTAAATTCTGCTCTCAGCCAGGCAGTTAAAGCTTAGCATCACGACGAAGCCTCATGATTGCAACGAATATGGTTGTACAAGATCGTATGGCATGATGTAAGCCTTTTCGATTATTGAATGAGAAAATAGACCACTCCATAGCTAGGCAAACTAATACCGTGTGACATGCCGGAAGGGGCTATCTTAATGCAACAAAACACTCCCCAAAGATCAACTAGGAGCCTGTAGCTAGGTGGCAAGATGGCCAAAACAGATTCTATTTAGGTATGCTCAGGCTGACTTCGAGCGTGCTCAGGATACTCAGGCTAGGCTCAGATAAACTTATCCTTAGCTCAGATTAAAGCAGCAGCTGCTCACGTCTGGAGACCAAAACGGAATCGGCGAGGATAAGATTAGAGTTTGACTTTTGTAGTAGTTGAACTCTAATTCTTCAATTTCCGTTCCACATTCGGTTGGTAAGCTGGCCGCTCTTGCTCAGGCGCCAAATCACCCTCGGCTCACCTGAGCTGTCTAAGCAACTTTAAGCAGTTCTTAAGTAAGGTAGCCCCTAGGTAACCTGAGTAGTACCTACTTAACTAATAAGGCTAAATATTACCTTAGGATATATATAAATTAATCTATTATATAATATATAATATGAAGAGTTAAATTAATATAATAATAATATGCTTATTCAAATTCAAATACAAGAAAAGGGTTAACTACTCGGTAGGAAAAGTGCACGACTTTAGAAAACTATCAACAATTATTAGGCGTTTGACCTGTTTGCTAAGAACTGAGACAACAGATAGCTCTTGAGCCCTTGGGTTTTGAGACATTAGCTTGACTTAACCAAACGCGCATTTTACTAACCTTGTTAGTTGCAAATAGCCAGCAATGTAGCACTCCTTTCTACCTCTAATTTTCATATTAAAAACCTTCTCAAACACCGAGCTAACTTCGATATACCAAGAAGTGCAACTCAATTATTAGTGCGTTGAAATGCTCGTGAGACTTAGTGGCTTTAATAGACTTCGTTGAGTGCCTCGAGTCCTGTTATCAGTTCCCCCCCCCCAACTTCGATGTTGCGGTTCTGAATTGTTCCTACTGAGCTAACATTAACCTGCGACGAATTTCTGTGTACCTCTGCTTAGGTGATTCGAGAAAAGGAATCTTTCCGATCTTATTCCTCATCTTCTTTTTCGGGGGTTCAGCCAACAATCTGTGAAGCTCTTCGGCTTCTGGTGAAACAAGTCGGACCCCTTCTGTCGCCTTTTTGGTGAAAACCTGATCCACAATAGCTAACGCCGACAGTGGCTTTCCCATAGATGTCTTTATGGACTTTTGTGCCGGGTTGGCTCCATAGTCGAGCAGCAGCTTAAGGAGTTTGACCCCGAGCGTGCATGCATCAGGATCGTTCGTATTCAAGCTCTCCACCCACTTCAAGGCACGCTGCCATGGCGTCATGTACTTTGATTTGAAAGACATGTTTGGATTAGACCCATAGCTCAGCAAGGCTGAGAGCAGATCCAGATTGGGAAAAGAAGCAGTTGGAGGTGATCCATAACAAGACGGTCTCGGGGTCAATTGAACTGATAACGCATAATCCAGCCAAGGTCTCCCAGCGTTACCACTCACAATTTTTGGGTCCTGTGTAATCTCATCCAAAGCATAGCGAGGCATGCCATAATGAAGGGAGAATGAAATAAAGTCGTGGCTGCAACAATCATCCTTGCAGTGACAGGACTCTTCGAGACACAGTGATTCAGGATGTATCCGTTTTCAAATCGTTGTGACCCAATTTCCAGGTGGTGGGGCAGTCTTCATTTTCCAATGATGTATCGAAGTGCGCTTTACCTCTCGCAGCAGAGCTGTTTGGGCGAGACCAGTCTCGATTTCCGCTTCACGTGCGAATGTAACAGCTGCTTCGATTAAGTCCCAAACATTATTGAAACTATTGTTCCCAGATCCATGTGACACAATTTCGGTCTTCAATCGCATGACAGTCGATCTCAACAAGGCGACATGAGGATTAAATGGTGATCGGGCAGTGTGGGATTGAATCCCGGCCCAGATTTCGGGTTGCTCTAGAAAGTCCTTCATGGTTCGGTGCAGGTAGACCACCTTTCGTTTAGAAATTTTCAAAGCCCTCCTCACAAGGTCATGATCGCTGTGAAGGTTATCGGAGTCTGCGGAAATCTCCAGTAGCCCTCCACAATTCGCCTTCAATCGGATATCCATATCTTCACAGCACATTTCCACTTCCGCATCTGATAAGTGTTTGATTGGAGCGTCAATGGCTACGTCTGGGTTGTCTTCGTCAGCGAAGTAGACTGCTAAGGTTGTGAGAGGTAAGTTGGAGATGCTTTGAGATGCACGAACAATCTGGAAAAGTCTCGAAGCACGGCCAAGATAAAAAGCAGGGATCTTTTGTAGCATGTGCCGATAAAAGTCATCAAGATCCCGGGGAAATTGACGTAAGCGTATTTGAAGTTCGGATATCCGGTCCCTCTTCCTCAGGCCTGTGAGAAGCGATTTAACCACCAGCTTAACCCATAGAAATACTCCATCAGCAGCCTCAACAATTTCAGTAACTAATTGAGGCGCTCGTTCAGGTTCATCTTCCGCTAAATGTAGCATCCGCTCATGGCTGTCGAGCATTCCTCTTGCGTATATCTCGATATCATCAAAAGTCAATTGGTGGAGCATGAGGCCTGGCATTGTTCGAAATGCATCACCAAACTCAACTAAGGGTCTGCTCGAAACACAGACTTTGATGCTAGGAAAGGCGGCCAAACTTTGACAAAATTCAATTATATCGTTGAATTCGCCTTCGAATTCGTCAAGACCGTCGATAAAGAGACACAGTTTAAGGGGTACTATATCTTGCCTGGCTAGGTTTTCGAAAGCTTTTTTGAGTTTTGGAAGAGTCCACCTCACCCAAACTGCTATCTCCTCAGTGGGTCTGAGTATCTTAGATATTTCGAGGTCCCACAGCTCTGGGAGTACAAGTGGGACGAGGCGTTGTCTCTTCCTTAGGATTTCGAATAGGAGGGATCGCAGTCCAGTGTGGGATCTCTGATCAATCGTCCCACTGTTCCAGAAAAAGAATCCCGCAATATCAGTTTGCTTGCCACCCCAGATACGCAACTCATCACCTGTACGTGGGTTGTCGAAAAGGTATCTCATCAATGTCGACTTTCCCGAGCCGGCCTTGCCATTGATCCAGTATAGTCCGTGTCCTCCCCTCAACCAAGTGGTGAAACTACTCCAAGAGTGACCTGGTTTCGGATCATGATAAGCCCACTCGAATGTTTTGCCAAAGGCCTCAGCAACCTCTTCGTGGCGATCGTACATTCCAGCGAACTTCAAGTGCCCAAGAACAGAATCTGCTACGGCCGAAGATGATAGTTCTACTAGTTCGATTAGAAGTGATATTACCTCCTTGACCTCTCTTTTGCTTGAAGATCTGACGCACGGCATCCATGATAATAGTTCGTGTTTCCGTATTCTGCTCGATGATAACATCATTGATAGTTTTCGGCAGCCTTTCCAACTTTTGAGAGACACCCTGGAGTTTATCTAGCATATCTCTAACCATTAACTTAGTGCTAGGATCGAGTTTATGGAAACTTCTCGCTTGAGATTTAACAGAAAGGTCCAATTTTTCTCTGTCTCAGCTTTAGTATTAATACATGACGTTTGTACGGCTCAGGAACTCACGCAAGTGATACCATGATATGAAATTCAAGTTGTTGGCGAAACAAAGCTAATCTTTGAGCAATATCGTCGATTTTTTCCTTGGTCCAAACACTTTTAAGTGCCTGTCGAAAGCTCTTCCAACCCCGATGCTTGCCTGTTACTTTTACTGCCTGCAGCTTTGCGAGAAGCTCAGTAGCAATGCTTCTACACATGTCACAAATCTGCCTCAGCTCAAGATCTGTGTCATTGGTGCTGATGGCCGCTGCGGCGGTTGCAACAGTTCCTGATCCGGGGTGCTTCATGAGCCTTTGAACCACCTTCGCGAAGTCTGCAGTAATAATTTCGATCTCAAGATTATCTCGCAAAGCGCCATCGGTCGACCTATATATCTCTCGGCCCTTGCTTACGAGCTTGCTGCTGAAGTCTATGAATTGAATGAGATTGCCAGCGAGTGACAAGGCTGTGAGGGGATCCAGCATCGTAACGCGGAGGACCGTCGGTCTGTAGTTGGCCTTTCTGGTGATCTTATGGACTTTAGGTCGCCTAAGTTTTTATATTTGGAAGCCAATAGATGAGTTTAGTAGCTCTGCGCTATATGAAATAAGATCTCAGGAAAGAAAGCTTTTTAAAAACTTCGGCTAGGACACAGGGCTGAAGCCAGGTCATGTGTGAGGCCTTGTCTAATCTCTGCAGTCACAAACACGTGATTCAAATCTTGTTTTGAGAGATCAGATATCACCTTCATCCAATATCATCAAAAGCCTAGGGAATGAAGTGCGCAAAAGGAATATTTCTTGGCGATGAACGATTGGGGCATGACCAAGCGAAACTTCAATTTCGATATCATTGACAAAACGAAGCAGAGCCACTGGGCGCGATAAGAATGTGGGTCCGTTCATGGCCACTGAATACAAAGCAGCGGACAAGGGACTATATTGCAGACCAGTTTCGGGTTCAACCTCAACTTTATTCTATTCTGGTTGACTAATCGACGCATGCTTCCCCCGAAACCTTCAACCTTCGGGAGAGCCACCAAGGTCATGTGCTCACTGCTGCCTGATATCTTGAGCCTCCCCAACTGCAGTATTGCTTCCTTTTCCAGCTTCCAACCAGTCGACGTAAATCCATCGGCATCGTATCTTCAGGCTTATTATCCCAACAAGCATCCAAAGGAAACCATTCGAGCTGCATAGCAAAGTGCGCTGCTTACCGTATGCTCCAACCTTTATTCCCGAGTTTGGTCATTTCATTCTGATTCGTTCAGCTCGGCTTAAGGCTCAACACATGCCAAATCGAACGGTGATTCGATCGGACAAGACAATATCGTTGGACGAACTTCTTCCGACGACATCAACTACTTTTCTAGAAGAATGCTCTGTCCGGCTTGTCAATCTAATTTATCGAAACTGGAATTCAAAATAACGAATAAGTATTCTAGCCAAGAGACCTTTCGCTATGGCTCCCAATACACGGACACCATGGAGCTGGTGGTGTGGATTTGGAGCTGACTAAGCACCACCACCAATATCGGGAAATCAAATACACTATAGTGTCAGTATATTGGAACCCTCACACCACGGTTGACCATGGTGCGAACTTATTGATTCCCAGTGATGGGTTCTGCGTTGACTAAGCCCGAATCCACGCTATGGTATGGATGTATTGGAGCCCACGGATGGTGCGCAGGCTGGCTCAGGCTCTGCTCAGGCTCTCATCAGGTACCCTCACCCTTGGCTTAGGTATATTTACCCTTAGTTTAGGTTAAAGCAGCAGCTGCTCACGTCTGGAGACTAGAACAGAACTAGCGAGGATAAGATTAGAGTCTAACTTTCCTAATAGAAAACATTAATAAATATAAATCACATACCGAGACTGTCAAAAAATAAGGAAGGAAGCACCAAGTGCCAACGACCACCTTGTAAGAGACCCCGACGAAGCTGAGCATCATATTCAATTCGAATATTTGCCCAATATCATGCTCGTGCAGAAAACGTTGTCTCTCTATTGGTTGCTGCGATAGCAAAATTGAAATATACGTCTATCAACACAGCAAAGGTCACTCCCGATTTCCAACCTTCCCCGCCTTGCTTCCATAACTTGGTGCAAATAAAACATCTACCATTCGAAGAGTCCTTTAGTTCTGAAATATGCCGTGTTGATTTGTATTCATAGAAACCTCTCAGGTAATTTTCTAGGCTTTGCTCATGACTTGCTAGCACCGAATCCATAGCTGCTTGGCAACTTGAACAAAGCATGATGAATAATAGTAAGGGAAGAAGAAAGCAATACGCAAACACTAGCGACTAGGTACAATAGATAGACAAGTGGATCGAGAAAGCAACAAAAGTTTATGGGGATGCACGTCTCTTCCATTACTACTATGTAAGCTCTTTGATAAGAGGGATCCAAAATCAGCTCAGGCAGGAACTTCAAAGGGAGCAGAAACCGATTTCTGGGCCAAGATTCAGTAAGAAAACTGTAGTCGGGCATGTAGGAGGCCAAAATGGGTACCACATTAGGGTGTGCAGACCTGACTCAGGCGCGCTCAGGATGCTCAGGCTCTGCTCAGGTTAAAGCAGCAGTTGCTCACGTCCAGACTAAAACGGAACCAGCGAAAGGGAAAATTAATCCTGAGTTCATGGGTATTTCGACTATCTCGAGACAGAACGAATCTTCACTTGGAGCGATCAAACTTGCAAATGGACTGGTTGAAGTCATTCCCCGTCGTACACATATTACCCACCACCAAAAAATTTTGTACAATCTTCTCTGAGACACATTCAATCCCACAGCCCATGTATTTCTTTCCCTTGCAAGCTTTACCTCGTCAAATCATAATGTCTCCCACCGGGATGATTCGTCTTGAATTCATTATATTACGCATCATCAGTCAACCAGAGTTCCACTGCAATCTGCACACCAAGACTCACCTCGAGTTTCCAATCCCAGCGAAGCCACATCCTTTCGCCATTACGATGATCGTCCTCCGGTTTCCAATTCTTGATATCAGCAGCCGCTTTATATCCATTTCGCCCATGCTTGCGTCCAAAATCACTCGATTCTTGTTTCACCTTATATCCCTCTCTAAGAACCTTTAGATTCTTCTTCGAAATGGAAACTTGCTTCCGAACATGTTCCTCCAACTTAATCCCCACCTCATCACAAAGTCTCACAACCTCACACCCCCATTCACAATCGAGATCTTGACCTGGCCCAAGCAGGAACTGGATTAGAATAAGGCTGATAATCTCAAGATTCTTGATCTCCGAATCCGGCTTAAAGAGGTCATGCTCGGTAAGGATATCATAGCTGGTAAGGACCATGACACCGATCATATTAACCACTTCTCTAAGTCCATCGCCGTCATCGATGCCTATGGCAATGAGTATAATAGATACCCATATGAGTTGGGGGATGCATACCTAACCAGTCGCACAAATCGCCATCTAAAACATAACACGCGAATGTCTCCACATACGCCCATTTCTTATACGGACTAACAGTCTTCTTGAAAACATCGCGATTGAAGTCTTTCAACTAACCCCCACATTACCATTAGCGCCCTTCACCTATCCCCAATCTCCTCGCTTCATCCTAATCCATGCCCCATGAAAACAAAAATAAACGCACCAAGTTATCCACACACTCACCAACCCCGTACCCATTCCAATCCGTATACAGTATCTCCCCCTGTATATCCTGATCCCGCTTCTCAATCTCCCGTCTCAAACACTTCAGCTTATGTACCGCGTCATCAGAAACAGGGATCCCGAGGTCGGAGACCCGGTAGCAGAATTCGTCGACTAGTTGCCCGGGTTTGGGGAGGTCGGCGTTGCGGTCTTTGGCGAAGAGGTGGAAGTTTGGCCATTGCAGGTTTTGGTAGGTGGGTGCGGGTGTAAGCTGTGGGTAAGTGGGTGTTTAGTGGTTGTTTTGGGGGGGGAAAGGATTGGGAGATGGGTACAGGGGTTGTAGTTTAGGGGATAGGGAAGGAGAGGATAGCGTACAGTGTTTGCGTTGCAGTATTTGAATCTTTGGCCCTTGCTCTTCTTGGCGGGAACGTTTAGAGGAGGCTCCGTATTTGAAGACTTGGGAGCAGTCGATTTGGCTGAAGTCTTCGAGGCTTTTGTGTTACGATGGGTGCTATTGGCTTTGGTGGGGTTTTCTGCGAGTGCTTTGCGTTTGAGAGGCATCTTATTGAATGAGAAGATAGTATTGAGAGAATTTAGATCGAGAGAGACCAGATTGTATGACAGTGAGGGCGATATCCGAGGTTGAATTGGGATCGTCAAGGAAAAAAGTAGTGTTTACTCAACTCATTCGTTGACGCGACGCGACGCGACTGGATGAAAGGAGCGAGGTCACGTGCTGTAAGACTGCTGGGGTCATTATGGAGTGATCTAGATGTGTCCTCTGGAGCAGATTAAATGTTCTTTAGTATTTATGAGAGATTTTGGGCGGCTTTATGTGGTAATAAGTTCTTCAAGGTCTGCTGTATTGGTTAATAACCAGCGCTCGGCAAAGGAAAGGGGCTGGGCTAGCTCTACAATCGATTTCCCTTTTGCCTCTGCATAGAAATGACGTAATGTCAAGTAAGAATCAATAGCACAGGAGAATGCTTTTTAGCGAGGATCCGCATTGTGAATCTTATTAATTGTGTTCTCGCTGTTAAAGAAAGGAATACTTAACATGAATCCAGACATACTTATGACTTGTTATAGTGCTCCTGACTTCCATTTTCGAAAGAAATCATCCAAAATACTACCATTTCTCCTCATTACTAGACCACATCTCCTGGAAATGTTTTTTGATACGTCCAGCCTGGCGCCACGGCCTTTTCTTGATCCTACCATTCTCGCCACGTTCATAATCACCACAATGGGTTATCCAGTTTGAATCAAAAGGTGTTTTGCATTCACCAAAGTCTCTCCTAAATTTAACAAATCAGTAATTGTACGATGTGATGTGAGGTTGAGGCAATCCAGGAGGCTTACCATACTCTAACCACTATAGATCGACCTTTCTTCTTTGGGTTGCAATTAATCTGGTACTCCGTATCGCACCACTTACAAAGCGTAGGGATAGTGACTGGTTGACATCCATCATGGTGGGACAAATGGTCTTTGATATTGTCAAAAATCTTGAGAGGGCCGACAGTTGTGTGGGCTACATGGTGAGAGCAAACCCGCAATATGAACTCAGGAGGAAGCTCCTTCCTCTGTTCTGGGAAGGAGACTATGTGCTTTATCCGAAATATCAATTTCCCAGAATATATTCTCGCGCGGCATGTTAACTCCTGCGTATACGAGCCATCGGTTCGTATGGTTTCATAAGCGTATAGACCAGCGACGCCCCAGAAAGATTCAGCGTTCATTCTATATCTTTTCATGAGTATTTGTAGCCTGGAAAAATTGTGATCCAGAAATTCATTGCTGAAAAATGGAGTTGGTCGTGGAAGTGACGAAGAGGGAGGGACTTTGATCTCTGGTGTCGTGCAGGGTCTCGTACCCTTTCCCATGGAATGCTTTAGGTCGCTAGCCTGATAATCATGGAGTTTCTGGCAGTAATGACAGAAGATAATGTCAATAGGTAAGTCTTTCTCCAATAGACCAAGAAATGCTTCACGTTGCTCGAATTGGGTTTTTGTCGTCGTGTCTTCGCGACTCTGTAGCCCTGATGTAGGTATATACAGTTTGTGGGAAAAGTCCGATCCGAGCTTCAGGAATGTGGTGAAGTTGCACAACGTTAAGGCCGTTGCTGATGAAAGCGGAAGAAAAGTGCAAATGAGCCGGAGTATTTCCGCAGGTAGGTCGCTCAGGGAACTTCGATTGACTTTCCGTTTGACTCCTTGGGTGAGGATCACCTCCGTATCATGGCTCGAAAGGAGAAGACGTTTTCTACGACCTGTAAGTTTGTGTCGCTCTCGGCTGGAGCCTGAAGGAGAGACGGGTTGAGCTTTGCGTAGCAGATCGACGAATGAAACTGACCGTAAAAGATATCTGCCCCAAAAAACCTTCACATAGTTTGATGGCATCTTCATGCTTGTGAGATCCATGCTTAGGATTCAGAGAAAGTCCACAATTCATCTGCCTAAAATGCCCGTCTTTAGCCGTCTCTGTTCCCGAGCCTCATGCGAGTCGCAGAAAAATCGAGGCGACGTGGCCCGCAAGTGTTTCATTGATCTTGCAGCGGATACTTCGACAATGAAATCACGATGCAAGGGCCTTCTAGTAATGTCAGATGAAGTAGGCTGGCAGAAATTCAATTCGAAGGGATCGAGAGTTGTCGAGGCAGAAGCGAAACCTTAGTCTCCTCGCCTATGAACGCGGACCACCTCCCTCGCTTCTAACTGTTGGTTATTAATGTTACACCGAAATGAAGCCCAACTCTGCAAAAATTCTAAATACTCAAATCTTTAATCAAGACCATCCAGATCAATCCTTTCAATTTACAGCTTGTTCACCAACCTCTGCCTTCTACCTGAAACCATTACATTTGATAATTTGATTCAATAAGGTTTTACAGTAAAAAATATGCGTCCAAATAAAACTTGTGAGTCTCTCAGTCTCTCTCAGGATTGAGAGCTTTTCAAAAAGAGCCGAGAAAGCACTAATGTATAATTCTATGAAAATTGGCCCCATTTTCGTCATTTTAAAGAAGCTCGAATGGAAAAATTGTCGAACACTCTCATGACTGGGCAGTAGCTGTGCTACGTGTTCTTACCGCCCGACTCCATTTACCTATGGCTACAATTTATTTCTAAGTACCGAGTGAAATATGAGTCACTGCAATTTGCGCCGATATAACGTTTTCATCTTTTGTCTGCACAATCTTCTTTCTATATCTTTACAATAACACTTTCAAACACACAATCAACCTGGCGCTAAATTACTCCCGAGTAAAAATTCCCAAATCAAATAGCAAGCCCCTCATCAGAATCATCATGACAACCAAATTAAAAATTCCAATAGAGAGTTCAGATGAAGGTTAAATAAAAAGTTACAGATGGAAAGGGATCTACTGACAGGAGATTTAGTCGCCTACGATCTTGCGATGGAACCATCCCGAGCCACAATATTCTCTTTCATCAAGAAACTGATGTGGATTCTATTATTCCTCGCCTTCCTCGGAAGACTCACCGATGTGCTAGAGCTATTCCTAAAGAGCTTGGTGGCACTTTCCTTTAGCTGGGCGCTATATCGAACATTCGAAGGGGCTTGGGGCGAGGAACGGGCGGAAATTTTCAAGGCCCAAGTAGAGTATTGGGCGGGGGTTATTTCTCGTGTTATCTCAGAATTGTAGCCTAACTAGAAACTACAAATGTCTCTCAAAGACCTTCGCGCCATCAAGCACACCAACAGCAGTTCTAATCACAGGTTCGGAACCGGCGAAAAGAAAGAGGTGGGAGATGCCATGTGACTATGGCATGAACGCCCCTGACATGTTCATAGAAAGCCACAGGAGCGATAATATCTGGAACTTCGACGATTGAGAAACGACCGGCGTCGACGATTGGGGATCAGGTTTTGAGGAGGCTGGTTGTGGGGATATACGATTTCTAGAACAAGACTATATTACGGCTATCTATGTTAAGTGCTATCTATAGATGTGATGCTTAGTAAGCGCCATGTGCCACGCTATCTACTAGCTAGCTATTGTGATAAGTCCCTTTTTTTAGTATATAAAAGCTGCTTTGGCAGTAATGAAATTACTTATTATTATAAAATCATATTGTTTTATACTTTACTTTAGTTAAAAGCAAAATTTGTAAGATATAGATATAGTAGTACAAAGAAAATATATTATCTGATATATAAAAGAAAAAAAGTAAGCCAAATTTTTTTTTTTTTTTTTTTTTTTTTTTTTTATTTTATTTTTTT
>Ga0182030_10018298_pt1 | contig 13448 bp, 9 predicted proteins | sample 812S3MmetaG_FD_121299 | JGI IMG/M metagenome (GOLD analysis project Ga0182030, IMG submission 121299) | Permafrost microbial communities from Stordalen Mire, Sweden - 812S3M metaG (Illumina Assembly) | ecosystem: Environmental > Terrestrial > Soil > Wetlands > Permafrost | place: Sweden... | reverse complement strand
GTGGTCTGGGCGGTCACCACCGCCCGCAACCGAGCATCCGGCAACCGCCCCTGCTGGGTGTAACGACGCAAAGTTCGTGTCGACACACCCAACCGGTAAGCGGCCGCCGTCGCCGACACGTAATCCTGCGGGCCGCGATTAGCCATCTCGGCCAGCCCCCACACAACAGTCGGCCCGACTCAATTGCTGGCCGCGACTCCTACCGCTCACCCCGACACCCCCAGGAAACCAATTCACTCGCGGCGATGGCCAATAAAGGCCCACAAAACGCCACCTACACTGCTTTCAGCGTTCCTACACCGAGATACTCCCAGACAGGTCCGACAACAACCGTCCGTCCACCACTGACCAACAAAATCGCCAGCTGCTCTCAACCCGGCTAGCTTTGGGCTCCGCAGCAAGCTTAAATAAATCGCTTGATTTATCTAGCGGTGCGGTGTTCACTGAGGCGATGACCGCCGAGCGGGTAGCGCGCTCTGTCAGGTCGACAAGCACCCGTGAGGCGATCTTGTCGGCCGCAGAGGTGTTGTTCGCCGAGCGCGGGATGTCCGCGGTGTCCAACCGGCAGATCAGCGAGGCGGCGGGGCAAGGAAACAACGCCGCGGCTTGTTATCACTTCGGGACGCGGACCGACCTGCTACGAGCGATAGAGAGCCAGCACCGCGAACCGATCGAGAGCCTGCGCGCCCAGATGCTCATCGACATCGGCGATTCGACCGAACTGCGGGACTGGGTCGGCACATTGGTGCGCCCACTCAGCGATCATCTGGCCGCACTCGGCGCTCCGAGCTGGTATGCGCGTTTCGCTGCCCAGGCGATGGCCGACCCCGCCTACCGCCACATCGTCACTAAGGATGCGCTCGCGTCGCCTCTGCTGGCGCAGACGGTTGACGGCATCAACCGCTGCCTCCCCGACCTGCCCAGGCGGGTGCGTTCCGAACGCGGCGTGATGGCCCGCAACCTGCTGATGCATACCTGCGCCGAGCACGAAGGCGCGCTGGCTGAGCATGGGCCGCGGTCGCGTTCAAGTTGGCCGGTCGCCGGCGAAGGTCTGATCGATGGAATCGTCGGGCTATGGCGCGCGCCGGTCCACGTCAGCGTGGCAACCGAGTGACACGGGCAGGCGATCAACCAAGGAGCACGATGACCGATATTTCGACCGGTACCGCCATGGAGATCGCCGAGTTTCCGATGTCGCGGGCGCCGGGCTGCCCATTTGCGCCGCCGCCGAAAGCATTGGCATTCAACGACTCCAGGCAGCTGAGCAGGGTGCGGATCTGGGACGGAAGCACCCCCTGGCTGATTCACGGCTACGACGCGATCCGCGCGTTGTTCACCGACGCCCGCGCCAGCGTCGATGACCGGTTGCCGGGGTATCCGCACTGGAACGAAGGCATGCTCGCCACGGTGCATAAGCGCCCACGCTCGGTGTTCACCTCCGACGCCGAAGAGCACACCCGATTCCGCCGGATGCTGTCAAAACCGTTCACCTTCAAGCGTGTCGAAGCGCTACGCCCGGCGGTACAGCAACTCACCGACGATCACATCGATGCACTGCTGGCCGGCCCGCAGCCCGGCGACATCGTCAGCACGCTGGCCCTACCGGTCCCCTCGCTCGTCATCAGCGAAATGTTGGGCGTGCCATACGAGGACGCGGAATTCTTTCAGACGCAGGCCCAGCGGGGCATGGGCCGATACGCAACAGAAGAGGATACGGCCCAGGGTGCGGCCTCGCTGGCGAAGTACCTGGCGAACCTGGTACGGGCCAAGCAGCTGGATCCCTCGGAAGATCTGGTGTCCGACCTAGCCGAACGGGTCAACGCCGAAGAACTCAGCGTCCGGGAGGCCGCGCAGCTGGCCACCGGGGTGCTGATCGCCGGCCACGAAACCACGGCGAACATGCTCAGCCTCAGTGTCGCGGCCCTGCTCGACCACCCCGATCAATTGGCGCTCTTGCGCGACACCGACGATCCCACATTCATCGCCGCTGCGGTCGAGGAGCTGATGCGGTATCTGAGCATCATCCAGACCGGCCAGCGTCGAATCGCGATCGAGGACATCGAAATCGGCGGTGAGACGATCCGCGCCGGCGAAGGCATCATCCTCGACGTCGCGCCGGCGAACTGGGATAGCCGCCAATTCCCCAATCCAGACCGGCTGGACCTGAACCGCGAAGACGGCCCACACGTCGGGTTCGGTTACGGGCGGCACCAATGCGTGGGCCAGCAACTGGCGCGCATGGAACTACAGATCGTGCTGCCCACCCTGCTGCGCCGCATCCCGACGCTGCGGCTGGCGGTCCCACGCGACGAGCTGCCGTTCAAACACGACGCGCTGGCCTACGGCCTCTACGAGCTTCCCGTGACATGGTGAAGAAGGACCTAACTCTGGCGGTACCGGATCTGTCCGGCCGGCTGGGTCGTCACCGGAGCCAATAGCGGCCTGGGATTCGGTCTGGCGAATAGGCTGGCGGGTGCTGCTACACAGGTGATCCCAACGAAGGGACGTTGACGGTGACTCAAACCCGCAGTTTGTATCCGGACGGCGTGATCGGTGCTCCGAAACACCGCCACGGCCAGGCCGCACACGTTAGCACCGGTCTGCCCGTCGGCACCGAGGTTTTCTCCGCCGACAACCACATATCGGTCGCCGATGACATCTTCTATGAAGGTTTCCCAGCCGACCTCAAAGATCGGGCACCGCGGATTTGGTACGAGGACGGCGCCTACCTTCTTGGGCCCCCGGGACAGTCGATGGTGGTCGGTGATTTCAGCGCGGTGCTCATGCAGTACGACGATCTGGCCGGTGCGGCCACCAATAACATCGAAGCCCGCGTGCGTGAACTCGCCGAAGACGGAGTCGACAAGGAACTGGCCTTCCCCAACGCGGTACTGGCGCTGTTCCACTATCCCGACACGGACCTACGCGAGCGGATCTTCCGCGTCTACAACGAGCACATCGCCGACGTCCAGGAACGCTCAAAGGGCCACTGCTACGGTGTGGGCTTGATCAACTGGTGGGACCCACAAGGTGCCCGCCGCACACTGTCAGAACTGAAGTCACTGGGACTCAGGACATTTCTGATGCCGATAAACCCCGGCAACGACGGCAACGGCCAGCCCATCGATTATTCGAGCTCAGCGATGAGAGCCGTGTGGGACGAGATCGACGACGCCGGCCTGCCGCTGACGCACCACATCGGAGAGAGCCAGCCGAAAGTCCCAAGCGAGGTCAACAGCGTCGCCGTGGGCATGATGGTCAACATCGACTCGTTCCGGGAGATGTTCTCCAAATACATCTTCGGCGGTATCCTGGACCGGCATCCCGGTTTACGGATGGGCTGGTTCGAGGGCGGAATCGCGTGGGTGCCGACCGCGCTACAAGACGCCGAGCATGTGCTGGCGTCCTACCGGCACATGCTCAATGACCATCCGCAGCACGACGTCCGCTACTACTGGGACAACCACATGTGCGCCTCGTTCATGGTTGACGGTCTTGGCTTGCAACAGATCGACGAGATCGGAATCGACAAGGTGATGTGGTCCTCTGACTATCCGCACAACGAAAGCACATTCGGCTATTCGGAGCGCTCGCTGGCCGCGGTGGTCGACGCCGTCGGTCCCGAGGACGCTGTCCGCGTTGTCGGCGGCAACATCAGAAGGTTCTTGGGTATCTGACATGACGAATTCCGTCGCCCCACACGGCTCGGTAATCGACATCCCCGACGAGCCGGATTGGGCCCGCATGCGTTCGGAGGTCGGCGCACGGCTGCGCTCCGCGATGGCGGACCAGGGCGTCGATGCGCTGATTCTCTTGATGAACGGATACGTCGGTTACGCAACGGGCGCCACGTGGCCGTTGCTGGACGGCGGCCTTTCGCACGTGGAGCGGCCGGTGGCGGTCGTGCTGGCCGATGACGAACATCCGCATCTGTTCATGCCCTTCCGCAGCGGAGCCGCCGCTGCGCCGCCGGTGCCCGACGACCACGTGCATGGGCCCGTCTACCTCGAATTCGACTCGGGTGTCGAGTGTTTCGCGCGCGAGCTAGCTGAGCTGATCCCGTCCGGTGCCACTATCGCTGTCGACGAACTCACCGGTGCGATGCAGCGGGCGGCACCCAAGCTGTTCCCCGCGGGACCTCCGTCGGATGCGGCCATCGTTCTGGGCGCCGCGCAATTGGTGAAGACCCGGGACGAGCTTTCCTGCCTGCGTAGGGCGTGCCGCATCACCGAACACGCCATCGTGGATGTGCAGAAAGCGTTGGCTCCCGGGGTACGGCAGATTGATCTTTCCGCCAAGCTCGCGCGCCGCGCGTTCGAGCTAGGCGCCACCACCAACATGTTGGAAGCCATCTGGCAGGTGATGCCGACGTCCCGGGAAGCCGGAGTATGGACGACGCATGGCGATCTCGCGTTGCCGCTGCTCCCGACTGATCGCGAACTGGCCGCCGGGGACGTGTTGTGGACCGACATCAGCATCACCTATGCGGGTTACTGCTCGGACTTCGGCCGCACCTGGATCGTCGGCGACAAACCCACACCGCGGCAACAGGATCAATTCCTGCAGTGGCGGGCGATCCGGGACTCCGTGCTCAAAGTGACCAAGGCCGGCGTCACCTCGGGCGATCTGGCGCGCACGGCGATCGCCGCCAACGGCGGCCGCAAGCCGTGGCTGCCGCACTTCTACCTGGGCCACGGCATCGGCACCTATCCCGCCGAAGCGCCCATGATCGGAACGGACCTCGGTGAGGAGTTCGACGACAACTTCGTCTTCCCGCCCGGCATGGTTTTGGTGCTGGAACCGGTGATCTGGCAGGACGGGACGGGCGGATATCGCAGTGAGGAGATCATCGTGATCACCGAGGACGGCTACACGCCGATCACCGACTACCCCTACTCGCCCTATGGCGACTGACCCCGTGGGAAATGATGTAGTGCCCGATGCGCGGGCATTGCGCATCGGACGTCGACAGCGGGCGCTGGCCCAGATGAGCGCACACGACCTCGACATTCTGGTCCTGGGGCGGCAAGCCAATATTCGTTACGTCACCGGCGCGCCACAGCTTTGGATAGCCGGGACCCGGCCGTTCGCCCCGATGTGTGTCGTGGTGCGCGCCAGCGGGGACATCTACCTCAACAGCACCGACGACGAGGGGGTCCCCGAAGAGATCGGTCACGATCACCTTTACGGGCTGGCCTGGAATCCGATGACCCTGATCGACGTGTTGAAGAAGATTGAAGGGGCCGAAGGCGCGCGCCGGGTCGGCACCGACGCGATCACACCCACCTTCGCCGCGTTGCTGCCCGAGGCATTTCCCAACGCCGAAATCGTCGACGCCGAGCAGGCCATGCGCGCGGCGCGGCGAATCAAGACGGCCGATGAGGTCGCGGCGATGGGCCCGGCACTTGGCGTCGCCGAACGCGGCCTCGCCGCCGGCTTGGCCGAACTGCGGCCTGGGGTGTCTGAGCAGACACTGGCCGGGGTAATGATGGAGGCCATGGCCGCGGGCGGGGTGAGCACCCCGGCAACACAGGACGCCGCATGGGTGACTTCGCGGGAACGTCCGTGGCGACGTGCCGGCGCCAACAGCGAGGTACGGTCTGGCGACCTCGTTGCGTTCGCTGCGGGCGCGATGGCAGGTGGCTACGTCGCGGAGGTGGGCCGGACCTGGACCGCCGGAGATTCCGTTGACGGCGAGACCCGCAAGCTGTTTGCACGGTCGAACACGCTGTACGACAAAATGCTTGATGCCTGCCGTCCAGGCGCACCCACCCGCGAACTGCTTGCCGCCTACGAAGGGGCCGGCGAGCCGTTACCACCGATGCCCGTCGCGCACGGGCTGGGACTGGGCTTTGATCCCCCGGTGGTATCCGAGACGCTCTGGGCCGCAGGTGAACACGACCGCCTCGAATCCGGGATGGTGCTGGCGATCACTGGTTATGTGTGGCAGCAGGGCGTCGGCGCGGTGTTCCGCCGCGACACGGTCCACATCACCAACGGCGGTGCCGACGTGCTCAGCACCAGCCCGTTTCTGTCGCCAGGCGTCACGCTGGCGTGACGCTCGACAGCACCCGCTAGCGGACCGCCTCTTCGGCCAGGGCGGCGTCGAGCATGTCGCCCGGGCGATGCCGCTCCCACAGGTTCAGCAGGTTGCACAGCATCTGCAGCGGCGCGCGGATGCTCTCGTCGTCCTCGACGCGGGGATCGGTGCGGCTAATGGGCGCATCCGCTCCGAACCGCTTGCGGAGCAACGCCGGTACGTCCAACAGCCAGGCGACCCCCATCACCGCCGCGTAGAGCACCGTGTGCCGCCGCAACCGGTCGGGGTCGAGGGCGGGACCACCGCACCGGTGGAATTCACCGACCACCAGATGGAGCAATTCATCGAGATGCTCGCTCCAGATGGCGGTTTCGGCGCCCGACAGGGCCCCCCAGAGGGCCATGCCCAAGTTCATTTGGCTGACGCAGCCCCAGTCCATCAACCCGCAATGCAGCTCACCATCAGTATCCGGGCCGAAATCTCGCCAAAACCAGGCGTTGTCGACGTTAGCGTTCCAATGACACAGCGCGACGTAGTTGGAGTCGGTCGCGAGCCGGCGCGCGACCGTCTGCTCGCGCTGTGCGAATCGGGGTGCGTCGGCGCGCAGACGTGCCAGGAACTCCGGTGCGCCTGCACTCGGTGGCAGCAGGCCGGGCCGGGTCGCTACGAGCTCGGCCAGCTGGGTCAACCGCCGGTCGAGCTGTTCGGCGGAAAGCGGGGCGCGTACCCCCACCGTCGCGGTCTGCACGTCCAGCGGGAAGTGCGCCGTCAGGTCAGCCGGCAGCCGCCCCGACCGGTGGGTACCCGCCAGGCGGGCCACCGCGGTCAGCAGTGCGCGGTAGTGCTGCAGGGGTTCCGGCATCTCGTAGTCGAGACACTTGTGGTATTGGCGTTCGATTCCGTTGTGGCCAAACCGGATTCGCTCTGTGATCAGTATTCCCGTACCGGTCTGGCGGTGGTAGTCGCCGAACTGCACGCCGGGCACCGCGATGGGAAACCCCGGCGCGCGCGACAGCGATGCGAACCGCACTTCGGGCTCCATCTGCGTCTTGCCGCGGTCGCGAATCGGGTTGTCGAGATCGCGGGAGAACTTCACGAACAAGTCGGCGTGCAGGCCCGGCGCGGACCGGTCGTATTCCACCGACGCCATGACCTTGCGTCCCGTGCTGCCGCCCGCCACCTCCCGGAAATCGGTGACGCGGGTGACGCTGTTACCGTCCGTGAGTGCGCCGGAAGCGCGAAACGCGGCAGTAAAAAACCCTAAGCCGCCGGCGCGCAGCGCCGATGGGTCAATCGGTATCGCGACGCCGTATTCATCGCCGGTGACCCAGCGGTCGGTTTCGCCATCCATCGGTGTCACCAGGTCTGTTCGGCCGCGCGGACCAACATGTGGTTGACCGCGACCCGGCGATCGCGGGTCACCATGTACAGCACGGCATCAGCGATGTCCTCGGACCGCAACTTGACCATTCCGCCGGTCTGTCGCTCGAACGCCTCCTGCGACGTTGCGGACAGGTGGGTGAAGATCTCGGTATCGACGGTCCCGGGACCGACGACGCCGACACGGACCCGCTGGCCGATCAGCTCTTGGCGGATGCCCTCGCTGAAGGCGTTGACGCCGAATTTCGTCAGCGAATAGACAGCGGTGCCGGGCCGGGCCACCCAGCCGGCGGTTGAGCTGATGGTGACCAGGTCGGCAACACCGCGAAATGAATCGGCCGCGCCCTCGATCAGATGGGGAAGCGCCGCGCGCGTGGCGTAGAGGACGCCCTGGATATTGACGCTCACCATGGCGTCCCAGTCTTGCAATGGAGCCTCGGCCGCGGGTCCGGACTGCATTTGGCCCGCGTTGTTTACCAGGATGTCGAGGCGCCCAAGATCCGCGACGGCGCGCTGGACGGCTGCCGCCACCTGATCGGCGTCGGTGACGTCCGCGGGCACCAACAGCGCAGTTCCGCCCGCCGATTCGATTTCGGTCTTCAGTTCGCCCAACCGATCGGCGCGACGCGCCAGCAGCGCTACCGCGGCGCCCTGGGCCGCCAGCGCCTTGGCCGTCGCAGCGCCGATGCCACTGCTGGCGCCGGTCACCAGAGCCACCGTGTTCGCCAGCGTCGCCGCGTTTGCCACTATCCTGGCCCGCCTCCCGTTGCTGATCCGGTCTGCAAGATCTCGTGCAGAACATAATCCGTGTCCTCGCCGAGGTCGGGAGCGCCCCGTGAGATCACCGCAGGGTTCCGGGTCAGCCGCCACGACGGCCCCAGTATCGGTCGCTGCCCTTCGCGATGGTCACTGACGAAGCGGTACAGCTCGCGGTCCCACAGTCGTTGATCCTCGATCACATCGCCGGAATTGGCACTCTTGCCCGCCGGCACGCCCGCCATGCGCAGCCGGTGCGCAAGGTGTTCGGCGTCGTGTGCGCGGGTCAGCCGTGCGAGGTCGGCATCGAGCGCCTCAGCATGACCGCGTCGGTCTCCCATCGTGGCGTACCGCAGATCTGTGACGAGACGTCCGGCGTCCAGCACGTCGCACAATCCTTGCCACTCGGCATCATTGGCCACCGCAACAGTGACCCATGAATCATCGGTGCAGGGATAGCAGCCGTGCGGGCACATGTCCGGGTGGTTGTTGCCGTCCGGCTCGAGCTTGTTTCCGGTGACACTCTGTTCAAGCAGACTGTCCCCGATCATCGAGGAGAGGGTTTCGACGGCTGACACATCGACGAATTGACCTGCGCCGGTTCGCTCGCGATGCAGCAATGCCACCACGGCGGCATATGCGGCAGCGGCACCGACCGTGGAATCCCCGTAGCGCATGCTGGCTCCAAGCGGAGGCCCTCCGCGGTAGCCGACCAGCGAAGCGAGCCCGGCCAGCGCTGCGAAACAGGGCGCGTAGCCCGTTTGATGACCCAGTGGCCCGTCGTTTCCCCACATCTTGATCGACACCGAGATGATGTCCGGTTTGATCGCCTGGAGTTGGGCAAACCCCAAGCCCTGACGTTCCATCGCCCCGGGTCGCAAGTTGTTGATCACCACGTCGCTCCGCGCGATCAGCTCACGCAGCCCGGCCATGCCCCGTGGCGACTTGATATCGAGGTCCACGCTGAGGATCTCCGGGTTGATGCTGAGAAAGAACGGGGCGTGGTTGATGTCGGTTCCACCGTAAGCGCGCATCTCCTCGGGGATAGCTGCCGTTTCGACCTTGATTACCTCCGCGCCCAAAAGCGCCAGCAGCTTGCCCGCGTACGGACCTGCCCACACCTTGGTGAGCTCGACGACGCGCACGCCCTCCAGCGGCCCGCCGCGCGGGTTTTTGGGCGGCTTGAGTTGTGCGGACTTCACCGCCGGCGGCAGATGCGGAATATCCAGACGTTCCAGCACTGCGGCTGTGTGCTGATCGAGAGTGGGCGCGGCAGCGGTGATTTCAGCCGGCGATGCGCTGAACGTGTAGGGGACGGTGGGATACGTCGCGTCGCCCAGCACAGGATGTCGCACGACCTGGAAAAAGCCGCGGTGGCGATACTGCGGCGACTGATGCAGGTCAGTAGCGCCATTGACCGGGACCAGTGGCACACCCAGCCGCTGGGCCTGGTCGGCCGCGGTTTCTTTGGGCAAATCCCGGACCCATGCGGCGAAGCCCCGCTGGAACTCGGCCACCTTTTCCGCCGTGACCGAAAACTCCAGCCAGTCATCCTCGAAGTCGTTCAGCCACTCCGGATCACCCATCAATGTCTTGACACCGAGCCAGTGCGCGCCGCTGGTCATGTACAGGTAGACAAAGCCGTCGGCGCAGGCGAAAAACGATGCCGGACCCAGTTGGTCGAAATCGCCGCGGTGGCCTTCGGCCGGAACCTCGCCGGTGATGGATCTGCCCAGGATGCAGTCGGCGCGGGAAACCAGCACGGCCTGCGCCGAAATATCGATGAACTCGCCCGAACCGGTGTGTAGACGCCCGAACAGCGATGACGCGACGCACAACGCCGCCTCCAGCCCTGCCTCGTAGTCGGCGAGGAATGGGCCCGGCCCCTGCAGTGGCGGCCGCGCCGGATCGGCATGGCTGGGAGTGTGATACCCCCAGCCACTGGCATGGAACACGTTGATGCTCTTGGCGTTTTCGAACTCTGCCGCGGCGCCCTGGCCAAAAGGGGTAATCGAGCAATACACGGCGCTCGGGTGCCGATCAGCCGAGTGCGTGGCGCGGTCATCGATCACCGCGTCTGCCGTGCCAACGAGCTCGTGCAGACGCCCCGCGCCGGCGACGGAGGTGGCATCCAGAACGACGGACTGCTTGTTCGTGTTGAGATAAGCGAACAACGCACTGCCTTCGCGCTCGGCACCATCGCCGAAGACCGGCGCCATCGCCCGGGTGGGGCTGCCGCACCACGGCGCCTCGATCTTGATCACCTCGGCGCCGAAGTCGGCCAGCAGTTTCCCGCAGTACTCACCCGCGACAGACCCGGCCAGCTCAACGATCCTGAAACCGCTCAGCGCCGACATGCGGGCCTTCCCAAAGCGGTCAGGGCTTCTTGCGACCCGAGCGGCTTAGGCGCCACTCCGGCGGGAAGTTCATGTCGTTATCCTTCACCACGTTGTTCAGACCCTTCTCGAACGTGCCCGCGGTGAGGTCGACGTCGTTGTCTTTATCGTTCTGAATCAGTGGCAGCATTCCCTCCACCATTCCGGTCAACAGGCTGCCGAAGTACTCACCCTTGTGCTGCTTATAGAGTTCCAGGAACGTCTTCTGGACCGCGACGGTGTCGGTGGGACGGGACTTCGAGCACGCCATCGCGTACTTGAGGGTCTCCGCTTCCAGGTCCTCGCGGGCGACAACGCTGTTGATGAAACCGCAGTCGTACATCTCGTCGGCGCTGAAAGGCCGCCCGGTGAAAAGCATTTCGGAGAACTTGCGCAGGCCCATGGTCTCGGCCCACCACCACAGCCGCGGGCCCCAGCCCACGTAGCGGAACGCCGGGTGCCCGAACAGCGCATCGTCAGAGGAGATCACCAAGTCGGCGTCGCCGGCCTGGTAGAAGTGCCACCCGTAGCAGTAGCCCTTGGCCTCGATGATGCTGATCTTGCGCAGCTCCTGAAGTGGCCGGTTGCCCGCGCGGGCCTTGGCGTAGAAGTCGGTGACGGTGGACAGGTACCGGTACGAGCCGCCGGGCGGGTACGTGACATCGTCGTCGTTGATCGCCACCTCGTGCAGCAGCGGCATTCCGGGGTTCTCGAGCATGCCGCGCTGTTCGGGTAGGTCACCGCCGCTGCCGAAGTCTTGTCCTTCACCGCGGATCACGACGACCTTGACGTCGTCGTCGACGTTGCACTTATGGATGATGTCGGCATAGAGCTGCCGCATGCCGAGGGTGGTCGAGTTCTGCGCGTCGGGCCGATCGAACGTGATGTAGGCGATGCGGTTCTTCTTGTCCTTCTCGAACTTGATGTACTGCTCGGCTTCCTTCTTCATCTCTTCGTAGTCGAATTCAGGCATAACTTGTCGCCACCTTCGTTTGCTTAATTGAGTTGCTTATTTGAGCAAGCTGCCCGCATCGACGGGGAGCGAAATGCCTGTCACATAACGGGATTCGTCAGAGGCCAAGAACAGGACCGCGTTGCTGATATCGGCGGCTTCCACCCAGGGAATCGGCAATGTGTGCATCATTTGTGAGATCGGGGCGAAATCGTCGGGTCCGGGATCCGGCAGGTCCGGGCGGAAGAGCCGAAAAGTCTGGTCATTCATCAACATCGTGGTGCTGACCTGTGTGGGCAGCACCGAATTGACCCGGATCATTTTCGGGCCCAACTCAACGGCGAAGGCACGCATCAGGCCGATGACGCCATGCTTGGCGGCGATGTAGTGGCCGGTATTCGGGTAGGCTTTATGGCCGCCGACCGAACTGGTGAGCACGATGGATCCGCCGCGGTCGCCCGAAAGTATGTGTGGCACGCCCGCTTTCACCGTGTGCCACACGCCACTCAGGTTGATGTCGATCATGTCTTGCCAGATATTTTCCCGAATCTTGTGCAGCCTGGTGCCATCGGTGCCGACGCCCGCATTCGCGACGATGATGTCGAGCCGGCCGAGCTGTTCCACGCCGCTGTCCACCGCGGCTTTGAGTGCCTCGTAATCGCGCACGTCGACCTGCTCGGTCACGATGCGACGGCCCTGATCCTTGACCAAGTCGACGGTCTCGGCGAGGTCCTCAGGGGTCGAGTGCGGATAGCTCAAGTTGTCGATCGGTCCGCAGATGTCGATCGCGATGATGTCGGCGCCCTCCTGCGCCAACCGCACGGCGTGACTGCGGCCTTGGCCCCGGGCGGCGCCACTGACGAAGGCGACCTTGCCTTCAACCCGGCCGGTCATGCCGACACCAGACCGGGCAGGGAGTCCCAGCCACGCACCGTCGACGTTGGACTGAGCTTGGCGTTGGTCATATCGACCTCCCATTCGGGGAACCGTTTCAGGATTTCCTCCAGGGCTACGCGTCCTTCAAGACGCGCCAGCGCCGAGCCCAGGCAGAAATGCGTGCCGACGCTGAAGGTGAGATGCGGACGGGCGGCGCGATGGATGTTGAACTCGTCGCCGTCCGGCCCGAATTGACGTTGGTCCCGGCATGCCGACCCGATGAGCAGCATCATCACGCTGCCTTCGGGCACCGTCTGGTCATGCAGGCTGATGTCGCGCGTCACATACCTACAGACGTGCGGCGCCGGCGGTTCGAAGCGCAACAGCTCCTCGATCGCCTGCGGGACGAGCCCCGGGTTTTCGGCGAGCTCGCGACGCTGATCCGGGTGCTCCGCGAGAACCTTGCCCGCCCAACCGATCAGCCGTGTCGTTGTTTCGTTGCCCGCACCGGCGACGACGTTGACGTACACGAGTATCTCTTCACGACTCAGCCGCCGAGTGGTGCCGGTTTCATCGACGAATTCGACGTTGAGCAGCTCGGTCATGATGTCGTCGGAAGGATGTTCGGCACGCCAGTCGATGTAGGCCTCGAACTGCTCACCGACGGATAAGCCCTGCTCGTGGTCCATCGGCTTGCCGGCCTCGGTGCGCATCTGGGACGTGACGTGATCGCGAATGTACACCTGATCGTCTTCGGGGATGCCGAGCAGCATGCTGATCGTTTTCATTGGCATCGTCGCACCCAGATCGGTGACGAAGTCGAATCGACCGGATCCCACCAGCGGATCCAGCGATTGTGCGCAGAACTCGCGGATCATCGGCTCCAGCGCAGCGATTTTGCGCGGTGTGAACATCCGCGACAGCAGCTTGCGGTGCACGCCGTGGATCGGTGGATCTTCAAAGATCAACATGCCCGACGGGATGTCGAGGTTCGCCTTGATCAACTCCAGGATCGCGCCCCTGGCGGAGCTGAACGTGGTGTGGTCGACGAGCGCCTTGTTGACGTCCG
>Ga0182030_10018297_pt1 | contig 13448 bp, 18 predicted proteins | sample 812S3MmetaG_FD_121299 | JGI IMG/M metagenome (GOLD analysis project Ga0182030, IMG submission 121299) | Permafrost microbial communities from Stordalen Mire, Sweden - 812S3M metaG (Illumina Assembly) | ecosystem: Environmental > Terrestrial > Soil > Wetlands > Permafrost | place: Sweden... | reverse complement strand
CATGAAAATCCTCGTGTCTGCCGGTGAGAAGTGCAATCAACTGATGGGCCGCGTGATCGTCAACGTGCCGGTGAAGGATGTCGAGTGCGACGAAATTTGGGGCTTCGTCGGCAAGAAGGAAGGCCACAAGTCGCCGGAGGAAGCGAATAACGAAGGCCTGGGCGATGCGTATTGCTTTGTGGCCATTGAGAGAAATACGAAGCTCGTTCTCAACTTCGCGCTGGGACGCCGCAACCAAGCGACCACAGATGTTTTCATTGAGGGCCTTCGCCATGCGACCGGAGCGAATCCCTACCAGATCACGACGGACGGTTTCGCGCCGTACCGCTCGGCCATCGTTAACACCCTTGAAGATCGCGCCGACTTCGCACAGCTCATCAAGGTCTATCGCGCTCCGCAAGGCAACGAAGGCCGCTACAGCCCCGCAGAAGTGGCCTCTACGGAGGTGGTCCCAGTCATCGGACAGCCTGATCCCAAACGCATCTGCACCTCGATTGTCGAGCGCCAGAATCTCACGATCCGCATGTCCATGCGCCGCCTGACTCGCCTGACGAACGCGTTTTCCAAAAAGTGGGAAAACCTGTGGGCCGCTTACTGCCTACACTTCGCCTATTACAACTTCTGCCGGATTCACAAAACCCTGCGAGTGACGCCCGCGATGGAATCTGGGTTGACCGATCACGTGTGGGAGATTGCGGAACTGCTCGCTTAATCGTGGATGTCATCGTGATACGATTGTGGCCCTATGAGAAGATTCAACCGTCCTACGGCGACAGGCGGCACCAGCTTCGCTCGCTATGACTATAAGTGGTCACAGTTCGGAATCAAAATCAGTACTAAACGTGTAGCCCTCGCTGCGTTAAAGGCCATGTACGGTGTGAAGGCCGCAAATGCCGCTATCCGTGAGGCAGAGCGCGTATCAGGAAAGAAGCGATAAAAAAATGGCCACCAAGAAGCCGCTCAAAATCGGATATAAGCCGGAGCCCCCGAACCCGCGTGCTGAGCCGGGCTCGTTTGTTATTCAAGGCAAGGCATGGTACGACGAAGACGGCGAAATGGTCATTGACGAGTACGGCGAGGTTCCGGACTATATTGAGTGCGAAATGTTCCAGCACGAACATTTCCTGTATGACGAGGACGATCTGCGGAACGACGGAACACCTCGCGCCAAGGCAATTCCTCGATATGAACTGAAATGGTGCCCCATCGCCCGGAAACCGAAAAAACCACGCAAGCAATAGCTCACTTTGGGGGATTCGCCGAACTATCGGTGCTGGCAGGTTGGCCCCACATTAACGCATTAACAAACTCGGCAGAATATCGGTGAGGCAGTCCAACAGATTCCGCGAACTCCTGTGCCCTTACGAATCCCCATTCCTTTACCATACGAAGGAAGGTCAATTCCATGAATCCCCTGTCTGAGCAGGATGTCAGAGATTTTGTAAGCAAACTGAGCACGGAATCGACGAAGGTGTCGGTGATGTTCATCAATGCAGCGCTGGGAATTTCGTTTACTATTGCGGGAGCATTGACCCTCTCGGAAAGCGGGTCGGTTGTTGTGCAGATGGGAGCAGGACCGGAATTCACCAATACAGGAATTTTTACAACATCATTAGGAGCGCTCTTAGCAGCACGACCGGGATTCGCAGACGCACGTGAAATCTTTAAGCGTACGCCCGCACCCCCAGGATTGGAGCGAGCAGTGCCCATAGACTTCACGTTGGGCTTCACGTTCGCCGATGGCTCGGTGCTGGTTTTAGCGGCTCTGCGGGATTCGATCACCTAACGCGATTCTATCGCATAAGCCATTTTGATCTTCAACGCACATATCAGACACTACCGGATTCCGCCGGGGGGGCGAAGAATCCGTGTATCTGGAAGTTGAAAGTTTGCGGCTCGTCGGCTCCGTCCCAACACCGAATCTGAAAAAGTAAGGGACGAGTACGCCGTCATCCAGGCGCAATGCGCGTCCTGATACGGTTAAAGTGAACTAAACGAGAATCGTAGGCAATACCGCGCGGCAGAACCGCGGCTTGCGCAGCATCAGGGCAGTCCTGGACGGCTTACGTGATCGCGGGATCACCCAGACGATAACCGGGCCGTTGCGTTCCTCGCTTGCGCGTTGCCGTCGCTGCAGGCGACCGTGCCGTTAACTCTTAGCGTGGACAGCCTCACTGTCTATGACAGCGTCAACAACTTCACCTGGCTGGCAGACTTCAATTTGCCGGCGACGAACCGGTTTGGCCTACCGGTGTGCAACGGAATGAGCATCGATCCAAAGACGTGCGTCAACCCGAGCGGCTCGATGAGCTACCAGGCGGCGACGGCATGGGTCGCGGCGATGAACGCCGCCAACTATCTGGGCCACAGCAACTGGGAGGTTCCGACTACGCCGCTTATCGACAATACCGGCTGCTCGTTTACGGGAACGAACGGTAATTCGTTCGGCTTCAATTGCGCAGGTGGAGCGCTCGGTTATTTGTACTACAACGCTCTTGGTCTGAAAGCCCCCAACAGCGCCGTTTCCATCTCAAGCTACACCATCGGCCATTCAGCAACTTTCAACCTTACTACCATTGGTCGGGAACCAGCGCCGCAATCGGTGCCCAAGGCTACGCCACTTTCTCTTTCAATACCGGATTCCAGGACACCAATACCTCGCCCAATTACATGTATGTGCTGCCCATGATCCAGGGGAAGCTCCCGGGAACTCCGGCCTCCGCTGGCACCGGCCTGCAAGTGAATCCGGGCGGGCAGACGGTGTACGACCCGCAGACGAATGTCACTTGGTTGGCGAACGCGGATTTGGCGGCCACAAACACGTTCGGACTGCCGCTCTGCACATCTCAAGGGACTCCGAAACCTTGCGCGGGCAAGGACGGGGCAATGGGCTGGGATTCGGCGGCGCAGTTCATCGCGAACATGAACGCCGATAACAGTGGCGCGGGATACCTCGGGCAGAAAAACTGGCAATTGCCGCCAGTCGACCCGGCCTGTCCCAATTACGGATGCGTCGGCTCCCTCAATCCGATGGGGAATTTATTCTATAACCAACTGGGCTTCGCAGTGGGCACGCCGATCGTCGCGGCGCCGGATATTGCCGTCGGGGCGTTTCATAATGTCCAACCCTACATTTATTGGTCCTGTGGAGGGATGTCGATTCAGAGCGCTTGTGGGACTCCCCCCGCGACCAGCTTTCAGTTCAGCTTCTCTTTCGGCAACGGCTCCTTAGGCACCGACATATTGGCGGACGATTATTACGGGACGGCGTATTTCGCCGGCCAAGCCAACCCGTCATCCGGGCCGGAGATCACCGAGGTTGCGAATGCGGAGAGCGAGAGTCCGGCAATCGCGCCGAACACGTGGGTAGAGATCAAGGGATCGAATCTAGCGCCCGCCGGGGATTCGCGGATTTGGCAAGGTTCGGACTTCGTCAATGGTCTGATGCCGACCAAACTCGACGGAGTCAGCGCGACGGTCAACGCCAACGCGGCGTTCGTTTTATTACATCAGCCCCACGCAGATCAATATTCTGACGCCGCCCGATGCGATGAGCGGTTAGGTACAAGTGGCGGTCAATAACAATGGAGCCACCGTCTCCGCGGCCGCGCAGGCCCAAACCCTGTCGCCGTCGTTTTTCGTGTTCGGCGATGGCCAGCATGTTGCAGCCGTCCACGCCGATGGCAGCTTGCTAGGACCGTCCAGTTTATCCGTTCCGGGTTATACCTTCACACCGGCCAAGCCAGGCGAGACAGCGCTGGTTTACGCCAACGGATTCGGCGCCACGAACGTACCGCTCGTGGCTGGGTCGTCCATCGGAGGCGTGACCGCAACACTATCGTTTGCAGGACTCGTGTCTCCGGGCTTGTTTCAGTTCAACGTCGTGATTCCGTTGAACGGGCCCGGCGGAGGCGAACCTGTTATCGCGACCTATAACGGAGCGACCACTCAAGCAGGCACGCTGCTCGCGATGACTGGTACCGCGCCGCCAACATCGGTGACTTACTACGTTGCCTCCAACGGCAACGATTCCTGGAGCGGCACTCTGGCGTCGCCTAACGCGGCCCGCACAGACGGTCCCTTCGCATCCTTGGATCATGCCCGGGCCGCGGTGCAGGCTCTCAACAAAGCGGGGCTAACCCAGATCACCGTGCAAGTACGCGCGGGCACCTAATATCTCCCGTCCACGATTCAGTTCACCGCAGCGGATTCGGGCTCGCCCAGCCTGAACATAACGTATCAGAACTACGCAGGTGAATCGCCCGTGATCAGCGGAGGCGTGCGACTTACCAACTGGACCAACACCGGCGGTAACCTTTGGAAGACGGCACTGCCCGCGTCCACGCAGTATTTCGAAAATCTCTTCTACAACGGAGAGCGGCGCTTACGCCCGCGTCTGGGCGGATATCTCGGCACCTATTTTCGGGTGGCGGATTCGGTCTATCTGAATTCTCCCGCTCCGCCGGCCGCGGCTCCCGAAGCGAACTGCTCGGTTTACACTAGCGGGACGGGCTGGGAGTGTTTTGATCGCTTCCTCTACAATCCCGCGGATCCCGTGACCAATGCCTGGAAGAATCTGGCGCCTCCGACGGGGAACGCTTGCGGCCAGCCCGCAGGGAACTCCGCGCTCACTGGCGACATCGAGTTGGTGATTTTTGAAAAATTCTACGTCGGAAGGCAGCGCATCAGTTGCGTGGATACCACTGAACACATCATCTACCTTACGGGCCCCACGGTCGTCAATGCGGGTATCGCCGACGCGGTCGGCTTCATTCCCCAGCATCGCTACGTCATCGAAAACATTGAGGACCAGCTCACGCAGCCGGGCCAGTGGTTCCTGGACCGGTCGACCACGCCCTGGACGCTCACTTATCTCGCCGGCACCGGCGAGAACCCCAACAACGACAGTGTGATCATGCCCCAACTCCAGCAGATATTGGTAGCATCGAATCTGCAAGACGTAACTTTTCGGGGATTGACCATCGAGTACGGCAATTTCACCGTGCCGGCCGTCGGCTTCGACTCCGACGACAGTCAGAGCACGGCTGCCGTCTCCTTTCAGAATTCGCAACACATCACCTTCGATTCGGGCACGGTGGCGCACACGTCAGCGAACGGGTTGGAGTTCTTTCCTGTATCAATACTCAATCCAATCCGTCGTGCGTCTCCCGCAATACGAATGCGGTTACCGCGAACAATGTTATCCAGAACAGCGCATTCTACGACGTGGGCATTTCGGGAATCCGTATCGGAACACCGGGGATCAACGGAGACGGTAACGCGAACGTCCCGCAATTCATCACCGTCCAGAACAACGTCGTGGAGGGTTTCGGGCGCGTCTTTCCTGCCGCTAAAGGCATTATCCAAGGCGACGGCCACGACAATCTCTATACGCACAACGATGTGTACGACGGATATCATGGGGCCATCTCCATCTGCTTTTGCTCGGGCATTCCGGGACTTGCGCCGCTGACCAACAACATCACGGTGTCGTTCAATCATGTCTACAACTTGATCCAGGGAATTATGAACGACGGTGGATCCATTTATTTCCGAACTTCTACGGCTGCGACAAAGCCGCCGTCTTCAGGCACCGGAAACAAGATGTTGCACAACAGGGTTCACGACGTGAGTGATTCGTCGATCATGGATGCAGACGGATATGGCGGCGACGGGCTGTACATCGACGATATAACCGGACTGGTGGATGTGGAGAACAACCTGGTCTATCGAGTTTCGGGGAGCGCTCTGGATTTTTCGGGATCGCGGGCGGGTCCTAACCAGTCCAGCACCATCAAGAACAACATCTTCGCATTCGCACGCTTATCCTTGATCTACGCCGCCGATCCCTACGCGCAAACTGCCCAATTCCCAGCGCCGATGTTCTTCACTGCTTCCAACAACCTGTTTTATTTCGACCGGAGCTCAGCTTCGTCGCCCTCGTTTTACGCCCAAGGGGGTTGCGTCTACGACAGTGGCATCGCCTACACTTCGTTCGAACAGTGGACCCGCAACCTATATTGGCGCACCGATGGCGGTTTCGCCAACGACCCGAACGCCTTCCACATCCTTCCGAATCCGGTTTCGCCCACCAACATCTGTTTCGGGGACGCTGCCCAGGCTGCATCGGCCAACTACCCTTTCACGGGATGGCAGAAGCTCGGCGAAGATGTGCAGAGCGTCGTCCTGGATCCGGGTTTCAAGAACCCGGCGTATCCAGCGGATGACTATTCGCTACCCAACGGCTCTCCGGGAGTTGGCTTCGTGCCGTTCGACCCCACCCAAGCCGGGCGAACGAATCCGGTCATCAACCCGCCTGCCGTTCCCGCTACGTTTCCGACGAAGACATTTAGTCCCACGAAGGACTTTTGAACATCCCCGGTGCCGCCGACATCGGACAGCTCGCTTGGACGTATAGTCGCGAGCCATTGAAGTTCCTTGCGGTTGGAGTCGGTCCGCTAATTCAAACCCTTTGCCGCTTCTCTATCGCTCGCCACTTCACTGCACCCGCCCATTCTGTTTCGGCTCCCCGCTCGCGGGGTGATTCTGGAACTCCTCTGGCCAACAGGTGCGAGCAGTGCGAGTGCCTCAGGGAGTGCAGGCTCGCGCCCTTCGGCAGCTTGAGTCGCCGGAACAGCAGCGACACCGCCGCGGAGATCGAGTCGGGCTTGAATGGCGAGCCGTCGGGGTTGGCGAAGATCAGGTCTAGGTCGGCTCGATACTCTGGTCCGAACTGACGCCGAAACTCCTCCTGGACCTTGCGGTGTTCCTCCAACGCCGCGATGGCCGACACTGGCAGGCTCACCGGGCGAGGTTCCTCGGTTTGGTTGATTTGAAGGTGAGTGCGTCTCGCGTCTGGCAAAGTGACCTCTCGACCATGGCACGCCCATCCTGAATGTCGCTCCAGCGCAATGCGAGCATCTCGCCGCGGCGGCAGCCTGTGGCCGCGACCATCTCCAGGTACGTCCGCAAGCACCACGGGGAGGTAGCCGCTTCGATCACCATCCTCTGCACCGCTGGCGTGAACGCGATGCCATGATGCTTTTTCACCTTGGGCGGCTCGGAGTTGGTGACCGGGTTGGTGGTGGTGAGCCCCCACTTGATGGCGCGGCTGAATGCGCTCGAAATGACGCCGGCGATATTTCTTACGCTTTTCGCGCTCAGTGGACGCGGCGTTGTGGACTTGCGCAGATGGCCACCAGCCTTCAGGAGTCGGGACCACTCCCTATTGAGGTGGAGGGGCGTGATGCTTTCCAGGGGCTTCGCTCGCAATTCTGGCGATATGTACGTCGCCGCGTCGCGGTATCGCTCGACCGTTTTCGGCGCAAGGTGCTCGCAGGCATGGTGGCTGAAAAAGTCTTCCAAGAGCACGCCGAGCGTCTTCGGCACCTCGCGATCAACGTCGGCCCCGGCCTTCGCCAGCTCGCACTTCTGCTGCTCCGTGAGTCGTCGGCTAGATTCGGCCCGGACCGCTTCCTGACGCGTCGTAAACCCGAAATGACGGATGATGCGCCGGCTGTCGCGCGTCGCGCCCGGCAGGTCGAACTTGTAATACCAATCAACCTTGCCCCTTCGTTTTCGTTTATGTACTGGCATGATCTTTCCTCATTGAGTCCCGATTACCGGCGACAGCAGGGAAGTTGGGACTGGCCCAACTTCCCGCGCCCGCATCAGCGCCCATATCAAGGGTTGCGCTGCTCATTCCACAGACACAGTACCTCTTGGGCGCCGCAGCAAGGTCAGCAGATGGTATTGGATGGCCACGTCGTGCATGTAGTGTGGCTTCATCTCGACTGACGATTTCACTTCGATCAATCGCCAACGATTCCTGGGGCGACGCTGGAGCACATCCACACGCACGAGCAAGTTGGCGTGCTGGAAGGTCGCCTCGAAGATGGCAGGCACGGACGAATTGTCGATCAACGAAGCAGTATTAGCGCGGGCCTCGTCAATCCCGGCTTCGAAGCCAACAAAAACGCCGCCCGGAAACCGCTTCTGAGCGAGCAGCCCGACTTCCTGCCCCTGTTCAAGTCGAGCCTCCTGATCCTCATCCGCCTCCTCCGCAAGTTCAGGCTGGTGAACCTGGAAATAGAGCCGTTTCGCGCACTGAATGCCAGCGACGAACTTAGATTTCGAGATGCGAATGAGAGCCGGCGCGGGCATGGAACGAATGAATGATACCGCAAAGAATTGACAACCTCGCGCCGATCCGGCGCGGCTGCGCACCGACGTTCCGCAACCGGCGGCGGACGTGGCGTTGTTGGCCGGGAGGGGAAGTACGCCCCTGCCAGGAGTAAACTACGCGACGTGGCCCGCGACGGGGGCAACGGTGGCCTATGTCTTCCGCGTGTCGCCGACCATCCCGCGAGCACCGGGAGTTCGGCGGTATGGGAATGAATTTTCGAGTAGGATAGCCTCCTCGGGCCGAACACCTGCCCTGTGTATAATTTTCTTGTTTAACGTTACGATAGACCCATGCGATTGTTCGTTTTTTCGACGATCATTGTCTCCATGACTCTGCTGCTATCTGCTCAGGCGCCGTCGCAGCCCGCCATGACTTTGACTATTCCGGGATTTCCCGACGGCGGCCAGATTCCCGTTAAATTCAGTCAGGCCGCTCCCGGCGTGGCCGCCGGCGAGGGTATGTCGCCTCCGATGAGCTGGGCCAACGCGCCCACAGGCACGCAGAGTTTTTTTCTCCACATGCACGATCTGGATCTTGCCCGCAACAAGACGACCGATGATCAGGCGCACTGGGTCCTTTGGAACATCCGGGCGACGGCGACCGGTTTGCCTGAAGGCGTACCCAAGGGATCGCAATTGCCCGACGGAAGCTACCAGATCAGCGCCACAGGACCGATGTACCGTGGTCCGGGAGCCGCCGCCAATGGTCCGTTCCACCACTATGTGTTTGAGCTCTACGCCCTGGACACCAAGCTGGACGTGAAACCGTCTGGAGACGCTTTCGAGACGCGCGCCAACGTGATGAAGGCAATTCAGGGTCACATCCTGGCGAAAGCGGTCTACGGGGGCCTGTTCCGACGGCCGCAGTAATCACCACCAACGCGACGCTGCAGCCGAGGCGAGAATCGCTGGCCTTATAGACCACGCGGTGGGCTCGCATCAAGGACGTTTTTGGGGAAGCCTTCGAGCTGCCGGCAGCGGAGCGAGCCGCGTACCTCGATTCTGCCTGCAAGGGCGACACGGAGTTGCGCGCTGAAGTCGAACGGCTGCTCACCGAGAGTGGCGACGACAATTTACAGAGTCCGGGGCTGGAATTTCTGGCGCGTGAGCTTTCGCCGGGCGATACTGTGGCGCATTACAAGATTCAGGCCAAGCTCGGCGAAGGCGGCATGGGCGCGGTGGCGTCATTCGGTTAGCTGGCTCTTCATCCAGCCCTTGGCCATCGCCCAGTCGCGCTTGACGGTACGCGGCGAAATCTCCATCGCCTCTGCGGTTTCCTCGACCGACAGACCGCCGAAGTGGCGCAATTCGACAACACGCGCCTGCTGCGGATCGAGCAGTTCCAAACGAGCCAGGGTTTCATCCACGGCGAGGATCTCCTCGGTGTGGTCCGTGCTGCCGGCGCGCTGAAAAATCTCCTCATTCATCGTGACGGCGATGCCGCAGCAGGTGGAGGAGATTTTTCATGAAGCGCTGGAACTTCACGTAAACGCGCGCGCGGCTTTCCTTTCCGGGCGCTGCGCGGGCGCTGCCGCTCTGGAGTCTGAAGTCCATCAGATCCTGGCGGGCTACGAGGCGCAGGACCACATCGATTCAGACCGCGCGGCTGGCACGCAGGAAGGGGAGCATTTCGGGGCATTCGAAATCATCCGTAAGATCGGGGAAGGCGGTATGGGCGCCGTCTATCTGGCGCGCCGGCATGAGGATTTCGAGCAGCGCGCCGCGATCAAGCTGATGAATGGCACCCCTGCCGCGGCTGCGTTGATGGCCACCCGCTTTCGCCAGGAGCGGCAGATCCTGGCCGGACTCGATCATCCCAACATCGCACGGTTGCTGGATGGCGGAGTTACCAGCGGCGGACAGCCTTAACTGGTGATGGAGTATGTCGAGGGCGTCCGGCTCGATCAATATTGCGAGGCACAGGCCCTGTCGATTCCTTAGCGCCTCGAATTGTTAGCAAGATTTGCGCCGCCGTCCATTTTGCGCATCAGCATCTGGTAATTCATCGGGATCTAAAACCCGGGAATATTCTGGTGAACAAATCGGGTGAGCCAAAGCTGCTGGATTTCGGCATCGCAAAAGTATTGTCTGAGCCCGGCGATTCGCCGGAACGGACAGTGACCATGACCGGCGGTCTGATGCTGACTCCGAACTACGCGAGCCCGGAACAGAATCAGGGGCTGCCGTGCACCGTAGCCAGCGACATCTATTCGCTGGGCGTGATTCTCTACGAACTGCTGGCCCTGAGAGGCCCTTACTCCTCCACCGCTTCGACTCCAGCCGAAACAATTGCAGCGGTGGTGACGACGGAGGCTCCGCGGCCCAGCGCCGTCGCACCCGAGTTGCTGAAAGCGCCGTTGCGCGGGGATCTCGACGGGATCACACTGAAAGCGCTCGCGAAGAAACCGGGCGAACGGTATGGCTCCGTCGAACAGCTTTCCGAGGATGTTCGGCGTCATCTGGAAGGACTGCCGGTCAGTGCGGTGGAAGGCAGCAGGATCTAAATCGCGGGCAAATTCGGGCGCCGTCATTGGCTGGGCGTGGCCGCAGCGGCCTTGATTCTGTTTTCCTTGATCGCCGGGCTTGCCGGAACGTTGTGGCAGGCGCACGTTGCCGACCGGGAGCGGGCCCTCGCCGAGCAGCGCTTCTCCGATGCCAGCAAGCTCGCGAACTATCTGCTGTTCCCGCTGTACGATTCGGTTCGCGCGCTGCCCGGATCGCTGCCCATCCGCGCGGACATGGCCGGAAAATCGCTTCAATACCTGGACCGGTTGGCTGTCGCGAAAAGCAACGACCGCGCCCTGCCGCTGGAGTTGGCAGAGGGGTATGTCAGGCTCGGTACGATTCTCGAAGCGCCGTTCGGCGCCGGCGAGGGCCTGGGCGATGCGAGCAACGCGCTCGACAGCGACCAAAAGGCGGTGGCGCTTCTGGTCGCTCTGAATAAGGAAAACGGGAAAGACCAACGCCTGGATCAGGATCTCGCCCGCGCGTACCTGCTGCTGGGATCCGTATTGAATATCCGTGGAAAGCCTGCGGAGATGGCGAGCGCGGATCGAAAATTCACGATCGCCTTGTCGTCGGCGGCAATCGCGCGGTCGTGTCTGGCCATTTCGATGAATCCGCCTCCGGCGCTATTGAGGGCGTCTCCCAACGCCATGCAAGCACGGCCCGCCTCCACAAAATTGTCGAGATCACGCGGATGCGACGCGGTCAGTCGATCGAAGATGGTCGTGGCCTCGGTCAGCTTCGCGACGCCTTCCTCAGGGGACAACCGCGCCATGCTCGGGCTTGCACAGGCCTACAATCTGAAGGGCAATACGCAGGCGTCGAGGAACGTTGGGGAGGCGCTTCCGACCTACCATCTGGGATTGGAAGCCCTGAATCGGCTCTCTCCGGAAGTCCGTGCTGAGCCCGCCAGCCACGCGCTGGAAGCGAGATTGATGACGATGATTGGGTTTTGCCTGGAAGAGACTGGGTTGTTCCTGGAGGCGATCGCAACTCTTGCGCCCGCGCAGGAGATCCTCGACCGGTTGGCGGCCCAGGACCCGAAAAACGCCACCAACGCACTCCGGCGGGTGAATCTCTATCGCACCCGTGCGTTCGCTCACCAGTATGCGGAACACATCAAGGACGCGATCGCCGACTACCGCAAGACGATCGAGATTCTCGATGGGATGATCGCCATCGATCCAGCCAAGCTTTCCAATAAGCTGGTCCGAGCCGAGTTACAGGAAAAGCTCGGCGCGATGCTGGTGAAAGATAGGCACCAGGCGGAGGCGGAGCAGATTACAAAAACCTCCCTCAAATTCTGGACGGAGGTAGCGGAGCGTCCAGATGCCGCTCCGCAGAACCTGAAAGAAGCGGCGTCCGCGTTCATCGTCGGCGCCATCCTGTCGCTGCTGGATTATCCACGAGCGCTTCGTTATGCCCAGCGCGCGGATCAGTTGGCGAAGGGTCAGGACACGGGCGCCATTTTCTATATCGCGCAATGTTATGAGCAAATGGGGGATGGGCCGAGGGCGCTCGAAGCAGTCAAGCGCGGCCTCGCGCTGTTTCCGGCGACGCTGCCCGGTGAGAAACGATCGCGCAACCGCCTGCTGATGGAGAAGCACCTCCGCCGAATCCAGGTGCTGATTGAAACTGGCCATCTGCCAAATAACAAATGACGCTGGAGCCGCTGCGAGTACACCTCGGCTGAATCGACCCATGCCTCAGCCTCGCTGATACCGCAGGCAGCGGGAAGCCACTGGCCAGCAGGTGCGAGCAGTGCGAGTGCATAAATGGTGCGAACTCGCTTCTGTCGCGGCATGCTGACAGTTAGGATGGAGGAAGCTCCTCGCGTCCAGAGGCACGTATGACTTCCAAGAATTATTTCCTGCTGGCCGCTGCGGCGGCTCTTTTCGGATCGGGCACCCTCCTCGGACAGAACTATCTCCTCACCACGATCGGCGGAAGTCCCATTACCGCCGCCGACCCAGTGGCCGGCGCACCCGTCGGGCGCATAGTCGGCCGGCATTCTGCGACCTTGACGTAAGCGCCTTGAAGAAGCGGCTGAATGAACCGGCGCCACGTGGAGCCAATTGACAAGAATACGGAGCGGATCGCTGCACGCTCCCCTTCCGCTGCGGCTCGCCTCCCGCCGGCTGATTCTGGAACTCCTCCCATTTCCCCGCAGCCTCGTCGTCCTGCCCGTGGATCATGTGCGAGTCAATCTCCTGAGTCGTGCGAATGGAGCCATGCCCCAGCCTCGCGGACACCGCCCGAAGTGGACGTCGCTCTGCTTCGAGATTCAATGTCGGATACTATATGTGATGAGAGAATGGACCGGTTCCAGACGCGAGTAGGTTTTGGGCGAAAAGGAGAGTAAATGTCTGCAAAAGGAAACGTAATTGGGCGACGTTCGCTTCTGAGCTCGGGCGCGGCAGCCGCGGGGCTTGGCCTCTTGGCTGACCTCGAAGCGTATCCCCAGGATGTCAACCGGAATTCAATTCCGTCAGACTTGAAAATCACTGACATGCGCATCGCTGTTCTGAGAGGGCCGGGAGGCCAGGCGGGCGAGGGTCGGGCGGGCGGACGCGGCGGCAGGGGACCGCTGCCTCCTGCGACTCCCGGCACGGGAGGGGCATCAGGCGGCACGATCATCGTCCGAATCGATACCAATCAGGGAATTTCGGGTTACGGCCAGACGATTGGGGACGGCCCCCAGCCGAACTACGTGCTGATGCATAAGACCCGAGTGCTCGGCGAGAATCCCTGCAACGTTG
>Ga0182030_10018295_pt1 | contig 13449 bp, 12 predicted proteins | sample 812S3MmetaG_FD_121299 | JGI IMG/M metagenome (GOLD analysis project Ga0182030, IMG submission 121299) | Permafrost microbial communities from Stordalen Mire, Sweden - 812S3M metaG (Illumina Assembly) | ecosystem: Environmental > Terrestrial > Soil > Wetlands > Permafrost | place: Sweden... | reverse complement strand
TTCCCCCGCCGGGGTCAAGCCCGGCCCCGCCCACCTTCAGCCCGATCGACCGCATCAGCTCCAGCGCGTTGCTGGTCTGCACCACGCCTTCCTTCAGCGTGTAGTCGAAGATCAGTTCGCCATCGGCGTAGCGGTCTTCAAAGTGCCGGTTCACGGCGCGGCCCGGCATCGCGGCCGAAATTCGCGTCAGCGCCAGGTCATGCGTGCTGACCATGCCGATGGCATTGCGGTCCATGAGGCTGCGGACGATGAACTCGCTGCCGGCCAGCCGATCGTGAGAGTTGGTGCCGGAGAGCAGTTCGTCGAGCAGAAACAGCACAGGCACTTCGGCGTCGGCCAGGTCCGAAATCAGCTTGACGCGGTGAATCTCGGCGTAGAAGCGGGAGACGCCGCCGGAGAGCGAGTCGAGCACGCAGATGGATGCTGCCACCATAAGCGGAGATAGCCGGAACCGCGCTGCCCGCACTGGTGCGCCGCACTGAGCCAGAACTGCATTCACGCCGACGCTGCGGATGAAGGTGCTTTTCCCGGCCATGTTGGGGCCGCTGAGGATGAGAAGCTGCAACCCATCGCCCAGCTTGAGGTCGTTGCGAATGGCTTTGTCTGCCGGCAGCAGCGGATGCGCCATGCCTTCCGCATCGAAAAGCGGCGAGGGGCGTGCAGCGCTGGACGCAACAAACTCCGGCAGCACGTCGGTGGGATGTTCAAAGGCGTAGCCGGCCAGCGCGGTCAGGGCCTCTAGCTCTCCCACCGCTTTCAACCAGCCGCGGATTGACGGGCCAAACTCCAACTGCCAGCGCTCGGCGATAAAGACCAGTTGCGCACTGAAGAACGTGACCACGTCCAGCAGGCGCAGGGCGGGGTTGTGGCGCGAGCTTTCGTACTCCACAATCCGCGCCAGCTTGCGAATGGCCGCCGAGGGCGGAATGCCCTCGCGCCGGATGGAGGCCTGCAACGCCTGCAGCATGGGCGCGTGGAAATCTTCCTTCTCAAGCAGTGCCAGCACGCCGGCCAGCACCTCCAGGCCGTCGGTCGCTTTCTCCAGGGCGTCGGCGGCTTCGTCGAGGCGTCGATAAAGCTGGTGCGCCCAGGCAAGATTCAACACGGTCATCGCCGCAGCCACATCGGCCAGCCCCCAGGCAGCCCATGAGATCAAGCTCATCATCCACAGCAGCGAGAGGATGCGGGTGATGGCGCGTGTGGCTACCGAGGCAAAGATGGGCTTGCGCTCTCCCCAGGCGGCCAGGGCCTGTGGATGGACGCCGAGGCGTACCGACTCGCCCAGCGAGAACAGCTTGGCGCGAAAACCAACGCGCGGCTGCAGCTCGCGTACGGCCTGCTGGCGCGCCAGGATTTCACCCACCGGCGCCGGGGCAAGCACCCAGGCTGCCAGCGTCTCTTCGCCGGCGCGAGTACGAGCCGTGCAGAGCAGTTCAAAGAGTGATGCCTTCCCGAAGAGGTCAAGATCGCGAGCGTAGGGATGCGCCGGATCGAGAAAGCGATCGCCGCTCTCCCCAGTTCCCCGCCAGCGGTCCTCGATGCGGGCGATGCCGCGCTCAAAGAAGTTGATGGCGCGGGAACGAAAACGAAGGCGGCGAATGTGCTTTTCCTGGAGGACGCCAAGAACGAGGAAGACGCCGATGGGAACGGTGATGAATCCGAGGATGTGCTGGTAGTGGAGTGCGAGCAGGAGGTAGAGGATGGTAAGGGCGGCGACGGCGAGCTTTGAGTAGCCAAGGAGGCGCTCGCGCTTCTGCTCCGCGGACTGAGTCGCGTTGAGGCCGGCGAGACGGCGGGCGTAGACCGCGGCGGGAGGGGCGCCGGCGGCGACCTTTATGTCTTGTGACTCGCTTGCTTCCATCTTTCGCACCACAGCCTTCAATAAAGACTATAGCGTTTCGTGAGTGAAGACCTCTTCGGTGTCCGCTGCCAAACAAGGGCACAACAAGCGGCTCCTTCGACTCCGCTGAAGAACGCTGCGCTCAGGATGACAGCTCATCACATCATTGAAACTGGAACGCAAGAGAATCACCCCATCGCGTGTGGGTCGGGGGCGGTTTTCAGGCTCTTGTGGTGGCGGACGTCGGTGCCTTCTACCCAGAAGATCACATCTTCGGCGATATTGGTAGCGTGGTCGGCTACGCGCTCGAGGTTGCGGCAGATCATGAGGGCGTTGAGCGCTTGTGGGGCGATGTGGCTTTCCTCGGCCATTACCTTGGTCAGCGACTTGTAGGCGGCACGGTTCATGGTATCAACGGCGTCGTCCATGGTAAGCACGGTGCGGGCCATGCCGCCGTCGGCCTCAATGAACGATTGCAGGCTTTTGCGCACCATGTCGGCGGCCAGCGACGCCATGCGGGGAATGTCGACGGGGAGATCGACGACGGCCATCTGGTCCATGTTGCGGACGCGGTCGCTGATCGACTTGGCGGCGTCGCCGACGCGCTCGAGATCGGCGTTGATCTTGATCACGCTGAGGATGAAGCGCAGGTCGATGGCCATGGGCTGTTCCATGGCGAGGATGTCAAGCGCGGCCTGATCGATGTCGCGTTCAAGGCGGTTGATGGCGATCTCGCTGCGGCTGACCAGATCGCAAATGGAAAGGTCGCGCACGCGATAGGCCTCAATGGCGCGCTGAATGGACTGCTCGGCGAGGCCCGCCATCACCAGCAGGTTCTGCTTCAAGTCGTCGAGGCTTTGTTGAAACCGTATGCGCGTCATCCGAACCTGCCCGTGATGTAATCCTCAGTGCGCTTGTCGCTGGGGTTGGTGAAGATCTTGTGCGTTGAGTCGAACTCGACCATTCGCCCGTTCAAGAAGAAGCCGGTCTTCTCCGCCACGCGCGCCGCCTGCTGCATGTTGTGGGTCACGATCACGATTGTGTATTGGGACTTCAACTGAAAGATGAGGTCTTCAATCTTGGACGTTGACACCGGGTCAAGGGCACTGGCGGGCTCGTCCATCAGCAGGACCTCAGGATCGACTGCCAGGGCACGGGCGATGCAGAGGCGCTGCTGCTGGCCGCCGGAAAGGCTGGCGCCGGACTTCTTCTTCAGATCGTCCTTGACTTCGTCCCACAGTGCCGAATCTTTCAGCGAGCGCTCCACAATCTCGTCGAGCACGCGGCGGTTGCTGTAGCCGTTCAGCTTAAGGCCCGCGGCCACGTTGTCATAGATCGACATGGTGGGAAAGGGATTGGGACGCTGGAAGACCATGCCCACGCGGCGGCGAATCTCTACCGGCTTGGCGTCGGCGTAGATGTCGAGGTCGCCGATGCGGACCGTGCCGGTAACCCGGGCGATGGGATTGGTCTCATGCATGCGGTTGAGGCAGCGCACGAATGTGCTCTTGCCGCAGCCGGACGGGCCGATGAGCGCCGTGGCATGATTAGCCGGGATGTTCAGGTTGATGTCCTGCAGCGTGTGATTGGCCCCATACCACGCGTTCAGGGTTGATACCTCGATGCCGACACCCACTTAGCTTGCTCCCTTCAACACGCCGCGGCTGGCCACAAAGCGCACCAGCGAAACCGCGGCCACGATCAACAGTATCAGCACCAGCGCACCGGCCCACGCCAGCCTGTGCTGGTCGTCGTAAGGGGAGATGGCGTACTTGTAAATCTGCAATGGCAGCGCGGCGATGGGCTCATTGAGATTGGCGCTCCAGTTGGAGTTGCCCAGCGCGGTAAACAGCAGCGGCGCGGTCTCGCCGGCGACGCGCGCAAAGGCCAGCATGCAGCCGGTGATGATGCCAGGAGAGGCCGTCTTAACCGTGATCGACAGCACGGACCGCCAGTTGGGAACGCCCAAGGCCAGCGCCGCCTCGCGCACCGAATGCGGCACCATCAGCAGCATCTCTTCTGTGGTGCGAGTCACCGTGGGAATCATCATGATGCCCAGCGCCACGCCGCCCGCGAAGGCCGAAAAATGCTTCTGCTGATAAACAATCAGCGAGTATATGGCGATGCCCATCACGATAGAAGGCACGCCGTTGAGCACGTCGGCTGTAAAGCGGATGGCGTTGGCCAGCTTGGTGCCGCGGCCAAACTCGGCCAGAAAGATGCCGCCGCCAATACCGATGGGCACGCCGATCAGGCTGGCCACGGCGAGCGTGATTCCCGAACCCAGAATAGCATTGGCCATGCCTCCGCCAAGCTCGCCCTCGGGCTTCTCTCCCTGCGTGAAGAAGGCCCAATTCAGCGAGGCCGCGCCTTTGTAGATGAGGTAAGCGAAGATGGCTACCAGCGGCGCAACCACCAGCACAGTGGACAGGATGGCCAAGCCTGTAGCCAGGCCATCCGTGCCTGTGCGCATCCGCGCCCGCCATCGATTCGCTGTCCGCAGTTTCGCTCTCATCCGTCCAGTCCCTTATTCCCTCGTCCGTGTCTTCCTATTCCCTGTTCCCTATTCCCTGCCTTTAACGCACTTGCGCCGGCGCGCCGCGCGTTACCGCCCACACCAACAGCCGGGCCAAAGCATTCACAATGATTGTGACAATAAACAGCGCCAATCCAATCTCGGTGAGCGCGCTCAGGTGCATATCCCCGGAAGCCTCTGCATATTCGTTGGCGATCACCGAAGCCATGGAAGCGCCGTTGGCCAGCAGCGAGCGCGAGATCTGCGGCGTGTTGCCGATGACCATGGTCACGGCCATGGTCTCTCCCAGCGCCCGGCCCAGGCCGAGGATGACGGCGCCCACAATGCCGATTCGCGCATTGCGCAGCACGCCCATGCGGATCATCTCCCAGCGCGTGGCGCCCAGGGCCAGCACGGCTTCGCGCTGCGAGCCAGGCACGGCGTTCATCACTTCGCGGGTCAACGAGGAGATGATGGGCAGAATCATGATGGCCAGAATGACGCCGGCGGCAACAAAGCCCAGGCCGGTGGGATTGTCGTCGGCAAAGAGGCCGGTCCAGCCAAGCGTTTTGATGAGCAAAGGATTGACATGCTCGCGCAGCAGCGGTACCAGGATGAAGACGGCCCACAATCCGTAAATCACGCTGGGAATGGCGGCCAGCAGTTCCGTGATGAACGCGAGCGGCGTGCGCAGCCAGCGGGGGCACATCTCGGTGAGAAACACGGCCAGTCCGATGGCCAGCGGCACCGCGATAAGCAGCGCGAGAAACGACGACATGAGCGTGCCATAGACGAATGGCAGCGCGCTGAAATGGCTGTTCACCGGATCCCAGTACATGGGCAGGTGCGTGTCGGGATCGACAAATTTCGAGAAGAAAAACTTCAGGCCGAAGCTGCTCCAGGCCAATTGCGAGCGGACCACTAGTTCGCTGGCGATGAGCACGACAATCCCGAAGATACTGAGCGCGCTGAGGACCATCAGCCAGTGGAAGCCGCGGTCGGCGATGGCCGAGTTTCCCCGCGACAAGAGGAACCCGCGGATGGCCGAACCCTCGGCGGCCGCCTGGCCCTCCGGAGTCTGGCGCGCGCCCGGACTTGTGACCGGACCGGCGCCCGGATTCGGCCCGGACTGGATTGCAGATTGGGAGGTTCGAATCTCTGGCACGTTGGCGCTCACCTCAAACAGGCTACCGGGCCAATGTGAACAGGAGGTTACAACACTGCTAAATCAAGCGCATAGGGGCGAATCCCGGGTACCAGCGTGGTTCCCTTCGGCTGCTGAAGTGAATTCCGGGGGCGCCGGGAATGTCCGTTCCTCCTCAACCCTAGATTTTGCGGAGGGAGCAGGGGTCTAGACCCCTGAATCTGGCAAGAAAGACAATGGGCTTTACAGGCTGCGGGAAAAACTCATTCGAGCGCGGAGATAAAACGCTTTGTATCCCCTCCGGGCACCAAACATCGAGCGACCTACCGAGCCTGAGTCCTGAATGTTGCACGCGCCTGTGGCTGCAAAAAAGTCAATACCTGAACAAGGCAACAATGCCGAGGAGCAAAGTAAATGCGAAAATTTCAACCATCAGGTTGAGGTCGATCCACTTTTCTGAGCCGAAGACAACGATTTGTGCGGGTGGAATTCCGTTGGGGTCAGAGAGAGCGCTACCGAAGAGCTTGCGCGTAGCGAACGCGCCGAAGAAGCCAAGCATGGGTATGCTTGCCAACCCCGCGGCCAGGTAAAACCGTTCTTCTTGATGGCTCCCGGGAACTAGAAGGAGCGCAAGTTCTACCAAAGACAACAGGGCTGTACTGGTGGCCTGCCACACCACGTGAAACCGTGCATGACGTATCCAATCCGGATTGGTTGCATGTGTGCGGCCGAGGTCGATCAGGAGGGTTCCGAGTCCCTGGAACCCGCAGAGAAGGATGAGCAAAATTCGCGCTATCGCTGTATGCGTCAATCATTCGCCTCTCGAATGTCCGGACTGTCTCGCGAAGTCGCGCTTAATTCAGCCTTGCACTGATGGGAGCACAATCGCACTCAGTGAGCGGCGTGAACCATGCCAATGGGAAAGCCGGTGTCCAATCTGGATACGCGCGGGAGCGTTACAGTGACTTGCGCACCACCCTTCACGCGATTGCATGCCGTTGCGGTTCCACCGTGAGCCCGGGCGACGGCGTCGATGAAGGCAAGCCCAAGCCCGTGACCATTCGATTCTCTGCCCTTTACGCGGCGTTCGAACAACAGCGGCATCACATCGGAGGAAAAGCCCGGTCCGTTGTCTTCAAAGACCATTGAAACTCTCTCCTCTTCAACCTGCAGCCGGATTGTTACAGTGCATGCAGCCGGCAGATGTTTGAGCTCATTGTCGAACAGGTTTGCGACCATGCGGTGAATCAGTGCAGCGTCGGCTCGAATCGTTACCGGATCAGCGCTGTGGAGCCTGATCTGGAGACCTTTGTCGGCCATGCTCGGTTCATACAGGTCCGTCATCACCCGCAGCAGCTCGTCTAGCTCAATGTCCGTTCGTGTCAGCCGCAGAGCGTCCGCCTTTGCCTCGGCCACATCCAGAGATTGATTCAAGAACTCCGTCAGGCGATCCAGCTCTTCAATGGCGGAAACGATCGGCTCAGCCTGCTCACCATGGCTGCTTGCGGAGAGAGTCATCTCAAGTTTTCCGCGTATCGCGGTCAGAGGGCTGCGGAGATCGTGCGCAAGGGAATCGGTGATGGTATGCAGCTGATGCATGGAACTCTCGATGCGGTCGAGCATGCGGTTCAGCGTCAACGCAAGCTGCGCCACCTCGTCATTGCGTTTTGTCGTCGGCACTCTGCTGTTCAAATCGCTGTGGCCAATGCGCGACGCCGCCTCGGTGATGCGGCGCACGTGGCTCAGCATCCGCCTGGTTGTGAGAAATACGATAGCAAAACCGAAAAACACAATCAGCAACCACCAGAGAAGGAAACGAATGCGGAGATTCCTCAACACGCGCAATTCGTCGCGCTCAGAAAGCCCCAGGTAGATTTGGCTTCCATCATCCACTCGGATGCACGCCACACGAAAAGGAACTGCAAACCCCTTCACGCGCACATCGGTAGGCTGATCGAGAATCATTGTGGTTTTCACAATGGCCGAGAGCGTGTCTTGACCACTGCCTGCGCCCACCCATAGCTGCACCGAATCATCGGCTCCCCGTTGCAGGAAAAATACGGAATCGTTCGTGTCGCTTTCAGAAGGCAACTTGTTGGGGACTTCACGGCCAGCCAATTCGGCAACCTCTCCCACAACGCGGCCGTATAGCCCGTCCTTGGGGGTGCGCGTGGCCACATTGCCAAGCACCTCAACCTCGCCTGAGAGCCATGCGTCGCTTCGCCGCTGGATATCGTTCTCTACGAACTTTTGCAGAAAAAAGAAGACCAGCATAGTGCCAAACGCGAAGGCAACGCTCGCCCAGAACGAGATACGCCACGCCGCGCTGCGCAGCTTTGGACTACCGGTCTTTGAGAACATAGCCCACACCTCGAAGAGTTCGAATCAGCGGCTGCTGGCCCACGCTGTCCACCTTCCCGCGCAAGCGGTAGATGTGTACATCCACAACGTTGGTCTCCGGGTGAATCCGCATACCCCACACCTGGTCAAGAATCATGGAACGCGTAACCACTCGACCGGCATTGCGGCAAAAATACTCCAGCAGAACAAACTCCTGCGGCGTCAGTTGCAGAGTCTCTCCGGACCGCGTAGCCTCGCGACGCAGCAAATCAAGTTCGAGGTCCAGCACGCGCAGTCGCGTCGCTTCGTTGCCGGAAGGATTATTGCGTCTGAGCAGATTCCGAAGCCTTGCCAGCAGCTCTGCCAAAGCGAAAGGCTTGGTCAGATAATCATCGCCGCCTTGCTCCAGACCTCGCACCCTGTCATCCACTGATCGACGCGCCGACAGAATCAAAACCGGCGCTCTCACACCAAGTTGACGCAGGCGAAAGATCAAGGTGATGCCATCCTGATCCGGCAGACCCAGGTCGACGATCAGAATGTCAAAAGCCCCATCGATCGCCAGCCGCTCAGCAGACGTGCCGTCCGATGCAACTTCTACCTGATACCCGGCCTCTTCGAGGGACCGTTTGAGAAAGTCCTGTATATCGAGTTCATCTTCAACAAGCAGAAGCCGCATGAATGGATATATTAGTGCATCTGCCGGGAATTGTCCGTGATTGCGCAGAAGTTACAATGGAAAGCAGGCATCAGCCGCGCGAAGATGAACGATTTGTCATGATCGCGTCGGGCCCGCTTCACGTCTATTCAATAGACTCGGTGATAGCGCGGAACACATGACCGAATTGTCATCGAATCGAAGATGGAACGCCGCTTTCTAATTGGATTGGCCCTCGTCTTTACCGACAAGTTGAAGTCTTGAACTGAAACGAAAGTGCGCCAGGGCTTTTAGTGGCGCGGCAAAGACAAACAAGAATTTAAGCATGACGAGGAGCAGAGTGCCTGCAATAGAAACGATGGATTCGCTGGATACAAAGCCATTCGCGGAAGCGTTCAGTTCGGGATTGGTGCTGCCAGGGACGCTTGATCCCGGCTTTGAAGATGCGCTTAGGCATGTGCTTTCCAACCCGGGGAGTCTGGTCCGGCCGCGACTGGTTTTTCAGATGGCCACTGCTTACGGGTTGGAGGCCGCTTACGCTGAAGATCTCGCCGTCGCCCTTGAATATTTCCATACGGCCTCTCTGCTGTTCGACGATCTGCCTTGCATGGACAATGCATTGGAGCGCCGTGGAGCACCCTGCACTCATCTCGTCTTCGGCGAGGATGGCGCGATCCTCACCGCGCTCGCTCTCATCAATCGCGCCTATGCTCTCGCCTGGCGGGCCGTATCCGCCGCGCCGCGCACTGTGCAATCCGAGGCTCTCAAATTCATCGAACGTTGCCTGGGAGTTGGAGGCGTTCTCAACGGGCAAAGCCTCGACCTGCACTATCCTCGCCTGCCCCACAGCAGGGACACGACAGAACGTATTGCGCGCGGAAAAACTGTGTCGCTCATAGAACTCACGCTGGTATTACCGGCCATGCTGGGCCAGGCTTCGGCCCGTGAGATTCAACTCATCGAGCGGATCTCATTGTTCTGGGGACTCGCCTACCAGATCATGGACGATCTCAAAGATGTGCTGCAGAGCTCAGGGGAAAGCGGCAAGACCGCTGCCCGCGACGCGCTGCTCAGCCGACCCAACATTGCGGCAGTCGTAGGGGTTCGCGCAGCAGTTCAGCGGCTCACGCGATTTATCGACCTCGGGGACCGCGTGCTCGGCAATCTTCTTGCGATGAAGCCTGATTTGGATTTCCTCAACAGGTTGCGCGGAGAGCTTCAACTGGAGCTGGCACGAGTGACTCGAAACTCGAACTCGCTTGCTGAGAGGGACAGGCTTTGATCTTTCTCAAGCTGATCGTGACCAACCTGCGCCGCCATCGAATCCGCTCCCTCATCAGCGTTGCAGGGATCGCCTTCAGCGTGGCCGCGATGTTGACGGTGGTTACGATTCTGCAAGGCGCCATCGGCATGTTTTCTGGAATCTTGTCCAGCGACAGTCAGATCATCGTATTCGAGCGCAACGTATCCGATCTGTTTTTCAGCAGCGTTCCCGCCAAAGCCATCGATGAAATTGCAGTCCTGCCCATGGTCTCGCACGCTGATCCCGTACTGTTCGGGATCGTCTCCAGCGCCGATCACCCCATCATTACCTGCTTCGGCGTGACCGCCGCCGATGCGCGCATTCGCAAGGCAACGTGGATCGAAGGCGACCGCAGCGATTTCGCGAAACATTCTGACGACGTGGTTCTGGGAGAACGGGCGGCGGAGTTTCTGGGTGCAAAGCTCGGTGACCTGGTGCCGATCGGGCATGGAATGTTTCATGTCATCGGCATTCTCAAGACGGCCAACGGATTTGAGGATGGAGGTGTTTTCATGCCTCTGGGCGCGGCACAAACTTTCTTTCACAAAGAAGGCACATCGTCGGTAATCACCGTCAAGTTGCGCGATCGGGCAGACGCCGATGCTTTCAAAGCGCAGGTGAAGGCGCGATTTCCCAGTCTGGTTTCGCTTGAGGATTCCGAGTTCACACGGTCCTACTCGCAGTTCAAGATTCTGAAAGCGACCGCATGGGCCGTGGGCGGGTGTGGTCTGATCCTGGGCGGTCTCGGTGTCGCCAACACCATGATCATGTCGGTCTTTACGCGCATTCGCGAGATCGCGATTCTGCGCGTGAATGGCTTCTCGCACATGCAGGTCGCAACCATGATCTTTGGCGAGTCCGCGGTGGTGGCAATGCTGGGGGCTGCGTTCGGCTTGCTTGCCGGAATGTGTCTGTTGATTGTGCTGAAACAAGTACCTGCTCTCCATGGCTACGTTGATGTGAGCATTCACCCCGTTGTGATGTTGATTGTGATCGTTCTCGCATTGGGTACCGGAATTGCCGGAGCACTCTATCCGGCTGCCTATGCCATGCGCATCCGTGCGGTGGAGGCGCTGCGCTTCGAATGAGAATCTCTGCAAGTAACTCCAACGCCGGCGCTCGCATCGTTCTTCGCGCTGAAGACGTGTGGAAGAGCTATGACGACGGAGCAATCGCCGTTCTCAAGGGCGTAAATTTTGAAGCGACTGAAGGCCAGACCGTGGCGCTCTGCGGTCCGTCGGGGTGTGGCAAAAGCACATTGCTCCATTTGTTTGGCGGGCTCGACACACCGGACCGCGGGCGTGTTGCCGTCAATGGCGTAGAGATCAATCGCCACACAAACCTGCCGCGCCTGCTTCGGCATGAAATAGGTTTCGTCTTTCAGCTTCATAACCTTATTCCGGACTTGACTCTTGAGGAGAACTGCCTCATTCCTACGTTCGCGGCGGGAATCGACCGTAAGACGGCGCATGCCCGTCTCTATGAACTTACGGAGCGTACTCACCTGACCCATCGCCTCGGGCAGCAGATTCAAAAGCTCTCCGGCGGTGAACGTCAGCGCACCGCGCTTTGCCGGGCCTTGATGAACAAGCCGAAGATTCTTCTGGCAGACGAGCCAACCGGCTCACTGGACGAACAGACCAGCGGAGCGGTCTTTGATTTGCTGCTGGACCTTGCCGCCACGGAAGGGATAACCCTGCTGATGGCCACGCACGATCGAAGCCTGGCGCTGCGCTGCGATCAACTTTTGGAAATGCACGATGGAACCATTCATGAACCGATCTTCGCTTGATGAGCATGCAGTTGCGCGCAGACCTCCGCAGGTGTTTGCCAGTGCTGCGTGGCATAGCTTGCTATGGCTGGTGATTGCGAATGCCATCGGGGTCATGCTTGCTGTGCTGTTGCTCATTCCACGCCTCAATAATCCGCTGGGCGAGTGGACCTACGGTCGATGGATTATTGTCCACATGAACCTTGAGCTCTACGGATGGACAGCACTACCGCTGCTCGGCTTCCTGTTCGCGATCTACGGAGCGGACCACGGTGCGGCAGCGAAATGGTGCAGACCGGTGTTGTGGGCCTGGTCTGTGGCGCTTGGCGTTGGCGCGTTCTCATGGCTTTCGGGCCAGTCCAGCGGCAAGCTGTTTCTTGATTGGAGCGGGTACGCGCGCGTGTTGTTTCCCGCGGCGATGATCGCGCTCTGGGTTCTTTTGCTCGCGGCGTTGATTGCACGCGGCGGGCGCCGAAAACCAGAATTCGCGTTACGGATGGTTGCAAAAATAATTGGCCTGGCGATCCTGCTTGCAGTTCCATTTCTCGTTTACGCGGCAGCAGGGCCGGGTAATTATCCAGCAGTGAATCCTGATACGGGCGGCCCAACCGGCACCAGTCAGTTGGAGTCTTCACTTGCCGTCGTTGCAATTCTGCTGATGCTTCCCTTCGGACTGACGCGGCGCCAACCAGGGCATGTCAAGGCGGTGTCCATTGCATGGGGCATGTTGTTCGCAGAGATCCTGCTGTGCGTGGTCATGAGCCGCGGCGATATCAGCCACCACCTTCCCGCACAATACCTCAGCCTTGGCAGTCTGCTCGTTTGGCTGCCGCTCACCCCGGCTTACTACGCAGCGTTCCAATGGAACAGCAACACGCGACGCTGGCGGCTGGCGTTCCTCTGGTGGTGGGCGGCTCTGGTCATTACCGGCTGGGTATTCTTCCTTCCCGGCGTTCTCGACCATTTCAAATTCACTGACGGCCTGGTGGGACATTCCTTTGTTGCCATGGCCGGCTTTACATCGAGCCTCATCATCTTCGTCATGGTCCAACTTCTGGGCGAAGGCGGATGGATCTTCAATCGCTCGCGCTCCTTCTATCTGTGGCACGGCAGCGTGATCGCGTACATCGTCGTTGTCTCCATCGCAGGCTGGCGCGAAGGGTCTGACCCATCGTTCACCATCATCCCCGGTTTAGCGCGCAATGTCCTCTACACGCTGCGCTTGATCACCGGGATACTGATGCTTGTTGCTTCCGTTGACTGGTTTCTCGATGCTTCAACATTGCTCATCGAGCCCGCCCTCGCGTCACCGAACCCGCAGGTCCTGGAGGAGAAGACAGCATGACTCGTCCGATTCTTCTTGCGTACCAACTCCTCATCGGCATCTCCGATACAGCAACCGGAATTATGCTCATCGTTGCGCCGGAGTTCACCTTGCGGCTGATGCATCTTGAGGCGCCTTCCGATGCGCTGACCTATGTGTCGTTCGTGGGCGCGTTTGTGTTTTCGGTCGGGCTGGCCTGCCTGTATGGAGCCCTTGTAATCGCTCGCCGAGGATCACGGCGCCCTGTTGAAACTGTCTGGCTGCTGACTGCGTTTACGCGCGCCAGCGTAGCCATCTTTGTTGCCGTGCAAATCCTGAATCATTCACTTCCGCTGGGTTGGATTACGGTGGCCCTGACGGACGGCGCGTGCGTCGTGATTCAGGCTACAGGTCTTCGCAAGTGCTGGCTGGCCCATGTTGCCGAGTAAACTTCGCCAATCCGGGTTGCAAGGCGCAAGCCTCATCGCAATCACCTATGTCTACTTCCTTATCTTCGCGCAGTTCGCTTTTTTGAAGCGGTTGGCGACCCTGGGAGTGGCAGACGCGCACTTGAA
>Ga0182030_10018293_pt1 | contig 13449 bp, 14 predicted proteins | sample 812S3MmetaG_FD_121299 | JGI IMG/M metagenome (GOLD analysis project Ga0182030, IMG submission 121299) | Permafrost microbial communities from Stordalen Mire, Sweden - 812S3M metaG (Illumina Assembly) | ecosystem: Environmental > Terrestrial > Soil > Wetlands > Permafrost | place: Sweden... | reverse complement strand
CGATTGCTCGTGAGTAAGGGCAAGAACGATGTTATGTGAGCGTCCGGCGCAATCTTTGCGTACTCGCTCAGGAAGAGTTCCTGCACTGTCGCGATGGCGGTATGCGTCTCACGTGCAAGCAGTTGGATGGCCCACTGCTCCTGCGCGAGGATATACGTATTCATCGAGTCGATGGTCATGAGAGGCCCTCTTCCCAGGCTGAGAGACCGGAAGCTAAGGAGAGATGGTTCGACAGTCGTCAATAGAGCGACAGCGTGCGAGCCGAGGGTCGGACTTGGCCGGCGCGATGATATGCAATCCCAGACACACAATTCTATCACTCGAAACAATATTGCATTGTTGTCATGACGCCGTTGTGTCTGTCTGATGAATTCAAGCTGCGGAGAAGCGCTCAAGGTTGCTATGAGGTCGATGCAGACAGGCGCAATGCGAAACTAGATAGCATTCCGTAGATTCCTTCTGTGCGTTCGCGCACGAACGGACCGTCTGAGCGTTAAGCTTTGTTCTTCTCGTGCAGCGCTCTCATCATGCGCGCCATGCCCGATTCCCGTGCTGCGAGCTCGCGGGTGTAATATCGAGGCATCTTGGGATCGTTCCAGCCACCCGAATGCATGATGCTGGTGAGATCGATCCCATTGGCGGCCATGTCATGTGCGGCGCCGATGCGCGTGGAATGGGCGGCCAGGTGGTCCACGGGCCAGACCGGCTCAGCATTCGGGTGTTGCGCATTCAGCAGGCGCCCGATGCGCTGAACAATACGCGCGACGTCCTGGGGTTGGATGGCGCGCTTTCCAACCGCTCCGGTGTTCTCAAAGCGCAGGAAGATCGGTCCCTTGGAAATTTCGGCATGGGACAGCCACCCTAGCAGGGGTCGGACGGCCTCCGGCGCCAGATAGCGCGCCTCCTCTCGGCCCACTTTGGTCATGCGGATGATAGCGATGCCGTCACCGGCTTCCGGGTTGAACGTGATCCGATCGAGCGTGAGGGCCACAAGCTCTGAGCGGCGTGCCATCGTGCTGTAGGCCACAGCCAGGATGGCTTTAGCGCGCAGATCCCCAGGCGAGGTTATCGCTTTGCAGATGCTCGAGGGCGTAGGCGATGTGGCTCCAGCGCAGAGCGCAGCGGGCCTGCTTGTCGGGCCGGCCGCGACTCAAGTGTCGGAAGGCGCCCTTGACCTGTGCGGCACGTGTGGGATCCGGCAGATTGGAGAGGGTATGAGCACGAGACAGCGTCGCCAGATAACGCTCGACCGTTGAGACCGAGCGGGCGTTGGACCGGCCATAGGCTTCCTCGATGAAGCGGGTGACCACTGCCGGGGAGGCGGGCAGTGGCAGGAAGCCGTTCTCGCCACAGAAACGCAAGAAAGTCCGCCAGTCCGAGCGCAGCGCGCGCAGCGTGTTCGCCGGCACGCCGAGGGCGTAGGGATTATCGCGTAGCAGTGGCGAATGGCCTTCGAAAAGGCAGAGGATTTCTTCAGGTGTGAACGCCGCCCCCCGCGCGAGCCACTCGACCGTGGCGGGTAGGATTAAGGTCTGAGACTCAGTCGGGTCGACTTCCATAGCGAGTTGAGCTCTGGGGTAGCGTTGCTAGTGGCCTGTACCAACTGATTGTGTACTGATGTGGCGGGACGGATCGGCATATTTCCATTTCACCGTCCGAGGCGACTTGTTGTAATGACGGATGTAGCGCATGAGCTTTCTCTTGAGGTCGGGGACGGAAGTGAACACGCCGCGGGCGATGACATCGCGCTCAATCTTGTCAAACCACAGTTCGACCTGATTGAGCCAGGATGAGTAGGTCGGAGTGAAGTGCAATCGAACCTTAGGATGCCTTGCCAGGAAGTCTTTGACCTGCTGGCTCTTGTGGGCCGAGAGGTTATCGGCGATCACGTGGATCTCTTTGCCGCGAGGTTGATTGATCACGATGTCGGTGAGGAAGGCGACGAACTCAGCCGAGGTGTGCCGCTCAGCGGTCTTACCGAGCACCTCGCCGGTTTTGGTGTTGAAGGCCGCATAGAGCGACAAGGTGCCGTGACGGAAGTACTCAAAGCCGTGCCGCTCCGCCCTGCCGGGGGAGAGCGGCAAGACCGGGTCTTTGCGATCCAGGGCCTGAATGTGCGTCTTTTCATCCACGCAGAACACCGCTGCGTGCGCCGGCGGGTTCAGATACAAACCAATGATATCGGCCGCCTTCTTCTCAAAGTCCGGATCGTTCGAGGCCATGTAGCGCTCGATCCGATGGGGCTTCAGACCATGCTTGCGCCACACGCGCGCTACCATCATGTGACTGACATCCAGATGCGCGGCGAGCTTGCGCGTGGTCCAATGCGTCGAGCTACTCGGTGCATGGCGCGTGGATTCCAAGATCCGCGCTTCCAGCTCCGGCGTGAGCACCGTAGCGACCTGGCCGATATGCCGGCTATAGAGTCCCGCGATGCGCTGCTCAGCGAATCGCTTACTCCAGCTGGCCACAAAGCCGCGGCTGCAATCGATGCGCTCGGAGGCCTCATCCCACGTATGGCCCTCGGCCAGCAACAAAATCAGCCGCGCTCGTCGGGCATCTTCCGCCCGATCCGTCCGGCTGCTCGCTCGCCGCATCAGTTCCATACGCTCCGCGTTCGTCAAGGTGATGGCGTCTGTCATGGACGCCATTATAGTCTATAAATGGTTGTTACAGTCCACTAGGCTGTTGATAAAGGGTTGACGATCGTGATTCCGGCTATGGTTTGTCCGGCGTTTAAGTCCTCGCTGTAGATCTGTGCGGCTTCGGCCTGCTCGGCGGATGCCACGATCAGTGCGTCCCAGAAAGAGATCTGCGCCATGGCGGCAACATCGATGGCGCGAGTAACCGTATCAGAGGTCGTCGGCTCGCGAACCCATGCGCCGTAGTTTGTAACGACTTCGCGCGCAAACAGATGCGCCACCGGGGACGCGAGCTTGCGCGTCGCGTTCACATAGAACTCTTGCAGGACTTGCACCGAGAGGCGCCCGGCGCCGCTTTCCCACAATTCCCGCAGGATTGCCTCAGCGCGGGTTCGCTTTGACCCAGCATCCGCGTCATGCGCGTAGATCAAGATATGGGTGTCAACGAAGACGACGGCGCTCATGCAGTTCATCGCGCGCTAGAAGAGTTCCCCCGAGCGACAGGGGGGACGAGAGAACAGCAAGAGCGCGTTTGCGCGCCGTCAAGTATCGCGCGTCCTCTGCAACCAACTCGCGCAGGTCATCGGCCAACAGGGCACTCACGCTGCGTCCGCGGCGGGCTGCTACGGCGCGCGCCTTTTTCAAGAGGCTAGGCTCAATCGCGAGCGTGATGTTGTGTTTAGCGGTCATGCTGGCCACCTTTCAGGCTTCACGTAAGCTACGTGAAACACTCTGGACCGTCAAGCTCGTGCGCTGGATCTTGTGATTGGGAGATTCAAGCCAAACTCCAGTTCTAGTTCGAGTCGTTACCGGTCCCGCCTCAGTCATTTGAGCGCCAAGCATCGTTATCAGCTTTGGTCCTGATTTGAATACCTCGCCGCAGGTTCGTTTTAGCCAAGCTGAGCCGATAGACGCCGTGCGCGAGCGACAATGTAACTACCGCAAGCGCGCGCTGCGCTTCGGTGTTTTCTGCTTGGGCCACTCCCTCATCGTGGGGCCGTGCGGCCGCCTTGCCTCAAATGGCAGAGATGGTGGACCGACAGAACGCAGGTAATCCCGGCTATGAACCGATGACGATCAATCGTGAACGCAATGTCGCGTATTTGACGGCGGCTGAAACTCATCATTAGCGCCCGTGACCAGTCGAACGGCTATACCGGAGCCATCCTCCAATGGCGCCGGCGCGAGCGGAAGGCAGCTTGCGCCTGCTGGCAACTGAGGGTGGCATTCGTGCAGTTACGCGAGCATTCGTGTGTCGCCGTCGACGGCAATTGCTTGACCGGAAATCATGGCGCCTCTAGCGCTCGCCAGAAACAGTGTGAGATAAGCGACTTGCTCGGCCGTGATATATCGCCCGAGAGATGTGAATGTCAGTGCTTCGCGTTCTATGGTGGCGTACGTAACGCCGCGCTCTAGCGCCTTAGCTTCCAGTACTTGGCGTTGCCGCTCGCCTTGTACAAGTCCCGGCATGATCGCATTGACCCGGATGCCATCGCTCCCCAATTCGGCAGCCAAGGACTTAGTGAATCCGATCACGCCCCACTTCGCGGCTGAATAAGGAGTTCGCAAAGCGAAGCCCATATGTCCCGCTATAGAGGAAATATTCACAATGGAAGCATTCGGACTAGCGCGCAAGTGAGGAACCGCGAGCCGCGCACAATTGAACTGTCCGGTTAGGCAAACGTTCAAACAACGATCCCAGTCTTCAGGTTGAATTGAGTCAACTTTGCCCGTCGGTCCGCTGATTCCCGCGTTGTTTACCAGCACATCTAAACCGCCTAGCTTGTCGGTCACGGTCTTCATCATGGCTGCTACTTCGGCGCGCTGGGACACATCCGCGCGCACACGTCCAACCATGGGATTCAGACTACCAAGCGCTGATTGACTGATATCGCAGGTGGCTACCGCCGCCCCCTCCTGGACAAAGGCATCCACAATACTGCGGCCGATCCCGGCCGCTCCCGCGGTGACCAAAACGCGCAATCCTGCGATCTCTAAATCCACAGCAATCCTTTAACGATGTCAAAATGCAACGTGTTCCGCGCCTTTGAGTTGCAGCATAGTTCGCGCCTCGGCCGGCGTTGCGACCTCCAGCCCGAGGCCTTCAATGATTTTGCGTACCTGCCGTACTTGCTGGGCGTTGGATTCTGCAACTTTCCCGGGGCCGATCCACAATGAATCTTCTAGGCCGACCCGCACGTTTCCGCCCATAGCGGCCGCCATTGCAGCGATGGGCATCTGTGCACGTCCTGCACCGAGGACTGACCAAATATAATTTCCACCAAAAAGGCGATCCGCCGTGCGTTTCATGTGCATAACATCGTCCGGGTGGGGCCCTATCCCGCCGAGTAGGCCGAAGACGGTTTGAACGAACAGCGGAGGCTTTACGATTCCCTCGGACAAAAAGTGTGCAAGGTTATAGAGGTGACTTGTATCGTAGCATTCGAACTCATAGCGCGCCCCGGTCTCGTTCAGAGTCCGAAGTGCGTACGCGATGTCCTGGAAGGAATTGCGAAACACCAAGTCCCGTGAATTTTCCAGCATTTGCCGCTCCCAGTCATAGCGAAATGTTTTGTATCGCTGCAGCATGGGAAAAAGCCCGAAATTCATAGAACCCATATTGAGACTAGCGACTTCGGGCTTCCAAACGCAGGCCGGGGCGACTCGTTCGGTCACGCACATGTATGGCGATCCCCCCGTAGTCAGATTCACCACGACGCTACTTCTGCGTTTGATCTCTCTCAAGAATGGTTCGAACGCCTCGGGTGTCTGATCGGGGCGTCCATCGAGCGGGTTCCGTGCGTGCAAATGCACGATTGCGGCCCCGGCCTCGGCTGCCTGGACTGCCGCCTCAGCGATTTCAGATGCCGTTACCGGAAGGGCGGGCGACATGGACGGGGTGTGTATGGAACCGGTAACGGCGCACGTGATTATGACTTTCTTCCCGGTGGCCATCTGTAACCTCACAAGTGGATAGGATCTGAGACATGCCTCGTTAAAGGTAGAAAGCGCGAGTAGATACCGCCTGAGAGCTCCATCACTGGCCCAGGCTTTTACCCCGTTCCCAAAATACGTCACCGCGGCCGTCGAGTCGGTTTTCAATTCGAGAGGCGACAAAAAGCAAGTCCAAGAGCCGATTGATGTAAATCAGGCCATAATTGTGTGGCGAGGGAGCCTCGCGCGTTGTGGCGCCTGACTCGATGGTGATGGACACCACTTCAATCAGCCGCTTCACTTCGCACCATGTGCATCGGGAGCACTGACGCGCCCATACGCCTCAAGAAGATGCCGGCGCATTAGCTCGGCGGCGCCGTCCGCGTTACCCTGGACCATCTCTTCGAGTATTCGGCCGTGCTCCTGCCATACGCTGATCGACATTCCCGGATAGCGTAGAACTTGCCCCATACCACGCCGCAGATGCCGCCAATGGAGACGCATAGTTTCCACTATGAGTGGATTATTGGAGGTCTCGTAAATGAAAGAATGAAAATTTACGTCCGCCTGCAAACTGGTATGACTGTCGCCGGCTGCAATCGCGGCACCTCCCTCAGCGATGAGCACGCGACCACGCAAAATGGCTTCTGGGGTAAGTCGTGGCGTCGCCAGGGCAACCGCAAGTGGTTCGATTGCGGAACGGAACTGATAGATCGACTCTAGAAACTGCGGTTCGACGGAGGGGACTGTAAGACCACGGCGGCCTGACCTAACTACAAAGCCCTGAGCCTTTAATACCGCCAATGCATGGGTTACCGGTTGGCGGGAAACATTTAAGCGTGCCGCAATATTTTCTTGAGTAAGGCGCTCTCCAGGCTTAAACGTTCCATCGCTCAATGCATCCAGGATCACCTCGTAGGCTTGATCCACGAGATTTTTCGGCGAGTCCAAAAATTCCAATTCCAACCGAGAACCTCCGCGTTGCACCAGTTAGGCGACGCCGCCGCCCAATGTTGACATAAAGAACCATTTTATGCATTCTGAGTTCTGAATTCAAGATTCCAGAAGGGCAAAAAGTGAGTTCACCTATCCGCGTCCTCCTGGCCAAGGTTGGCCTTGATGGCCACGATCGAGGCGTGAAGGTCGTTGCCAGGACACTGCGCGATGCTGGCATGGACGTCATTTATTCCGGCCTGCATCGAACAGCTGACGAGGTCGTCAACGCGGCAATACAGGAAGACGTCGACGTGCTCGGGGTGAGCCTACTCTCCGGGGTCCAGCTAACCGTCTTTCCAAAAATTTTCCGGCTGCTCGCCGATCAAGGCGCTGATGACATGATAGTTGTCGCCGGCGGCGTGATGCCGGATGAGGACGTCGCGGAGCTCAAGAAGATGGGTGTACGAGCAGTGCTTCTTCAGGACACGTCACCTCAAGTAATCGTCGAAACTCTCACACAACTCGTTTCTGAACGCGGCCAACGCTAATCGTTGGATCCCCGCAATGGAGTTCTGGTCATTCCCACCTGCGTACGACAACACATACTTTCCACCGCCCGAGAGCCGCTATTGGTTTCCCCAGCGCGAGACCATGGCGGCGAGCGCGCGCGAGAAGGCTATCCTCGATCGGCTGCGCCGGGTATGTCGCCATGCCTATGAGCACTCCGCATTTTATCGCCGCCGATGGAATGACTGCGGATTCCACCCGGACCACCTGCGCTCGCTAGAGCACTTCGAGGATAAGGTCCCCGTCATAACAAAGAAGGAGCTTCGGGAATCCCAAACAAAATCGCCTCCGTTCGGCGAATACCTTTGCGTGCCAGAGAGCGAAATCTGTCGCGTGCATGGGACCAGCGGTACGACCGGACGTCCTACTGCGTTCGCGATTAGTCGAAATGACTGGAACGCGATAGCCAACGCACACGCGCGTGTCATGTGGGGCATGGGCATGCGCCCCGGTGATATGATTTGTGTCGCCGCAATATTCAGCCTCTACATGGGGAGCTGGGGTGCGATGGCAGGTGCCGAGCGGCTCGGCGCAAAAGTATTCCCGTTCGGCGCCGGGGCGCCCGGCATGTCAATTCGTTGTGCGCAATGGCTTCACACGATGAGGCCGACGGGCTTCTACGGCACTCCGACTTATGCGCTCCACCTTGCCCAAACCGCGCAATCGGAAGGACTGAATCCCCGCGAATTCGGCCTCAAATATATGTTCTTCTCCGGTGAGCCGGGAGCGTCCATTCCCGGCGTGCGCAATCGCATCGAGGATCTGTTTGGAGCCAAGGTATTTGACGCAGGCTCGATGGCCGAGATGTCGCCGTGGATGAACGTCGCGGGATCTGCGCAGACCGAGGGTATGCTCTGCTGGCAGGACATTGTCTATACCGAAGTTTGTGATCCTAAATCAATGCACCGTGTTGCATACGGCCAGCGCGGCACCCCTGTTTACACGCACCTTGAGCGTACCTCGCAACCCATGATCCGCCTCGTCTCCGGCGACCTCACGTTATGGGTCGACGGACCAACCCCTTGCGGACGCACGTATCCGAGGCTACCGCAAGGCATCTTCGGTCGAATAGACGACATGTTCACTATCCGCGGCGAAAACGTGTACCCGAGCGAAATCGATGCGGCCCTCAACGAGACGCCAGGCTACGGTGGCGAGCACCAGATAGTTATCTCGCGCGAAGCCGCTATGGACGAACTGCTTCTGCGAGTCGAAGCCAACGCGGAAATATTCCTCGAAGACGGCCAGGGCGTCGAACGTTTCCGGGCGGACGTCAGCCGCCGCATTCAGAAACTGCTCGGGCTACGAACCACCGCCGAAATTCTGAGAAAAGGGACACTTCCGAGGACGGATTTCAAGGCCCGCCGTGTGATCGACGACCGTGCAGTCTTTCGGGAAATGCATGCTCAAGTCAACTCGGACGTACTCCCATGATTCGCTATGTCCCGTCCTGCGAGTTAGTTGAGTCCGCAGCGCTCGGGAAGACGCAAGCGATCAGCCGATTGATTTCCCGCGCCGAGGCCGGCGTGCCCGAGGTAAGACAGGCGCTCGCCATGATCTATCAGCGCGCCGGACGGGCACATGTCATTGGACTTACCGGGGTGCCAGGAAGCGGCAAGTCGACCTTAGTCACCGAGCTCACGGCACGATTATGCAAACATGGCGCCAAGGTCGGCATTGTGGCGGTCGACCCATCAAGCCCCTATTCAGGCGGTGCAATTCTAGGTGACCGGATTCGCATGTCGGAGATCGCTAAGGACCGCAGTGTCTACATCCGAAGTATGGCGACACGGGGTGCTATCGGCGGTATGGCGCGAGCGACGCTCGATGCCGTGGATGTGCTCGATCTCGCCGGTTTCAATACGATCATCATTGAAACGGTCGGGGTTGGCCAGGATGAAGTCGAAATCGCGAAGGCGTCGCATACGACCGTCGTCGTATCTGCGCCCGGCCTCGGCGATGACATCCAAGCGATAAAGGCCGGTATGCTCGAGATCGCAGATATACACGTCGTTTCGAAATGCGATCGCAGCGATGCCAATCGAACACTGCTCGATATCAAGCAAATGCTAACGCTCGGTGCAGCCAGCGCGCCGGCACCCGAGTGGCAGCCACCGGTCATTGGAGTCAGCTGCTATTCCGGACAGGGCCTCGATGAGCTCGTGAGCGCGATCGCCCAGCACCGCTCGGTTACCTTTGCCACCGACAGCGGCCACCGACGACGCCTCTCGATAGCAAATTTTCGCCTGCAGAAGACGGCTGAGAATCTCCTTCTTGAGCGGTTTTGTGCCGCGGCTAGCGCCCTAGCGCCGGCTTTCGCCGAGCGCCTTCGCAAGCGCGACGGCGACCCCTACTCGCTCGCGAACGAACTGCTCACAGCCTCTCTTGGATAAGGATTTGATACATGAACGACACGGTCGTAATTCAGGGCCTTTCCGATAAAACTATCTCTGCGATTTGCGCCGAACAGCAAGATTGGGAGCGCAACGAAGTTGCGCGCTTTCTTGCCAAGCAAGCCGAGCAAAAAAGCGCCTTTTTCACCCTGGGCGATATCCCAGTAAAGCGCACCTACACGGCCGCGGATCTTAACGCAACGCCGCTACTAGATATTGGGCTTCCGGGCCGCTATCCCTACACGCGCGGCCCCTATCCGACAATGTATCGGTCGCGAACCTGGACTATGCGTCAAATCGCCGGCTTTGGTACCGGCGAGGACACCAATAAGCGCTTCAAGTATCTCATCGCACAGGGTCAGACGGGCATCTCGACCGACTTTGATATGCCCACCTTGATGGGCTATGACTCCGATCATCCGATGAGTGAGGGCGAGGTTGGCCGTGAGGGCGTCGCTATCGATACGCTCGCCGACATGGAGGCGCTGCTTGATGGCATCGATCTGGAGAAGATCTCGGTCTCCATGACGATCAATCCATCGGCTTGGATCCTGCTAGCCATGTATATCGTGCTCGCCGAGAAGCGCGGCTACGATTTGAACAAGCTCTCCGGTACGGTGCAGGCCGACATACTCAAAGAATACATGGCGCAGAAAGAGTATATCTTTCCAATCGAACCCTCTGTTCGCATTGTGCGGGATTGCATCACCTACTGCGCGACAAGCATGAAGCGATACAATCCAATCAACATATCTGGCTATCACATTTCCGAGGCCGGATCCTCACCCCTGCACGAAGCCGCTTTCACGCTCGCCAATCTTATCGTCTATGTCGAGGAAGTCCTAAAGACTGGCATGCATGTCGACGAGTTTGCGCCTCGACTTGCCTTCTTTTTCGTGAGTCAGGCCGATTTTTTTGAAGAGGTGGCAAAATTCCGCGCAGTGCGGCGATGTTACGCCAAAATAATGAAGGAGCGGTTCGGTGCGCAAAACCCAGAATCCATGCGCCTCCGCTTTCACTGCCAAACGGCAGCAGCAACGCTGACAAAACCACAGTACATGGTTAACGTCGTTCGCACCTCGATGCAGGCTCTCGCAGCTGTGCTCGGCGGATGCCAATCGCTGCACACAAATGGATACGATGAGGCTTTTGCCATTCCCACGGAGGATGCTATGCGTATGGCTTTGCGCACTCAGCAGGTAGTCGCCGAGGAAACCAACGTCACCCAGGTCGTAGACCCACTGGGCGGCTCGTATTTTGTCGAGGCTTTAACCACAGAATATGAGAAGAGAATATTTGAGACGCTCAAGGAAATTGATGAGCACGGCGGAACCCTCCAACTGATTAAGGAAGGCTGGTTTCAGCGACATATTGCGGACTTTGCCTACAAGACTGCGTTGCGCAAGCAATCCGGCGAAAAACCTATCATAGGCGTGAACCGTTTTACCGACGGCGCGGCCGATCCCTCGATCCATACGCATCCATATGATAAGACAACCGCGGCGCGTCAGATCGCGCGCACACAGCGCGTGCGTCGTGAGCGCGATCCGTCGACCCTCGACGCTCTCCTCAAGCGACTTGTAGAAATCGCAAAGGACTCCGGGCAGAACCTCATGCCAGTCACCATCGACCTTGTGCGTGCGGGCGCGACTATGGGCGATATCGTCGAGACCCTGAAGACAGTGTGGGGAACATATCGTGAAACGCCTGTGTTTTAGGCGGAACTGGGAATATCACCTGAATAGACCAATGCAACGAGATATCTCATAGATATGAGACCCGATTGCCTTGAATCCGCGGCCCCATACATTCTGCCATACGACGACGTGGAGCCACGCTTTGCGACCGAACCGCGATTTTGCGGGGCGTTAGCTAGCGTTCTCGGTAAGGTGCAGATCGGAGCGCGCTCCGTTCTCGCGCCCAACACAGTCATTCGTGGAGATGGGCACTTCGTGCGCATTGGAGATGACTTTCACCTGGGCGAACTTTCGACTGTTCATATCGCTCATGAGGTCTACCCGGCGATCATTGGTGACGGGGTGACCGTCGGACGGAACGCCGTCGTTCACGCCTGCACGGTAGGAGATCGCTGTGTGATCGAGGACGATGTCGTTATCCTCGACGGATCGGTGATCGAGGATGGAGTGCTAATCGAAGCAGGCTCCACCGTCTTCCCTCGCTCAACGTTGATGGCCGGACGGGTCTATTCTGGAAGCCCGACCAAGGCAATCCGAGAGCTCTCGTCTATCGAACGTTCAAATCGAGAATTGCGCGTGCAGGAACGGACCTCCGCTCGCACAAACCTAATCAGTAGGAGCTCTCCCTCAGAGTATGCTTTGCGCGACGATATTTTTGTCGCACAGACCGCGCGTCTTGCTGGCCGCATAACGCTCGAAAGACACTCCAGCGTCTTTTTCGGTTGCCATCTTGATGCGGGCAAGAACTCGATCGTGATTGGTGAGCATAGCAATATCCAGGATAATACTTGTATTTATTGCACCGGGGATCAGGTAACAATCGGTCGTTGTACTACCATAGGCCATAACGTCCGCATCAAGTCATGCCACATTGGGCAACGGACCTTGGTCGGGATCGGCAGCACCGTCAGCCCGGGTACCATCATCGATGATGATGTACTTCTCGCTGCCGGGTCGACCACGACCGAAGGTCAATATCTAGGGCGCGGTTGGATGTGGGGTGGACGACCGGCCCGACCGATCTCGCAAATAAATGACGCCAAGCGGGCGATGATGGCGGAGATTATCGAGCATTACCGTTACTACGGCCGCGCTTACCACTGCGCCCAGGGCGCGGCACGACCGGCAATATGGAAGCAGGGGAAGTAGAAATGGGATATCGCCTGTCAGGAATCGTCACCCGAACCGGTGACGGGGGGCAAACGGGCCTTGGCACCGGAACGAGAGTTGAGAAGAACAGTCCTCCGATTGAGACCCTCGGAGCCATTGACGAGTTGAACAGCTGCATCGGCGTTTTCGTCGCCTTGTCGATTTCAAAGGAAGTCAAGGAAGTGTTTACGTTGGTCCAACATGATCTATTTGATCTCGGCGCGCAAGTTAGCGTTCCCGGAACACCGCTTCTGTCCCAAGCGCATCTAACACGCATTGAGGAAAACTTCGAGAAGATGAATGCCAATCTTGGCGCGTTGAAGGAGTTTATCCTCCCGGGCGGCATGCTTTCGGCGAGCTTCGGGCATGTGGCTCGAACCGTCTGCCGGCGTGCTGAGCGCCAACTACTCAGCTTGATGGACTCCTATGCAACGATTGATTCGCTTACTCAGAAACCGGAGGCCCCTCCAGCTAAAAACTTTGGTCTCTGCTATCTCAATCGGCTTTCCGATCTGCTCTTTGTGGCCTCGCGCCTTGAGAACCGCGCTGGCGGGCGGGGCGACACACTGTGGGAGCAAGGAAAGAGCCTCCGTGACGGCCTCTAGTCCAAAGGACTTGTTTGTTCGAATATCTCTGGGCGTGTCAGAGCTTTAATTCGGAGCCTTACGAGCAGCTTGGGCGCGTGGAATCGCGGAACATTTCTGGCAGCTATATGCGCTGGCATTCCAAATGGAGCGCGTACCCCTTGGTAGCCAGGCACCGGTTGACTGAGGGCTCCTGGCGGAAAGTCGTTGAGCAAGGGCCAGATCACCACCGAGTTGCGGTTTTAGAAGGAGCGATGTACGAGTAGCCATAGACGGTCTGGCTGCCGCGCTCGTCTAGATATCTCGAGATGAGATGGCTCCAATGACGCGACTGTATCACTTGACGTCGAGAGTACTGGTAGCGTCTCCAGCTCGAAGACAAGAGATTCAGGAATACTAATGGCAGGTTATATCGTCGGCGTCGATATCGGCGGAACGTTCACAGACTGTGTCGTTGTCGACGAGCGAGGTACGGTTACCACGGCTAAGACTCCGTCCACACCGGGCGATTTCGCCCAGGGGATGATCGATGCGATTGCCGTAGCGG
>Ga0182030_10018292_pt1 | contig 13450 bp, 13 predicted proteins | sample 812S3MmetaG_FD_121299 | JGI IMG/M metagenome (GOLD analysis project Ga0182030, IMG submission 121299) | Permafrost microbial communities from Stordalen Mire, Sweden - 812S3M metaG (Illumina Assembly) | ecosystem: Environmental > Terrestrial > Soil > Wetlands > Permafrost | place: Sweden... | reverse complement strand
GTTTATCGACAACCAGGTGGTTGTTCTCTACGTCAGATCGGCCGGTCCCCTAACGAAAATGATGCTAGGTAACTCACCCGATACCGCAGCGCATCAGCTCTTTCACGAGTTTCCGGCGAATGAGGTGACGCGGCGTCGAGTGCAAGAGGCGACAGAGGTTGCTGGGCAACTGAACGGGCAGGAAGCCTCGCGTGATTGCTGTGAAGCGCCCAAAGACGGGCGGTAGTCGAGCTCCTAGAACTTACCAAAGGTACGAACAGAGTTCGGCGCAGGCAGTCCCGCGCGCCCGCGAAGGGCACGCGCCTGTAATGGATCTCCGATAAGGCAACGTTATCGCGGTGAGCATAAGGCGGCTGCAGACCAGTTTTTGAGCCAATGTTGATTGCGCTGGGTACTGGCTCACTTCTCTCGCTTCCCAGCTGGATAACATAAGCTGTGAAGGCCAGCTCCATCGCAAGTAATCTGTGGTGGGCATGCGCCCCTCGGCTGATGCCCAAGGTGTGGCAAATGCCTTTGATGGCGCGGTGTCCTACGCTCTGTTCGGGTGGGGCGAGTGGCTGGGTAAGAATTGCGAGGTCGATTGGTCCGGCGCCGCGGCAGGACTATAGTGGCCCTGACAGCAACACTAAGGAGTGCGCCCATGAGTCGAACGCTTGCGCTGGGAATGATCGGGGCCCTTACGGGCATTGGCCTCTGTGCTCAGAACGCTAAGGCGGACGTGCCGATGGCAGTCGCCGTCGAGGCCGCGCAAACCGCGGTCGCCGCCTGCAAAGCCAACGGCTATAACGTCGCTGCGACGATTATGGATGCGGATCTTTCGACTCGCGTGGTGCTGCGTGGCGACGGCGCGCCAGATGGGACCGTAGAGTTTGGGCGCCGCAAGGCCTATACGGTAATCAAGACCGGAATGTCATCAGGTGAATTCGGCAAGACCGCGCCAGCGCCCGCCAGCCCGCCGGCATCGGGGCCGCCGCTCCTGCCGGGTGCAGTCGCCGGTGATCCCAATCTCATTTCCTGGGCTGGGGGCGTCGCTATTAAGGCGGGGGGCAAGATCATCGGCGCGCTGAGCGTGGCCGGTGCACCGGATGGCGATAAGGATGAAGCTTGTGCCAATGAAGGCCTGGGCAAGATTGCGGGAAAGCTAAAGTAGTTTTGGCTTCTGCCAATTAATTGGGGCATCAGGTAGGTGCGTTCGCTGAGAAGGCTGCACATTGCTCCGGCATGCGCTCATGGCCTTTTGGCGCCACCGCTGGACTCATTTGGTTTCGATCGCTGACCTGGAGCGTATCGGGCGGGTGCGGGCCCTCGATGACCGGGAATCGATGGCCGCCACATAGCCGGTGATATGCAGAGCACCGCTGTGCCGCAAGTTTACGTGGGTCCGGGACGTGCGCTCGATGGCGTGCAGCAGGCGCTTCGGGTGCCTGAGGGTTTTGCACGCGTCGAATTTGCCGCTGGCACCTTGGATCCGGGGAAGAACCCATAATTGGAGACCGGTAGTCGGGCTGTGAGCCTGTCGGGCAGGGTGATTTCCAGGGGAGCCCCGAGGGTCAGAAAATACTTCTAAAAGACCGCCCTTCTCTCAGAGCGATAAAGTGTTCCTTGTCGTGTGGCGCTGGCACAAAGAGCCAGCCTATCAATGTGTTAGAGGCTCCATCGTTACACTGCACTGCGCCATTCCTGAGTCATCCGGGCCAGGGGCCTCTTCGCCATGGGGTGACACCACCCCCGCCCCCTGACGCAGCTTGACCACACGCCTCGGGTGAGAAGCGATACTTGTCGTTAGTGGCAAGTCATATACAAAATGCATTCATTTACATGCGTGGCATAGGCTGGGGTTCTTGCTGGGCCGCCGAAAGTTTGACGGCTAATGCATAGTCGCACCTAAGCCTTCCCAATTTGTGTTCGGTATTAGCCAAAGGACAGATAGACATGAGCGCGATCACGTCCGCAAGCAGCAAACTCGGATTTGTCGGTATCGGCTATATGGGTCGGCCGATCGCGCAGAGATTGATTAATTCCGGTTTCCGATTGACCGCTTACGACCGCCACCGAACGAAGGCAGAGGAGCTAATGCGATATGGCGGCACTGTCGCAGACAGTGTCGCGGAACTTTCCTCCAGTTGCGACGTCGTGCTCTCGTGCTTGGCGAGCGACGAAGCCGTTCTGAACATCTACAAAGGTCCAGATGGAGTGTTTGCCAATGCTCATCGCGGATCGCTGATCATCGATCTGAGCACCGTTAGCCCGCAGACCTCGCAGGAACTTTCGAGGCTGGGATCGGAACGTGGCGTTGGTGTCCTCGACGTGACTATGTCCGGAAGTACCCCGGTCGCCGAACAGGGCGCGCTGACACTGTTTGGAGGCGGAGATCAGCGATGCTTCGCTGACGCCGAGTCGATTTTTAGAGTGATCGCCAGAAAATATTTTTATCTGGGGCCCAGCGGTTCCGGTGCGACTATGAAGCTCGTCGTCAACAGCCTGTTGGGAATTGGGATGCAAGCACTTGCCGAGGCCATTGCACTCGGTGAGAAGGCTGGTCTTGATCGCAATCGATTGCTGAACGTCCTTTCGGAGACTGCGGTAGTGGCCCCTGCACATGCAGGCAAACTGGAAAGGGCGATAAAGAGTGACTACGGCCCGCAATTTCCGCTTCGGCTGATGAACAAGGATTTTGGACTTATTCTCGACCTCGCAGCTGCCGTCGGTGCGCAGATGCCCGCGACACGCGCGGCTTTCGAGGTCAACGCTGCGCAATCTGCCAGAGGACAGGAGCAAGACTTTTCCGCGGTGATTCTGGAGATGGAAAGGCAAGCTCATTTGGGTTCTGCTAACGATGGGCGGACTCAAGTCACTAGCGAATAACCGGTTTACAGCGACGACTCTAGCTAATCGCGTGTATGGCTTTGGCCGGACGCCACCTCTCCATGGTCTGCGGTTGCCGGCTCTAGGCGATAACTTGGGTCGTCCGCCTACCGACACGGCAAATTTGAGTCGGACTGTACCTAGATTCAACTACTGGGGCATTAAAGGTGCGGGCTCCAGCACCCGGAATGGACCGCACTCTCTTATGCAACCTATAGACGGCTCCCCCCTCCCATAAGTCTTGGCAGTGAGACGCGACGCCTACCCTCGCTTTCGTTACCGCAGCAGGGCCAGAGAGCATTCCGCGAGGGTTCGCCGCTCAGCTCTTTGCGACCTCCGCGGCGGCCCGGTGGATCGCTTTGCGGATCCGATTGTAGGTACCACACCTGCAGATATTGGTCATCGCCCCATCGATCTGCTCGTCCGTGGGATGCGGTGTGTGCTTGAGCAGGTTAGCGGCCGCGAGGATCACGCCGGACTGGCAGTACCCGCACTGCGGCACGCTTTCGGCAATCCACGCGCGCTGGATGGGATGGCTTTTGTCCTTGGCCAAGCCCTCGATCGTCGTGATGGACTTGCCGGCGACCGCGCTGACCGGCAGCACGCACGAGCGCGTGAGTTCGCCATCGAGCAGGACCGTACAGGCCCCGCAGACGCCAACTCCACAACCGAACTTCGTACCCGTTAACCCAACTGCATCCCGCAGCACCCATAGCAGGGGCGTATCGGATTCGACGTCGACACTGTGGCTCACGCCATTGACGGTCAGTTTGATCATGTTGGGGATCTCGCCACGGAAAATGTGAGGCCGTGTTTCGACAACGGCAGCGAGCGCAATCGCTCGCCGGTCGCCGCATAGATTGCGTTCGCCAGCGCTGGCGCAATCGGACCGGTTCCTGGTTCGCCGATCCCACCGGGTGCGGCACGGCTCGGCACGATATAGCTCTCGACCAGCGGCATCTCGGACATCATCAGCATCGGATAATCTGTGAAATTACCCTGCTTTACTGCGCCGTTCTCCAGCGTGATCTCGCCACGCAGCACAGCCGCGAGCCCGTAGACCATGCCTCCTTCCAGTTGCGCCTGGATGTTGTCAGGGTGAATCGCTACCCCGCAGTCGATTGCGGTGACCACCTTGTGTATCGTGACTGCCTTGTCCTTCATCGAAATATCAACCACCGTACCGATGAAGCTGCCAAAGCCCTCGAACGCCGCAATGCCAAGACTGTGGCCGGGTGAGGCTTTGCCCCAGCCGGACTTGGCCGCCACAAGATCGAGCACCGCAAGCTGCCGTCGGGCCCGCTCATGCTGAAGCAGCGAGCGCCGAAACTGATAGGGATCCTGACCGACCTGGCGAGCAATCTCGTCAATGAATCCTTCGAGCATAAACGGATTGTGTGACTCGTTCACGGATCGCCAAAAGCCGAAGCGAACCCCGATGTGCTTGTCGAGTCCGGTCACGCGAAAGTTAGCAATCGCATAATTCGCATCGATCACACCTCCGGTATAGAAGGGGGGATTCGGGGGCATAAACTCGGGACTTGAAGCGCTGACCACAGCGCAATCCAGCGCATTGAGCGCACCGTCACGGCCTATTCCGGCCCGGAAACGGATGGCCGCCGCAGGGCGGTAGTAATCGTGCTGGATATCCTCCTCACGGCTCCAAATGATCTTCACGGGCCGTCCGGGCACGGCCTTGGCTGCAGTGACCGCCTGTGTCACATAGTCGGCCTCGCCACGGCGGCCAAACCCGCCGCCCAGATACTGATTATTGATGCGAATATGCTCTGGCGAGACCCCGAGCGCCCTGGCCGCGGCTTGCTGCGCTGTCTGGGGCGCCTGCGTACCGCACCAAACTTCGCAACCCGACTCATCGACGCGCGCGGTGCAGTTCATCGGCTCCATGCAGGCGTGGGCAAGGTACGGTACCTCATAAATTGCCTCCATCTTTTGCGCAGCGTCGGCGAGTGCCTTCGGGGTATCACCGTCGTTACGCGCCACGATCGACGGTTCATCAAACCCTGCCCGCAGGCGCCTGGATACTTCGGCACTGTCTAAGCCCGCCAGGGCCCCCAGGTCATATTCCACTTTGACCGCCGCGAGTGCCTTCTTCGCCTGCCAGTAAGAATTGGCCAGCACCACGATGCCATCTGGCAGTGCCACGGTCGCATGGAATCCTTGCATCTTGCGCGCCGCTGCATCGTCAAAGGATCGCAAAGTCCCGCTGAGCGTCGGACAGGCCTGAACTGCGCCGTACAACATCTGCGGCAGCGTGATGTCAATACCATACAGCGCACTGCCATCGACCTTGTCGGCGATATCGACCCGCAGCGGCGAGGTGCCGATGAATTTAAATTCCGACTGGGATTTCAGCGTCGGATCCTGGGGTACCGGCAGGATCGCTGCCGCCGCGGCGACGCTGCCGTATGAACAGTTTCGCCCGCTCGGTGGATGCGAAATCCGGCTGTCCGCCGCGGTGCATTCACCAGCAGCCACGCCCCACTGCTGCGCCGCCGCCTGAATCAGCATCTCGCGCGCAGCCGCGCCCACACGTCGCAGCTCCGTGTACCATCCGCGGACCGAGAAGCTCCCTACGGTCGATTGCTGCCGAAACAGCGGATTGTTGTAGATCACCGCTGGCGGCGCATCCTTGACCTGCAGGTGAGCCCAGCCGCCACCGAGTTCATCCATCAGAATCATCGGCATGGCGGTGTGTCCGCCCTGTCCCATCTCGACGGCCGGCGTGATGATCGTGATCGTGTCATCCGCCGCAATCTGCAGAAAAGCCGAGGGAGCCCGCGGCGGTGCGGCCGCAGGTGTCTGTGCCGAGGCGCCTTCCTGGGCAAACAGGGGGATCGATAGCATAAGGCCGCTACCAACCACGGCGCCTGACACGATGAAATCGCGCCGGGTGAGCCTCGCCTGATCCATTTGCAGTGGCCTGTTCATACCCGCTCCCTCTTTATCTCATGGGCCAGAATGCGCCAATGCCCGGACTCTACTCCAGACATAGCCATGAATCACTGAACAGGCGCCCGGAGGGGTTGAAGCTCCGACAGCGATGACTGCTCACAGATAAGCAAACCGGCGGATTACTGGCGGCGACACCCCGCTCAGGCTAGCGATCAGCTGCACCGCACTCACTCGATGGCCTAAGTCCATCGGCCGACCCTAATATCGCCAAGCAGTGCATCAAAGTCTCGGATTGCAGCACCCGGATTGAACCGTTCTGCCTTCGGAGTTCCGCTCCGCCTCGTCCCGCGCCAACGAGTTAGACTCTAAACCCTCCCGCTACTCAAAATCGGAGGGACGTCGGAGCCGCAGGATAGCGCCGATGGGTCCCCCCCGGGGGGGTCCGCGTGCGATTGGAGTGCGAAGAACGGCAATTCAGGCATCGAGGTCGGGCGAAATCAGCAGTAGTTCTGGCTCTATAAAACGACAAGCATCGTGCGAGACGCGAAACTCTCGCAGGAACACACCGATGATCTGCGGCAGAGGATCCTGAAGATGCTGACGATGCAGCGAACCCTTGAATCCCTAGCTCGCAATTGCGCTGGAGATCAGCGTCCGGATTTGCAGCCGGATTAAAGAGCACTCCCCCACATCGATATGCCTGTGAGCGTCCACCAATTGCCCGCGCTCGATGCCGGCGCGAGCCTGAAGAGCGCCACGACAGGGCTGAGCAACGCCGAAGTCGAGGGCCACGTCCACGAATTCTCAAGGCAACGATGCTTTGAAATTTGGCATGCACTAGTGAATTCGCGCAGCCGCTAACTGCCTGCGAAAATGTGGCTTATCATCGATGCCTCTCCGGACCCCGAATGGAATCAACGCGAATCGAAAGGCAGGCGCCGCTCTTGCATAAACTAGGACGCAATTAGCGTGCCACTTTCTTTGACGTTAAATAGATAACCCTGAGCCTCTTAGACTTAACCGCGAACTCTAAGTCCGGTTCGGACGAAAACGGGTGTCAGGTCGACAGAACAAGCGGGTCGGGAAAGGCGGCCTCCGGCCCCTCAGAAAGCCAAGGGCTTAACGTACTTTATTTTCCCTTCCGTCAGGTGACCCCTTATGCGATCTAAAGATCTCGTCAATCTCGAGTGGCGCTCGAATTGCATCGCCTTGGAACCGTGCTCGTGCAAATTCCTTGGCGCTGTAGGTGCGCTGCCATTGCTTGTCACCGCCCTTTGGGGGGCAAGACCTTTCCAATCCGCCAAAGAGAGGATCTCCGCATCACCCGTGACAAGCCGCATCCGTATTGACCCCTGTAGGTGCCGATATTTCGCTCCGGATCTCGGAAAAACGTTTAGGTGATCGCCGCCATTGGAGGCCGGAAGCTCGGGATGAACTCGGCAATTTCTTCATGCGGTACGTACATGTCAAATTTCGCGCACTCGCTTTGACAGCGGTTGTGGAATTCCCGCGGCGCTATGAGCACGACTGTGTAGTCGGTGTATCCAAGGAATTTCGGGTTGCCCGCCCAATGCTGGGCACGCTGGTGATAAAACTCGGGTTGCATCCACGTAAAGTGTCCGTGGCCGAGCTTGTTCTCGACGTGGATGGCAAAGTGAGTATGGTCATCAACGTCCTCGAAGATCACGAGGATGTCTGTCTCGCTGTCCCGGATGACCTCCTTCGGCTCCCCGGTCGTCTCGTCATCAACCGTATGTCTCTGTCTGCTCCAGGGATTATCGGAGCGGGAATGCCGGTCAACTCCATTCCTCCCGCGGAATTTTGTCCTATCCAGGAACCATCGGGCAAAAGCGGGGGATTCCTTGAAAGCCTTCTCAATATCGTGATCGAGTTGCTTTTCCGTGATGGCTAACTGCTTGTTAGTGGCCACGATCGGCTCCGCTCAATGAGCGGGTGCTCATCATAGCTCCACTCGTTCCTTGTGACCTTCCCGACCGGAATACCTACGTCTTGCATCGATTGACTCGATCTCGACTTGCGTGTTCCGACCGCCGTAGATGTTTTCTTTGAGCCACGCGAGTTCGGGCACCTTATCAGACTCCATGAGGTCCAGCACCCAGGTCTTGGCATCGACGTTCCACCGATAGCCGCGTTCCTTGAGCATGTCCTTGGTCTCGAAGGCGGAGTTCAGCGCAGCCAGTCGGAAGGACGGCTGCCTGGCATGTTCAAGGAGTTCGGCCAGCGCTGTCCGGCGGTCCTCGAGCACACGTGCAAGCACCGCAAGCACTGCACGGCAGTCGGCCTCCGCGCGGTGGGCGTCATAGAAGAATCCGGCGCGGTACGCCAGGAACTCCAGCGACGAGCTACTACAGCCGTGCGCTCGCCAGTCCACGTCCCTGAGAGAGCAGGCCCATGGCATGGCGCTGAATTGCGCCAGTCGCGCCTCGAGAAATGGCCGGTCGAAGCTGGCATTGTGGGAGATCACCAGCCCGACGTTCTTGAGGGACGCCACAACGGCCCCTTCGTCGAGGCGCTTGCCCTTGACCATGTCGTCCGTGATGCCATGGATTGCCGTCACTTCGGGTGGGATCGGGCGGCCAGGATCTTCCAAGCCGCTAAAGCGGCCCACGACGGGGCCCACCTGCCCAGTCGCCGCTTCGTATTCGAACACGATCACCGCCAACTCGATGAGCTGGTCCACTTTGGGATCCGTGCCCGTGGTTTCTACATCCACGATTGCGGCACGTCGAATATTCCCAGCGTGGATTGGCCGACCTCCGGCATACGCTGGGTCCAATCGGCGCAAGACTCGGTAGCCGGGCTGTGAAGCCAGCTCCAGAGCCATGGTCTCCAGCCTTTCAGCCTCTGTTGGCATCGTGTTCGCTGTCCAAGGAAGTCATTGCCTGCTTCCAGCGCGCCAGTGCGCGTTGTGCTTGCGGGTCCTCTTGGTCCCTCAGGCGCCGGCTCACCTCCACCCAGACCTGCCGCTGGAACTCAGGGTGGACTTCCCTCCCGCCGAGTGTCGCCCATGGATACCGATCCAGCAATGCCATGGCCTCGGGCCAAGTCTTAACCCATCCGGAGGTGTGCTGAATGGGCTCTCCCCTGCCGTCTTGGGGATCCAGCAAGGTGGGCGCCTGGTCGTTAACGCTTCGACAGAAGTGCCATGCGCCCTGAGAGTCTTTCTGGCCGAATAGCGTCAGCGCTCCCCCTTCCGTTAGGATCCGGATGATAACGGTAGGAGAATTCACGGCGTTCTGTTCCTCGAACCCCTTGCAGCCAGATGAATCGAATGACGGACAATAAGCAACAAGCTCAACGGCCGTTTTAGCTCTTCGGTTTGGCTTCGACACCGCGTACATGCAGGCTAATTCGCTGCGCCGCCAAGGCCACATCGGATGCGCTCAGGACGTCGGCCTCATTCGCAATAAAGGCGCGAAGTGCCTTCGGGTTCAGTACCCATGCCTTTGCTTTGGATTCCGCATCCGCGCCATCGACCCACCAGCCTGGAAATAGCACCACACTACGAACAGGATACTCCTGAGCCGTTGTATCCTTCAGCATCTGCCGTAGCCAATCCGCTTCGGCTCGTGCCTGATCGATTGGATTAGGCGTCACCATCACGCCATCCTTATAGAGACGGCCTCCGCGTGAAGAAATAGTTGGATTCTTGCCACGCTTCGACCAGGTTTTCGTTTCAACGACAAATACTCCTTGGGCCATGACAAGGACGTGCTCCAGGTTGAAGCCGTCCGCAGGAACATCGTGGAAAACTCTGGCACCGTCTGCTCGCAATTCTTCCAAAGTCTGACCGACTACTCGCTCACCGTCGCGGCCTTGGCGTAGTGCACGGACCTTGGGCCACAGCCGACGAACTCTCCACGCCGCAATCCCTGTGAACAGCGCCGCGCAAGCTGCGAACAGTATCGGCTGGTGTGGCGCATGCTGCATCGACAACAGCCACTCCGTCAGCGCCAGTATCCAAAACATAGCGGGGAACAGAATGTAGGGAAGAACTACTTCGTCGATGAGCCGATAGCGTTCGTTCTCCAATGATTGTCCTGGCAGGCGAAGCGGCGCCTCCTTGAGTGGCGAGCGCATTTCGTTGCTCGAGATCTGATCGCTCATACCTCACCCACATCTAGGCCACGACGGGCAGCTCTTTCATGACATCCACAACGACGCACATCGCCTAGCACTTGTACTCGCGGCACTTGAAGAGGGCCAGCGTTCGTTACCCGGCCTAGGTCCGTACCCATTGATTAATTCACTCAATGGCGAGATCCCCACCTAGAAATGCCTCTTCCTCTGCTAAAAAATGTCGTCCTATAGATGAAGCTTGTCGGCTCTGCCCGGCCTACTTCTCGATACTGGCGGGCGGGCTCAACCGGTCAACGAAACACTTCGGCCAGTCTATACGCTGGGGTCTTCCAGCCCAAAGTCTCCCTGGGCCGTTCATTCAGTTGTTGGGCAACCTGCCATAACCGCTCAGTCGTAACAGACGCCAGGGCCATGCCCTTTGGGAAGTACTGGCGTAGCAACCCCGTTGGTGTTCTCGTTGGAACCGCGTTGCCAGGGCGAGTGCGGATCAGCGAAGTAGACTTTGCAGTGAGTCGCGATCGCCAGCTTCTTGTGCTCGGCCAACTCCAGTCCCCTGTCCCAGGTAACCGACTTGCGTAGCGCTCGAGGAAGCCTGCGTATGGTCTTGATGAGAGCTGGCACGACTGTCTCAGTCTTCTTGTTCTCAACCTTGGTCAACATCACGAAGCGAGAGGTCCGCTCAACGAGCGTCGCAATACAGGTTCTATTGCTGCCGACCACCAAGTCCCCTTCCCAGTGCCCGGGCACTGCTCGGTCTTCGATATCTGCCGGGCGCTCCCGAATCGATACGGCGTCTACGATTTGGCCGCGTCCAGAGCCAGTGAGGGGCGATCCATGGCGGCTGAGGCGTATCTTGCGCTTGGTGCGCAGATGCTCCATGAGCTCTTTTCTAAGCGCTCCGCGCGTCTGCACGAACAGCGTTCGATAGATCGTCTCATGCGACACATGCATCTCCTGGTTGTCGGGATAGGTCAGACGCAGCCAGGCGGATATCTGCTGAGGGGACCAGTTGAGGCACAGTTTATCGGCAACCAGTCGCGCTAACTTGTAGTTACCACTCAGTAGGCACTCCTTGGGGCGGCTGGCACTTTTCCAGGCCGCTGCGTCCGCTCGAGAAGCTCGATAGCGGAACCGACCTCCGTTACGTTTCACCTCTCGACTGATAGTCGAGGGGGCACGGTGAAGTGACTTCGCAATGGTGCGAATGGAGTTCCAGGCGAATAGGCCCCGGCAGATCTCCTCGCGCTCGGCGGAGGTCAAAGTACGTGCAGCTCTGCGGTGAGCGATGGGTGCCACCCCGCCGGCCCGCCGGGCCGCCGGCCCGCCTGATGACGCCACTCACGATAGAGTGTTCCCTGCCTAGGACCTGGCCAATGGCAGGATTTGACTGCCCTTCCTTGTAGCAGCGCCACAGCAAGACAATTTCCTGCTCGGTGAAGAGCTTACCTGGCATGCGTGACAGCATAAACACACCTCGTCGTTCAAATTTACAACAGGGTGTTTCGCCGATCCATTGAGACCACCGCGGTTTATCATTAGTCGGGGTTCAAAGTCGGAATGAAATCAACGCGCATTGCGGCGCCTGCGCCACTCTTGCATAAACTTCGACGCAAGGAGCGTGCCACTTTTTTATGACGTTTAATAAAATGCCCGGGTCATGGCATCCTTTTACATGAATCTTCTCGCTGGGCCTATAAGAGCTTATGAAGGTCGGAACGCAACAGGATTCCATTGCGGACCTGATGGGTGCGGGAACAAGACACCTGTAAAGAGGTGCCACGCTTGTGGATAACCTCGTAAGTCAGGCTGAGATTGTCCGCTATTGGCTCCGTTCGCAGTGATTGACGCGCTTTTGTTGACTCGGCATTGGCTGCGCTGGCGGAAACGGAACGGTGCAGTCGACTCTCGTGGGCCGAGAAAGGCTGTAATACCACCAGAAAAGCGGGCTATGTTGGAAGGCCAAGACTTATCCACAAGCGTGGCACCTTTTTACACGATTCTTGTTGCTACACCAGTCACACGGGACCGGGCCCACATCGAGGGTCGGACCTCAAATTGGCGACGCACTCAAATGCCAACGGGAAGTCTGGGTAAGCGTTAGATCCGTGCGTAAAGTAGCGCTTCCGCTCCGAGGCAGACCCAAATCAATGGCTTGCCGGACTCGGCCGACCATCGAAAATATCCTTGCTAGGTGATTGATCAGGCAAGTATTTGCCCAAGATACCGCTACTATTAGCAGGGCTCTGACGAATACCCCGGGAGACACTCATGGGCAGCACGGTTCGGATCCAACGGCCCGATGGCAAAACTTTGGAAGGGTACTTAGCCGAGCCGGCCACGGGAAAAGGTAGCCCAGGCCTGGTGGCGGTGCAGGAATGGTGGGGCCTGAATGATCAGATCAAAGGCGTTGCGGACCGCTTCGCCCGAGCGGGCTTTCGCACCTTGGTGCCGGATCTGTACCGCGGCAAATTGGCGCTCGAGGAGAATGAAGCACAGCACTTGTCGCATGAGCTTAACTTCGGCGATGCGGCCGGGCAAGACGTCCGCGGTGCTGTGCAGATGCTCAAGGCCTCCGGCAGCGCGAAGGTCGGCGTGACTGGCTTCTGCATGGGCGGCGCATTGACACTGCTCGCGGCAGTGAATGTGCCGGAAGTCGACGCAGCGATTGCTTGGTATGGATGCCCGCCACTTGAGTATATCGACGCCAGCAAGATCAAAGCGCCGTTGATGGGGCACTGGGGCATCCACGACACGGTATTTCCACTCAAGCTCGTAGAGGGGCTCGAGGCGAAACTGCGCGCCGCGCACGTGTCATTCGAGTTTCACCGCTATGACGCGAAGCACGCGTTCGCGAATGAGATTGCGGACACCAAACACCTGAACTACCTGCAATACGACCCCGAGGCCGCAGAGCGGGCATGGCGGCGCACACTCGAGTTCGCTCACAAACATTTGCGTTAGGACGCGCCGCTATTGTGGGCTTATCGCGACTGCGCTTCCCCACCCCGAATAAAATCAATGAGAATCAAACCGAACCAAAGCGCAGGCGCCGCTCTTGCATAAACTACAACGCAAGGAATGTGCCAGTTTCACCGAGACTCAAAAAATGCTCCGACGCCCTTTAAGGACACATTAAAGACTCTAAGTCGGCTCGTACCAAAACGGGCGTCAGGTGGGTGCAGATATATCCCACTGAAATAAACAACGCTTGCACTATCGCCTTCGGATATTCGTAACCGTCCGGCCAAGTCATCTTACGCCAGCTGGGTTTAGCGAGGATGATCCTGTCCATCAACGCTGATGGACACATGTGGAGCTGACCCGTTTCGGTGGACGGGAACACCTCATCGCCCCCTTCAATCGGGCAGGGCTCAAACGATGCTGCGAGCTTTAACCTCACGGGCACGGATTGCGGGGAATCCGCTGTTCGATCTAAGCCGGCGCTCGCCCCGGAGCGTGTCAATGACTTTGGAACAACTGGGTTCATGAGTTTAGAGAGCAATCGATGGTGATGATGGGTTGAGCGGTGTCCTTTTTTGGTGGATTGATCCAGGCAGCATCAGGCAGTTGT
>Ga0182030_10018291_pt1 | contig 13450 bp, 11 predicted proteins | sample 812S3MmetaG_FD_121299 | JGI IMG/M metagenome (GOLD analysis project Ga0182030, IMG submission 121299) | Permafrost microbial communities from Stordalen Mire, Sweden - 812S3M metaG (Illumina Assembly) | ecosystem: Environmental > Terrestrial > Soil > Wetlands > Permafrost | place: Sweden... | reverse complement strand
TGTGGCTCGCCAGAAGCTGTGGATCATCGGCAATGAGGGCAAGATCGCTCAGCTGTTGGCCGGAAACGACATCTTGACTCCCGGTCAAGGAGACACCCGCGGATGGCTGTGGTCTCGTGATGCCCAGGCTGATGCCAACACCCAGACTGGATTCACTCGAGGAATCTACGACTCGCTGTTCAACAAGTTCTACGTTGTCCATGCCGCAGACAACCTCTCGCAGCGTGCCGCGACTCGCGTGGCCACCATTGCTGCCGGTGGAGGCGTGAAGCCCAAGGGAATCCTCGGAACTGACGACAAGTCTTTCGAGAGTCTGTCCGTGACCAACCCGGAGCAGGTTGCCAAGTTCATCAAGAAGGCTCGCACTGGACAGTTCAGCATGAACGCGCTGCAAGCTGGAGCCAAGGCTCTCGGCATTCCCGTTGACCCGAACGCGATCATGCATGAGGCCGTCATCGGAGCCCTGGTTGATGGAGTCGTCCGTCTGTACGGGCCCGAGGTCGACAAGGCCCAGGCCGGCGTGGCAAACGCCTTCGTTCTGGCTGTCGGAGCCGCCGTCGGTATCCAGTCTTCTCGCCAGATGACTCCCGAGGCCATTCGCCGCAAGCTCGACGCCAAGTACGGTCTGATCACTTCCGAGTGTGCCGGCGACATTGGTAAGAAGAACTACACTACTGAGGATCTCAAGCGCGTTGCCAAGGCTTTGGCCATCAACGTCTCTGAGCAGAGCGACCATGCTGCTCTTTGCGGTGCCATCAATGCTGCTCTCGCCGCCCAGGGCCGCGGAAAGGATGCGCCCAGCCAGGTCACCTCGCAGCCAAGAAGTCTTCGCGAGCATGCCACTGGACGCGCCAGCTCTGGTCGTCGTGGAGGAGGTGCAGCCCGTGCTGTTGCTTCTCAAGCATCCGGCGCCGTCGCTCAGATGTTGGCCAAGGTCCAGGGAGCTGCTCCGGCTCAGTCTCAGGCCAATCTGCAGGCTCTGGCTGCCACCAATCTGCCCAATGCTTTTGGTCCCGCCTTTGGTCCCACCCAGCCTCAACCCAATGCCTTTGGTCCCACCCAGCCTCAGCTTTCTCCCCGCAGCCGTATGGCTCACATGGGTCAGCCAGGAAATGTCGTTGTCGATCAGAACGGCCAAGTCATTCGTGGCACTACTGGTACCGTTGCCGGTCAGCAAGTGGCACCTGGAACCACAGGTCTCGGAACCGTCCAGGGTGGCTACGTGTCTCCTCGCGGAAATGTGTTCGCCCAAGTCGGCGGCCAAGGCCCCATGCTCTCCCCTGGACAGACTCGCCAGCTCTCCCCCGGTGGCCGAAACGTCCTTCCCTTCCAGGCTGCTGGTCCCACCAGCACTGGCGGCTTCCTCTAAGTCAGCGATGAGGACTTAGCCACAGACTAAGTAAAAAAAAGATAAATAAAAAATCATAACACCAAAATTGGTGTCACGATACACAACAAAAAACCCCAATCGAGACTGGCCAGAATCAAAAATCCCCAAACCAGAATCAAAAAAAACCCAAACCAAAAAAACCCAGAATTGAAGATGGCCAGAAAACCCGGAATCGAGGATGGCCAGAAAAAATGAAATTAAATCTTGTTTAGATTTAATCTTAAAACTTCCCACGGTTTTCAAATTGTATATCAATCAAATAGATAGCGAATTAGATAAATAAAGCATGGATCACAACATAGACTTCAAGAGTCTAACTTCTTTCTTGCAATCTGTCGGACCTACTAATCAACAACAAAATGGTCAGACATACAATCAGACAAATAATCCAACAAGCATTAGACCATACAATACTCAACAGCTGCCAGCCAATATAGCACCTGTCGGCAATCAATATCAACAACAAAACAATCAATATCAACAAAACTATCAACAGCAAAACTATCAACAACAAAACTATCAACAACAACAAAACTATCAACAGCAACAAAACTATCAACAGCAAAACAACAACAATGCTCCTCCGGTGTTTGTTATTGATCCAGAACAAATAAGATTCGCACCTGTCTTTTCTACAACGAGAGGTCTAGGATTGTATGAACTTATCATGACAAGACATCCTCCTAGCTGGAGTAAATTCTTTTTATCTGTAGAAAGAGAAGTCAGACATGCTTGTTCTAAGATAGAAGAGAAAAGTAACATATCAGGAAAATCTTTCTATCCTTTTATTCCAAATGTATTGGCAGCATTTTGGTTGACACCATTATTTATGTTGAAGGCAGTAATCATTGGACAAGATCCATATCCACAACTCTCAAGATCTGGCATGCCGTTTGCTATAGGTGCTTGTTTTGCATCAGATAGAAATAATGAAATACCAAAATCTTTGATGACTGTATATGGCGAATTAGAAGCTTCAGTTGAGGATTGGAAGAATCCTGGACATCCTGATATTAGACCTTGGGGCCGTCGAGGTGTTTTATTGTTAAATGCTGCTTTAACCGTAGAATCAAATGCAGTTAAATCTCATGTCGGATTTTGGACACCTTTTGCAGAGAAATTGATGGATTTCATAAATACTGAATGTAACAATGTGGTCTTTCTATTATGGGGCAAAGATGCTCAGAAAACAGCAGGAATTATTTACGAATCAAGACATAAGAAATTGATAGCATACCATCCATCTCCTGAAGCAGAAAATAGAGGTTATATGTTCAAAGGATGTAATCATTTCAATCTGGCAAACGAATATTTAGTAGAAAAAGGTATTCATCCCATAGACTGGAGAATCGAATAAATAAATGAGAGGATATAGATCGATTACCATAAAGATAAATACGCTTATCTAGCACAAACAAATAAATTAAATCTTAATATCTATTAGAAAAAGGCATTCATCCTGTAGATTTGAGAATCGAATAAATAAATGAGAGAATAAAACACATAATAAGATGAAAGGTATATGCCACCCCCACATATAGTTAAAACTAATTTAACTATATAATCAAGAATAAACCATAACAAGGCTGAAGACGAACTAAAAGGAAAATGGACATTAACGCTAAATTAGTAAATTTTTAATGTTTATATCAAAAACGATAATTTTGTATTCTTAAACAAGAGAACAAAAAATCTCAGTCTGACTCTTTATAATAGGAGTCAGATCAAAGATAATTTTTAGGAAAAAGAGATTTTGAGTTTCAGATAGAAATATACAAAGTAATATATTAAAGATGTCTTACTGGACTTATAGAGATGGTCAAATGCTGCAGATACAAATACCTTATGAACAATTTAAAGACTTTAAGAAGACAGTAAATGCAATTATGAGTGATGGTTTTAGTTCCGTATATCAAGGTATAGACACAGAATCTACTATTATTTCTAAGATGAGATTTGAATTTGATGAAGCGGCAGGCTTTAACGTCGTTGATGGCAATGTGATCGCTCGATTGGTTTATGTACATCAAGAAATTGTTAGTCAAATTACTGGTAGAACAGGTGCTGGTGATTTAACTTGCTATGTTATGACTCACCCCCAAGCCCAAGCAAATGGAATTTATTATGAAGAGGTTTATTTTCAATTCCCAAACATCAAAGGTCAAGTTGTAGCTATGCATGATAAGATTCTTCCTAACTTGAAATACTTTTTCCGAGAGACCACTATCCATGAACAAATGGAACTTATTCCTATCAATGATATAGATTCTATTTTATCTGGAGATCTTTATAGACAAGGATTATGGCCATTGCCTGGTTCTTACATTAATGGAAACCTGTTGACTATCAGCTACGTATTTGATAAGATAACTCAAGAACAATTGAGAGAAGAACGAATTACCGCATATCCACCGGAAGCTTATTTTGGCATGCTTCAGATACCTGACGGCGCAGATTTCGATATTTCCAACTCCTTCTTTTTCACTAATCTGCGAGGATTTGATATTGTCAAGAAGAAGAAAACCCAGAGAGAAAAGAACAGAGATGTCACATCAAGATTGATCGAAGAGCGCCAAAGAGAAACAAAACGATCACCCAAAGAACTATGTAAGATATTCGTCGATATGTTATCTCCTGAACGATTTGCTAATGATAACAATAGAAATCGGTTGGGTCAAGTCTTGTTTAATATCATGAAAGGTGCAGATGATGGATTGGATCTTTGGAAAGAGGCCATTCAATATAAACTAGAAGCGTTAAATAACTCATTTCCTGATATTGATACTTTAGCTATGCAATTAGGAATTCCAGCTGAACAAGTTATTTATGTTAGACAGAATTCTAACCAACCTCAACCTCCTCTTAAGTTATCAGACATGGAATTGATCAAAACAGTAACAGCAATTCAGAACGGATGCGATGACTTTTGGCAATATATCGAATACACAGAAACAACTATAGGTACTTTGAAATATTGGGCTAAGATGGATAACCCAGATCAATACAAGGCATTTGTGCAGAAAGATGTAATGACATTGGCTTGGAAGTGTCTAAATGCCACTTCTGGACATACAGATGTGGCTAAACTAGTTTATGCTAAATATGCCGATCAAGTTTGTTGCGCTAACATCAAAGATCATATTTGGTTTGGTAATTGGCAACATAGATGGCATGAGTTGGACAAATGCCACGATCTCGTAATTAAAATCTCTGAGGAGTTGCCTCCTATCTTTGAAAAGATCCTTAATGAGTGCTCAGCTGAGTATAAGAAAGCCGTCGGAGAGGAAGACAAGGACAAGTGGATAACTCTAATGAATTCTTGTGCTAGACTTATCAAAGATCTTAAGATGATGCCATATATCAGTCATATTATCAATGCGTGCGCTTTCAAGTTTCATGATCCAGAGTTTGTTTCCAAGCTAGACGAAGATAGAACTTTGTTGGGATGCCCAAACGGCGTATATGAATTAGAAACAGGTATATTTAGACCAGGCAAACCTGAAGACTTTATTAGTTTGAGTACCAAAGCCAAATATAACCCAGTCTATACTTTCGAGCATCCTAGAGTACAAGAATGTATCAGATATATGAAGACAGTTTATCCTGATATTCAACTTCGACACTATGTTCAGAAAGTGTTCGGCACTATTTTAGAGGGAGGCAACATGAATAAGGATTTCTATAACATGATCGGTGAAGGTGATAACTCAAAGTCCATGATTGCTAAATTGTTGAAATTGGCTTTGGGTAAATATATTAGTAAAATTCCAGTAGCGATGATCATGGGAAAACGTGGAAATGCTGATAACGCAACTCCGCATCTCGCAGACAAGAAAGGAGTTAGAGCTTTGTTTGTTGAAGAGCCGCCTAAAGGTCAATCAAACGTATCTGTCGTGAAAGAGTTGTCAGGAAACGATGATGTTTTGTCTCGAGCGTTGTTTAAAATGCCTATTATCTTCAGTCCTCAATGGAAATTGTTGGTGTTTACCAATCACATGCTTGAAGCTGCAGCTGAGGAGAAGGCATATTGGAACAGACAGAAAGTTATAGATCACGAATCTACATTCTCCTTCGATGCACCTGCGACTGAGGAAGAACAATTCGAAAAGAAGATATTTCCTCGTGATCCGTTCTTCGACAGAAAGCTAATAAATATGGCTGAACCATTTCTGTGGCTATTGACTAAATGGTATGATTTCTTCAAGAAAGAAGGACTAAAAGCTCCCGAGAAAGTTCTGCATGCTACTAATTTGGCTAAACTCAAGAACGACGTTTATCTCCAATATATTCAAGCAAGTCTCGTACAAGGAACACAACATGATATCATGACTAAAGATGGATTATACGTTGACTTTCAAGGCTGGCATGCTAAATCCTATTTCGGCAAAGGCTTGCCGCGTCTGGATGAATTCGAAACAGAGATGTCCAAAGCAGGACATCTGAATCATAAACCCATTGATGGCAAATGGTTTGGAATTAAACTTAAGACTACAGTAACCCAAATTAACGGACAAAGTATGATGTCTCAAGCGGCAGCAGGTCCATCTATCTCTAATTCTCGAGCTGGACATGAACAAGCGTTAGTAGATGCTATGAGAAATAGCAATAATCCAAATCAACCAACGGCACAACAAATACAACAAGCAAATCAATTGGTATTCCAACAGACATATACTACGCCTGCGCCTCAACCCCAATTTCAACAGCAACAGCCTCAACCACAATTCCAACAACAATCATTTCAACAAACAGGATTGCCTCAGTTTAATCCACAACTTCTCCAAGGACTCATGGGCCAAACAGTCCTCTAACAAACCATTCGAACCTTTTTTGAACCCAATTTGAACAACATTAGAGCCCAAGCTCTACATTCTTGATTTTTTCTTGAAACCCTTTGAACCCCAACAAAACTTTTGTTTTGTGATATTTTGATGTCACAAATCGTTAGCCCATATAAAACACGGTAATAAAAAGCCAAGTCTGTTGGTGGTATTTTGCTATGCTAATTTTTTCTTGAAACCCTTTGAACCCCAACAAAACTTTTGTTTTGTGATATTTTGATGTCACAAAATCGTCAGCTCATATAAAAGGCCAAGTTTGATAAAACATGTCTGCACCAACAGAAACGCAAAAAGATGAATCTACGTGGAAACAAATCCCTAAATCTAAATGGATAGCTGCTAGTGTAGGTGGAGGATTACTTCTAGCATCTGTAGTAGGACTTACTATTTATGGAATCAAAGCTACAAAAGAAATTAAAGCTGCTCCTGGAGGAAATCATGTAGATTTAGCCACAGATAGCTCATCAGATGGTGATTAAAAATGAAAATCTAGTTGGCACAAATACTCCAATGGATTACTAGAGAATGAATTTGGATTTCGTAAAATAACAAACACTGATGAAACGTTTGCTTGAGAAAATAAAGTTTGGTAGACCGTAACTACAGATAAGTTAGAGATAATAACACCAAATAAGTGTTATTATTTTTGAGGTTTATTATTTTGGTAATCTCGTGGTGGAGAAAATAAAGCTTAGTAGATTGTAACAACAGCCGCGGATAATAACACCAAATAAGTGTTATTATTTTTTGGCGATTTGAGGATTTTTATTCTGGTAATCTTACGATAATTTCGTTTCCCATGTTTTTGTGGAAGTTGGATTGATAATAAATTTTCATATCAGCATGTAGACGATCTGGCGTGAATGTTAGTTCTCCCTTTTCTATACCTACGTTTCCTTTTTCTGATGTAGATTCGGGATTGATTGTTATTGCTCCAATGAGAGATTGACTAGGTCTTCTAATTACACCTGCACCAACCGGATCTGTTGTGATATAAAAAGGATAGCCAGGAGTATTTATGACGAATTTGTATGTATTTCCGCTTACGAGAGTAATATATGGACTTCCATAATATTCTTTGTTATCCTTAGTAATGGTAAATACTTCACCATGAGCTTCTTTTTCGCCTGGGATTGGAACTTTTCTTGGCTGAGTGCCAACATAAAATACTTCGATCTTAGTGTCTCCATGTTTTATCGACATCTTTCGGCTCGAATTTCTTCTGATTGGTGTCTTATACCGATTTGTCTTTTATTTCTACAACCTATATGTTTAAAACTCTAATTTAGGTTAGAGTTTATTTCTTTTTTTATTTTTCCTTTCACGGTATTTTCATTCGGCTTTAGCAAGTTTCTTCTTTTTGTTTGGATCTGTGATGCCTAGCATGGCAAATGTCAACTTCACAAACCAGATAACATTGAGTAAAGTAAGAGTTAAATTTCCTCCTATACCCAAGATTATCCCCACATGTTCAATATTTATAATAGCTTCTATATTTAATACAACATAAGTCCATAGAAATATAGACCCTATTATTCTTACGCTGAGAAACAGAATCCAAGTTATGGCGCCCAGAACAAGAAAAATAGATTTAAATTCGGGATCGTCTTTTAATCCTAATGTTAGTATAGCCCATGTTGCATGTAATGGGATTGTAGATATTTCTGTCATAGAGAAATATAGACTATTGAAATGTACTTGTCTGGTGATTATAAAAAAGTACATACTGACGGCTCCTGTGGAATGATGAATTATTGTCAACAGTCGAGATAATTTCTTTTCTGAGTCATTATCAAAGATCAACTCAAAGATATGATATAAAACATCTGTTATGAGATAAGACATCATGAATGCATTCATTTGTGAAAATTTATTTACGGCTTCAGGGTGATTTATATGGAAATTATAGTTCCAGATTTCCTGTAGACCATATTTAGAGATAAGATTCGAAGCCATAATGACAATTGAAATAGCATGCATTGTGGCTAGTCCATGAGTACAGAAATTCCAAATATATTTGAAATCATTTGATTTGAAAGGATTTTTCGATTCGCGTAACACCCTTGGAGAAAAAGTACATATGAGTGAGGTTACATAGGCTAACGTGTACATACCATACCAACATGCCATGCAGATGTAGAAATTGCTAGTATGTAGGAGATCGGTAGTCATTTCGGTATATTAGTCTGGAGATTTTTTATTTTCTTTGGCAAAATTATAAATTGGTTTTTTGCCAATATGACTTTTTGACAATATGGATATCTTCCTTTCACATTACGGTTGATTATATCTTCTCTCACATCACAATTATTATACCTTCCTTTCGCTAATATTTTATGATTCACGCCGGTTTTGATTATTTTTGGTAAGCTCTTACCAATATGAATGCCTTTCTTTTACATCATATTTAATAGTTATGTCTCCTTTCCCTGATTTACACCACTTGCGATACTCTTCTTTGGCATTTGCTAAGGTAAAGCCACATCTACATAAGAAATATTCTAATAAGTCTTTGTCTCTAATTATCTCTAAATTGCATTTGGGACAATCAAAATATACATCTTGATCTTGTCCTCCACCAATATCGCATCTTTTAACAAAACATTCATCACAATAGATGCAATCACATTTATCGCATTTGCTGGGAGACCTATCCCAATCAAAAATGATCGATTTACTACAAATTAGACATATAAAGTTTTTGGTAACGTGATTCTGAACTGCAGCATTCGAATCTTGGTCCATGACTTTCTATCGTAAAATCTTTTGTATTTATTCTCCAAACTAATTTATAATTTGTTTTTAATAAAAATATAGGCTCGAGAAAAACCGGGCTCAAGAAAAACCGGAACCAATAAAAAACAAGAATGGATACACCTAAAATGGATAAGAAGACTCAAATGACGATTATTGTAATCATTGTTGTCATAATTTTCCTTATAATTTTGGTGGCATTATACAAGAGAGCTAATAGAGAAGATGAACGTCATAAGAAAGAATATCAAGAAAAATCGAATAGTGAATCTAGCGGTAATATTTCTAGCAGCGATGGATCTAGAGATAATGAATCAAGACGCGAAGTGGCAACCGCAAAACAATCAGAAGAAAAAATAAAGACAGATAAGGTAGAAACGACTGCAGCCGAGAAAAAAGAGGTTTGTAGCGGCGTCAACGAAGCTCCGGGAACTCCAGTGTTGAGATGCTACGATTATTTTGAATTTCCAGGACAAGGAACATTTCATATCAAGACTTGTGGAGCACCTCCAGACCAAAGTACTAAGAGGATATTTATACAATGGTTTCCGGTTGAAGGTGTAGATAAATACAATGTCTATTGTAATGAAGGTCCAAATGTATCAAAGACAAATAGCGTAGCACAATGGAATGTACCAGGGAATAGTTATTATTTCGAGAGCGAGAAATTAGATGGAAGTAAATGTTGGAGTCTTACCGTAACTGCACAAAACGCATATGGAGAAAGTGGAGAGTCCCAGATTTATACCACGTGCACAAAGTAATATCGCCAACACCTAAGCCTAGATATTTTTATTCTTATATGGGAATAAAAATTTGCAATGATGTTAGCTATATAAGAACTACATTTTATAATAAAAAAGAAACCACAAACATCAAAATGGCTGAAACCAAATGTACCAATTGCGATTGTGATCAAAATTTTCAAGATGGTCCATTGGCAACGCCGGGGCCACCGAAACTGGAACTTTTCGAAGTGGACAGGCCAATAGAAAATACTACTGCTATTATTTGGATGGCTGCTACTGACGCCAAGCAAGTAAAATTTGACACTGTTAGTTCAGGAACGAAAGTAACGAAGAGCGAAATAAATAATCTGGAAGGGACTCGTTATGTATTCGAAGATAGAATATTATGTACTAACGATTTGCTTTATGGCATCAGATTTACGGTACCGGTAACTAATTTCAAGCTTTATCTGAAGCAAAGAGAGGGAGAGAAAACACAAACAATAGTTAATCTTAGTGATCCTATCAAAAGCTTTGGAATAAAACGAGGAATAAAATCTGTTTCCTTTAAGAATCCCATTCCTCTTTACCATAACTATTATGTATACATATCGTATACGTTTCAGTCTGGAGAAGACATTAGTGCCAAATTTGATGATACAACAATATATACGGATTACAAAGTATTGAATCCTTGTTTTACGCTTGGTATATTACAGGATAGATACAGAAGTCGGGATATAATTGAATTTAATATAGAATGTAATGTTCTTTATATAGATGGTATGTTGCTATCTTCTGGCACTAATGTCAATACTAAGTGGTACGACAGCCTATAATAAGTTAAAAATATCATTTGTTGTTTTCTATTTCAATTCAGAAATAGAAATTTTGCTTGTTATGATAATATTATCGATACCAAATGATACGATAGCCTATAATGATAGCTCTAAGTTAAAAATATCATTTGTTTTCTATTTCAATTCAGAAATAGAAATCTTACCTGTTAACCTGTTATGACGTTGTTTTCTCGAACTATTGTTGATACCATATGGTATATTCTGAGAGCAACTTACTTATAAATATTCGACTAAAATTGTGTTTATCATCTTTTCCTCCAGAAGAAGAGTACATTTCATTTTCATTCGTTCGTTAATAGCTACTGCTTTGTCATTATAAATAGACCATTCCCAATCAGCGTCGCTATCAAAATTACAATCAGAAAATGAATCAAATAAGTCATCTATATCATCTACTATATTGTTTTCTGATTTTTGTTTTGGATGTTTTTCTGAATCTTCCCCTTCACCGACTAATATCATATCAACAGAATCTAGATTCTCACTCGACAGATAATAAAATCTTCCCGTATTGGCGACGAAGAAATCTATAATGCCGAAATCTCTATTCTCGAAATGAATATATCCGTTATCACAACACAATAAATGCGATGATTCTCCTAGATTCGCTATTTTGTATATATACGGATAGACATTAGTTTTATCTGGTTTTCTGTCCACGTCTTTTCCGTTAAATTCTTTGTTTGGATTTATTGCACTTGGTCTGGTCTTGATAATAATAAAAAGCCCAGAATAAAGACCAGTATATTCTAATAATACGTATTCGTTGAGAGACATTATGTTCAAATCATGATCGCGTAGATCAGTATCAAAGCAAAACTTATTTCCCTTTGCTTTCTTATACTCAATTAGTAGATCTTTTACGTTCAGCACATAATGATTTACTTCTATAATTTCTTGACCTATACCGAATTGTATGATATTAGCATCCATTCTACCTACGTTTTATTTGCAAAAGAAATAGTAAAAATATCATTTTTTTGTCGCATCCCCTGCTGCATTCATCTAACTAGACCTTTTTGCCGCATCTTTGGCCGCATTCATCTAACTAGACCTTTTTGCCGCATCCCCTGCCGCATTCATCTAACTAGACGTTTTTGGCGAAGAATTTTTTGCCGCTTTTGCCTCTTCTGCCTTCAGACGTAGACTCATTTTCATTTCTAGAGGCAGTTGAGCTATGGCCTCTTTGTTCTTCTGGTCTTGATCCTCCAAATCTGCTATCTTCTGATTTATATTTAGGTTCTTGTCTATGCTGATTATTGTCAGAAGTTGGTCCATATGTACTTTCATAATTTTGTTTAAATTTAGACCAACCAGAATGGAAGCTAGAAAAATCATATTCTGATTCATATTTAGATCTAGCGTATTCCGATTGATTCGAATAGTCTTGCTCAGAATATGCTGAAGGATGAGCTCGATATGTAGATTTTCCAGGCATGGAGTATGACATATTAATATCATAAGTCCTAGTATTTTCTAAATATCTCTTATATTCAGAGTCTAATTTGGCGAAAGCTTTTGACGCATCAGGATCGGGATTTTTGTCTGGATGTACCTTAAAGATCATTTTCTTGTACGTCTTTATTACATTCTCTTTATTTCTCTCTTTCTGATCTGTTATGTTAAGCATATCGTAAATATTAGTTTTCTCAAGTACGCTATTTACGTATGGTCTCTTTTCCTTTATTTCAGCTGACTTTCTCTCTTCTTCGGTTGTTTGATCTTTATTTATTTGATCTCCATTTGTAGGCATTTTATTATTTTCATCCCCGACATCCATTTATATCTTGGCACCGTTTGTTATTTTTATATTGACGTATTTTGCCTTGGGCTTTTTTGGCTTGAGAAAAATATTTTAATTATAATTTTTAAATCTTAAAATCTAATTTTGCGTTTGTTGGTGTGATATTTGAGGGAAACTCATCATAATAAAAATGCGTCAAAATGCTTTTGAAATAGCAGATAGAAATGTTCCTTACAATACCGATAAGCCTAGATTTCTCAAAAAGAATGAAACATTGCCAAAAATCACAGAAAAGTCTTGCCCAACACTTACTACCAGAGCCACCAATACAGAATCGAACAAAGCTAATCAACTTAGAATAACAGAAGACAAGATTATTCAAACAACTAAACTAGACTTGATGTGTTCTAATGCTAATGTAGAATTGACAAAAGCGGATTTACTCAGAGTAGCAGAAGAGGAGAGATTAAGCAATGAAAAAATAAAACCGTGCCCATTATGCAAAAAGCCGATATATCTTATAGATGGATGTAATAACATGAAATGTTGGGAATCAGACCCACCATCTAATTGTCCCATGGAATTTTGTTTTCAGTGCCTTTTGCCCAAATTTCGGCCATATTCTGGTTTAGAACATCTCGGATTCTGTCAGAAGGATCATCCGACTCATAATTCCCACTAATAGTTCTCCATTAATTATTTTTGCTGAAACTCTGTTTTCTAGCCGAGGTCTTAGATACCTATCGCCGGTTATTTCTTTGAGGAATATGTCGTAATAATCAATTCGTTATTTGATGTTCGTTCCGAGGCTTTAGTTTCTAGCCGAAGCCTGAGATACCTATCGCCGGTTATTTCTTTGAGGAATATGTCGTAATAATCAATTCGTTATTTGCTGTTCGTTCCGAGGCTTTAGTTTCTAGCCGAAGCCTGAGATCCCTATCGCCGGTTATTTCTTTGAGGAATATGTCGTAATAATCAATTCGTTATTTACCGTTCTCGCTGAAACTCTATTTTCTAGCCAAGGCCTAAGATCCCATTCTCCAGATCCTTCTTCGAATTCGACTGAAATGAGATTCTCCCAAGAAATTGATTCATCTACATAACAAACATAGATATCATGGTTATCCTCATTC
>Ga0182030_10018290_pt1 | contig 13451 bp, 13 predicted proteins | sample 812S3MmetaG_FD_121299 | JGI IMG/M metagenome (GOLD analysis project Ga0182030, IMG submission 121299) | Permafrost microbial communities from Stordalen Mire, Sweden - 812S3M metaG (Illumina Assembly) | ecosystem: Environmental > Terrestrial > Soil > Wetlands > Permafrost | place: Sweden... | reverse complement strand
ATGGATTTGGCAGCGGCGCGGTTGGGCACGCCAGCCTCAATGTCAGCAACAGGTGGATTCGTAGAGAGGGCGACGGCCCAACCCAGGCGAACAACTCATGCAGCCGGCACCGACGAAGATACACCAGCCAAGACCAGGGAATATCCCCGTAATGTACGCGCCAACTCGACCGAAAAGGCGCAAGGGCTACGAGTTGCTGTCTCTATTAATTCCGGCGCTGTCGTGTGTCCAGGTCTCCCTCATCGGGCGATTATATGCATCGGAAGTAATCCTGATTCTGCTGCTGCCCTTGTTGCTTCGGCAAAACCCCAATCCCTTTGCGAAGCCTTGGGTTCGCAAGACCATGGTGATGGGACTAATCTGGCTGGGAGCGCTGGTCGCAACGGATATTGTGCGCGCGACGGCCTTCGCCGACTTCGCCCGTGGCTGGAGCCGGGTTGTCATAACCCTCGTGAGTCTCGTCGCGACCTCGCTGCTGCTCGAAAGAGACCGGCGCCGCATGGTGATGTTCGCAGTTGGCCTGGTGGTGGGTTACACACTTACCTATTTCATCAATCCAAGCCTCGAGGCGCAGGCTCAACCATGGAAGTTCGGTGTCGGAATACCGATAACGCTTGCCACCGCGCTTGCGGCAACGTGGTTCTACTCTCGAGGATTCCCCACAGGCGCCACGCTAGCCATGCTCGCGATAGCTCTCGTCAACGGGTACTTGGGCCACCGTTCTCAGGCTGGGGTCTGCCTGATGACTGCCGTATTCATCGCGGTGCAGTCGCGCAAGAGTTCGCGACTGTCCGGCCCCGGTTGGCGGTACGCGATCCTGTTAGTAATACTTGCTGCCTCCGGATTCGGATGCGTGAAGCTGTACGAATATGCAGCCGGGGAGGGCTTGCTCGGCGAGACAGCCCGCCAGCTATACGAATGGCAATCGGAAGGGACACTCGGATTATTTGTGGGGGGGAGATCGGGAGTCTTCGCCGGAATCACTGCGATAGCTGAATCGCCTTGGCTTGGCCACGGCTCTTGGGTAACGGATTCCGACATCACCCTGCGCAGTTCGGGGGTCCTGCGAGAGTCCGGCTACGAAACGATGGGCAGATCCGCCGCCCAAGATAACGCGGGAATGCTTCACTCGCACCTCATCGGATCGTGGGTGGAGGCCGGCATCCTGGGAGCGGTATTCTGGGGCTGGATCTTATCCCTCGACGCCCGCCGGCTGTCAGCCCTCTATCAAACCAAGGAGGTCCTCACGCCGTTGATTGCCTATTTCGGCATGCTACTCGGATGGGACATCCTTTTCTCGCCCTTCGGCGCAGAAAGACGCTTCGTGACGCCATATTACCTGGTCTTGCTGCTCAGCTTTTCCCAAGTGCGCAGGCGCACCCGGCTACCCCAAATGAGTCCAATACCCCCCCATTTCCGTGATCTAGCCGCTCGAAGACTCCTCCGAATCAAAGAGAGCGTAAACCCGTCAGACCTCCGAGCGGCGCGATGACGGGCGTCAAATTTCAACGGGCCCCGCAGACCGCATGCTGATCGATGCGCGAATAGAAGCCACGCGTCTTCGCAGCGGTGATCTCTCGGCAAACGCTTTACTGCATTCGGTCGAAGAACCCGGCGCCCGGATGACCACGAGACAGACCCTGTGAACAAGGCCTTTACTATGGTGAGCTTTGCGGGCGGCCAGACCCGCGCTAGACCCGGGTTGGGCTTGGTAGGGCTACCCATGATTCTGCGGTCCGTAGCGGCCCGAGGCCACCACGTCGTCCTATTGCTTGGGGGAGGGCCGAGCCCGGGGTCGGAGCACTGCGTAGTGCCAGACGTCGCCAGCGCCCTGGCTCGGAAGGAAGGCAAGGGAACCTTCGGCATCATCACAGTGCCAGCCTGGTCCTTCTGGGCATTCTCGCCTCAGATCCTCTGGCGCTTCAACTCCCTGATTCGCTCCGCCGACTTCATCAGCCTGCATTCTCTCTACTGTTTCCCGATTCTTGCCGGACACCTACTGGCTCACTTCCACGGCAGGCCGTACGGGCTGTGGCCTCACGGCGTACTCGCGCCGTTTCAGCGCACCGTAAGCGCCCGAAAGAAGAAGATATACGACCGGCTGTTTTCGCGGCGAATACTCGACGATGCGTCGGTGCTGTTTTATAGCGCCGTAGGGGAGCACACCGAAACCAAGGAACTGCACCTCCGCCCACCCTATGTCATCGTGCCGCACGGCTTCCAAGCGGAAGCCTTCGCCACTCTCCCGCCCCGGGGACGGTTTCGCAGCCGCTTCCTCGCGGGACACACCGGCCCCGTCATCCTCTTCCTGGCCCGCGTTAACCCCAAGAAAGGACTGGACCTGCTTGCCAAAGCGATGGCGCGCGTAGTCTCCCGCCGAAAGGACGCGCTTCTGGCGATCGTGGGGCCGGCCGATCCCAGATCTTTCGAAAGCCGGGTGCGCGGTTGGATTCGCGAGAGCGGTGTGGAATCGCAGACCGTCCTGACAGGCGTCGTCGACGCGCCGACTCGCCTGGAGGCCTTCGCCGACGCCGACGTTTTCGTGCTGCCCTCCCACGCCGAGAACTTCGGCTTCTCAATTTTCGAAGCCATGGCAAGTCGACTCCCTGTGGTGGTGAGCGAGACCGTCAACTACGCGGGTGAAATCAGGAATGGCGAGGCGGGTCTCACGGTGCCGCTGGACCCTGAGCGGATCGCCGACGGAATTCTGCAACTGTTGGATGACCCGGCACTGCGCAATCGTATGGGAGACAACGGCGTCAAGCTGGCAAAATCATACTCCTGGGACATCAACGGCGACCGGGTCGAACAAACCGTTACTAGTATTTTGTGCAATCGTCCCCTCCCTGCTGAACTGCGCCTGTAAGCCGCTCCTAAAAGCCGAGTCGCGTATGAAGAAAAAGGCCAAAGATACCATCAGACGAGCGCTCCCGCGTTCCCTCTCGCCCCACCGCATCCTCGCAGGACCGCTTCGCGGCCACACCATCGTGACGTCCTGGCACGACTATCCGGCCGCCATCCTGGGGCGAACCGAGCGCCCCCTCCTGAAGTGGTTTCAGAAAAATGTTCGCACCGGCGAGACGTGGCTGGACGTGGGCGCCCACTTCGGTTATACCGCCATGTTCCTGTCGAAAATGGTCGGAGACAGCGGCCGCGTGTTCGCCTTCGAACCCATGATTTCGACGGCCGGGTGCGTGGCCCAGACCAGGAAGATCAATGGACTGGCACAACTGTCGGTCATGCCCATGGCGCTCGGACAGCCGGAACCCTTCGGCACCCGCGTCCTGCCGACCACGCGGGGGATGGCGGACAGCACCATCGGCAACGCCTCCTGGCACGAGCGCATTAGCGTCGCGCGCCTCGACTGGCTGTGGCCGCGAATTTGTGACAGTAGATCGAGCATCGACGGAATCAAAATCGACGTGCAAGGCATGGAGATCGAAGTCCTGCGCGGGATGGTAGTTGTACTGCGCCAGCAAGCGCCCAAGCTCGCCATCGAGCTGCACCGCGGCGTTTCTCGCGCGGAACTTCTCGGCATCCTGGCGGAAGCGGGCTACCAGGGGCAAGGGCTGCCCATTGAACCCCTTATGGGAGAACGGGAACCGCAGTATGCCGATGATCGAAGCTACGCTTTTTTCCCGGATCGCAAGACGGCATCCTCCGGGCTCATGCTAGAGCAAGACCGCGATAGAAATGCCAGCATCTCCGTGGAGCAGTAACTCCAGATGAAAATCCTGATCCTCGGCCTGAATTACCTGCCAGAGTCCACCTCCATCGGCCCTTACACCGCCGATCTCGCCGAATATCTCCGCGCACATGGACACGACGCCCGCGTCGTCACCGGCTTTCCCACGGCGCCCCAATGGAAGGTTTGGGAGGGCTACCAAGGCAAGTGGTTCCACAGTGAGGTGATCAACGGCGTTCCCGTCCAGCGCACCTATCTCTATGTCCCTAAGAATCCTCGCAAGCCGCTCCAGCGAATCCTGTTCGACTGCTCTTTCGCATTCTCGGTGCTTCGGGTAGCAATCGCGCGCTGGCGTCCGGAGGCGATCGTAGTCGTCTCTCCGCCGCTACAGCTCGCAGTCACCGGTCTCGTTCTCGCCGCGCTGAATCGTGCGCGCGTATTCCTCCTGATCCAGGATTTAGTGCCCGATGCTGCCGTCGCCGTGGGCGCCATGAGTCCCGGCAGCACTGCCTGCCGGCTGGCGTACGCGCTGGAACGCTTCGTCTATCGCCGCGTTGCCGGAATCGGTGTCATCTGCGACGGCATGCGGCGCAACCTGATCGCCAAAGGTGTCCCCGAAGGTAAGGTGGTCATCCTTCCCAATTATGTGGACCTGAACTTCATCCGTCCTCCGGCCGGCGAAAGCAGTTTTCGCGCCCAATACGGCATAGCTCCCAATCGCTTTCTCGCCATGTACTCGGGAAGCGTCGCCGGAAAGCAAGGACTGCAGACCTTTGTCCAGGCGGCCGCCGAATTCGACTCCGATCCGGACGTAACTTGCTGTCTGATCGGCGAAGGACCCTACCTCCCCGAACTGAAACAACTCGCCGGCGACCTTTCTTTGAAGCGCTTCCTGTTCTTACCCCTCCAACCACGCGAGACACTGCCAACTCAACTCGCGGCAGCCGACGTTCTCGTGATCACGCAGCGCAAAGCCGTTCGCGACGTAGTGTTCCCAGGCAAGCTCCTTTACTACATGGCCTCAGGCAGGCCGATCCTGGCGGCCGTAACTGAGGACAGCGAAACCGGCCGTTTCATCCGCAAGCACCAGGTGGGCATGGTCGTGCCGCCCGAAGACCCCGCCAGCTTGGCTCAAGCAATCCGCTGGATGCAGTCGAACCCCGAAAAAACGCGGCAGTTCGGGCTCAACGGGCGTCGCACGGCAGAGACGCAATTTGACCGCTCCGTCGTGTTGGAAAGATTCGCGGCATATATCGAAAGCGGTTTTGAGAGCCGATCCTTGGTCCCCGGCCAAACAGAGCGTACCGTCGGGGCGCGCTGAAAGCCGTATTATTCGCAATCGGAATCCGTTTGTAGTCCCGCTCAACAGATATGTGGAACATCCATCGAAAGCTGTTCTGGCTGTTTGATTTCCTGCTAATGCTGGCCGCGTTCTTTTTGACCGGCTGGCTGGCACCCGCCGTCGGAGCGCTATTTCAGCCGGGAGGCCCGTTCTATGGGCACTGGCTGGAAACTCTCTCGCCGGCGCCCCCCACCGGAGAGTTTTCCCCCCTCAGCCAGTTCCTCTGGGTCTTCACCATCGTCGCTCCCGTCACGGTCATGTGCGTGGACATGCTCGGCGGTCACGCACCCCTGCACCAGCAGAGCAGGCTTCGCATACTGGTCGTGACTTTGGCTGCTCCTCTTGGCGGCATCGCGTTTCTCAGCACCATCTTTTTCGCCCTCAAGCTGCCCGGTTACAGCCGGGTCTTCATCTTCTCCTTCGCCGGCGTAGGCTGCGTTCTCGTCGGCATCTCGCGCCTCGCCGGGCGCGCCTGGTATCGCTATACCGTCCGCGAAGGACTCCACGTCGACGAAGTCGCCATCGTTGGCGAACCCTCGGCGGCGCGCCTCGTTGCCAAACGCCTTGCGAGCGACCCCATCGCCGGGGCTCACGTTCTCGTTGGGTACTTCTCCCTAAACGGCGCTCAGGGCCCGGTGAGACTGGAGAACGGCATCGAGTTGCCACGGCTCGGTGATGTCGCCGACCTTAATGAAGTTCTGATCCAGAAGGCGATTCAAAGGGTGGTCATGATACTCCCGCCCGGTGGCGCGTCGTGGCTCCAGACCGCCGTGGGCGCCTGTGACTATCTGCGAACCACCGTGCACATCGTGCCCGAGCCATTGCTCACTTCTTCTCTCGGCGATCTCAGCGTGGCGCCAAGCCTGCTCTCAGGCTCCATTCCGTCGCTCACCCTGGCGCCTGTGGAATCCCATGACGAATGGCTCGCGGTAAAGCGCGTGTTGGACGTCTGCGTCAGCGTCCTGCTCCTGATCTTGCTGTCCCCGCTCTTCCTCGCCATCGCCATTGCCATCAAGCTCACTACCCGGGAGTTGTCTGTGTTCTACCCTTGGCGTGTCGTCGGCTACCGGGGCAGAAGATTCACCGGGTATAAGTTCACCACCATGATCGCCGATGCCGACGCCGAACGGGAGAAGCTCGCGGACCTGAACGAAATGATCGGCCCAGTGTTCAAAATCGCCAACGATCCCCGGGTGACACAGCTCGGCAAGTTCCTGCGAAAATACAGCCTCAACGAACTTCCACAGCTTTGGAGCGTGCTGAAGGGCGACATGAGCCTCGTCGGTCCGCGGCCGGCAGGCCCGCACGAGTTGCAACGCTACGAACTCTGGCATAAGCGAAAGCTGAGCGCCAAGCCGGGAATCACGTGTTTCTGGCAGGTGCGGGGCCGCAATAGCATCAGCAACTTCGACGATTGGGTCCGTCTCGACCTCGAATATATACAGACAAGGTCCTTCTGGGTCGATTGCAAGATACTGGCGAGAACCGCCTGGGTAGTGGTGCGTGGAACCGGAAGCTGAACGACCCTTACCCAACGCCATGACCCGTTCTACCGTAATCCGCGTGGCGGTTCTCGCCTGGATCGTCCTGCTCACTGTCGTGTCCCTGCAGCCCGTACGGCCTCCCGAAACGGTCGCCCTACACCGTGTATTTCACCTATTCGCATTCGCCGTCACTGCCGCGCTTTTTCGAAGCGTCCACGCCGGACCGCGCCGTGAATTTCAATCGGCGTTAGCCGCCGTTCTCCTCGGCGCTGTCCTGGAACTCCTGCAAACTCATCTCCGCCACCCTTTCGAGTGGTGGGACGTGCGCGACGACGCGATCGGTGCTGTAGCCGGAATCCTTCTATATCAGGCGGCCTGTTTCATCTGGACGTAGGACATGCTTTAGAGGTACTTGCAAAATTCCCGGAAACCGCTTGCTTGCGCGCGCGGCTCATTAATCCCGTGTTGAAACAGCAGCCCTTACTGAGCCTCGGCCGCGAGGGAGCGGTGCCTTTCGCCCGATTCAGCCGAACATTGCAAGTATCTCTTCAGCTTGTCCTTTTCGTTCTTGCGTAGCACTTGCTTCACTGATCCCTCTTCGGAAATAAACCAATGAAAACCAAGAAGATTCTCGTGAATGGAGCCGGTGGCTTCATCGGCGGTCACATGGTCAAGCGGCTGAAAGCCGAAGGGCACTGGGTCCGGGGCGTCGACCTCAAACTGCACGAATACGCCACTCCGCCGGTCGACGAGTTCATCGTCGGCGACCTGCGGGATCAGCAATTGGCCGCACGGGTAGTGGACGGGATGGACGAAGTCTACCAGTTCGCCGCCGATATGGGCGGCGCCGGATACATCTTCTCCGGCGAGCACGACGCCGATGTGATGCACAATTCCGCCACCATCAACCTCAACACGCTGCATTTCGGTGTCAAGGCCGGTGTCCGGAAGTTCTTTTACTCGTCGTCGGCATGCATGTACCCCGAGCACAACCAGACGGATCCGTTGAACCCCAACTGCTCCGAGGACTCCGCCTATCCCGCCGCCCCCGATAGCGAGTACGGTTGGGAGAAGCTGTTCAGCGAGCGTCTTTATATGGCCTATCGGAGAAATTATGGAGTGGAGGTTCGCATTGCGCGCTTCCACAATATCTTCGGCGAGGAAGGCACGTGGGCCGGAGGCAAAGAAAAGGCCCCAGCCGCTCTCTGTCGTAAAGTCGCTGAGACTGAAGATGGCGGCGAAATCGAGATCTGGGGCGACGGCCTTCAGACTCGCTCTTTTCTCTATATCGATGAATGCATCGAGGGTGTGCGTAGACTCGTGGAATCGAACTTCACCGGACCGGTTAATATCGGCTCCGAGGAAATGGTCACCATCAACCAGCTCGCCACGATGATCATGCGCATCGCCGGAAAAAATCTAACCATCAAACACATTCCGGGACCCCTTGGAGTTCGCGGAAGGAACTCCGATAACCGCCTCATCGGTGAGGAATTGGGATGGAAACCCTCACGTCCTCTCCACGAAGGTCTCGAAAAAACCTACCGTTGGATCGCCGAGCAGGTCAAAGCGACGCGTCCGATCATCGAGGCGAAGGTGGCATAAACGCCCCCTCTCACGACACCGGAGGGACAAAAGCTCAAGGGCCAACCGTTTGCACGGTCGGCCCTGAAAGTCCTCAACGGAAAACCTGTCGAATCGCTTCTAGCACTACGCGTGGCGCTTGGAGCGGCGATACCCGATAGCCAGCAGCGCTCCGCCAACCAGTACAAACGTGGCCGGCTCCGGCGTTTGGGTGGTACCATTGCCCAGATCGGAGACGCTGAATGTGAGCGGATTATCGGGGGCATCGGCGTTGTCGTAGTAATAGTCGTCGTTGACGCCTAACTGGAGTGCGGATGCGCCGACCGGAACAGTTACCGTCGTGCCGTCGCCCACCACAAACGGTGTGCCGACGATATCGCCAGAACCATCGGTGAATGTTCCGAGCACTTCTTGCAGGTAGATCGGGGTCGTCGGAATAAAGTCGCCAGGTATGCCGTCAGGATCGGTGCTGTCGTACTCTAGACTGGTGTACCCTAAGCCGTCAACATACGGCAAGCCGGGAACCGATATGTCATTCGTTGTGTCAAATCCGGACAGGTACGTTATGACGAGCTGGTTGCCGGCGCCGAAACTGACTACCGAATTCACCACTGCCGGTCCAGTCTGATACCCTGGCGCATTGTTCGTCCAAGCGTACGAAGAATTTCCAGCCAATGTCGGATTCCAGGGCTCGTCCGTCGAATTCACGATCACGTCTATCGTGCCCGCCTGAACTACCGCGGAAAGCCCCAATACCAGTGCCGCGTAACGAAGTCTCACTCTATGCCTCCGGGAAACTGCTCGATTGGACCCACAACAACTCGATTGATCATATAGCCAACGTTGATAAAAAGCAACAAAAGAAACAGATTTTTCTGGTACCCCCCGCCCTAAAAGTACTGTATCTATCCAAAGCAAACGAAAGGCGATACCTGGAGGTTAACTGCCCCCTCCACCAACCGCTCCAGCCCCAAACCATCCTCCCGCGACCACCACCGCGCCGTTCCCCGAGCGCCCTCTGGAAACGCCCTCGCCGCGCTCCAATACGCCAGCGCCACCGCGAACACCAGGTCGTCGTGCGTCCCATCCGGTACCAACCCTTCAAATTAAGCCGCGAAACTCTGAATTGCCGGCTCGTCCGGACGATAAACCTCCTGGATCCCCCACTTACAAACTGAAAAATAAAACAAAAATCCTGGTGATGACTCTTTTTGCCGTCCTTAAAAAAAACCCATTCACAACATCGTTCTCTTTTTGAATCAATAACCTGCGGGCAATTGCTTGCATCAGGCGTATGCTATATTATTTCCGGAGTTTTATGTCCTCTTTATGACGAGTTCTTGCATCCCGCGCCAACGGACGCCGCTCCCTCGGCCCTGTCGCCGATCCGGGGAAAAAAAGCTTCCCATAATTCCCTCAGCCACGGCCTTCTGGCTCGCTGTCTGGTCTTTGAGGACGAATCCCCCGAGGCCTTTGAGACCCTCCTCGCCCAGCACATCGAGCGCTACCAGCCCGCCGACCCCGCAGAGTTCGGCTTCATCGAGGAAATGGTCGCCGCCGCCTGGCGCATGCGCCGCGCCTGGGCCATCGAGACTCACATGCTCGATACCAACGCTCCCGATCCCTCCAACGTTCCCCCGGTCGACCGTATGTCCACAGCCTTTCAATCCCTTGCCAACACCGCCGCCCTCCCGCTCATGCACCGCTACGAAACCCGCCTCCACATGCTCTACCAGCGCGCCCTTCACAACCTGCTTCTTGTCCGCGCCGCCGTGCCAAACGAACCTAGTCCCATTTCCGAACAAACAACCCTCCTCGTGGGACCCGCTTGTCCGGAAGCAAATATGACAAAATCATCGTAATGAATATTTCACGCGTCCTCTTCATCCTCGTCCTGGCTGCCGCCTGCTTCGCCCAGTCGCGCGACAACGACTTCAATAAGCTCGCCGGCCGCGTTTTCGACGAACTCATCTTCCACTACGATCCCGCCTCCGCCACGCAGGCGGGCTTTCATCAATACGATCCCCTCATGCCCACACTCTCCCGCTCGGAGATCGACGAGGACATCGCCGCCACCAGGAAATTCATCGCCGAAGTCGACGCCTTCGACCCGCAAGGGCTCTCGCCCTGGAGCGCGGCCGACCGCGAGTTGATGCTCTCGCAGCTGCACAGCCAGTTGCTCGCCCTCGACAGCATCCGCATGTGGGAGAAGAACCCCGACAACTACACTTCCTACGCCACCAGCGCCATTTTCGTCATCATGAGCCGTAATTTCGCGCCCGCGCACGAGCGCCTGAAATCGGCCATCGCGCGCGAGAAGCTCATCCCCCGCCTCTTCCAGTCGGCGCGTGAAAATCTCAAGAACCCGCCCGAGATCTACACCAGCGTAGCGCTCGAACAGCTGCCCGGCATCGAGAGTTTCTTCGAAAAGGATGTCCCGTCCGCCTTCGCCAAGATCAAGGATGCCGCGCTCCTCGCTGAGTTCAAGAAATCCAACCAGGGAGTCCTCGACGCGCTCAAATCCTACCAGACGTTCCTCAAGACCGACGTGCTTCCGCGCTCCAAAGGCGACTTCCGCATCGGCGCCGACAACTACCGCAAGAAGCTGCTCTACGACGAAATGGTCGACACCCCGGTCGATCGCCTGCTCGCCATCGGCTATGACGACCTGCACCGCAATCAGGCCGAATTGAAGCGCGTTGCCGCGCAGATCGATCCCAATCGCTCCCCGGAAGCCATCCTCCAGGACCTGGAGAACGACCACCCCACCGCCGACCGCCTGTTGGGTTCGTTCCGCGACGTGCTCGGCGGCCTCCGCGACTTCATCGAGACCCGGCACATCGTCACCATTCCCTCCAAAGTGATGCCCATTGTGGAAGAGACGCCGCCCTTCATGCGCGCCCTCACCTCGGCCTCCATGGACACGCCCGGCCCTTATGAAAAGGTGGCCAAAGAGGCGTTCTTCAATGTGACCCTGCCCGATCCCGGCTGGCCCGCCAAAGAGATCGACGAGTATTTGCAGGGGTTCAACCGCGGCACCATCATCAGCACCGCCGTCCACGAGGCATTCCCCGGCCATTACGTGCAGTTTCTTTGGGTGCCTTCCGCCCCCACCAAGGTTCGCAAACTGATGGGCTGTGGGTCGAATGCCGAAGGCTGGGCGCACTATACCGAGCAGATGATGCTCGACGAAGGGTACGGCAAGGGCGACCTCAAATTGCGCCTCGGCCAGATCCAGGATGCGCTCCTCCGCGACGCCCGCTACATCGTCGGCATCCGCATGCACACCGGCGACATGACCATGGAACAGGCCATCGACTTCTTCGTGAACGACGGCCACCAGGTCCGCCCCACCGCCGAAAAGGAAGCCAAGCGCGGCACCTCCGACCCGACCTACCTCGTCTACACGTTGGGCAAACTCGAAATCATGAAATTACGCGACGATTACAAAGCCATGAAAGGCGGGAAATATACGTTGCAGGGTTTCCACGACGCATTCCTGCAGCAGGGCACGCCCCCCGTTAAACTCGTCCGAAAAGCTCTGTTAGGAAATGACTCCCCGGTGCTGTAGTTAGGTGGGGCGGTTCCCCAGACCCACGCCAGACCCCCAGGTCCGCCTCTTCTCCTACCGAGCCGTGACCAGAGCGGAATGCGGGGATGCCAACGGGGCGAAGGCGTGCGATTTTTCACTAAATTCTTCGAGCCTCCGCGGGTGCCCGCCGAATCATATGGGTAGAAGGAGGGACCACGTGGAATCCCGAATCAGCTATACCAAAGCCGTCCCGGGCGTGCGCGATGCGCTGCTGCACATCGGCGAGTACGTGCATAAATCGGGGCTGGAAGAATCGCTGCTCGATCTCGTATTCTTGCGGGCCTCGCAGATTAACGGGTGCGCCTTCTGCATCGACATGCACTGGAAAGATTTGCGGGCGATCGGGCAGAGCGAGGAAACGTTGTACATGCTGAACGCCTGGCGCGAATCGCCCGGCTATACCGAACGCGAACGCGCCGCGCTGGCCTGGACCGAAGCCGTCACTCTAGTGACCGAGGGCCATGTGGCGGACGACGTCTATGCGGTCGCCCACAAGCAGTTTAGCGATGCCGAACTGGTGAACCTGACGCTGGCCGTCACGGTAATCAATAGTTGGAACCGTATGAACATAGCGTTCCGCACACCCGCCGGCGGCTATCGCGCGCCTGCCAAAGTGCGGAAAGTCGGGGAGCCGGTCGCCGGATGAAGAGCGCACAAAAGAGGCCCAGCGCCGATCGGGTACTGCGAGAACATCTGGCCGCTGCCCTGCGCGGCGGCCAGGCCCACATCGCCTTCGACAAAGCGGTCCGCGGGTTTCCGGTGGACCGCGCGGGCGTCCGGCCTGGCGGGCTGCCTCACTCAGCCTGGGAATTGCTGGAGCACATTCGTTTGGCGCAGGAGGACATTCTGCGCTTCAGCCGCTCGGCGGATTACGTCTCGCCGCCGTGGCCGGAGGGTTACTGGCCGGGTTCTCCGTCTCCGGAAAGCGACAGCCGATGGAGCGCATCCGTTCGCCGGTATCGCAAGGATCTCGCCGGGTTCGAGGCGATGATTCTCGATCCCGCGCAGAACCTTCGCAAGAAATTTCCGTGGGGCGGCGGGCAGACGCTCCTGCGCGAGGCATTGCTGATTATCGACCACACCTCCTATCATCTGGGGCAGTTAGTGCTGGTGCGGAAGCTGGTCGAAAGCTAGCACGCTGGCGGGCTTCCAAAAGAGCGTTGCCGTGAGGATGGTGAGCACCTGCACCGTCGCCACCAGCGCGACGCAGGCCGGCCATCCGCTGCGATTCCAGAAATGGCCGGAGAGGGCCGAGCCCGCGCTGCCGCCGGCGTAATAGCACATTACGTAGAGCCCGACGGCGGATGCCCGCGCTTCCCTCGCCACGGTGCCGAGATAGCTCGATGCCGACGAGTGTCCGATGAAGCAGCCGGTGCAGCACATCGCCAGACCCAGGATGACCGCCGGCAAGCTCGGCAGCAGCGTGAGACAGATGCCGGCGATGCCGCCGCCGAACGCCAGCGCCAGCGTCAATCGATGGCCGATGCGGTCGATGAGGCGGCCCACCAGCGGTGTCACGAACGCGCCCACCAGGTAGACGGTGAAAAGCAGTCCGAGTGCCGCCGTGCTCAGGCGGAACGGCGGCGCTGCCAGGTAGAAGTTGATGTAGTTGAAGGTGGCGAGCAGGGTGAATAGCACGCAAAACCCCACCGCATAAGTGGCCAGCAGGCGCGGATTTCGCAGGTGCCGCAGCATGGCGCGCGCGGTGGACGGCCGTTTCCTTGGGCGATCCGCTTTGCGTCCCGCCGGAAGCCAGGCCCAGAT
>Ga0182030_10018288_pt1 | contig 13451 bp, 10 predicted proteins | sample 812S3MmetaG_FD_121299 | JGI IMG/M metagenome (GOLD analysis project Ga0182030, IMG submission 121299) | Permafrost microbial communities from Stordalen Mire, Sweden - 812S3M metaG (Illumina Assembly) | ecosystem: Environmental > Terrestrial > Soil > Wetlands > Permafrost | place: Sweden... | reverse complement strand
CTGAATTTTGAGGGGATCGACCATGGCTTTACCGCAGAGCTTGTCATTCGAGCTGTTTCCGCCGCGCACGCCGGCAGGCGTTGAAAAGCTGCCGGGGGTGATCCGCCAACTAGCCGCGGTAGAGCCAAACTATTTCTCGATTACGTATGGCGCCTTCGGGTCAGTCCAGGACGGCACGTACGAGACGCTGCGGGCGGTGGTGGAGCACTCGGGAGCGGAGGCCGTGCCGCACCTGACCTGCGTGGGCTCGACGCGGGAGCACATTGCCGCGCAGCTCGAACGCTACCGCGCGGCCGGGGTGAAGCGCATTGTCGCGCTGCGCGGCGACCTGCCGGCGACGGCCATGAGCCCTTCGGCGCCGGGGGAGTTCCACTACGCCAGCGAGCTGGTGAGGTTCATCCGCGAAACGCATGGGGACGCCTTCAAGATTGAAGTGGCGGCTTACCCGGAGATGCACCCCCAGGCGCCGGGGCCTGGCGCGGATTTCGAGCACTTTCGCCACAAGGTGGAGTCGGGCGCGGACGGGGCTCTGACGCAGTTGTTCTATAACGCCGACGCCTACTTCGATTTCATGGAGCGCTGCGCCAAGGCGGGCATCGCCATCCCAGTGGTGCCGGGCATCATGCCCATCACCGGCTTTGCCAACACGGTGCGCTTCTGCGGCGGCTGCGGCGCCGATTTGCCGCGCTGGGTGCGGCTGCGCCTGGAAGAGCTGCAGGAGGATATCCCCGCGCTGCTCGATTTCGGGTTGGAGGTGGTGACCCGGTTGTGCGAAACGCTGCTCAAGAACGGCGCGCCGGGGCTGCATTTCTACACCGTCAACCAGGCGGAGCCAAGCCTGCGCCTGTGGCAGAGCCTGGGGCTGCGGGCGACGGTTTGAGGGGCGTGGCCGGGTTCGCCCCGTAGATATCAATGACCGAAAGTTGACGGGCGCGCCTCGCAGAGGTTCATAATGACCCCGCACCACAATTCACCGCGGAGGGCGAGAGAACATGACCCTGGAGCATCTGCTGGATCCGTTGAGGCGGTTCAACGCATACTTTATCGGCTCCTCGATCCTGATGATTGCGGTAGGGATTCTGGCCATTGTGTTGCCGCTGGCAGCGGGAATCGGCATCTCGATCCTGGTGAGCTGGCTCATCTTTCTTACCGGACTGGCTCATCTGGTGTATGCCTTTGAAGCCAAGAACACGAGCGGGTTCTTCTGGCGCCTTCTGATTGCCGTTTTCTACATCGTGGGCGGGGCCTACCTGGCATTTCACCCACGGCTGAGCCTGATCTCGCTGACCCTGGTGCTGGCGGTCATTCTGTTTGCCGAGGGGCTGATGCAGATTTTTGCCTATTTCAGCCTGCGCCTGCTGGCTGGGGCGCGCTGGATCCTGATGGACGGGATCGTCACACTCCTGCTGGGCTTGATGATCGGGCTCAGTTGGCCCTGGGGCTCCTCCTGGGCCATTGGCACGCTGGTGGGGGTCAATTTCCTGTTGAGCGGCTGCACGCGGCTTGGCTATGGAGGCGCTGTGAAAAGGTCGCTTAGCTAGCGGGTTGGCCCGAATTGCGTTTGCAATGGACGAGCCGCTGCCAGGCCCGCCAGGTGTAGCTGTGCAGCAGGTTGGTCTGCTCGGCCTTCAGGGCGGCATAGGAGCGCTCGACGTAGGGGTCGAACTCGGGGGGCCAGCCGATGGTGGAGCGGCGCTCGGCGTATTCGCCCTCGGCCCACTTGGAAAGCACCGCCTTGTAGCCCACCACGTGGGTGACAAAGTCCAGCAGGCAGCGGGGCATCTGCTCCTCGACGATGAGGTAGGCCTTCTCGATGATGATTTTTTCGCGGATATCGTTGAGGGGCATGAAGATGGTGGTCATCCACAGCACCCAATCCTTCATCTCGGAATCCAGAATGGGCTCGCTTTGGGTCTTGCCCTGCTTCTGAAGCAGGGAGCGGTAGGCGATATTGCCGGCCTGTGAAGCGACGTAGAGAGGGCCGTAGAACTCGTTGAGCCGCTTGTTGACCAGCTTGAGCCGGTCGGCGCGCCGGGCCATCATGCGGGTGCTGAGGAACGTGACCAGGTAGCCGACGAAGGCGAGAACGATGGTGAGGATGGCCGCGTTTTGCAGGGAATTGGAAAGCAGAAAAGTCGATGGGTCCATGGCGTGCCTTGCCGACGAGTATACGCGAGGGTGGGGTGACCGGGCCGGGGACGCGGCGGGAGCGATGGCGGGCGGTTCCAGATTGGTTCGGGATTGGTTCTGGGGATTGCGGGCGGGAACGCGGCCTACAGGGGTTCCACAATTGCCGTACCCAGAAGCCACAGCTCTCAAGTGCCTTTTTCATCAAGAAAAAGGCGCACTTCGCAGCGCCACAAAGGGCATGTGAATTGTGGAACCGCCCTAGTTGACGTCGTTGGCCATGAAGATTTCAACCGGCGGGTTGCTGGTCAACTGGGTATCGACGATGAGGACGGTGCGCACTTCGCCGCCGGTGAGGGCCAGCGAGGTGGAGGTGTACTTGGGGGTGAGGACGCCGGTGGGGGTGATGACCATGGTGGCGGTCTGGGACGTGAAGCTGATGTATCCGGCCGTGGAGCCGACGGGCAGGGCGGTGACGATGGGGATGGTGTTGGCCAGGGTGGTTCCGCTGGGGATCATGTAGACGTCGACGGCGCCGGTTTTGGGCGCCTGATTGAGGAAGCGAAAGGCGGAGTGTCCGCCGGCGGCGGCGGTCTGCTGGTCTTCGAGAACCGTGACCTCGTAGCTGGTGGGGGCGGCGCCGTTGTCGGTGAGAAAGACGGAGTGCTGATGGCCGGCCAGCAGGGTGCCGTTCGAGGTGACCAGGGCGGCTCCGCCGGTGGCGGCGGTGACGTCGATGACGGCGTCGTTGGAGGCGGGCAGGGTGCCGTAGGGAGTGATGCTGCCCTGTCCGATGTTGCCGGCCAGCAGGACACCCTCGACCTGGACATTGACGGCGGGAGCGATGTAGGAAGCGTCGATGACGCGAACCAGGCTGGGCTGCGTGTAGCTGGCCACGTTCTCACATGCGGAGAGGGCGAAGGCCAGCGCCAGAGAAGAGGCGACGGCGAGGGCCAGCCTGGGCAGCGTCAGGAGCTTTCTTTCACCAATCCACCGATTCCAGGTCGTGTTCATCGTTTCTCCGGCAGGGGTCACTGCACTTCTCGGAAGAGTTCGGGCTGGGCTCGGAGCCGATGTTTCCGGGGCGATGGCGCCGGGAATCGTCCCCGGCAGTTGCACGGACTCCTGGGTGGACGCGCTTCAAGCGAGTTTTTCTCTGGCCTTACCCCATAGTACAGGGGATGGATAGGGAGAGTTTACGACTTTTGGGCTATCGCGGGTGGAGTGGGGTGAAGCGGCCAGCGACGGCCAGGCGGGGGGCGAGGGTCAGCTCGCGCCGAGGTAGATGAAGCGGGCGAGAAAGAGGACGGCCAGCACGTAGAGCAGCCAGTCCTGGCGGCGGAACTTGCCGGTGACCAGGCGCAGGACGGCCCAGGCGATAATGCCGAAGCCCAGTCCGTTGGCGATGGAGTAGGTGAAGGGGATGAGGACCAGGGTGAGAAAGGCGGGGACGGCGATGAGGGGGTCGTGCCAGCGAATCTCGGCGATGGTGGAGAGCATGAGCGATCCGACCAGGATGAGGGCCGGCGCGGTGGCGGCGGGGGGCACGATGCCGACAAAGGGCGCCGCGCCGATGGCGCACAGGAAGAGGAGACCGGTGACGATGGCGGTGACGCCGGAGCGTCCGCCGGCAGTGACGCCCGCGGTGGACTCCACGTAACTGGTGACGGTGGAGGTTCCGGGGAGGGAGCCGAAGACGGTGGCCAAAGCGTCGGAGAACAGAATCTTGTTCAGCCGGGGGATGGAGTGGTCGGGGGAGATGAGGCCGGCGCGCTTGGTGACGGCGACCAGGGTGCCCAGGTTGTCGAACAGGTCCACGAAGAAGAAGACGAAGACGATTTCGAGCAGGCCCTTGTTGAGGGCGCCGCGGATATCGAGCTGAAAGGCGGTAGCGCCGAGGCTGGAGAATCCGCCGGGGGCGGGGGTCCAGTGGACCAGGCCGAGGGCCCAGGCGAGGGCGGTGGTGGCGAGGACGCCGATGAGGATTGCGCCGCGGACTTTTTTGACTTCGAGGGCCACCATGAGGATGAGGCCGACGAGGGCAAGGGCGGTGGTGGGGCTGCGGATGTTGCCCAGGCTGACCAGGGTGTTGGGGTCGCCGACGACCAGGCCGGCGTTGCGAAATCCGATGAAGGCGATGAAGAGGCCGATGCCGCTGGCCACGGCGGCATAGAGTTCGTGGGGAATGGCGTGGAGGATCATCTGCCGGATGCCGGCCGCGGTGATGGCGAGGAAGATGATGCCGGAGAGAAAGACCGCGCCCAGAGCCGTTTGCCAGGGAATATGCATTTTGATGCAGACGGCGTAGGCGAAATAGGCGTTGAGTCCCATTCCGGGGGCCAGGGCGATGGGATAGCGGGCGATGACGCCCATGAGGATGGAGCCGAAGGCGGCCGAGAGGCAGGTGGCGGCGGTGACGGCGGCCAGGGGCATACCGGCCGCGGCCAGGATGGCCGGATTCACCAGGACGATGTAGGCCATGGTGATGAAGGTGGTGACGCCGGCCAGGATTTCTGTACGCCAGTTGGTTCCCAGGCGGGTGAATTCAAAATAGCCTTCGAGTCGGTTGAGCATAGGCGGGTGCTTCTAGAAGACCACACGAGGGCGGCATCGCAAAGGGGATTGTGGGGGGCGGAGCGGGCAAAGAAGGGCCGGAGGCGGCGGGCCGGGGCAACGCGGCGGGGGTAAACGCCATCAGAATCGGAGGTTGCCGGAGGGTCCATTTGACGGAATGGAAGGGCCCGGGGCGGATGGTTCCGCGGCTTTAGCCGGAGTGTCGTGGGTCTTCCGTTGGCGCGCCAGGCGGACGTCGGCTGCGTGAGTTGAGGGCGGCCAAGGAGATTCCCCAACCGATTTTGTCCAACCGAAGTGATGAAAACAGGAGGATTCATGCCTACGATTACGACCCAGGACGGCACGCAGATTTATTACAAGGACTGGGGCGCGGGCCAGCCCGTGGTCTTCAGTCACGGATGGCCGCTGAGCGCGGACGCATGGGAGGACCAGATGGTGTTTCTGGCCGAACACGGATTTCGCGCCATTGCGCACGACCGCCGCGGTTCCGGGCGGTCAAGCCAGCCCTGGAACGGCAACGACATGGACACCTATGCGGACGATCTGGCGGAGTTGACCGCCGCTCTGGACTTGAAGGAGGCGGTTCATGTGGGCCACTCGACCGGGGGCGGCGAGGTGGTGCGCTATATTGGGCGGCACGGGACGAAACGGGTGGCCAAGGCGGTGCTGATTGGCGCGGTGCCTCCGCTGATGGTGAAGACGGCGGCCAACCCCGGGGGGCTGCCGATCAAGGTGTTCGACGATATCCGGGCCGGAGTTCTGGCCGACCGCTCGCAGTTTTTCAAGGACCTGACGCTGCCTTTTTACGGGGCCAACCGGGCGGGGTCGAAGGTTTCGGAGGGGCTGCGGGAGTCGTTCTGGCTGCAGGGGATGCAGGCCGGATTCAAGGGCGTGCTGGACTGCATCAAGGCGTTTTCGGAGACCGACTTTACCGAGGATCTGAAGAAGATCGACGTGCCGACGCTCGTCCTCCACGGGGACGACGACCAGATTGTGCCCATCGCCGACTCGGCGCTGCTGACGGCCAAGCTGGTGAAAGGGGCGACGCTGACGGTGTATCCGGGCGCGCCGCACGGCATGTGCTCGACCTTGAAGAACCAGGTGAACGCGGATCTGCTGGCGTTCATCCGGTCGTAAGGCGAGATTGGGAGCCGGGAGTGCGGCTGGGAAGAAACAAAGATGCAAGTTCAATAAAACAAGGCGTCGTGATGGAGTTTTACGGCCTCCCACCCGTCGGACAGAAACAAAGGGGTCCGATGGATGGTGCGCCCAGCGCCGGAAGCGGGTCTGGTCAGGGCCTGAGCCGGGTTCTGCGATAGACTCCTGCTTATGATTCACGACGGCCGGAGCAGAAAACTTCCCTTTGACGCCGCGGAGGCGGTGGCGCACCTGAGCGCGAGCGACGCCAAGCTGGGGGCGCTGATCGAGCGGGTGGGCGCCTTCAGGCTGCGGCTCGATCCGTTGCCCTCGCTGTTTGAGTCGCTGCTGGAGTCGATCCTCTACCAGCAGTTGCACGGCAAGGCCGCGGCCACCATCCATCGCAGGGTTCGCGAGTACTTTGGCGGCGACCCGGCGCCGCAACTGCTGCTGGACACGCCGGACGCTCCCCTGCGCGCCGCCGGCGTCTCGGGCAACAAGATCAAGGCGCTTCGGGACCTGGCGGCGCGGACGCTGGATGGGACCGTGCCGACCCAACCTGCCATCAAGAAAATGACGGACGCGGAGATTGTGGAGCGGTTGACGGCGGTGCGCGGCATCGGGCCGTGGACGGTGGAAATGCTGCTGATCTTTCGCATGGGACGGCCGGACGTGCTTCCGGTGAGCGATTACGGGGTGCGCAAGGGTTTCGCGCTGACCTTTCAGCGGCTGCCGAAGACGCGCCCCCTGGCCGCCGAAGACCTGCCCAAGCCGGAAGTGCTGCTCAAAAGGGGAAAGCTCTGGGCGCCATTCCGCTCGGTGGCCAGCTGGTACCTGTGGCGGGCCTGCGATTTGGCCAAGGGCGCAGCGCCGGCGGGACGGTCGAGCCTACAATAGCAGACAGAGCCGGCGTCCCGGCGAGATAGAGACATTCATGGCCCCAAGTAAACGCTTCATTTGCATTCATGGCCACTTCTACCAGCCGCCCAGGGAGAATCCCTGGCTGGAGACGGTGGAGACCCAGGACACAGCGGCGCCCTACCACGACTGGAACGAGCGCGTCTGCGCGGAGTGCTACGCCCCCAACGGCGCGGCGCGGATCGTGAACGCCAGGAACCAGATCACGCGCATCGTGAACAACTATGCGCGCATCAGCTTCAACATCGGGCCCACGCTGCTGAGCTGGCTGAAAGAGAACGCGCAGCGGACCTATCGCATGATCCTGGACGGCGAGCGGCGCAGCCGCAGGACGTTCAAGGGCCACAGTTCGGCCATGGCGCAGGTGTACAACCACATTATTCTTCCCCTGGCCAACCGGCGGGACCGGGTGACGCAGATTCGCTGGGGCATTGCCGACTACGAGCAGCACTACGGCGCCGCGCCGGAAGGCATGTGGCTTTCAGAGACGGCGGCCGACACGGAATCGCTGGAGCTGCTGGCGGAGCAGGGCATCAAGTTCACGCTGCTGGCGCCGCACCAGTGCCGGCGCATTCGCCCTTTGAAGGACGCCGCGGGCAAGGAGGGCACGGCGGGAGCCTGGACGGACACCCCCGACGCCACCGTGGACACGACCCACCCCTACCTGGTGCGCTTTGCGTCCGGGGCCTCGATGGCGGTGTTTTTCTACAATGGGCCGGCCTCGCGGGCCATCGCCTTTGAGGGGCTGTTGAACTCCGGCGAGAACTTCGCCGCGCGCCTCAAGGCGGGCTTTCGCGAGAGCGCGCAGCCGCAGTTGTCGCATGTGGCCACCGACGGGGAGTCGTACGGGCACCATCACAGGCATGGCGAGATGGCGCTGGCCTACGCGCTGCGTCTGCTGGAAGAGGACAAGACGGTCAAGCTGACCAACTACGCCAGCTTTCTGGCGCAGTTTCCGCCCGAGTACGAGTGCGAAATTGTGGACAACAGCTCCTGGAGCTGCGTGCACGGGGTGGAGCGCTGGCGGTCGGACTGCGGCTGCAACGGCGGCAAGGCGGGCTGGAACCAGGCCTGGCGGGGACCGCTGCGCTGGGCGCTGGACGAGTTGCGCGACGCCGTGGCCGCGCTGACCCAGCAAGAGGGCGGCAAGCTGTTCGGCGATGTGTGGGCCGCGCGCGACGGCTACATCCAGGTGATCCTGGACCGCAGCCAGGAAACGCAGGAGATCTTCTTCGACGAGTACCAGAACCATCCGCTCTCAGAGGCGGAGCGGGTGCGGGCCCTGGAGCTGATGGAGATGCAGCGGCACGCCCAGCTCATGTACACCAGTTGCGGCTGGTTTTTCGACGACATCTCGGGCATCGAAACGGTGCAGGTGATCGCCTACGCGGCGCGCGTGCTGCAACTGGCGCGGGAGCTGTTTGGCGACCAGGCCGCGGGGCTGGAGCCGGCGTTTCTGGCCCGCATGGCCGATGCGCACTCCAACGTGGCCTCGGCCGGCGACGGCGCCCGCATCTACAAGGATCAGGTAAGCAAACTGGAGCTGGGACTGGAGCAGGTGGCTGCCCACTACGCCATCAGCAGCGTCTTCTCGTCCTTTGCCGAGGAGACGGATCTGTTCTGCTATCGGGTGCGACGCCAGTCCTATGACATTTACACCTCAGGCCGGGGCCGGCTGGCGCTGGGCCGGGCCAGCATCGCCAGCGTCATTACCGGCCAGCAGCAGAGCTTCTCGTTTGCGGTTTTGCACTTTGGCGACCAGAACATCACCGCCGCCGTAAAGAGCTATGCGGAGGGCGACGCGGAGACCTTCGAGGCCTTCGCGAGCCAGGCCTCGAACTTTGTGCAGCGGGCGCTGTTCCCGGACGTGATTCGCCTGCTGGACCGCTACTATGGCCATGTGGACTACTCGCTGACCTCGCTGTTCACCGACGAGCAGCGGCGCATCGTGCAGATCATTCTGAACTCGACCTTGTGGGACATCGAGAACTCGCTGACCACCATCTACGAAGACCATGCCAGCCTGCTGCATTACCTGTCGCAGGCCGGATTGCCCAAGCCGCCGGCGCTGACCCTGGCGGCCGGCTTTGCCATCAACGCCGGTCTGCGCCGGGCCATGGAGGGCGATCCCATCGACCAGGCGCTGCTGCGCTCGTTCCTGTCGCTGGCCAAGGCCGACGGGGTGCCGCTGGATACGGCCACGCTCTCCTACATTGCCGACCAGCGCATGAAGCGGGCCATGATCGAGCTGCAGATGTCCGCCGGTTCGCTGGAGATGCTGGACCGGGCGCTGGCGCTGGGCCGCACCCTGGGCGAGCTGCCCTTCGAGCTGAACCTGTGGCAGGCGCAGAACATCTGGTATGAGATTCTGCGGACTTCCGGTTATGGGCTCACTTCGCTGGCTGCCGACGACCGCCCGCGCTGGGACAAGAGCTTCAGCGAGCTGGGCACATGCCTGTCGATCGACTGCGCGGCCATCCGAACCCAGGACGCCGCGGCGCTGACCACGGGGGATTAAAGCGGTTCTCCGATACGCGCGCACTCTTGATCGGTATGCGGGCGGGCCGGATCAGGGGCGCCGGGGAAACTCCAGAATCCTCACCAGGCGTTTTTCGTTGACGCGGGTCGGGATGGCGTCCCGGCGCCAGTGCTTCTCGCAGCCGGGATAGTCCAGCAGGACGCACTGCGAGGGGATGCGGCGGGCGCGCATTTCGTAGCCGCCGGCGAGGATATTCAACAGGCAGGCCACGGCCGTGACGCCGGTATCCGGCTCATGCTGCCAGCGGTCCAGCGAGCGGCTGAATCCTCTGGCATGGGGAACGAGATAGACCTCGGCGCCCAGTTCGCTCATGCGCGTCGAGAGACGGTTGACGGCGCAGTCGGGATCGCATGCGGAACACAGGATGTCGCCGCCCCGGACGATGGCCTGGCAGGTTTCGGCATGGGAGCCTCTCATGCATGCCGGCAGCAGCACGACCTTGCGCCGGGCGCGTTGGAACCCTTCCCGCAGGCCCCGGTTCATGATTTCCGCAGCCACCATGGCGAGGTGATACTCGACCGGCTGGCGGCCGCAGAAGATCTGGTCCTCGCGGAGGCCGCGGCGGGCGTACTCGCCGGCCAGAAACGCCTGAACCCCGTGCGTGTAGGCCCCCAACGCGCTGGCCGCCTGGCGCTCGAACCAGTCGAAGAGCTCAAGAGCAACTTCCATCCAGCGGGTGGCCTGCTGGTGGGGAAGCGTCGAGAGAAAGCTGCGCCAGTTGTTGAGCCGCCGGGTCTCCTGCTCGAACTCGCCGGTGGCCTGCAGCCAGTCGATCAGGGTGGGCAGTCTGTCCGGTGTCCAGCGGCCCTCGCGGGGCTTGCGGCCGATTTTGGGGACCAGAAAGTATCTGCCAACGAGGGCCCGCGCGAGGTCGGCGGCCGGCTTGGCCCAGTGCGAACCGCGGCGCAGCCAATAGAGTTCGCGCGAAAGCCGCACGGCCCATCGGGGCGTGCTTTCAGCCGCGCCCGCATAGCGCCTCAGCGTCAGGCCCAGGGTGAGCAGGTCGAGGCAATACTCTCCGCGGCTGCGCTCGGCCTCGCACAGAAAATCGAGCACGTGGCGGATGTAGGGGTCGATCAGGGCCGCGGCGCGCCGTTCGGTCTCGGCCAGCAGCGTGTCGGCGAATCGCGCGGTCTCCGCGTAGTACCCATCGGAGCTGCCGACGCCCAGGCGCAGGTCGTAAATGAGGTCGTCAATCGCGACGCCGGGCGGGGCCGCGACGCCGGGCGGATGCGGCTCCGGGGCCGCGCCGGGCACGCGTTCCGCCCGACCGGGCTGGGTTGCGGACGATTCTTCGAGCTGAGTGGGGTTGGGCGGGTTCATCTTGCGTTGAAACGCGCCGGCTTCAGGCGGCGCGTCAAACCATTGAATCATACGCCAGCCTTGTTAAAAGGTTCCCAACAAAATTGCAGACCTGGGGCGGGCTGAAAAGTGCTTTGAATTCGGGGGAACAGGCTTGAGGCGGCTACCTGCGAGCGGACGCGGCGGGCTTTTCGAGCTTTCCATCCTTCAGCGCAAACGTTTCGCCGCGCCAGACGATGGTGTTGCCGGCGAATCCCGCAGCCCAGACTCCCATGGCCACCATGTCGCGCGGGGGCAGCAGCCACAGGGCTGGCAGGACCTGGTGGTCGGCCAGCACCTCTGCGCCCACGGTCATGGCCAGGGCCAGGCGCAGGAAGAAGCTGAGGCCGAGCAGCCACAGGCTCAGCGGGCTCAAGCCGCTCGAGAGCACATTGAGCGCGGCCCAACCCAGGCCGTGGGTGAAGATGAGGCCGGCGTAGCCCCAGGGCCGCGCGTCGCGGACGGTGCGGCTCCAGCGCAACTGGTGGTCGAGGAAGCCGCGCCAGCTGTAAGCCGGGACGCCGGTCTCGACCACCTCGGCCGAGAGGGCCACGCGGAAACCGGCGCGGGCCACGCGCGCACCCAGCTCGTAGTCGTCGGCCAGGTGATCCACCAGCGGCAAGAGGCCGCCGATTTGGTCCAGAGCCTCGCGGCTGACGGCCAGCGTGGAGCCCAGCCCGTAGTTCAGTCCGCCTTCGATCCACTTGGAGAGCAAGACCCCGGCCTGGAAGTCGGTGGCGATGCCCAGGGCCTCAAGCCGCGAAGGCAGAGTGCTGTGGGCCCGGCCGCGATAGAGCGCCGTTACCAGGCCGACGGGCTGCGCGGCCTTGCCGTGCGAGGCCTTGCCGGCCGATTGCGGCGCGGGCGCGAAGCAGGCCATCACCCGCTCCAGGTAGCGCAGCGAGACGGTGATGTCGGAGTCGTTGATGAGCAGGAAATCGTGGCAGGCGTGGGCGGCGAGCTGGACCAGCGTGCTGACTTTGCCATTGGTTCCCAGGCGCTGAGGGCACTCGATAAGCCGGATGGCTTGCTGGGGAAATTCAGCCTGCAGTTGCTCGACGGCGGCAACGGCGGGGTCGTCGAACGAGGAAACGCCGAAGAGCAGTTCGTACTCGCCCGCATAGGACTGGCGGCAATGGCTGCGGAAACCGTCGATCATGCCAGGGTCGAGGCCCTTGAGGGACTTGAGAATGCTGACGCCCGGAGCAAAAGCCGGCAATGGGGCGCGCCGGGCGGCCAGAAAGACCCTCGCCGCGAGCAAAGCGGCGAGAAAATAGCCCATCCCACAGACGGCCAGCACCGTGGTGAGAATCTCCACGGATTGGGCCAAAGCGTGCGGCATCGCTGGGGGTAGTGTAACGGAAAGGCAGGGATTAGGGGTTAGGGGTTAGGGGTTAGGGCCGGCAACCAGCAGAAGCCAGGAGAGGGGACGCATTGAGGCGCGGGTCCACCTGCCGACAATACTCTAGAGCCGGACAGACAGCTTGCTCGCGCAGAGCCGCACTCTAATCCCTGATCCCTAACCCCTAATCCCTGCTTCACTCGTACCGCAGCGCCTCGATGGGGTCCAGGTTGGCGGCTTTCCAGGCCGGGTAGATGCCGAAGACCAGGCCGATGAGGCAGGAGACGCCAAAGCCCAGCAGCACCCACAGGGTGGAGAGCGAGGCGGGCAAGCCGATGGGGAGGAAATAGACGATCCAGGTGAGGATGGCGCCCACCAGAACCCCTACCACGCCGCCCACGGCGCACAGGGTGACGGCTTCGGTGGTGAACTGGGTGAGGATGGTTCGCTTGGTGGCCCCGATGGCCTTGCGGATGCCGATTTCGCGGGTGCGCTCGGTGACCGAGACCAGCATGATGTTCATCACTCCAACGCCGCCCACCATCAGGCCCACGCTGGAGACGGCAATCATGAACAGCACCAGTCCGCCGGTGAGCTGACCCCAAAGCTTGGTGAGCGAGTCGGGTCCGAAGATTTCGAAGTTGTCCTCGGCTTCGACCTTGACCTTGCGGCGCACGCGCAGCAGTTCGCGAATCTCTTCCTGCACCAGCGCCTTGTTCTTGGGGTCGTCGTACTTGACGCTGACCCACATGTCCTTGTCTTCAGGATGCAGATTGTGGAAGGTTCCCAGGGGGAAATAGACCTGGTTGTCGGCCCGGTTCTTGCCGCCGCCGAAGGGCTGCTTCTGCTTGTCGAGCACACCGATCACGGTGTACATCCCGGACTCGACATTCACTTCCTTGCCCAGCGCCGGCTCCGAGCCGAAGAGTTCTTCCCAGGTGTCGTGGCCCAGAACGCAAACGTGCGCCCCGCGATGGTCTTCCTCATCGGTATACAGGCGGCCCTCAAGGAAAGTGAGGTCAGTGACCTCGCCCACCTGGGCAGTGGAACCTTCGAGGATGGTTCCGGCCACTTTTTTGCCGTTGTATTTGACGCTCACGTCGCCCACGCGGAACTCGGCCTTCACGTGCTGGAAGCCGCCGTCGGCGGCCACCACATGCGGCAGCGCACGCAGCGCCATCACGTCGTCGATGTTCAGCTTCTTGCGGGTCAATTGCTCGGTGGTGGGGCGCACGCCCATGACCGGTATGTGGAAGACCCAGATGACATTCGAGCCCATGGAGCTGATCCAGTCGGCGACCCGGTTATTGAGTCCGTTGATGACCGACGAGATGGTGATGACCGTGGTGACGCCGATGACGATGCCCAGGATGGTCAACCCCGAGCGCAGTTTGTTGGCCCTCAGCGTATTGAGGGCCATCTTGACGGATTCGCGGGTTTGTCCTTGGGCCATGGTGTACCTGGTTTTCAGTT
>Ga0182030_10018285_pt1 | contig 13453 bp, 13 predicted proteins | sample 812S3MmetaG_FD_121299 | JGI IMG/M metagenome (GOLD analysis project Ga0182030, IMG submission 121299) | Permafrost microbial communities from Stordalen Mire, Sweden - 812S3M metaG (Illumina Assembly) | ecosystem: Environmental > Terrestrial > Soil > Wetlands > Permafrost | place: Sweden... | reverse complement strand
TTCGAGAATATCGCAGGCGAGCTGGCCGTCATGCGCTCCCTGCTCGATGATCCAAAACGGATTCGGATTTCGGAGCACCTGCCACATCTGGAAAAATTGCCGGGCCAGCAGGCGGCCAAAGAGCGGCCCGACGCTGACGCTGGTGAAAAAATCCCCGCTCCGTCCGATGGGGGACGGCCCGCCGGTTTTCGCGTAATAGCCGGAGCCGGGATGATAGAGCGCCATCTCCATGAACCGGTCGAACCGCATCGGACCGGCGGCGCGAATTTCGGCGCGGATGATTTCCTCGAGTGTGGTCATACGTTTCATTTGGTAGGGACGGCAGTCTCTGCCGTCCCATTCATTTTGGGACGCGAAGGGACTCGCGTCCCTGCCTAAGGCGCCAGGAGCAGGTCCTTGTCAAACCGCACCAGCAGGTAGCCGATGACATTCATGCCAAATTGATTGCAGGCCAGGCAGCCTGGCAGCTCGAAGTTGCGGAAAAAGATGCCTCGATTTTCCAAGAACATTCGAGCGGTAAACAGAGGGGACTTGGAATTTATTGGGGGGTGATCTTTCTCGACTTGAGCATCGCCCGGCAGGATCCGCATCCAGAACATATCGCCGTAATCGTTCGGCGTGTAGAGAATGGCGAGCTTGCCGTCGATGTCGAGATGCTCGATGGGTTCGTGATAGTAATTCATGCCCTGCGGAACTTTGGTGAGCGGAAACCAGCTTTTGGCAAAGATATCGTCGGTCAGGGCGACCGGCTCGAAATTCTTGTCGAGATCGGGGACCACCCGTTTCATTTCCCGGCGAAAGGCGATGTCGAAACGGGAGCCTCGTCCCGGAAAGGCGCTGTCGCCCCAGATCGCCCCGCCGATCTGGAGGTAATCCCGCAGGTTCTGGATCTCCTGGTCCGTCAGGACGAAGTCCTTGTGCCCGGTAAAGAAAATAAAGGGGGGCTTTTTGTCGAGCAGGTCGGGCCCGCCGATGTTCAAGGGGGCCGGTTCCACTTCGCCGGTGATATGGCCTTTGCTCCACTCGTTTATCTTGGCGACAAGATTGGGGAGGCTTCCGGCATCGATTTTTCCGCCCGCCATATGGATGTTACATCCCCAGTCGCCATTGGCGTAAGAGGCCAGGTAGACCGGGAATTTGGCCGTGATGTTCCTGGGATCGCTGTTGGATTCGAGGATATTATTTGTATCCCGGCCCCAGGCCTGTTCCGTCGCCCTGATTTTGGTCAGCCGCTCCGCGGAAAGGGCATTCGGTGTCGAGACGACCTTTTGCATCATTTTTTGCTGCGTATCGACCGGGGTCGTCGTCGGCGAGATATCCGGCATGGGAACAGTGAAAGCCGGGGCCGTCGCCGTCGGCGCGATAATCGTCGTCGTGGGTGTGGTGGAGATGGTGCGGGTGGGCACCTGCACGGTCGGTTGGCTCGGCGGCGGGGGCGGCGGCGGCGAGGAAGGCGGCAGGTAGGTTTTTGTAAAATCCTCCGTGGGCGGATGGAATGCCGGAAAAATGACCCAGGTGGCGACCATGAGAAAGAGGATCAAATGGAACAGCAGGGCGCCAAAAAAATAACCCGAGCGGGAAAGTTTTTCCACCCAATGTCTTTCCCGGATCGGCAACGGTTCGGCCATGGTTTCCTAATCAGCCGGCGTGCCGAAGGCCAGGTTTTTGACCTTGGCCGCGGCGCACGCATTCAGCACATCCACGACCCGTTGATGACGCGTGCTCCGCGTCGGGGTGACGATGATCGGCTGCGCGGCATTCGCCGCGACGACTCCCTTGAGGCGATCCACCAGTTGCGGCAAAGCCGAATCCGTGGGCGAATCGATCGGCGCGCCGGAAACATTGACCTGGCCATCGGCGTCGATACCCACCTGGACCGGCACGTCTCCGCCCGGATTGCCGATGCCGGGCAATTGGGTGGTGAGGGACGCCTCGTGCTTTTGCGCCCCGGCCGAAACCATGAAGAAGAGCAGCAGCACGAACAGAATGTCCAGCATCGGTGCGATCTGAAATCCAAATTCGCCGTCTCCTCCAGCTCCGCCTGCCATAATCGTGTTTTAGTTGGAAGCCGTGCCGCCGGTACCGGCGGCGGGAGCTTGCTTGTTGTTGTTGCCGCCGATCAGGACGGCAAAGGTCACCGTGCTGACGCCCGCGCTCGCGCAGGCGCCCATCAGGTCCGATATGTTGCTATACTCGACATTTTTATCCGCGCGAATCACGACGTAAGCCGCCGGATTTTGCTGATGCTGGGCGGCCAAAACGCCCTCCATGGAATCGGCCGTGGGATAGGAAACGCCGTCGAGGGAAAACTGCGCCACGCTGTTGACGCCGTCCCAATCGACATTGACGATGATTTCGCTCTTGTGAGCCCCCTTCTCGGCCGGCTTCGCGTTCTTGGCGTCGGCCAGTTGCAGGTTCTTGTCCTTCTTGAGCACTTCCGTCGACGTGATGGCCATGAAGAACAACATCAGCACGAGCAGCACGTCGACCATGGGCGCCACCTGAAATTCCGGGTCCCCATCCGTATCGATGCGCTTGCGCTTGCGCTGACGTTTGACGCTGGGAGTAGCCATGGCCGGAGGAACGGGATAAGTCGGAACCGATAAGTCTTAGGCGCCCCAATCAAGGGCCGTGCCGCAATTCGGACACGGAGAGGTGCCGACGGTGATGGGCGCGTTGCACGAGGGACAATTGGTGGTGACGTTGCGGGAAACTTTTTGCGAAACGCCTGCGCGAATCGCCCGGGATTTCGCCGACTGCTCGGTTGAAAAGTTTTCGCCGATGCGCACCCCGGAAAGCTGCTGGTAGGGGATGTCATCGAGCAGGCGGTAAACCTGCGATTCGGCGTGGAGGATCGCGCTTTGGGCGCGGGCGCGCAAAATATAAAAGAAAATGAAGGCCGGCACCGCGACGACCAACCCCGACATCGTGGCGATAAGCACCTCGCCGATTTTGCCCGCCAGCAGCGACGGATTGGCAATGCCGTTGTCGCCCAGGGCCTTGAACGCGCCGATCATGCCCCAGACCGTGCCGGTCAGCCCGATCATCGGAGAGACAACCCCAATCACCGAAAGATAAGTCGTATTGGTCTTCAAGTCGTTGGCTTCACGCAGCGCCGTTTCCTCCACGATGAACTCGACCGCGTCCTTGCTCCGCCCGATCCTTTCCAGTCCGTTTGCGAGCACGTTGCTCAAAAAGCAGCGGTTGGCCTTGCAGATGTTCCAGGCTTCCTGATAATTCCCGGCCGTGAAAGCCTCCCGGATGCGGGCGATCAGGGCCGGAGGCGCCAGCTTTTTCACGCGCAGGATCACGAAACCCTCCGCCGTGAACCAGACCAGGCACACCGAGGCGGCCGCGAGGATGTACATGACAAACCCGCCCTGATAGAGCATGTCCCCAAGGGTCGTTGCCTTGGGAGGTGCGGCGGCGGCGGCGGCATCCGCGGGCGCGGGCGCGGGCGTGGCCGCGTTCTGGGCCGGCAGTGAATTGAAAAAGAGCGATGCGGCCAGCAACACGAGGGCGAGTAAACCGGCTTTCAGCGGAGTGGATCGAATGGAGGACATAATCAAATGAGGAATCGAGGGGTCGGGCGGTTGGATGGTTGAGGAAAAAAGCTATTCAATGCCAAGTCCCGGATTTTGATCGCGCAGGTTCTTGGCGAGTTGATCGGCCCGGTCCACGAGAACGGGATTTTGGTAAAACATCGTCTTGACGGTCAGGTACGCTTCCAGGGCTTGCCGGGGTTTCTTTTGCGCCTCCAACACCTGGCCATAAACCACAAACGCATAGGCGTAAATCGCACCGTCCGACGGTGAAGGCGCGATGTCTTTATTGGCCTGATCGACGATCGGTTGTATGACGGCCAGCGCTTCGTCGATCTTCCCCGCCTTGAGGTTCATCTCGGCCTTGCCCGCGACGGCTTGCGCGTGATATTTGCCGCCCGGATAAAGCGTATCGATCTGATTGTAAGCGGCCAGGGCGCGATCCGCCTGGCCCTGCGCCGCGTAAGCCTGCGCCAGTTGCGCCATGGCCTCGACGACCCAGTCGGCGGGCAGACCGGCAAATTGTTTGATCTGCGGTTCCAAGGCGGCAATGACGGCGGCGGGCGCGACACCCGGGGCTTCGGCCTTGGTCACATCCGCCGGCGCCGCCATGCCGATCGATTTGATGTCCGTGATGGTAATGGGAAATTTGGCGATGCCCCCGTTGGAACTGTGAGTCTCGACCATGACCTGGCCGTTGGAAACACCCACGAGACGCCCGGTAATCACACTCCCATCCTTTTTGACGATCTGATCATCCGCAACGGAGCGAAATGCCAGAAGGATAAATGCCGGCGCAATCAGCAACGCCGGCCTGACAAACCGGCGAAAAAATAAAGACCCAATCACCATCAGGGCAGTTTAGCACCAATTGACGTTGTTGCGTCAACGGAAACGCAGCTTATTTGGAAAAAATTGCTTAAACGTTTCGCTTTGATCCTGATCCATGCCTAACCTTCGAAGTTTGGCAGTCGGAGAGCTCCTATGATTCTCGTTACAGGCGGCACCGGATTTGTGGGACAGGAAGTCGTTCGAGAACTTCTTGCCCTCGGCCACCCGGTGCGCCTCCTCGTGCGCCGCCCCGAACGGGGAAACCCCTTCGCCCGCCATCCGCGGGTCGAATGCGTCCGGGGCGACGCGCTCCGGCCCGACACGCTTCCCGCCGCCATGGCGGGCGTGCAGGCGGTCGTCCACCTCATCGGCGTCATCGCCGAAACCTCCCGGGTGACGTTCGAGCAGGCCCACACCGAAGCGACGCGCAACGTTCTCGCCGCCGCGAAACAAGCGGGCGTGACGCGCTGGGTCCAGATGAGCGCCCTCGGAACGCGCCCCGCCGCGCGATCGCGCTACCACCTCACCAAATGGCAGGCCGAAGAACTCGTCCGGCACAGCGGGCTCGATTGGACGATCTTCCGGCCCTCCCTCATCTACGGCCACGACGAACGCGACCGGCTGCTCAACCTCTTGCGGCGCGCGCTCTCCTGGCCGCTCGATTTCATCGGGCTCCATTCCTTCCCCCTGCTCGACGGCGGCGGGCCGCTCATCCAGCCGGTCAGCGTGCGCGAAGTCGCCCGCTGCTTCGCCCTTGCCCCCGCGAAAGAGGCCGCCATCGGACGGACCTTTGATCTCGTCGGACCGGCCGCCTTTTCCTGGCGCGAAATGGTCTTCAAAATCATGACCGCCCTCGGCAAGAAGGGCCTCTACGAGAAAATTCCGCTCCTGCTCCTGCTGCGCGCGCTTCTCTGGCTGGCGACGATTCTCCTCCCCTGCCTGATCGTCGCGGGCCTGGCGGAGGACACCCTCAATCTTGCCGTGGCCGAAGTGGGCGCGGGCCTTTGGGCGGCGCTCCTCCTCACCGCTTATCGGTGGCGGCGGGTCATCCTTTTCTGCGTGCCCGGCGAGCCGCTCATCTTCGCCGGCGAGGTCTTGAACGCCTTCGCGCCCCGCGGGCTGCAATGCAGCGAAATCCTCAAAATGGCCGTGGAAGACAACGTGGGCGATCCCCGCCCCGCCTCGGAAACCTTCGCCTACGTCCCCGAAAGTTTCGAGCAGGGTTTGGCCAGGATTCTCATGACCACCTGCGCTAAAATCTGAAGTCGCCCAGTTCGTAGTCCGGCATGTTCGCCTTGTTGGGCCTGTCCAACGAGCAGGGAAAGGAATCGAAAGACGGTGAAAGCCGGTACGCGGAAGCCAGCGCGAAGGTCATTTCAACATCATAGGGAAACTCTCCGACTCCGGCCCCAAAGGTTGGGTTGAAATTGTTTCCATGAACGTGAACGAGACGATGGAACGCCGTAAGCTTGTCAAAGACCCTTCTCGCGCGGTCGCGCCATTCCTGATTGCGATAGTGGTTGAAGCCATGAAATTCAACCGCGATCTGGCGAAAATAGCGCAGGACGTCGACCGGAACGGAATCCAATACATCCCACTCCGCCCCCTCGATGTCCATTTTCAAAAGAACGCCACCCTCCTCAACTTTTCCGGTGACCATTTCGCTCAAGGTAACGGCGCCCGGCTCATCGGACCCTCCTTCCGCCACAACGCGCTTGGGTTGGAAACGAAAGAGGGGATGGCCGACTGGCGGCGCTTTGACCGAGGGATCATATTGATAGACCACGATGTTTTGGGCCGCCACATCAAGGTCCCAGGACACCTCTTTGCCTATCCCCACTGAATAGGCCGCGACGATGCCGTTAAAATCGTCCAGCATGACATAGGCGCCGTCATCCGCAACACCCACACGACGCTTGGCGACACCGGCGGCGGCATGCGGGACCAGCGATGCCATCATGGACCGGAAAACGTCCGCAAACCCCGGCAGCGTGGAAGTCACATCCCGAAGCTGGACCTGAAGAGATTGAACCTGTTTTTCGAGCCTGCCGATGCGGGCTTCAGCCTGCTTCAATCGATACTTGTTGCGAAATAAAAGCCTTTTCAAACGATCCCAAGAATTCATAAACGATTGCCTGGAGGCTGTCCGGAAAGTCGGCGCGGGTCACGCCGAAAACTTGTCAGAAGATGGCAAGAGCTTTATTTTCCGGCCCTTTCGGCTATCCTCCAGCCTCATCCATGCCATCCCGCGCCTTTCGCTCCGCCCTGCTTTGCCTCGCCCTGCCGGGCCTGGGCATGATCGCCCGCGGCGGGATGACTTCCGACACCCCCTACACCGACCGGGGCAAAACCGATTTCGACACCGCTCTGCAACTCCTCAATCCCTACGGCTCCTGGTCGAAAATCGACGGAAAATGGGCCTTCACCCCGCGCGATCACCTGGCCCCCTACACCGATGGCCGCTGGATTTACACCGAATATGGCTGGTATTGGAAGGGCCGTTTGCCTCATAGCTGGGCCACGGAACACTACGGCTACTGGAAGCGCGGCGCGGACAAGCTCTGGTCCTGGTATCCGGGACCCTACTGGCTGCCGGAGATCGTCGAGATTCGCGCCACTTCGAAGTCTATCGGCTGGCGCAGCGCCGAGGTCGACGACGATGGCAACTTTGTGGAAGCGCCCATCGATCGCTACAGCAAGATGGATGAGTGGACCTTTGTGACCCTCACTCAATTCGCCAATCCGATCACGCCCGAAATCGTCGCCCGGCCGGACGCGGCCAAAACCCAGCTCGAGGAATCCACCGATTGCCGTCACACCTATCTGACCTATCGCGAAATCGACCGCCCCGGCCCCCACCCGGCCGACTTTTCCGATCTCTGCAAGGACGGCGCAATGCTCGCGCCGAAAACATTGCGCGACGAGGCGGCGGCCCAGGCTCAGCCCCCTCCACCCCCCGGCCGGATAGCCACCAATTCCCCGGCGGCCATCATGAACGGAACCAATGCGCCCACGCTCCTCGGCGCCGAGATCGACCCCGCCGCCGACACGCGCAAGGTGAAATACTGGATCACGATGAGCCTGCCCACCTACTGGACCCCGCCGCCCTCCGACGCCAAACCGGAGGAAATTTACCTCTACCGCCCCGATTTCTACCAGGACGAGGACGGCATCGCGCGGCGGATCACGCTTTGGTTCAACCCGAAAGCCCGCAACACCCTGACCGACTTGCTGGGAGAAACGAAGTCCGCGCCGCGCGCGCAAGCCCATTCCGCGACCGCGCCGGCGATTTCCGCCTCGCCCGCCGTGCCGGCTTCGCGGGAACCCGCCCCGGCGCACAACCCGTTCCGCAGCCCGCTCGATGAGCCCTTTCAGCCGGCCGGCACGAACCATTCGACCAACGCGCCGGCCAAAAATCCCGCGCCCTCGGGACTCAGCGCGCCCGACGGGCTCGCTCCTTCGCCCGCGACAAACACCGCGCCCCACGGGTAGGGACGCGAGTCACTTCGCGTCCCAAAATGAATGGGACGGCGGAGACTGCCGTCCCCACCCTATAAGACCCGTCGCACTCTTGGGATGACGGACTGCTTAAAGAGAAAATTTCATGAGGCTGATCCCGTTTCGAGCTTGGAGGAAGTGATTGCGCTGCTCCCCCTCTTTACGCGCGGCAATCCTTCCGCTAAGCTTGCGGCCCTGTGAGTGCCCTCGATTTTGCGGCGGTGGAAAATGTCGCGAGCGACCCGGCGCCGTGCCGGCCCGGCGGGCGGATGGCGTCGCGCCCCCTCCATTTCATCTGGCTGGCGGACGGCTCCGGCTCCATGCGGTTGGACGGCAAGATCCAGGCGTTCAACCATGCGATCCGCGAGGCCATTCCCCACATGCGGGCCACCGCGCGCGACAACCCCCACGCCGCGGTCTTCGTCAATGCGATCCGTTTTGCCGACGAGGCGCGCTGGATGGACGAGAAGCTCACGCCGGTCTCGGAGTTCCGCTGGCAGGACATCGAAGCCGGCGGGGCCACCGCCCTGGGCGAGGCGCTCACCATGGCCGGCGACGCGCTCCAGCCTCCGCTCATGACCGACCGGGCCCTGCCGCCCGTGCTCGCGCTGGTCACCGACGGCCTGCCCACGGATGATTTTCAGGCCGGCCTCGACCATCTCCTGTCCAGGCCGTGGGGGCGGCAGGCGCTGCGCATCGTCGTCGCCATCGGGGAGGATTCCGCCACCAACGAAGCGGAGGAAATTTTCCGCGCCTTCATGGCCAACGACGCCTTGAGGCCTTTTCACGCGAACAACCCGGAAGTCCTGACGGAGCAGATTCGATGGCTCTCCACCGCCGTGCTCCAATCGGTCTCCTCGCCGGCCGGTCGCATCCCCGATGCGGTTGCGGGAACGTCGGCGGCGGGCTGGACGGCGTCCCTTCCCCTCCTCGCCGGCGTGGATGAGGCGGAGCCGGACGAGGCCGATATATGGTGATGTCGTTGCGGTGGACGGCGCTGAGCGCCAGCGTCCAGGGAGCTTTCCACGAGCGGGGCGGCCTCGGAAACCAGGACGCGGTGCGGCTGAAAAATCCCTCCGGCGCGGACGACGTTCTCCTTCTGGCCGTCGCGGACGGCCACGGCAGCACCCGCAGCTTTCGCAGCGATCGCGGCTCGGCGATGGCGGCCGAGTGCGCGGTGCGCGAGCTTCGCCGTTTCATCCGGCGGCTCGGCCCGGACGCCCCGCTGTGCCGGGTGCGAAACCAGGCGAAAACCCGGTGGCCGGAGGCTCTCGTCACGGCCTGGAAAAGCGCGGTGCGCGCCGACCTGGCCGCCCATCCCTTCACCCCATTCGAATTCGCCGCCTTTCCGGAGCCGCCCCCCGCGCTCAAACCGGGCGAGGAACCGCCCGTGAGCGCCTATCTGGCTTACGGCGCGACCCTCATCACGGTGGCCATCACCCGCCGCTACATCCTCTATTCCCAGTTGGGCGATGGAGACATCCTGGCCGTTCGGGCCGACGGCGTCGTCTCGCGTCCCTTGCCGCGGCGGCACGAATTCTTGGCCAGCCAGACCGTGTCGCTCTGCTCCCACCAGGCGCCGCGCGAGTTTCAAACCCGCGTGGACGCCTTGCGGGGGGCGGCCCCGGCCCTGGTCATGCTTTCCACCGACGGCTATGCGAATTGCTTCGGCGACGACGAGGGCTTCTTCAGGGTGGGCGCCGATTTTCTCGCGTACCTGCACGCGAAGGGCGTCGGATTTGTCGGCGAAAAACTGGAGGAGTGGCTGCGTCAATCCTCGCATGACGGCAGCGGGGATGATATTACCGTCGGGCTGGCGGCGCGCGCCAACGCCTTTCCTTCTTCGGCCCGGCCGGACACAGCATCCAGCTAAAACACGTTTACACTAATTATGGCTCCGTCACTCGTGTTATTCAGAGAAGCCATCCTGAAGGGATGGCCATCATATAGCCCAGGGTTGACGCGTAGCGTCTACCCTGGGTTAAAGATAAAACGGACCAACCCTGTAAGGGTTGAATCGCTCCGTCGTCGGTTGGCTGGCTTCAACCCCTACAGGGTTGGACTCCTTCTCAACTTACCCAGGGTAGGCGCTGCTGCGCCAACCCTGGGCTATATGATTGCAACCCCGTTGGGGTTGCCGCAGACGATCAAAATTAGCGTTAACTCCCCCTAGACAAACCGTCCTCTTCTCATGAACACCTTACGTCCGGGACAAACCGTTTGGCTGGAGCTCGCGGGGGAACGTTGCGAAATCAAGGAACTCATCGGTTCCGGCGGGCAGGGACAGGTCTACCACACGTCGCTGAACGGACAGGACTGCGCCTTGAAATGGTACTTTCCCCATAGCGCCACGCCCGAGCACCGGGCGATCATCGAGCGGCTCATCCACAAAGGCCCGCCCAACGACCGTTTCCTCTGGCCGCTCGACATCGCCGTGCGCCAGGGCCATCCCAGCTTCGGGTATCTCATGCCGCTGCGGGAACCGCGCTACCGGGGCATGGCGGAGTTGATGAGCCGGGTGGTCGACCCGACCTTCAAGACGCTGACCACGATGGCGCTCGAATTGGCCGACTGCTTTCTGCGGCTTCATTCCCTCGGCTTTTGCTACAGCGACATTTCCTTCGGAAACATCTTCTTCGATCCCGTCACGGGCGAAATCTCCATCTGCGACAACGACAACGTGACCGTCGACGGCGAGGCGATCACCGGCGTGCTCGGAACGCCCCGTTTCATGGCGCCCGAGATCGTCCGCGACGAGGCCGGGCCCACCACCGGCACCGATCTCCATTCCCTCGCCGTGATCCTCTTCTACCTGTTCATGGTCCACCATCCCCTCGAAGGCCGGCGCGAAAGGGAAATCACGTGCCTCGATCCGCCCGCGATGAAAAAGCTCTACGGCACCGACGCGCTCTTCATCTTCGATCCCAAGCATGGCGCCAACCGTCCGGTCGCCGGCATCCACAACAACGCCACGCTCTTCTGGAATTTGTACCCCGGCTACGTCCGCGACATCTTCACCCGCGCCTTCAGCGAAGGGCTGCGCGATCCCGGCGCCCGGGTGCGGGAAAGCGAGTGGCGCACGGTCTTCACCCGGATGCGCGACCAGATTTTTTACTGCCACAAGTGCGGCGCCGAAAATTTTCTGGCCGACGAGGGCAATTTGCCGGGACCGCTCGCGGAGCAGAAATGCTGGTTCTGCCGGGAAACTTCCCTTCCGCCGATGCGCCTGCTCCTGGGCCGCCATTCCATCGTGCTCAACCAGGACACGCTGCTCTATCCCCACCATCTCGATGCGAACCGGCGCAACGACTTCTCCGAGATCATGGCCGAAATGGTGCCCCACCCGAGGCGTCCCGATGTCTGGGGCCTCAAAAATGTCTCCGGCCAGACCTGGAAAACCGCGCCGCCCGCGGGCGCTTCCGTCGACGTGCCCTCGGGCCGCTCCGTCTCGCTCGTGCCCGGCCTGCGCATCCGTTTCGGAGCGGCGGAGGGGACGGTGTTGTAGGCCATTCCGCGATGCTTGGCTTGCCAAGCAAATACCAAGCGGTTAGCATCATGATATGTTGCAGAGAACCTTCAGCCGCAAGGGAGGACAGGCCCGTTCGGCCCGCAAGACACGGGCCAACCGCGCCAAGGCCGCGGCCTACTGGAAAGCGGTGCGCAGCGGCCATGCCGCGCCTCCGCGTCGTTATCGAAAACCGCCCGCCGTGGACGAAATTCGCAGGAAGCTTGCGCCCTATTGCCGGCGACACGGCATTACCCAATTGGAGATTTTTGGGTCGGGCGCGCGCGGAGAAGCCGGACGGCGCAGCGACACCGATCTCATCGCCACCTTCCAGGACAACCCCGGCCTCGCTTTCTTCGCCATGGAAGAAGAGATGGGCCGAATTTTGGGCGTTCCTGTGCATCTCTTGACACGAGAATCCGTGGAAGCCATGTCCAATCCTTATCGCCAAAAATCGATTCTTGCGGACGCGCGCGTCATTTACCATGCCCAAGCCCGCGCCTAAAAATCCGGACGACGCCCACCTCCACGACATGCTGGAGGCGGCGCGCCTGATCCGGGGTTATATGCGAAAGGTCAGCTTTGAAGAATTCTGGCATCATAACGAAAAACGCGACGCGGTGGCCTTGCGTCTCTCCGTCATCGGGGAAGCGGCGACCCATGTCAGCCCGGCCACGCAAAAAGCGTTGCCCACCATTCCTTTTCAACGGATCAGGGGACTGAGAAATCGCATCGCTCATGATTACGGAGCGATTGACTTCAAGATTGTCTGGGAAGTGACGCAAAAGGAAATCGGACCTCTCATCGCCGCCCTCGAAGTTTACACATCGAAGAAGTCTCGTTCGGGCAAGACGCCATTTTGATTGTCCCCTCCTAAAGCCGCGCGTAGGCTTGCCCCCTGTTTCCTTGCGCTCACCTTTATGCACGCCCGTCTTTTTCCCTCCCGCGAAAGCTTCCGCGAACGGGCCCATCGCGGCAACCTGATCCCGGTCTACCGCGAGATCATCGCCGACATGGAAACGCCCGTTTCCGCCTTCCACAAAATCGACACGGGCGACCACTCCTTCCTCTTCGAGTCGGTGGAGAAGGGCAACAAATTCGCCCGCTACTCGTTTCTCGGCGCCAGCCCGCACCTCATCTTCCAGGCGCGCGGGAAAAACATCACGCTGCGCGAAGGCGCCGAGCAGCGCGCCTACGCCGTCGAGGGCGACCCCCTGCGCGAACTCGAGCGCCTCACGGCAGGCTACCGCCCCGTCCCCGCGGACGATCTTCCCCTCTTCTACGGCGGCGCGGTCGGCTATCTCGGTTTCGAGGCCGTCACGCAGTTTGAGCCGACCGTCCCCCGCGCGAAAAAGGACGACCTCGGCGTGCCCGACGCCTATTTCTTCATCACCGACACGCTCCTCATTTTCGACCACCTCGAACGCCGGATCAAAATCGTCGCCAACGCGCACGTCTCCGATCCGACCCACGCCGACCGCGCCTACGACGAGGCCGTCGCCAAGATCGGGGAACTCGAGGGCCGCCTCGCGCGCGCCGTGCCCGGACGCCTGCTCCCCGTCTTCAGCGACATCCAGCCGCTCGAGCCGGCCATCAACATGACCCGCGATCAGTACGTGAAAATGACCGAGGCGATGCAGGAATACATCCGCGCCGGGGACATCTTCCAGGTCGTCCCGTCGCAGCGTTTTGAAGTGCCGTTCGACGCCCCGGCCATCGATCTCTACCGCGCGTTGCGGCTCATCAATCCGTCGCCCTATATGTTCATCCTCAAGCTCGGCGGCATGGCGCTCGTCGGCGCGTCGCCGGAACTCCATGTGCGCTGCGAGGAGGGCAAGGTGCAAATCCGGCCCATCGCCGGGACGCGTCCGCGCGGCCAGACGCCCGAGGAGGACGACCGGCTCACGGCGGAACTCCTCGCCGATCCGAAGGAGCGCGCCGAACACGTCATGCTCGTCGATCTCGCCCGCAACGACGTGGGCCGCGTGTGCAAATTCAACACCGTGCGCCTCACCGATTTCATGATCACCGAGCGCTACTCGCACGTCATGCACATCGTCTCCAACGTCGAGGGCGA